>Ga0105048_10013240_pt1 | contig 12900 bp, 9 predicted proteins | sample MAT05_FD_78382 | JGI IMG/M metagenome (GOLD analysis project Ga0105048, IMG submission 78382) | Freshwater microbial communities from Lake Fryxell liftoff mats and glacier meltwater in Antarctica - MAT-05 | ecosystem: Environmental > Aquatic > Freshwater > Ice > Liftoff microbial mat | place...
GGGTCATCCGCGTAATTGCGGTCGCCATGCAGCTCGCGGAACTCGCTGAACATGCCGGCCATGTAGTCGAGCGTGTAAGGGCGTTGCGGGTGCCGCGCGACCTGCGCGATCTGCCACGCCGAGAGCTTGCCGTAGATGTCCTTGGCGAGCTGCTGGCTTTTCTTCGACAGCCGCGTGATCTCGTCGGAAATGTCGACCGCCGAGTCGTCGTGGACGAAGCGAAGCTCGTCGATCTTCTGCTGCAGCTCGGCGATGGGCTGTTCGAAATCGAGGAACGTCTGTTTCATCGAGGAAACCGCAGTGCCAAAGGCGCCGATCATAGCGCAACCGGGCGCCGGCGGCGACGTGCGGCCCCTTAGTGCGTGGCGGCGTCGTAGAGCAGTTTGAGGCCGGTGACGAGCAGCAGGCCGTAGCTCAGGTTGAAGAACATCCGTGGCGAGATGCGGCGATGCAGAGCAACACCCATCCACACACCCAGAGGCGCCAATGGCGCGAACAGCAGCGCCAGCGTCAGGTTGCCGAAGTTGAGCTGCCCCAGGAAATAGTAGGGAACGAGCTTCACGTAATTGATGATCATGAAGAACACGGCCGATGTGCCGACGAACAGGGTCTTGTCGATCTTCTGCGCAAGCATGTAGATCGCGAACGGCGGCCCGCCGGCGTGGGCCAGCGTGCTGGTGAAGCCGGAGAGCGCGCCCCAGAACGTGCCCGCGACCCGACCGGGCGGCCGCTGGTCACGCGCCAGCAGGCGGGCCATGCGCTCGGTCAGGCGCAGCCACTGATTCAGCGCGAAGGTGACGCTGATGACACCCAGCAGTGCGCGGATTACGTTAACCGGCAGGCTGCCGAACGCAAGTGCGCCAAGGCCGACGCCAAGCAGCGCCCCCGGCAGCATGATCGCAATGTGGTGGCGCGACCACGAGCGCCGATACGCATGCACGCCGAAAATGTCCATGGCGCACAGGATGGGCAGCATGATGCCGGCAGCCTCGGGCGGCGCGATGAAGATCGACATCAGCGGGACGGCAATGCCGCCGGAGCCCTGTCCGAAGCCGCCCTTCGCGATGCCGGTGATCAGGATGGCGATGACGGCGACGACGTAGAACGCGGCGGGGAAATCGGACACCGTCACGTCGTGAACCACAGCGACGACCGCAAAGCCTTCGTCATCACGGACCCGGCATCGGCGCCCGGACCTCGCTGGCGCGGCCTTGCCACGCGGCGAACGCGCCATTCGCGATCACCGCGCCCAGCACGATGGCGCCGCCCACCAGGGCGCTGTTGCCCGGGCGCTCGCCCAGCAGCACCCATACCCACAGCGGCCCCAGGATGGGTTCAAGCAGCGCGAGGAGGCCAAGCTCGGAGGCGGACAACGCGCGCGAGGCGGCGGTGGCCAGCAAGCACCCGATGCCGAGCTGCACGCAGCCCATCAGGCTCAGCACGGCGAGATCCGAGGGCGTCGCGCTGAAGCTTCCGGCGAAGAGCCACGCCGGAATCAGCGACCACAGTCCGGCGATCAGGACCTGCGGCAGCATGTCCACCGTCGCGTGGAATTTTCGCAGCACCATCAACTGGGCGGCGAAGCATACCGACACGCCGAGCGCCATCAGGTTGCCAACCAACTGCCCCGCATCGACGGCGCCGCCGAACATCACGATGATGCCGACGAAGGCGACGGCCATCGCGATCCAGGTGCGCGGCGGCACGCGTTCGCGCAAAACGAACCAGCCGGCCAGCGCGGCGAGGAAAGGCGAGACACTCATCAGCACGAACGTGTTGGCGACCGTGGTGCGCGTGATGGACCCGATGAAGAAGAAGAACGTCCCGGCCAAAAGCAGACCGGCCAACAGGCCGGGCATGCCGACGGCGCGTACGGCGGCCGGCATCTTCCTGCCATGCATGACGAGCAGCACGCCGGCGACGAACAGCGACATGAAGAGCGAGCGCCAGAACACGATCTCCCACGCATTCGTGATCGACAGCTGGCGCACCAGGTAACCGCCGCTCGACCAGCAGATGGCGGCGATGATCATGAACAGGATCGCGCGTTGATGCGCTTGTGGCGTGGGGTGGGGGGTGGTGGAGGACATTGAGCGGGACGATGCGCGAGCGGTGTTGGTGCGGGGTGGCGAATGACCGCGCAAAAGAAAACGCCGGGGTCGCGTATCCGCGAGCACCGGCATTGGCATTGCCTTGATTCGCCGCAAGGTTAACAGCCGGCGCCGCGTCTGTAAAGAACGCTGGCACTGCGCGCCGCGTCGTGATGACTGCCCGTCGTCGTCGTTTCCTGTAGGCGAGGCTTCAGCCTCGCTTTCTGTAGGCGAGGCTTCAGCCTCGCGGGTTTAGCCGTGGCGAGCGGCGCACCCCGTACCGTGCCACGACGACGCTCGATACCGATCCACCCGCCTATGCGCTTACCAACGTGAACGAAGGGAACATCGTGCGGGCCTCGGCAAGATCGCTCAGCGTGATGTAGTCGCAGCACGCGGCGTAGCGTCCCCACAACACGAGGACGGCGGGATTGGCATGGGCCGAGTCGATGGCGGCTTGCGACACCCACTCGAAGACTTCGAGGATGCTGCCGTCCGCCGCGCGCAACACCAGCGACGGTCGAGCCGTCGCAAGGCCCTGCGCACGCAGGATCGGCAGGTGATCGTGCACACAAGTGTCGAGAGCGGCCGCCATACCGGGCTTGGGCCGGAACAACGCCATGACCATGACACCCATAAGAGCCTTCCCCTCGTCGGCACCACGGCCGGTTGATTGGTCTATCAGGGTTTTAACGATACCGCAGGCCGGGCAGCGAAACTAGGCCGCAATGGCCTCCGGAAACTCGCGCTCGACGGCGCAGGCCATGGCGGTGGCGATACGCGCAAAGTCCAGGGCTTCGATGCGGACGAACCCGAAGCGGAAGGCCGCGCCCCAGTATTTCTTGTTGCGGATGAAGTCGAGGGAATCGATGAGCGGCTTGACCGGCGCCGACTGCGACGGCAGGAACTCGACCTGCCGCCGGAAGTGGAAGCTGCCGTCGCGCGCGGGCAAGGCGGCGACGCCCGAGGCTGCCACTCGGCCGATGGCGGTGAACGCCTGCAGGGTGTCGCCGTCGGGATAGGCGGACTTGGGCGAGTAGAAGACGAAGCCGTCGCCGGGCTGCATGCGCTCGAGCGGACCGGCCTTGCCGTGGTTCAACTGGACAAAGCCGCCGGCGACGCCGAGGGCCACATGATCGAGCGACACGACGCCAACCCAGTAGTTGCGTGCGGGCATGGGAGCCTCCGTTTTCCGTGGGAGGACGCGAACGGGCCACCCGATGCAAGCACCTTATCGCGGTCGGCCGCGCGCCGGGATACGACGTTTGGCTTAAGTTTTACGTACACTTCGGGTCTCGTGCAAACAGAGGACGGATCATGGCAGTGCACAGGATTGCGGTGATGGCGGGGGATGGCATCGGCACGGAAGTGATGCCCGAAGGCGTGCGGGTGCTCGATGCGGCGGCGGCGAAATTTGGCATTGCACTCGAGTACGAGATATTCGACTGGAGCTGCGACTACTACGCGAAGCACGGCCGGATGATGCCGGAGAACTGGTTCGACATCCTGCAGCCCTTCGAGGCCATCTACTACGGTGCTGTCGGCTGGCCGGCCACGGTGCCGGACCACGTGTCGTTGTGGGGCTCGCTGATCCTGTTCCGGCGGCAGTTCGACCAGTACGTGAACATGCGCCCGTGCAAGCTGATGCCGGGCATTCCGTCGCCGCTCTCCAATCGCAAGCCGGGCGACATCGATTTCGTCGTGGTCCGCGAAAACACCGAAGGCGAGTATTCGTCGGTGGGCGGACGGATGTATCCGGGCACCGACCGCGAGATCGTGTTCCAGCAGTCCGTTTTCTCGCGTAAGGGGGTTGATCGCATCCTTCGGTTCGCGTTCGAACTCGCGCGCACACGCCCAGAAAAACATGTCACGTCGGCCACCAAGTCCAATGGTATTTCCATCACGATGCCGTACTGGGATGAACGCTTCAAGGTCATTGCGGCCGAGTATCCCGACATCCGCACCGATCAGTTCCACATCGATATTCTGTGCGCGCATTTCGTCGCGCGGCCGCAGGTGTTCGACGTCGTCGTGGCATCCAATCTATTCGGGGACATCCTGTCGGATCTGGGGCCCGCCGTGTGCGGCACCATCGGCATCGCGCCGTCGGCCAACCTGAATCCGGAGCGCGACTTTCCGTCGCTTTTCGAACCGGTGCATGGTTCCGCCCCGGACATCGCCGGCAGGGGTATTGCCAATCCCATCGGTCAGATCTGGTCGGGTGCGCTGATGCTAGACTTCCTTGGCTACAAACCGGCGGCCGATGCGATCGTCGCGGCGATCGAGCGTGTGCTTGCCGATAAAGACGCGCCGAAGACACCCGACCTCGGTGGCCGTGCGACCACCGGCGACCTGGGCCGCGCGATCGCAGCCCAAATTTGACGCATCGAATCCATACCGGAAAATGTCGGAACCGCGGGCTGCAGAGTGGCACCGGCGACCGTCGCACTGAGGGAGAAGCCAAATGTCGTTGCTGATCGGGGTGCCCAGGGAAGTCTTCCCGGGCGAGAAGCGGGTGGCCACCGTGCCCGAAGTCGTCGAAAAGCTGATCAAGCAGGGCTTCCGGGTGGCGGTCGAGGCCGGCGCGGGCGATGCCGCCCAGGTCAGCGACGAGGCCTATCGCGCCGCCGGCGCTGAAGTCGTGGCCGATCGCCTCGCGCTGTGGTCCAACGCGAACATCATCTTCAAGGTGCGCGCGCCGACCGACGAGGAAGTCGGGTTGCTGCATGAGGACCAGGTGCTGGTGAGCTTCATCTGGCCGGCGCAGAACCCGGCGCTGATGCAGAGCCTCGCCGCACGCAAGGTTACCGTGCTGGCGATGGACAGCGTGCCGCGCATCTCGCGCGCGCAGAAGCTCGATGCGCTGTCGTCGATGGCCAACATCGGCGGCTATCGCGCCGTCATCGAGGCGGCCCACGAATTCGGCCGCTTCTTCACCGGTTCGATAACGGCGGCAGGCAAGGTACCGCCAGCCAAGGTCTTCGTCATCGGCGCCGGCGTGGCCGGTCTGGCGGCGATCGGCACCGCGTCGAGCCTGGGTGCCATCGTGCGCGCCAACGATACGCGGCCGGAAGTGGCCGACCAGATCAAGTCGCTGGGTGGCGAATACATCGGTGTCGATTACGTCGAGGAAGGCAGTGGCGTCGGTGGCTACGCCAAGGTGATGAGCGAGGGTTTCCAGAAGGCTCAGCGCGACGTGTTCGCCAAGCAGGCAAAGGATGTCGACATCATCATCACGACGGCGCTCATTCCCGGCAAGCCGGCGCCCAAGCTCATCACCGAGGAGATGGTCAAGTCGATGAAACAGGGCAGCGTCATCGTCGACATGGCGGCGGAGCAGGGCGGCAACTGCGAGCTGACCGTGCCCGGTGAAGTGGTCGTGCGCCATGGCGTCACCATCGTCGGCTACAAGGACCTGCCGAGCCGCCTGGCCAAGCAGGCGTCCACCCTGTATGCGACGAACCTCTTCCGCCTGATGGAAGACATGATCAAGACCAAGAGCATCGAAGGCGATGCGGTCAGGATCGACATGGGGGACGAAGTGCTGCGTGGCACCACCGTGATCAACCAGGGCGAGGTCACGTGGCCGCCGCCGCCACCGAAGCTCTCGGCGGCTCCGCCTGCCGCGGCCAAGCCTGCCGCGGTCGTGCCCAAGGCGAAGGGGCATGGCCACGGCGCCGCGAGCGGCCCCATGTCCGGTACGAAGACGGCCGTGATCTTCGGTGTCGGCGCGCTGTTGTTCCTGCTCGTCGGACGGTATGCGCCGGCATCATTCCTCGGGCACTTCACCGTGTTCATCCTGGCGTGCTTCGTCGGCTACATGGTGGTGTGGAACGTGAAGCCCGCGCTGCACACGCCATTGATGAGCGTGACCAATGCCGTCAGCAGCATCATCGCTATCGGCGCGCTGGTACAGATCGCGCCGGACCTGTCGAACGTCTCCGCGGATCTGTCGCGGCCCGGCGAGTGGATCCGCTGGCTGTCGGTGGGTGCCATCGTGCTCGCCACGATCAACATGTTTGGCGGCTTCGCTGTCACCCACCGCATGCTGCAGATGTTTCGCAAATGAGGCTTCGCAAATGAGGCTTCGCAAATGAGGCTTCGCAGATGAGGCTTCGCAGATGAAGCTCCGCAAGCAAGGGATTCAATGATGACCTCCAGTCTTTCGACCGTCGCCTACATCGGCGCGACGATTCTCTTCATCCTGTGCCTCGGTGGCCTCTCCAACCAGGAGACATCGCGGCGCGGCAACCTGTACGGCATCATCGGCATGACGATCGCCGTGGTCGCCACGATCTTCGGCGTGCAGGTCATGCCTGCCGGCCTGCCGTACATCATCGTCGCCATGGTCGTTGGTGCGGCCGTCGGACTCTATGCGGCGCGCACGGTGCAGATGACGCAGATGCCCGAACTCGTCGCGCTGATGCACAGCCTGGTCGGCATGGCCGCCGTGCTGGTCGGCTACGCCAACTTCATCGATCCCGCAGTGTCCGTGGGCTTGACGCCCGCCGAGAAGGCGATTCACGAGATCGAAATGTACCTGGGCGTGCTGATCGGTGCCGTCACCTTCGCCGGTTCGGTGATCGCCTTCGGCAAGCTCTCCGGCAGGATTACCGGCAAGCCCGTCCTGCTGCCGGGCCGGCACCTGCTTAATCTCGCGGGGCTCATCATCGTGCTTTATCTCGGCTACCGGTTCGTCAGCGCGCACGATGTCCAGGACGCGATGGTGCCGATGATCGTGATGACGGTGATCGCGTTGCTCTTCGGCGTGCACATGGTGATGGCCATCGGCGGCGCGGACATGCCGGTTGTGGTGTCGATGTTGAACAGCTACTCGGGCTGGGCGGCAGCGGCCACCGGCTTCATGCTCAACAACGACCTGCTGATCGTCGTGGGTGCGCTGGTCGGTTCGAGTGGCGCGATCCTGTCGTACATCATGTGTTCGGCGATGAACCGGAATTTCCTGTCGGTGATCGCCGGTGGCTTCGGCACGGACAGCGGCGTATCGCCCGCCGCTGCAGGCGGCGCCGCGCAGCCTGCAGGCGAGGTCAACCCGATCCTGGCTGCAGAGGCAGCGGAGATGCTGAAAGACGCGAAGAGCGTCATCATCGTTCCCGGCTACGGCATGGCCGTGGCGCAGGCCCAGCACACGGTCAATGAAATCACCAAGATGCTGCGGGACAAGGGCATCAATGTGCGCTTTGGCATCCACCCGGTGGCCGGACGCATGCCCGGTCACATGAATGTGCTGCTGGCCGAGGCCAAGGTGCCCTACGACATCGTGTTCGAGATGGACGAGCTGAACGACGATTTTCCGGACACCGACGTCGTGATGGTGATCGGCGCCAACGATATCGTGAACCCGGCTGCGCAGGACGACCCGACGAGTCCCATCGCCGGCATGCCGGTGCTCGAAGTGTGGAAGGCGAAGAACTCGATCGTGATGAAGCGCAGCATGGCGTCCGGGTACGCCGGGGTGGACAACCCGCTCTTCTACAAGGACAACAACCGGATGCTCTTCGGCGACGCGAAGAAGATGCTGGACGAAGTGCTGGGCGCGCTCAAATCCTGAACCCGACCGTTGCCGGCGGGTAGAATGGTGAAGGCGTGCCTGCGGGCGCGCCTTTTTCACGATTCCCATGCCCGGACCGCTTGCCCACTTGACCGTCCTCGACCTCTCGCGCGTGCTGGCGGGGCCGTGGTGCACTCAATTGCTGGCCGATCTCGGCGCGACGGTGCTGAAGATCGAGAAGCCTGGCAGCGGCGACGACACGCGCTCGTGGGGCCCGCCGTTCCTCAAGGACGCGGTGGGCAACGACACCACCGACGCCGCGTACTATCTAGGCTGCAATCGCGGCAAGCAATCGGTGGCGATCGACTTCACGCACCCGGAAGGGCGCGCACTCGTTATCGATCTCGCGCGGCAGGCCGATGCGCTGGTGGAAAACTACAAGGTCGGCGGCCTCGCCAGGCATGGCCTCGACTACGCGTCGCTCGCATCGGTCAATCGGCGCCTCGTGTACGCATCGATCACGGGCTTCGGCCAGACCGGCCCTTATGCGGCGCGCGCGGGCTACGACTTCATCATCCAGGGGATGAGCGGATTCATGAGCATCACCGGCGAGCGCGACGACCTGCCGGGCGGCGGGCCGCAGAAGGCCGGCGTGGCCATCACCGACATCATGACCGGCATGTATGGCGCGGTGGCGATCCAGGCGGCGCTGGCGCACGTCGAGCGCACCGGCATGGGCCAGCACATCGACCTCGCGCTGTTCGATTCCGCGGTGGCAATGATGGCCGTGATGAACATGAACTATCTCGTTGGCGGCACGCCGCCATCGCGCGCCGGGAATGCGCACCAGAACATCGTGCCGTACCAGGTCTTCGCGTGTGCCGACGGCCACTTCATCCTGGCCGTGGGCAACGACGGCCAGTTCCGCGCATTTTCTGGCGTGGCAGGGCATCCGGAGTGGGCGGAGGACGCGCGGTTTACAAAGAACGCCAATCGTGTGCGCCACCGCGATGTGCTGGTGCCGATGATTGCGGACGCGGCGCGCACCCGGACGCAGCGCGACTGGCTGGCCGCGCTTGAAGTCGCGGGCGTGCCGGGCGGGCCGATCAATCGCCTCGACGCCGTGATGGCCGATCCGCAGCTCTTGGCGCGCGGCTTGCGCATCGACATGCCGCATCCGGTGGCGGGCACCGTGCCACAGATGGTGGCACCTTTCCGGATGTCCGGTACGCCGCTCGTGCCCGAGCGTGCGCCCCCGGTGCTGGCGCAGCACACCGCAGTGGTGCTGCGTGAGCGGTTGTCGCTCGACGCCGCCGCCATCGCGCGACTGGTTGCAGCGGGCATCGTGCAGACGGGCCCGCGCTGAAACCGATCGACCGGCAGCCCGCGTTCTGGGTCGCCTACGCGATCGTCGCACTGGCCTGCGCGTGGCTTGCGTGGCGGCTGTTTCCGCTGGCGATCCCGTTCGTCAATCTCGACATCACGCTGTCCCGCGACGCCGCGCTGGCGCAGGCGCAGGCGCTCAACACCATGCATCGACTGGCACCCGCAGCTGCACGCACCGCGGCCGTGTTCGATCACGACGACGTTGCGCAGAATTACATCGAACTCGAAGGCGGCGGCAAGGCAGCGTTTGCGAAGTTGGTGGCTGGCGGGGTATATGCGCCATACTGGTGGGAGGTGCGGCTCTTCGTGCCCGGCACGATCGAGGAAGCATCGTTGCGCCTGCGGCCGGACGGTGCCGTCGATGGTTTTACGCGGCGGCTCGCTGAGGACTACATCCGCGATCCGGCCAGCAAGGCCATGACGGCGGAGGCAGCGCTGGCAATGGCACGCGACGCCGCCGGGCGGTCATGGGGCGTCGATCTCAAGCCCTACCGTTTGCTTGAAACGGCAACACAAACGCGGACCAGCGGGCGCGTGGACCATCGTTTCGTGTTCGAGCGCGACGATGTCTTCGGCGAAGGCCGCATCCGGCTGCAACTTGCAGTGGCTGGCGACGAACTGGTGGAAGTGGCACCCATGTTTTTCGTGCCGGAAAGTTTTGGACGAAAGTACCAGGAGCTGCGCAGCGCCAACAACACGATCGCCGCGGTGGCCGGCATCGCGGCTGGCGTTTTGTATGGCCTGATCGGATGCGTGCTGGGCGCGTTGTGGCTGCTGCGCACGCACACGCTGCAGGTCAAGCCAGCATTGCTGGCGGGACTGGTTGTCGGCGGTTTGCTCGGCGCGGCATCGCTCGCCAACTATCCGGCCGCATGGTTCGGATTTCCCACGACTCGCGACGCCGACATGTTCTGGGTCCGCGAGATCGCGGCGGCGCTGGCCACGACGCTGGCGGCCGGGTTGGCGCTGGCGCTGGTGTTCATGGCCGCGGAAGGCCTGACGCGTCGTGCATTTCCACAGCAGCCCCAGTTGTGGCGGTTGTGGTCGCGCGATGCGGGCGGCACGCCGGAAGTGGCCGGCCGCACAGCCGGCGGCTACCTCTTCGTGCCCATCGAGCTGGCGCTGGTCGCGACGTTCTACTACGCGACCAATCGCTGGCTGGGCTGGTGGCAGCCCTCCGAGGCGCTCACCGATCCGAACATCCTGTCGGCCGCGGTACCGGCATTGATGCCGATCGCAATGTCGCTGCAGGCGGGCTTCATGGAAGAGTGCTTGTTCCGCGCGATTCCGCTGGCGCTGGGTGCGCTGATCGGCACCCACTTCGGTCGGCGCAACTGGGGCATTGCCATTGCCTTCGTGTTGCAGGCGGTGATCTTCGGTGCGGCGCATGCGAACTACCCGGGCTTGCCAGCGTACTCGCGCATGGTCGAGCTGCTGGTGCCGTCAATGCTCTGGGCGCTGATCTTCCTGCGCTATGGTCTGCTGCCCACGATCGTGCTTCACACCTTGTTCGACCTGGTGCTGTTCTCGATACCGCTGTTCCTGATCGACGCGCCGGGCGCCACGCTGCAACAGGCGCTGGTGATCGCAGCTGCGTGCGTGCCGGTGGCCATCGTGGTGGTGCGCCGGTGGCAAGCGGGCGCATGGCGCGATCTTCCCGCAGCGCTGTGGAACGGCCGCTGGCAGCCGCGTGTTTCCGTCGTGCCTGAAGCTGCCGCGCCGCCTCGCGTCAACGCATCTGCCGGTAATGTATCGCGCATCGCGCAGCGCGCGCTGCCATGGTTGGGCATCGCGGGCGTCGCCGCATGGTTGGTGTGGTCGCCGTGGCATGTCGACGCGCCGCCGCTGCGCATCGAGCGCGCCGAGGCGCTGGCGGCGGCCGAAGGCGCATTGCGCGCTCGCGGTGTGACGCTTGGAACCGAGTGGCAGCGGATGGCGATGCCGCGGCAGGTGCTGGCCGAACCATCGCCGCGGCAGGCGCACGCATTCGTCTGGCGCGAGGCCGGCTCATCGATCTATCGCCAGTTGATGGGTTCGGCGCTGGCCCCACCATTGTGGGAGGTGCGCTTCGCGCGCTTCGACGGCGCCGTCGCTGAGCGCGCGGAAGAGTGGCGGATCAGCGTCACCGGCGATGGCGCGATCCGGCAGGTGGTCCATCGGCTGCCAGAAGGCCGGGCCGGCGCTGCGCTGGACCAGGATGGCGCCACCGTCGTGGCGCAGCGCGCCATTCGCGAGACGTTCGGCATCGATCCTGCATTGCTTGTGTTCCGCTCCGCCGACGCCACGCAACAACCGGCGCGCCGCGATTGGGTGTTCGTCTACGCCGATCCGCGGGTGGCCTTGCCGGCGGGTGGCGAGACGCGGGTACAGGTATCGTTGGCCGGCGATGAAGTGGTCGGCAGCGGACGTTATGTCTTCGTGCCGGAAGCCTGGCAACGGCGCGAGGCAGAGCGCGACGGACGGCACGATGTCCTCGGCATGGTTGCCACCGGTATCATCGTGCTGGCGGGGCTGGCGGCGTTGATCTTCGCGGTGCTGGCGTGGAATCGCGGCCATTGCGATCGCCGCGCGCAGATCATCGTCAGTGTCGTGATGCTGGTCGGCCTCGTCGGCAATGCACTGTTCGGATTACCCGCGCTGTTCATGCAGTTGCAAAGCGCGGAGCCGATCGTCGCACAGTTGGCACTTTCGCTGCTCGGTGGTCTCGCCGGGCGCGTGGCCATCGCGCTGCTGGCGGGCTTGCTGGCGGGTGTGGGCGTATTTCATGCACGCGCAGCCAACATCGCTGCATCCATGGCACCATTGCCACCGTGGATTGCGGGTGTCTGCGCTGCACTGCTGCTGCGCGGTCTCGCGGCTGCGTTGGGTGCGATCGAATCGCCGCGCTATCCGCAATGGCCCGAACAACCCGCGTGGGCGCTCGCGTGGCCATGGGGCAGCGTGCTCGGAACTTCCGTGGCCTATGCAATTGCACTGACCACGGCGCTCTTCGTGTTGGCCTTGCTGGCGCGCGCTACGGAAGGGTGGACACGCCGCGTGCCGATGGCTGCGGCCGCACTCGTATTGCTGTCCATTGCCGCAGCACTTCCAGCCTCGCGCGATGTTGTGCCCGCGCTGCTGGCCGGCGTGACCGGCGGCCTCACGATGTTCGCGGCGATCGCCCTGATATTGCGGCACGATGCGCGGACCATGCCGGCATTTGTCGCGACGATGCTGGCACTGGCGGGTGCGGAGGCCACCGCCCAGGTGGCCTTGCCGTTGGCGTGGGGACTCTTCGCCGCGTCCGCAGCCGTGCTGGGGGTGCTGGCGTGGATCGCTTCGCGCTATCTCGATGCCAACGACGGCGCGCGCACCAATGAAAACGGCGCGGCGCCCTGACCGGGCGCCGCGCCGTTGTTGCGGTTGCGAACGCGTTACTTGAGCGTGGTCCAGTTCGGCGTGACGAAGTTGTCGGCACGATGCGGGATCGTTACGTTGCTGCGCGAGGCCCACGGAATCACTTGCCGGTGCAGCGGGATCAGGTTAACCGCGGCGTTCTGCGCCAGCAATGCCTCGCGGATCAACTTCAACCGCTGCTCGGTGTTGACGTCGACCTTGATCCTGGCGGTCAGCTCGTCGACCTTGGCGTTGGTGTAGCGGCCGTAGTTGAAGTCGCCGTCACCCTTGCCGTTGTACGTGGAGAGCACCGGCTGCAGTGTGAAGATGCCGTCGGTGGAGGCGCCGCCCCAGCCCAGCATGTAGAGGCTGGTGTCGGTCTTCTCGAGCTTGGGGAAATACACGGCCCGCGGCATCGTGTTGACCTTGGTGGCAACGCCGATCTGCGACCACATCGCGGCCAGCGCCTGGCAGATCCGCTCGTCGTTGACGTAGCGGTTGTTCGGGCAGTCGAGCGTCACCTCGAAGCCGTTGGGA
>Ga0105048_10013241_pt1 | contig 12899 bp, 8 predicted proteins | sample MAT05_FD_78382 | JGI IMG/M metagenome (GOLD analysis project Ga0105048, IMG submission 78382) | Freshwater microbial communities from Lake Fryxell liftoff mats and glacier meltwater in Antarctica - MAT-05 | ecosystem: Environmental > Aquatic > Freshwater > Ice > Liftoff microbial mat | place...
ACACAGCTGTAGACAACAATGGCTGCGAACGCACAGGAAGTGCCGAAGTTTTTAACACGGGTTCACCACAACCTGAAGTAACGCTGGTGAGCGGTAATGATGCCTTGTGCCCCGGGCAAACTGCTACGCTTGCCGTGGCACCTGCACCCGACAGCCACACTGTGGAATGGTTCAGAGACGGCATTCCGGTACCCGGTGTTTTTGACGAAACCCTGGTCGTTGATCAACCCAGCGTGGTATCCGCCAGGTATGTATTTGCCGGCGGCCAGCAGTGCTTTTCGCAACTTGCCGACCCCTACACCATAACAGCAGCTCCCAATCCCATACCTACCATTGCAAACAGCGATGAACTGGTACTTTGTGGATTACCCGACACCATCGTGCTCGGCGTAGCGTCTGCCCCGGCAGGTTTCGGCTACCAATGGTTTTACGATGGAGAAACATTACCTGTGGATACTTTCCAATCGTTCAATGCTTTTGCACCCGGAGCGTATACTTTCCAGTACACAGGCGGACAATGCGTGCCCGTCCTCTCCGGTCCGGTTAGCGTATCGCTGGTGTTGCAACCTGTGATCGATTACCAACCAGGTAGCACCATGAGCATTGCGGGATCATACGACTCGATCCAATGGGTAGTGGCCAATGGCCCGAACGAATGGATTCCGATTGCAGGTGCCAATGGTCTGGAATTTGAACCAACGTTTGAAAGTATGTATGCTGTTCAGGTGTTTGTGGGCGATTGCTTTTTGCAGTCCGAACCCGTGATCGTGGTCAGTGCACCCATGCCTGCCAACGTTCAGCGCTTTTCCCTGTCACCCAACCCGACGCCAGGCCATCTGATGCTCGACATAGAGCTTAAATCCAGCGAGCGCATAACCGTATCTCTTTTCGACGCCGGTGGAAGGCAGATGTTTTTTCAAACGAAACAAGGTCAGGTATTCAACCTACCCATCGACTTGCACGTGTTGCCAGCTGGACCTTATTTTTTAAAAATTCAAACTGAAAACGGCCTGATCAGCCGAACGGTTGTCAAGCAATAACATCATATGGTCCTAAAAAAAGCAGTCCGAATCAGTTTATGGTTTGTTGGCGGTTTTGTGGGGTTGATCCTGTTTTACCTTTTGTTTGCATTCTTACTGTCTCGCATCACGTTTGAAGGGGAGCAGGCACGGGGCAAAGATGTCACCATCTACCTGATGACCAACGGGGTGCACACCGATATTGTGGTGCCGGCAAGGCACAACCTTGTGGATTGGACGCAAAAGGTGCAATATAAAAATACCCGTTCCAACGACACATCCCAAGCCTACTTGGCGATGGGATGGGGCGACAAAGGTTTTTACCTGGAAACGCCCACTTGGGCGGAATTGAAACCGTCGGTAGCATTTAAGGCAGCCACGGGACTGAGCACAACCGCCATCCACGCTACCTATCTTGCCAACATTCGCCTGGGAGATTCGTGTCGGCAAATTGTCATCAGCACAGAACAATACCAAAGGTTGATCACCTACATAACATCCAGTTTTGAGCCCGACGCAAACGGGCATTTCATACACATCAAAACGGATGCAAATTACGGCGCAACAGATGCCTTTTACGAAGCCGTGGGCAGCTACAGCATGATCAACACCTGCAACGAATGGGTGAACGACGGTTTGAAGAAAACCGGTCTAAAAAGTTGCGTTTGGGCACCCTTTGATACGGGTATTTTTTTGATGTACCCTCAAGAGGTCGGGCTTTAGCCCGACAATGGGTCGACGGAATTTATCCCGCCGTACAATGTATGATTAACGGGATTTATTCTGTCGACCCTTTGGCGGCCTAAAGGCCACCCTTCCATTCAATCCTGCAACGCAAATTTCACTTTCACATACTGCGTACTGCGAATGGGTTCGCCTTGGATGCTTGCTGGCGTCCAGCGGGGCATACCTTTGATGGTGCGCAGGGCAGCTTCGTCGCAGCCGTGGCCGAGTGATTGGGTTACTTTGGGTGCGCATACCTTCCCTTGTTCATCCACCACAAAGGCGAGGTATACGTGGCCCTGGATTTCGCGCTCGCGCGCTTCCATGGGGTATTCGGTGTAAAATTGTACAAAACTGGTAAGCGCTTGTTCGCCACCTGGGAAAGTAGCTTTTTCAACTTCGAGAGGAGCGAGCGGCGAGCCCAGCATGATGCTGAGAATCAATACAAATGCGTTCATAATACAACACAATTAGAAGGTGAGAGAATGGATAAAATACACCTTGATTTTCCTGCGTCGACAGCACCGCCGAAGCTGTGCCGGGAGCCCCTGCTCCTGATGTTTGTAGGTTCTTACAAACGCAAAAGCTTAAGCCCAATGGCTTGAAAATGCCAGTGTCAAAAAAGACTGTTTTTCTTGTGGAGGGGAAGAGCTGGTTAGGACAGCTTGTCTGATACATGCGACGATCGCATTTACGACTTTCTTCTAACGGTAAAATTAAGTTATTGTTAAGTTTGTGTGAAGTTTTTTTTAAGCCACACCTTTTCATGACGCTTTTTAAGAAATTAACTCCCAAATAAAATTTTATAAAAACTGATTCAACCTTACGATTTCATTTTATTTTCTTACGTTTCTTATTTCTATAAAATTTTATTCCGAAAATATCCCTTATTCTCCCAAATGTTAAATTTTCAATACAGCAAGGTATACAACCTGTTTGTTAAGTTGCTGGTTACAAATGCCGTTATCCAAAGAAAAACACGACCATGAACACCGTAATCCTATTCATCCGTAATCCGGAGCTGGGTAAGGTAAAAACCCGGCTTGCTGCTACGGTGGGCGACGAAGAGGCGCTGGCCATTTACCATTTTTTGCTCCATCATACCCGACGGGTCGCCCTGGAAACTGACGCCCGACGCCTGCTTTTTTACAGCGAAAACATGGCATCCAACGATGACTGGGATCCAGGCCTTTTTGAAAAGCACCTGCAACATGGCGGCGATCTGGGCGAACGCATGCACCAGGCATTCCAAACGGCATTTGATGGTGGCGCTGGTAAAGCGGTTATAGCCGGTAGCGATTGTCCGGAACTGGAAGCCGATATCCTTAACGATGCATTCGTTTTGCTCGATACATACGACGTGGTGCTTGGCCCCAGCGCCGATGGCGGTTATTACCTGCTCGGCCTTAACATGCCTGCACCAGAGTTGTTTGAAAACATGGTGTGGAGTACCGAAACAGTTTTGTCGGAAACCCTGGTGCGTATAAAAAACACGGGCAAAAGCTGTGCGCTTCTGCCCGTGCTGAACGATGTCGATACGGAAGAGGATTGGCTGAGGTTTAGGGGTTAATCGAATGTCGACAGTCGACGGTTGGCAGTCTACTAACCATTGTAAAACATCCATTTGCTGATTTCTTTCAGCGTCACCTTTTTGCCGTACAACAAAATACCCACGCGGTAGATGCGGCCGGCAAGCCAAACAAAGAAAAACGCTGCGGCCAACACCAGGACGAGGGATAGACCCACCTGCCACCACGGTGGACTGAATGCCATTCGGAACGGCATTACAATGGGTGAAAACAAAGGGAACATGGACGCGAATACCATAAGGCCGCTGTCGGGGTTGCGTATCCCTACAAAAGCTACGATGTAAAAAGCAAGAATGATGGGAATGGTGATGGGCAGCACCAGCGCCTGGCCTTCGCCGTAATCGTCGCCCATGGCCGAACCAATGGCTGCGAACATGGATGCATAGATGAAGTAGCCTCCGAGGAAAAAGATGATGAACGCACTTGTGATGAGCGGCCAGTTTTGTTTGCTCAGTTCGGCCATGATCCGTAAGCCCGTATTCTCCACTTCTTCCGGGTCGATGGCAGCGGCTGTACCGGGATCGGGCATACTTTGCTGCATGGCTGCGGGGTCAATGTCCATCAGCATGGGCATCAACAGGGTGACCGCCCCGCTGAGTACGATCCAGGCGACTACCTGTGTGAGTCCTACTGCTCCTGCGCCAATGATTTTGCCCAGCATGAGGTCGAAAGGCCGCACGCTCGACATCATCACTTCTACGATGCGGTTTGTTTTTTCTTCCATCACCGAGCGCATCACCATTTGACCGTACATCATGACCATAAAAAACATGATGAACGCCATGATGCCGCCGATGGCCAGGCCCACGCCTGCCGTGTACCTGCTCTCATCTTCCCCTGATTCGGTAAGTTTTTCGGGATCGAGCGCGACGTCGGTGTTGAGCATGTCGAGCATTTTCGGATCGAGTTTCAGGGAGTCGATTTTGAAGTCGCGTATTTTGTCGGTGATGCGATCTTCGATAACCGAGCGCTTTTCGGGCGCTAGTTTTTTGTCGGAATAGTAAAAAACGGTGTGTTCTTTTTTCTGGAAAGAGCCCAGAGCGGGAATGCGCAGAATGCCGTCGTAAGTACCTTCTTCGGCGGCAGTCTGGAGCTGTTCGAAGGTTTTACCGCCGGCGGGGATGAAACGCACGCCTCTTTCATCGGGCAGTTGTTGCACCATCCCACCTTCATCGAGTACGGCTACTTTGATTTCATCGCCGCTGGAATATTTGGTGAGGCCGAAAATGACCAGGAAGTACACCAGCAAGCCCAAGGGGGCCAGCAGCGTACCGATGATGAACGATTTTTTTCGCACGCGTGTAAGGTATTCGCGTTTGACGATGAGCGAAAGTTTGGACATGGGTAGGAGTCTTTATTGGCCACCGGCGGTTTCTGCCACGCGCCGGATGAAAATTTCGTTGAAAGTGGGCAGGATTTCTTCAAAACGTGTGATGCGTACACCGATGGAGAGCAATTCCTGGAGGAGACGGTTGCTGTGGCTGTCGTCGGGCAATTTCACGGTCACGCTGTGGCTGTTTTGCTCCGTGATGTCGTATTGTCCGGCAAAACCTTCAGGCAGCGGCGTTTCCGTTTGGATGCGGAAAAGATTTTGTTTGTATTCGTTTTTGATGGCTTGCACTTCGCCGTACAAAACGTTTTTGCCGTGGTTGATGAGCACAATGTGGTCGCACATTTCCTCCACCTGTTCCATGCGGTGGGTACTGAAAATGATGCTGGTGCCCGCTTCGTTGAGCTGCCGGATTTCGTCCTTGATCAGGTTGGTGTTGATGGGGTCGAGGCCCGTGAACGGCTCGTCGAGGATGAGCAGTTTGGGCTGGTGCACGATCGTGGCAATGAACTGGATCTTTTGCTGCATGCCCTTGGACAGGTCCTCCACCTTTTTGTCCCACCAGTCTGTGATTTCGAACTTGGTAAGCCAGTGGTTGATTTGTTTGCGGGCCTGGGCTTCGGTGAGGCCTTTGAGTTGCGCGAGGTAGAGCAGTTGTTCGCCGACTTTCATTTTTTTGTACAGGCCACGTTCTTCGGGCATGTACCCGATTTTTTCGGGCGAGCGGTCGTGGAGTTTTTCACCGTCGAGGTAAATAACGCCTTCATCGGGGCCGGTGATCGTGGTGATCATGCGGATAAGCGAGGTTTTGCCAGCGCCGTTGGGCCCGAGCATGCCGAACACGCTTCCTCTTTGCACATCGATGCTGACGTGGTCGACGGCCGTGTATTTGTCGTAGCGTTTAACGACGTTTTGAACGGATAAGATCATGGATTGATTTGATTTGGTCTTGACCAATAAAATTTCGGTTGCAAAAATGGGTGACCTACTGCGAAAGGTGGTGTTTTTACGGCGAAAGTTTGGATTTTTTCGGCGAAAGGTGGTGGGTTAAATACCACCGATGCTGTGCCACGGCTTTACGTCCACTTTATCCCTGCGCTGATCGGCATCGCCGCCATATACGAGCATCCCTTCTTTGGTATCGGTAAGTTTGTGCCAATAATGCAGATTTTTGAAAAAGGCATCCGAAACGGTGGCCCCGCTTTTGATTTCGATTGGCAACAAACGTGTGCCTTCATCGATGATGACATCGATTTCGTTTCCGGTACTGTCGCGCCAGAAATACAGGTTGGAACGTTTGCCTTGATTAAGCCTGTTTTTCAACAGTTCAGACACGATGAAATTTTCGAACAGCGCCCCTCTGTAGGCATGTTGGAACAACCGATCCGGGCTTGCGATGCGCAGCAGGTATGCGGCCAAACCCGTATCACAAAAATAGAGTTTGGGGGTTTTGACCACCCGTTTGTTGAAATTTTCGAAATACGGCGGCAGTAAAAAGATGTGAAATCCGGCTTGTAATATGCCCAGCCAAGCCTGCACTGTTTTTACATCCACGCCGAGTTCGTTGGACAAATTGGAGAAATTCAGGAGTTGACCAACACGGCCGGCGCACAGGAAAAGTAACTTTTCAAAGGCCTGCAAATCGGTTACATTGCGGATTTGCCGCACGTCGCGTTCCACATAGGTGCGTATGTAGGCTCCAAACCAATCTTCCGGTGCAATGCCCGATGCCTGCACTTCCGGATAGCCGCCTTTAAACATCACGGAGTTCAGGTCGTCCAAAGCACCGGGAATTTGGCTAAGTTCGTCGACGGCGAATGGCAGCAGATCGAGGTAAGCTGCCCTGCCAGACAAACTCTGGGTGATGCTTTCCTGGAGCAGAAAATTGTTGGAACCTGTCAGGATAAATTTGCCGCGTTCGGATGATTCATCGAGTACCTGCTGGAGGTACGACAACAGTTCCGGTGTGCGTTGAACTTCGTCGAGGATCGCGCCGGCGGCGTATTGTTTCAAAAAATTACGTGGATCGTTGATGGCATAATTACGTACATCGGGATTTTCAAGAGAAACATAGGTTTTGTCGGGAAAACACCGTCGCGCCAACGTGGTTTTGCCACTTTGGCGCGGACCGATGATCGCCACGGCTTTGAAAGCGCGTGACAGGCCCAATACTTTTTCGGCAGCGATGCGGTTGATCATTTTTTGCAAATTTGGAATTGAATTCCAGATTTGCAAATATAGGGTAAAACATTATTTTTTGCCTAAATTTTTGACAATTAACATGGCAGAACTGAAAGTCTTTTAAAAATTAAAATTGCAATATGTTGTAAATGTTAAATATTAGCATATAATATTGGTTTTATGTTAAGTTGAAGCAACATAAAAAAGCAAAGTATTAACTTTAACCCTTACCATAAAAACACACCATCATGTTACACAATCTAATCCTTAAGCGCTTTCCCAAAAGCGCGATTGCACTCTTCGTTTGTACCTTTCTTCTTTCATTTTCATCTTATGAACAAACGTGTCCCCCCCCCGCCGCCGGGAAATCTTATTCTTGAGGGAGGGTTTGAAAGTTGCCCGGTGCCGAACGGCACTATGAATGATGGCGCGATCAATGATAATTGCGCACCGCCTTGGGGGGCAGCCAACGGCACGCCTTCTATTTGCGACAACACCGATGATTTATATTATGATCCAATCATTCCATTTGAAGGCGATCAATTTGTCTGTATTTCATCTACAAACTCCAATGGTGGGATAGGTACATGTGCTAATAATGAAGCCATTTTTCAAGCTGTGACGCTTTGTCCGGGTGTTACCTACAGATTGACGTTTTCCTATTATAATATAACTTACGAAGCAGGAACTATTTCCGTCGCATTGACCAACGGCTTGGTCAATGCTTCAACCTTGGATAACGGATCACCGTGTTTCCTACCGGAACTTGCGAATAGTCAAACGATAAACACAACTGCAGTTCCGGCGGGTGATCCGGTGTGGACCACGGTTTACTTCGAATTTACGCCTTTGTCTGCAACCAACAATCAATTGGTTTTTTGGGTAAATACCGATGCTGTGCCTTCCTTAGGCTTCAATGCCGGATTGGATGCTATTTCTTTGTTGTGTGTTGATTCGCCAGTTACTCCATTCTTTGAGGTGCAAGGCGCCTGTCCAGACTATACATTTAATGGTTCGACTGTAGGTCAGCCTAGTGTTGGCATTTCGTCGTGGTGTTGGGATTTTGGTGATGGAACCACGGCTTCCGGGCAACAGGTGTCCCATACGTACGCGCTTTCAGGTACCTACAATGTGTGTCTTACGGTTGCCGATGATTGCAGCGGGTGTACTGAAACCGTGTGTCGGACCGTATCATGCGATATCGTACCACCACCACAAGATTTTACCTGTCCATGCACTGCCCAAGGCACACTGAATGTAGATGCCAGCGAGTTAAGTCCTTTTTATGACGCAACACTGGGAGGTACACCCTATTCGCTTTTGGAAGCTGCCTTTAATTACGATCAAAATGACGACGGCTTTTTAGATCAAAATGATCATCAGGGTTGTATTGCCATTATAGGGAGGTTGATTATGGACCAGGATTTGAACATAAGCGCCTGCGGCAACATCCAAATGCAGCCTTGCTCGGAAATCGTGGTAGGCACAAACACACTTTACCCTACACTCGCATTGGATAACATCACCATTTTTTCCTGTGAAAGGATGTGGCGTGGAATCACGGTTACTCCTCATGCAGCGTTGACTTTCAAAGGAAATTCAATCCGTGATGCACAGTTTTCCATCACAGCCCAAGGTGGATCAGGGCTTGGTATCGACCCGCCAACCCGTATGATCGCTGTCGGCAACAGTTTCTCCAACAACCATGTTGGAGTCCTTTTCCCCAACAATGCCTTCACCACGGTGGAGCACATCCCTTTCACCAACAATACTTTGAATACCATTGTAGGACAACCGTTACTTCCTGCTTGCGATGCCAATTTGCCCAATTACAGCAGCACACAAGGCGGATTTGCAGGGATGGTAACCTTGGGTACACCACTTACGGTTGGCACACCCGGGACCAACGGCCTCCTTAACTCCTTCAGTTACCTTAGAAACGGCATCATCAGCGAGGGGGCTATAGTGTCTGTTCACAGGGCTGATTTTCAGCATGTTATCGGCACTGGCGTTGCAGGTTTACCGACATTCGCTACTTCTGATGGAAATGGTGTGGCGGCTAACGGTGGCATGGTAACCGTGCTCAATTGCAATTTTGATGCTGTTCGCAGGGGCGTGTACGGGCATGCCAACCAGCGAGTAACGGTTAAAAACAACAACATGGACCACATGTATCGTGGCGTGGAAACCATGGGTGCACATAGCTCCGATATCAGCGATAATCCCACAATCGGGTTCACAAACCGTGGAATTCTGTGTCACGAAATGGTTCCGGCAGGAGGATTTAATTCGCATAAAATTTTGAACAACATCAACATGTTCGGAAGCGCATTCCCGGGTGCCACAAATAGTCCTTTCCCGCCTTATCCGGCGGCCATAGACATCAACAATGCCCAAAGCGTGGATGTTGGAGATGTTCGGATAAAAAACAACCATTTTACCAGTTCTGGCTTCAATGACGGCATTCGAATTAACGGCGCGGGAAGTGTGGATGTAGATGAAAACGTCATTACATTTCAAACGCCCAATCCAGGTATTGGAATTCAACTTACCAATACCCACAACAATTACCTTTACGACAATGAAATCGTTGATCAGGCAAGTTTTAGGCCGTCTACCGGTTTAAGCCTAACAGACGGATCCGGAAACCGTTTTTGTTGCAACAATACAAGGGGAAGCAGGTTTGGAACACGTTTCTGGGGCGCTTGTGCTTCTACAGAATGGCGTGTGACGACCCTTCAGAACCACGCTTTTGCCCTGTATTGCGAAGCGGGAACGGTGATTGACCAGCAATACGATTATGGCAATTTGTTCAATCCAGGTAGTGGGCTTGCTTTTCACGGTGGTGGGTTCAATGAAGTAACTCTTTCAATATTTCGGGTTGTTGATATTACTCAACCCAACTGGCCTGTATCAATATTAACGCCCAACACAACACTCACTTTTTTTATTCCTGATGGAGATTCCGCAAGTTGCACAGCTCTCCTTGCATTCCGTTGCCGTTTGTTCCGGACTACCCCGACAGGGATGTCAGGGAGGCAGATTTGGTTACTGCAGGCGGCGGCTGGACGGGCAGTCAATTCAGCGAGGCTTTGCAATTTGAAAGTGCACGGAGATTGTATGAGCGTATGCAAGTGCATGAGACTATGGCTGGATTCCATTCGACTACGGATTCGTTTTACAACATCGCTTCATCCGGCAGAATAGGCGCATATTTTCAAGCTGAATCCAGTGCCAAAGCCATTTATGATTATCCTCCAGGTATTTCCAATGGGTTGCAGCAATCGGTTGCACAATGGGAATCCGTCCAAACTGCTTTGGGTGGACTATTGACGGGTTTGGCAAACGCACCAACGTATTCCGATTCGTTTTTGATTTATCAAAATGCCAATGCCCTTTTTTCATCATCCCAAACTGTTGCCTCCAACCTGTACGGCTACGAGAAACAGGCGGCTGCCTACCGGAACCAAGGGGCCCAAAGCGCGAAATCCGAGATTGACGCACTTTCAGCCGATAACACACTTGAACTGAACCGCAAGACTATTCATCTTCTTTACCTGCAAACGTTGGGGGCCGGTGTTCCTTCACTTTCCCCGGAGCAACTTGCGGTGGAGGAGGCCATAGCTCTGCAATGCCCCCTCGAAGGAGGAAGTGCGGTATTTGCTGCGCGCGCACTTTACCGGTTGAATGAAGACCGAGTTTTTATGGACGACAGCCTCTGTTTAGGCGCCCAGGAGCGTCGGCAGATTTCAGAAAGTACGTCAACTGTTAGCACAGTAAAGTTGGCGCCTAACCCGGCAACAGAAACAGTTCATATTTCCGGGCTACAGGCATCACCCGAAAAATCTGCCGTGGTTTCGTTGATCAATACTTCCGGTGTGGTGTGTTTGGAGCGCACCGTAGCTCAAAGCGAAACAACCTTGGATGTTTCCGCGCTTCCCAATGGCCTCTATTTTTGCCGAATTTGGTCTGAAGGGTATAGGACAACCACCCTCAAATTGGTTGTAGCACACTAATTTATTGAACATGAAAGCATCAGGGCATTCATTTGCCCTGATGCTTTTATCAATTTATACTTTATGAAAAAATTGGTACATCTACTGCTTTTTTATCCCTGTATTTTATTTGGTCAAATGTTCGATAATACCTGGATATTGGGATACAACAACGATACAATACTAACCAACACCAAAGGAATTCAAATACTTACCTTTCCTGATGCTCAAATAACCATTGAACAAAATACAGAACTATTTCAGTTCAATTTTGGTGGAACCAATACTTCCTTTTCAGATTCTTCGGGGAATGTTATGAATTTCACCAACGAAGTTCATATTGGAAATGTGGCGTGGGAAATCATGGAAAATGGGGATTACATGACCGATGCTGCGGAAATTCAAGGTGAGGTTTATCCTCAATTGTTCTTGGCTTTGCCGTTCCCAGGCCATCCACAAAAACTTCTCTATTTTTACGAAAACAAAGCGTTTACAACCGCACTTTCGGTTCATGCCACCAAATTATTGTTTTGTGCTATAGATTTATCGTTGGAACAAGGCTTGGGTAAAGTCGTAATCCGCGATAGCTTGTTGATTGAAGACACCTTGGCTGTTGGCAAAATCACTGCGGTAAAACATGCCAACGGACGCGATTGGTGGGTTTTGGTGAATGAAAAAAATTCCAATCGTTTTTATAGGATACTTGTCGATCCTGAAGGCATTCATGTGCTTGACATTCAAAGTATTGGTGATACGGTAGTAGATGGTTTGGGCCAAGCAGCATTTTCACCGAATGGAGAATATTACTTTACATATAAAGGAGTAAGCCCTAGTGATGGTTCATACATAGATCTTTATGATTTTGATCGTTGTACCGGACTTTTAAACAACCATCGTCAATACCATTTTATTGCCGGAAATCTGGGCGGCGGTGCATTTTCTCCCGATTCCCGGTATTTGTACATCAATTACTACACAAAAGCGTATCAATACGACCTGTTAGCACCCGATGTTTGGGCAAGCAGGGTCAACGTGGCCGAATACGACGGTTTTTTAGACCCGTTCAACACAACCTTTTTTTTGATGCAGTTGGCGCCCGACGGAAAAATATACTCCTGCAGCCCAAATGGTGTGAAATCCATGCACGTAATTCACCAACCCGACGAGCCAGGTTTAGCCTGCCAATACGAACAACACGGGCTTACGCTGCCTACGCACAATGCCTTATCCATGCCCACATTTCCGAACTACCGCCTCGGGCCTCTCGACGGCTCCTCTTGCGATACGCTCGGTATCGACAACCTGCCCATCGCCTGGTGGCGCTCGGACCGGGATACCTTGGAGCCGCTTTCGGTCGGCTTTCACGACCTGTCCTATTACAAGCCGGAAACCTGGTTCTGGGATTTCGGCGATGGTACGCCCGGCAGTAACGAACGGCATCCGCAGCACACCTTTCCTGCTGCGGGCAGTTACGAGGTTTGTCTTACTGTAAGCAATACGAATGGCGAAAACACGTTGTGTCGGCCGTTGCATTTCACATCCTCTGCTGCCCAAAATCCAGACATGACGGAGGGTATTTCCGTTTCACCAAACCCGTTCAACGAACGGTTGGGCTTGGCGTTGACCGTGCAGCTCAGCAACCCGGTCCTCCGCCTGTACGACCAGATGGGAAGGTTGATACAAACGGTGCCGTTGTCCTTCGGCATCACCGATCTGGAAACCGGCGCCTTGCCGTCCGGGATGTACTACTGGGAAGTCACTTCGGCGGGGAGGCGGGTTAAAAGCGGAAAGGCGGTGAAAGGGGCCTATTGAGAAAAGGTTCTGCTCACGGTATTAAACAACTGTGAACCCCGTAGCTTTGCACCCCGTAGCTACTTTCCTACACCATGACCATTCAAAACTTCATCAACGGCCAATACACCGCACCCATCCACGGCCAATACATAGACAACTACGCGCCGGCATCCGGTACCGTTTACGGACAAATACCAGACTCCGGCCCTGAAGACGTGGACGCCGCCGTAACTGCCGCCGAAGCTGCTTTTCCCGCATGGGCTGCCAT
>Ga0105048_10013242_pt1 | contig 12899 bp, 10 predicted proteins | sample MAT05_FD_78382 | JGI IMG/M metagenome (GOLD analysis project Ga0105048, IMG submission 78382) | Freshwater microbial communities from Lake Fryxell liftoff mats and glacier meltwater in Antarctica - MAT-05 | ecosystem: Environmental > Aquatic > Freshwater > Ice > Liftoff microbial mat | place...
CCGGCCCAGCGGTGTCGTCTCCATGTATTCAGCATTAATGGCCACGGGCAGCCCCGCTTCCATCAGTTTTGGATGGGCGTCCTGCTCTGGGTTACCCAGACCAAAGGGCATAATCAGATTGGGCTCGGTCTCGATAACCATTTCAATGTTGACTTGGGGGCCGCTGCCCACCTCAACCAGTTTGCCAGCATCAATCAAGGCGCGCACTTCTGGCGTGTTGACAGTCGCAAAATCGGTATGACCAACCAGACTGTCCAGCCGGTTGAGCTTGACGAGATGGGGCAGTTGCGTGCTGGACATGGTAATGATGGTACGAATAGGAACTTCAAAAACTGGTGCGTTGGGATACGCGGTGGGCGGCGGCGTGCCACATTGGACTAGCACATATTGAAAAGTCTCGGTTGCGGCGTTCCAGGGTGTGAGCAGCGTCACGACTTTATAATTATTGTGGTATTCCACTGTCCACGCACTAGCGTATGCCAACGTTGCCTTGTGGGGAAAGTAATCGATGGTGGGATCATAATTTTCCACACAGCCAACCGTCAGATTTTTGGACAAGGCACTAGATTCCCCAGATGGATCAGGCGTAACCGATACAACGGGTGAGGGCGCTGGCCTGATGGGCAGGCAACCAACCAACAGCGCGAGCAGCAAGCTAAGCAAAATCGATTTCATCTTCACAGTAAAATTTCCTTACAAATGAGCTAATAATTGTTGATTTTCATGGGGCTGATGGGTGGCAATGCGTACGTAGGCGGGCAAGCCAAAAGAAGCACAGTCACGCACAATCAACCCATGTGGCAAGAGGCGTTGCCGAAAGGCCGCGCCATCGCCAACATCGACGAGCATATAATGGGTCTGCGCGGGTACAGGCCGCAGCCCGCGGTTGAACAATCCGGCAATGAATTCGTGCTTGGCCGCGCGCAGGCGTGCCAGGCTTTGGCGCAGATGCGCTTGATCGTGGAGAGCCGCTATCCCCGCGGCTTGGGCCAACGCATTGACACTCCAGGGAATGCGCGTTTGCGTCACCCCTGCAATTAGCGCAGGTGGCCCCAATGCATAGCCCAGGCGCAGACCGGCCAAGGCGTAATCCTTGGTCATCGAACGCAGAATCAGGACATTCGGCAAACCCAATGCATACGCTGAAGGCATGGTTGGCACAAAGGCCAAATATGCCTCATCTACCACAAAGAGCGTTTGGGGATGGGCCACCGCCCACGCGCCGATTGTCGCTGGGGGAATAACCACACCCGTAGGATTGTTGGGGTTACATAGAAAAACAACGCGCGGCTGCACGCGGGTCATTTGTGCCCCAATCGCGACCGCATCGACAGCAAAATTGTCCGCCGCGTTGGCCTGCCACAGGGTAACGCGCGCGCCCATCAGTTGTGCCACACGTGCATATTCGCCAAAGGTCGGCCCAAGAATCAATACATCGTCGCCGGCGCGCAAAAACGCAAAGGCGATCAACCAGAGCAATTCAGCCGTCCCATTACCCACCACGATCTCCGCCGGGGTTGCGCCTAGATGTTCGGCCAGTGCAGCGCGCAGCAGCAGACAGTCGCGATCAGGATAGTGCGCGGGATCAGCAGTTGCCAACGCAGCGCGCAGCGCGGGCGATGGGCCAAAGGGATTGCTATTCTCGCTGAAATCGAGCACGTTGGTGGCGCGCAACGCATTCTGGGCCAATTCAGCATAGTCCAATGCGCCATGCACTGCCGCGGGAATCGCCAAGAGTTCAGCGCGGGGCAGAGGGCGATTGTGTTTGTGATCAGACAAGTGTGGCTTCTCTTTACTTTCTTTACGCTAGATTTGATGATTACCGGACGGGTAGTAGGCAGCCCAGATCGGATTAGGCTGCCAAATTTGATAGAGCAAGATTTGCGCGTGGTTGGCGCTACACCTTCGGCTGCATGTGTGCCTCCTGATTTAGCGTGATTTCACATACGCAGTGAGCGGGGCGCAACAATGCTCTGCCACACGTCAATGCCTTGTATACTTCTGTATTATGCGTTCTGCCAGACTAACAAAGCAACAGGCACCGGTTGTTCATAGCGCCAGCCATCCTGTGCCTGGATCATCTGTGGCAACAGGACGTTGGTGAATTGGTCCAGCGCTGCTGCGGTGGCCTGTTGCGGCGCGAGTTTGCGTGCAATCTGTTGGGGGCTTTCGCCCACCAGTTGGTGGCGATCATAGACAATTTGGATCTCGGCATGGACGCCTGCTTGCCAGAGAATGCCGTAATAGTAGATATGCATGGGCGTGTCTAGCTGATCGGCCTGGGGCCAGATGATGTGCAACAGTGGATCGTGACGAGTCGAATGGCCGGCCCCCGCCACAATGATCAAGGTGCGCCGGGTGGCCGCGATCAATTTTTGCATACCCGCCAGCATGTCGGGCAAGCGATAGAGCGACCACGCCGCCAGCACCACGTCGTGCGACTCGACAGTAGCCGTCTCCCACGCGGCTTCGCGCAAATGAATGTTGTCGATGCCTTGTTTTTGGATTTTTTGTTGCAGAATGTCAAGCATAGGCCCCGCATGATCGAGAGCCGTCACCTGTTTGACGGAACGCGCCAGGGGCAAGGCGAAACGACCTGCGCCTGCGCCCACATCCAACAATGTATCGTTGGGGCGCACCATCTGTTCAATGGCGGCCAAGGTGCCTTCATAGTAGCCGGGTGACAGTGAATGCGCATCATAGCCAGCGGCGTGGCTTTGCCAGTAGGCAAGATCAACCGCCGCCGCGCCACGGTGGCTGGGATCTTGCGCCGTGCAGTCGTGCCACGCCTGATTAAAATCAATGGGATTGGGATACCTTATCATTGTATTTTATGCATACTTCCTTGTTTATTTAGCGCTCACTGGTATAGCGCGGATCAAGCCCATCGCGGATGGCGTCGCCCAGCAGGTTGAAGCCCAAAACGGCCAGCAAAATCGCTAGGGCAGGATAGACGAGTAGATAGGATTCGGTTTGCAGAAATGGGCGCGCATCATTCAGCATCGCCCCCCATTCGGGATAGGGTGGTTGTACCCCTAGCCCCAGAAAATTCAACCCGGCAATGCTCAGAATCACCGCGCCAAAGTCGAGTGACGCAAAGACAATCACTGGCCCAAGCACGTTGGGCAGAATATGGTTTTGCAGAATACGCCAGTCATGCGTGCCACAACTGCGGGTCGCCTCAATGTAGGGCTGGATGCGCACCGACAACACAATGCTGCGGACTAGGCGGGCATAGCCCGCCCACCAGACCAAGCTCAACGCCAGTGTGACATTGACAAGGCCAGGCCCCAGTGTACCCGCCACGGCAACCGCCAAGAGCAAGGTGGGAAAGGCCAAGAAGATATCCGCCAGGCGCATCAGCACATTATCGACCCAGCCGCCACAATAGCCAGCCAGCAGGCCAACAACCAGTGACACCAATAACACGATCAGCAATACAAAGAGCGCCGCACCCAACGTGTTGCGCGCCCCAAAGAGCAGACGGCTCCAGATATCACGCCCCAGGTGATCGGCACCCAGCCAATATTCCTGGTTGGGCGGGCTGAACGCATGCAGCAGTTGTTGATGCCGGGGATCGTGCAGGGCCAGCCAATCGGCGCAAACGGCCAATCCCAACACGAGTAGTACAAGTGCAAATCCTAGCAGCGCGCCAGGATCGCGCAAGAATGTACGCCACACGGCGCGTTGTGATACCATCGTTAGCGCTCCACGCGTGGATCGAGCCACAGACAACATAGATCAGCCATAAAATTGATGCCGACAACCATCACAGTCATATAGAGTGTTACCCCTTGAATTACCGGATAATCGCGTACGGCAATCGCATCCACCACATATTTGCCAATGCCATACCAACTAAAAATCGTCTCCACAATCACCGCGCCACTGAGCAAGCCACCCATGCTCAACGCAATGGCAGTGACAATGGGCAACCAGGTATTTTTCAGCGCATGCACCCAGAGAACATGCCACACCGGCAACCCTTTCATGTGCGCGGTACGGATATAGTCTTGGCCCAATACTTCCAGCAAACCAGCACGCGTCAAACGCATGAGCCGAGGCGCAATACTAGCCGACAACGCAATCGCGGGCAGTACCAAGTGGCGCGGGGTGCCATAGCCAAAGGATGGCAACCACCCCAACACCACCGCAAACAGATAGATCAGCAGCAGCGACAGCAAATAGCTGGGAATCGTTGCACCAATCAGCGCCAACAGCCGACAAAGGGCATCCAGCCAAGTCCCTTGTCGCACCGCGGCCAAGATGCCCAATGGCAGGCCCACCCCCATCGCGATCAGCAGGCTGACCAGCGCCAATACGATGGTTGCTGGCATACGAGCACCGATCTCGGCCAGAATGGATTGCCCAGTGCGATAGGAGATGCCCAGATCGCCGCGCAATAGGCGCATCAGCCACCGCACATACCGTTGGGGCGCCGGGGCATCCAAGCCCAGTTGCGTGCGGAAGGCGCTTACTTCGGCGGCAGTTGGCGTATCGCCCCCTTTTTGGAGCTGCAACAACATCTGGGCTGGATCCCCCGGCGCAATGGTGGCAAGGCTAAAGGCAATCAGCGAAATGCCCAGCAGCACGCCAAGCATTGCCAATAGCCGTTGAAAAATATAGCGGATCACTGTTTACCAAGCTTATTGTTGACAAAGTATAAGAAGAAAGGATGTGCCTCATCGAAATTGGTCACTGCCTTGCTGACGCCATAGGAGTAAAACGGATAGACCAGCGGCACAATGGCTACATCATCCAGCAGGGTTTGCGAAATCTGGCAGGCCAGGACGCGGCGGTCGGCCATCTGCGGGGTATCGCGCAAGATCTCAATCTGTGCTTGGACGGCGGCGTTGACATAGTGACCGCGGTTGGCCGCCCCATTTTCGGTATAGAAATTGGCGAGGGGGCCGTAGGGATCGCCAGTCGTTGCCATATTGTTAAAATACATAGCAGTATCCCAATCTTGTTGGGCCAACGTATCATTGATGGCCTCGACGCTACGAATTTCCATGGCAATCCCAATCGCTTGAAAATTGGCCTGGATGATCTGCGCCATTGGCGTGAGTGGGGCTTGTTGTGGATAGGTGAGGGTGATCATGGTCAGGGGTTGGCCCTCTTTCTCGACAATGCCATCGCCATCACTGTCAGCATAGCCCAATTCAGCCAGCAATTGTTTGGCCCGTTCCAGATCGGTAGGAATTGGCTGTAGTGCATCACAAGCCAAAACAGCCGGCGAGATCGGACCCACACCGGGCAAGCCTTGATCGCGCAAAACTGCTTTGACCAGGGTCGTGCGATCCGGGACAGCATAAGCCAATGCTTGGCGCATTTGATGTGTCTGCCAAGTTGGTTTCTGCTGATTGATATACATAAACCCGGTGGCCACGGGCAAAGCGGTGACAACCGCCAGGGTTGGATCTTGTTGTGCCAAGGCCACACTTTCTGGACGAATATTCAGGGCAATATCCACTTGTCCCGCTTGCAGCGCCAACATGCGTGCATCCGCCTCGGCCAATGCGGTAAGCACTACACGCTCAACCGACGCGGGCCCGTCCCAATAGCCATCGTAGCGGCGCAAGGTGGCCGACTGTTCTGCGGTCAATGATTCGATGGCAAAGGGGCCCGTCATTATGGGCTTCTGGGCAAACGCCTCTTCGCCCAGGGCGAAGGCGGCGGCCACATTGACAATCACCGTGGAAGGATCGGTCAACACGCCTGGCATGCGCAGATTCGGCTGGTTGGTCGTAATGCGCAGCGTTTGCGCATCCATTACTGTAATCTCCTGTGCATCGAGCAAAAGCTGTGCCGTCGCATTCTTGGCAATCGCCCGTTCCAAAGAGGCTTTCACTGCGTCAGCATCTACCGGCGCGCCATCATGAAAGGTGAGGGCAGGACGCAGGACAAGCTGCCATTGGGTTGCATTCAGCGCAGTCAGCTCTTGTGCCAGCCATGGCACGGGCTGAAAATTCGTATCCAGTTGTAATAGCGTTTCACCGACACCGTACTCGATTGCCATAAAACCGCCGCCCTGCACCGGATCCAGCACGCGTAGAAAATCGACAGCCAAGCGCAGTATGTTATCCTCACCGCCACTGGCGGGTTGACTTGCTGGGGATGTAGTTTCAGTACTATTCGGCGCGGAGGGGACACAGGCCGTTACAACAAAGAGCGCCAGACACAACCCTAACAGCCACGGATAGTTGATTGATTTCATGAATAGATTGACTCCTTTGTAGTTAGACCAATAACAATGTTACGGCGCAAAGATTGCGCATCAGAGCCAAGGGGCTTGCCAGATCGAATGATTAGACAAGCCCTCTAGCCAATATAGCTATTTATTACTTGCTGATCGTATTGTTCAGGAAATATAAGAAGTAGGGATGGGCCTCGGTAAAGCCCGCAACCTGCGTAGAGACACCATAGGGATAGAAAGGATAGAAAAGCGGCACGATCGCCGTATCGTCGAGCAAAGCCTGGGAGATTTCACACGCCTTGGCCCGCCGCTGATCAAGCGCTGGAATATCGCGCAACTCTGCGATCTGCGCTTCGACGGCGGCATTCAAATAGCCACCACGGTTGGCCGCGCCATCCTTGGTATAGAAGTTGGCAAGTGGCCCATAGGGGTCACCGGTTGCGGCCATATTGTTGAAGTACATCCCAATGTCCCAATCCGCTTCTTTCAGGGTGGCATCAATATTTTCAACGCTGCGAATCTCCATGCCAATGCCAATTTCTTGCAAGTTGGCTTGGATGATCTCCGACGTGGGCGTTAAAGAAGCGCGCTGCGGATAGCTAATGGCAATCAGCGCGAGCGGCTGACCGTCTTTCTCGACAACGCCATCGCCATCACTGTCCACATAGCCGGCTTCAGCCAGCAATTGTTTAGCTTTTTCTAGGTCGGGTGGCGTCGCCTGCAAATTATCACAGGCCAAGATCGTGGGTGGGATGGGGCCAAGGCCAGGGATCCCTTGATCGCGTAACACCGTTTTTACCAGTGCATTGCGATCCGGGGTCGCATAGGCCAACACTTGACGTAGCTTCGGGTCTTGCCAGATAGGTTTGTGTTGATTGATATACATAAAAATGGTGGCAACCGGACTGGCCAACACCACATTTAAGTTCGGATCGGCTTCGGCGACGGTCACGCTTTCGGGTCGAATATCGGCAGCAATATCGGCCTCACCCGATTGCAATGCCAACATGCGCGCATCGGCATCGGCCAGCACAACAATTTCGATGGCGTCTAGCTTGGCCGCGCCACCCCAATATCGGTCATAGCGGCGCAATTTCACCGACTGGCCAATCACGGTTTCCACCACAGCAAAAGGGCCGGTCATGATTGGTTTCAAGCCAAATTGCTCATCGCCTTGGGCCAGTGCAGCCGCAGCATTGAGGATCACCGTAGTTGGTTCCGTCAGCACGCCCGGCATACGCAAGTTGGGCGTGTTGGTGGTAATGATCAAAGTGAGATCATCAACCACGGTAATTGCTTGGGCATCGAGCAATTGTTTAGCCGTGGCATTGTTTTCAACAGCGCGTTCCAGTGATGCTTTCACGGCAGTGGCATCCATCGGCGCGCCGTCATGGAAGGTAACACCTGCACGCAGTTTGATCTCCCACTGGGTTTCATCGAGCGGGGTCAATTGCTCGGCCAGCCAAGGCACCGGTTGAAAGGTAGCGTCTAAGCGCAGCAGTGTCTCGCCAAAGCCCCATTGCACTGTGTAAAAGCTGCCACCCTGAATCGGGTCCATGGGGGTACTCAGAAATGGGGTGGCAATCCGCAACGTATTTGTCGCTGCACTCGGCTCGACTTGGGCATCAGTTGACATAATTTGTGTATCAGTTAGCGTGGTGGCTGGTGGCGCGCAAGCCGCAATCAACAACGCGAAGACCAGTAGCCACTTATAATTTTTCAATTGCATGGTATAAATTCTCCTCCGATAGGGATGTAATAAGGTTGCTAAATCGATTGGGACGAACTAGGCAGCACAAAACGAAAGATGTACGCCTGTTCATATTCATATTGCATACCATCTGCCACATTCTGAAAAAAGCGTTCGGGTAGGTTGAGCGGAATGTAATCGGTGGGCAGCATGCGTTGAATCCCAACGCTAAAGCCCGCTTCCAGAAAGGCTTGGGCTAGTTCATCCAGCGTGTGGAGTTGCATGGGCACTGCCCCATATTGATCGATGCGCTGCTTCATCGCAGGCAGGCTGGGGTTTTCGGCGTAGTCGGTATAGGTGGCGTAATAGACACCGCCCGGCTTCAGGGCATGGCGCATCTGGGCAGCATGATCGGCCAAGTCTTGGATCAGGTAGATCACGGCGCTGCTAATCGCAAGGTCAAATTGGGCAGGATAGGCTGCCAGACTATTGGTCACGACATAGGTCAAGGGCAAGTCACCTTTACGCTGATTGGAATCTCTACGGATTGGCGCGCCAGATCCACACCGACACCCTGAGCAAACGGGCGCTGCCCATAGAGAAAGCGCAGAAAACCACCTTGGTTACAACCAAAGTCCAGAATGGTTTGGCCATGCAAGTCGGTCTCTAAGATTGCGTTAAGCACCTTATACCAAAGGCGATCATGTCCGGCTTCCATGCGCTGTTCGCCCTCTGCCCGATCTGTCCACCAAACATCGTACAATTCATTTTTGTTCATCCAAGCTTCCTTTCACTTAGTTGTGCTTTGACACAGTTCTGTTGCACTGCGCGGTAGAGCAGCCTTCAGGTCAATAAAAAAGGCCGCACCCCTGGAATAGGAGGCGGCCAACAAAAAACCCGCCATACGGCGGGCATGAGCACAAAACAATACCTTTGTTTTGCGTCCGGCCCCCTCTCTCCACGAAGGTGGTATACGAACACCAATTTGTTGCTTTTTGAACAAGCAAAAAGAATGGTTACTTTTTGAACAAGCAGCTATCGGTATGGTGAAGGCGGGTAATCGGACTTGCTAATAGTCAATAATCAATTGCTAATTTTTAATGGTCAACCGAAGAGATACGCACCTAGGCGACTCTTCATTAACCATTAGTCGTTAGCAATTGATTATTGGTTATTACTTACCGTTGCGGGACAGTGCCGGACTGGTTCTTGGCGAGCAAGAACTTCACCGAGCTTCCCCCATTATGCGCCGCGCTTCCGAGCGTCTGGCGCACCTTCACATGAGCTAATTTAGCAGAGTCCCTTTCAATGCGCAAATTTCATTTCAATTGAAAGCGTCAACCATGGAAACACATGTAACCACACAACACATGTAACCACACAACATACGAATTGCGAGTACTATGCGCAGGTACCAGACAAAGATTGCACAAACCATACGCAAACATTATCCAATTTTGAAGAAAATACTATTTTTGCAAAATTGGACCAATCCAAAAGGAAAAGTCATCCGTCAGATAAGCTAGTTGACTTGTGCAAAACATGTACATTGATTCAACAAACCATACACACAGTGATTTGAAGGGAAATGAAACATGAAACGATTGATACTGTTATCCTGTATGATCGGTCTGCTTGCGATGACGGCTTGTATGCCCGTTCAATCGCCAGCCGCCGATACGGGCGCAATGGCAACGGCTGAACCCGTGGCAACTGCAGCCGCAACCGAAGAAGCAGCCATGGAAGAGCCCGGCACGATTGTTGACGTGGCCGTCGCCAACCCCGATTTCTCCACGCTGGTCACGGCTGTGACCGAAGCTGGGTTGGTTGATGTGTTGGCCGATCCCGCTGCCCAATGGACGGTCTTTGCCCCCACCAACGAAGCCTTTGCCGCTCTGCCCGAAGGTGTACTAGACATGGTCTTGGCTGACAAGGAATTGCTCACCCGCATTCTGACCTATCATGTGGTCGAAGGCGTTGTGACCTCGGACATGGTCACCACTATGATGGCCCCCACCATGGAAATGGGCTCGGTCGGTGGCGACTTGCTCGGCGGTGAACTAGACATACAGGTTGTCGATGGCAAGGTTACAGTGAACGGTGCCAATGTGATTGCGGTCGATGTGATGGCCAGCAACGGCGTGATTCATGTTATCGATGCCGTCCTGTTGCCGGCTGATGTCGCGGCCATGGTGGCTGGCGAACCTATGGAACCCGTCGCAACCGAAGCGGCCATGGAAGAGCCCGGCACAATTGTTGACGTGGCGGCTGCCAATCCCGATTTCTCTACGCTGGTCACGGCTGTGACCGAAGCTGGGTTGGTTGATGTGTTGGCCGATCCCGCTGCCCAATGGACAGTCTTTGCCCCCACCAACGAAGCCTTTGCCGCCCTGCCCGAAGGTGTACTAGACATGGTCTTGGCTGACAAGGAATTGCTCACCCGCATTTTGACCTACCATGTGGTCGAAGGCGTTGTGACCTCGGACATGGTCACCACCATGATGGCACCTACTATGGAAATGGGTGCAGTCGGTGGCGACTTGCTCGGCGGTGAACTGGACATACAGGTTGTCGATGGCAAGGTTACAGTGAACGGTGCCAATGTGATTGCAGTCGATGTGATGGCCAGCAACGGCGTGATTCATGTTATCGACGCTGTCCTGCTGCCCGCCGACATTGCCGCAGCGATTGGTCAATAACGGCTAACCTAGCCTAATTTTTATCAATCCCCGGTGGTAGCGCTTGCTACACCACAATGACAAGCTAGGGAGCGAGTTCGTGGAACTTGCTCCCTAGCTTGTTTTTAGGGTTCAGTTTGTAAACCGGCCAAGCTGCGCATATTGAAACGCATCAAAGCCAGATAAGTATTTGCTTCGGCGGTAAAGGCATCGGTGAGCAAGATGCCCACGGCTATACCATGATCAGCCGCCAACTGTTCAAGCAGATCGGCATTGAATTGTGGCTCGCGAAAGACAATCGGAATGCCACTAGTGGCGATCAGGTCACTCAGTGCTGCCAGTTCAGCCGCTGCCGGTGAACCGGAGGCTGGACTCTTCAACACATAACCCAATACTTCAAAGCCAAACCGCGCAGCAAAATAGGTATACGCATCGTGATGTACAATGAGCTTGCGCCGTGCGAGCGGAATGCGGGCAATAGCGGCTTCCAGTTCCCGATCCAACGCCTGTAACTCGGCCAGATAGCGCGCCGCATTGGCTTGATAGGTTGCGGCGTTGGCGGGGTCCAGTTCGCTCAGCTTGGCAACAATCGGCGGCAACATCGCCATTACCTTTTGCGGATCCAGCCAAACGTGGGGATCGCCATCGCGCAGATCATGGACATGATCGCCATGATCGATCACCAGATCGGTCTTGATCAGCTCAATGGCTTCCCCAATCACCAGCGTGGGAATCTCCGCTTCGCGCACAGCCCGTCGCCAGAAGCCAGATTCGACAAAGCGTTCAAAGTGCGCACCAATCAGGATCAGCAGATCGCTCTCGCTCATGCGCACCACATCTTGCGGCAGGGTCTGATAGGTGTGTGGATCGCCACCCATTGGAATCACCGACCAAACATCCACCCCATCGCCAGCCACGTTCTGCACAATATCGGCCAGGATGGGAAAGCTGGTAGCCACCTGCAACTTTGCAATCGGCACGCCTGTCGGTGCCGCATCGGCAGGCGGTGGCGGAGCAAGGCAGGCTGTCAAACCAAGCAGGAGTAAGCCAAGCCAACCAAGCCGCAGCCAGTATATTCGTTGCCCCCTTTGCCAGCCAGCAAGTGCCACAATCATTGAGAGAAATCCTCAGTACTCAACTCCATATTGATTTGCGTGGCGGCCAGCGCGCCTTGCATCGCCGCAAAGACCACCGCGCGTGCCATGGATGTCGTATCGCCCGCGGCATAGACCCCGATAACAGCAATATCTAGCACATTCGTTTCTCCTCGTATAACAATCACCAACAGGGCCCCTGATCGTTTGGCATGAGCCTGACCAGGGACCCAATTACTTAACGGCCTACGGTATCTACCACCGGCTGACCGGGTTGGACAAGCAACAGATAGCCACCACCAGTAAGCGGTGAGGGTACGGCAATCTGCCCGACAATCGTTTGGACTGCCGTGTCGATCACATGCACCACCCCATCGCCACCACCGGTGACAAAGCCCCATGCGCCATCGGCGGTCATGCCGGTAATGCGCTGCCCTGCAGATGCCCAGGGGTCAACCCCGGCTACGGGTGCATCACTCGTTGCTGGCAAAGGAATCCGCGCCACGATCTGGGCAAAGGTGGCCGAGGCAGGATCGGCATCGACCAAAATGGCCTCGTCGCCATCGGGGTGAATGCGCGAGTAGAGCGCATATTTGCTCGACAACGCTTGCCGATAGACCAAACCTGCACCCAGTTCAAAGCGTTGGGCAGTCTCGGCATTCGTGTCGATCAGGTAGCCATCATTTTGCCAATCTTGCCAGTTGAGCCAAGCAGCGTCGGCCTCGGGATTGGCGACAATGCGCAGGTAGGACCAGAGATTGCCATGGGCATCAGCGCGCATATAGTAGCCGCGGCCCCCCTCGCGCCCCGATGTATTCCAGGGCAGCACGGCTTCATGGGAGAGTTGGTCGCCATCGATATGGACAATATCAATGCCATCATCCGTCGCAATATAGGCATGGCCGTTGACAATTGCTTCGCCATGACCGTAAGCGCCAATATCCACATTACTGGCTGCTGTAGCATTGCCCGTGGCAAAGCTGTCAATCGGGAACGCTTCCAAGCGGCCCACCCCATCCCCATCGCGGTGGAGGACAACGCCATCCCCTACCAGCACCCCTGGCTCGCCAGTAGTCAGCGCGATTTTGGACAGGGTAAAGGAGGCCAGATCCACCTGTGTCAGTGTATCCTCGCCTGTACCGGCTTCGTCATCGTGCAGAGTGCTGACCACCGCAAAGGCTTGATTGGGATCCACTGCCAAATGAATGGCCGTGCCCGGCAAGGCGATGCGGCCCAACACG
>Ga0105048_10013243_pt1 | contig 12898 bp, 7 predicted proteins | sample MAT05_FD_78382 | JGI IMG/M metagenome (GOLD analysis project Ga0105048, IMG submission 78382) | Freshwater microbial communities from Lake Fryxell liftoff mats and glacier meltwater in Antarctica - MAT-05 | ecosystem: Environmental > Aquatic > Freshwater > Ice > Liftoff microbial mat | place...
CATCAACGCCGGCTCCTCCGTCGGCCCGCTTTCCAAGGACCCCACCATGCCCCTTCCCTTCAAGCGTCGTCCGTCCTCACTGTCCGTTCCCCGCCGTCACCGACTCGCCACGAGCGGCCTGCTGGTTGGCGGTCTTTCGCTCGGGCTCATGGTCCTCGCCGGTCCGGCCCATGCGGCGGAGAGCACGGCCAACGACGGCGGCACCGCAACCATCGTGAGCGGCCCGATCTATGTGGTGGCCGGCTACCAGCCCACCTACAAGGTGCGGATGAGTGTCTACGGCAGCCATCGCATCGTGGACACCGTCACCAGCAAGGACTGCGACCACTCGCTCGGCACCATCAAGGCCAACCAGACCAAGGAGTTCGACTGCACGATGGACGCGGCCGTGTCGTATCCCGACAACGACTACTTCGACGTGCGCATCAAGGGCACCGGCAAGACCTGGCCCTACATCGGCTCCGGCAACAATTCGCAGTTCGATCTGAGCCGCAAGCTCACCGTGCTCAACCCCGATCTTCAGGTGACGGTCGAAGCTCCGGACGGCACAACCTTCGACGGCGAGGACATGTCGGGCTACGGGTACGTCGGCCTTACCGGCAAGGTGAAGGTGAAGAACACCGGTGACGTGGCCCTCAAGTCCGTCACGATGACCAGCAACTCGCCTTGGGTTTGCGGTGCGGTGTCGTCCACGCTCGCCGTGGGGGCGACCAGCACGATCACCTGCACGGCCAGTGTGCACGGAGCGACCACCTCCTCGGCACAGCTGTCCGCCAATGCCGCCGGCACGCCGGATGTGGCGGCGGAGGTGGGGCAGCTCTACCCCACCTATCACCTCGAGTCCGGCAGCGGATCGATCACCTTTCGGGACTACGTCGAGCTTGCGCTGGTTCGTACCACCGTCACGATTCGCCCCTGACTCTCCCGCCTTTCTCGCGGCGAATTCCGAGTACCGGTGCCGACCCCTTGTGGGGTCGGCACCGGCCGTTTTGGGAGATTCGTGTTCCCCCGGCCTCTAACCTCCCGTTCGATGACCGGTGCTGGCGATCGTGAATACAGCGGCGATGGCGTCGGGCTGGCGCTGTTGGGCGGCGTCGTGGTAGCGGCTTTGCCTGGTGTTGCGCTCACCGTCACCGAACGCCGAGTGCTGGCCGCCTTCGCTCTCCACGCCGGGCAATCCGATCCGATCGACACGGAAACGTTGTGCGAGTTGCTGTGGTCGGGGCTGGCGCTCGATCGTGCTCGGGCGCGACTGCGGACACAGGTATGGCGGTTGCGTTCCGGTGGGGTGTTGGACGCCGCCGGCGTCACGTTGCGGGGGACACGACGCGGGTGGTGGGTTGCGCTCGATCGTGGCACCGATGCCGATCGGTTTGCGGAAGCGTCCACAGGTGCGCTTTCGGCGATGGCCGCGCAATCCCCAAGACAACGCCTCGACAGCCTGTCGGCCGCATGGGACCTGTGGTCCGGTCACCCCGCTCCCGAACTAGGGTCCGGTCGGGACGACCTGGAGCAGATCGTCCGTCTCGAATCGATCCATCGCGAGCTCACCCTCACGCTCGCCGAGGTTGGTGTGGAGGTCGATCGGTGTGGGCCCAACGTGGCAGAGGCCGTCCGTTTGCTCACGATCGCCGACCCGGCCGACAGTCGGGGGTGGATTGCCTTGGCTTCTTCCCTACAGGTGCTCGGAGCGACGGTCGATGCGCTCCGGGCAGTCGGGGATGGCAAGGCCGCGCTCCAACGCGCCGGGCTGCCGACACCCGACGCATTGATCGATCTGGAGCGTGTGTTGCTCCGTGCAGATCGTCCGGTGAGTTCCGAACGGCAGGACCATCGGTCCCATGCCGGGGGTCACCGGCCGACAATCCGGGGGGGCGAGGAGAACCCGGAGACGTTGGCGGCCATTCGGGCGGTCTGGCGTGATCTCGCCGGCGATGAGATGAAGGCGGTTGTGGTCGCGGGTGCAGTCGGGTTGGGGGTGGCTGCATTGTGCGAAGTCTTCGGTGGCGAAGTTCTGGCTGAGCGAGGACAGGTGGTGGTGTTCGATGGCGATGGGTGGCGACGAGCAGTGATGCCCGAGGCGCCCGAGGCGCCCGAGGCGCCCAGATCCAGATCCGGATCCGGACCGTCTCGAACCGACCCTTCGTTGGTCGCGGTGGGCCCGCACCTGCGCGGGGCGGACGTTGCTCCCCGGGGCGGCACACGCTCGTTGGCACTCGTGACGCATGCCGGGTCGGGGTCGGGGCCGGGCTCGGTCGACCAGACGGTTTTGCGGGTGATCATGCAACTGCACGGGCGTCACCTCGGAGGATCGTCGCTGATGGTGGTCGTAGCGGTGGAGGAGTTGTCGGCCTGTTGGCCGAGCGTGGCTTCGGCCGTGCGCCGGATCGTGGGAGCCGAGCACGTGTCGGTACACCACCTGCGCCCCTGGGGCGGTGATGCGCTGGTGGCCGCCAGACCGACGGCATCGTCGTGGGCGATCGATGCTTGCGGTGGAAACCTGGGGCTCCTGGACCTTCTCTTCGAAGGCGGCGCCGGGCACTACACCCTGTTGCCCCCGGCATTCCTCCGACGTATTGCCCGCCTCGTCGACGGTGTAGAACCCGTGGCGCTGGCGCACCTGCTCGCCCATACGGCGTTCGACGGCACGTTGGACCTCGAAGGAATCTTGGGACTCGAAGGCGAACCGTCCATCGCCGACCTTCTCTCGGTGCTCGAATGCCTGGATGGCCTGGCGGCGGAGGGTCTGGTGGTGTCCGACGAACGCGGTACGCGTTTCGCATCGGCCGTGATCCGCGACGCCGTCGGCAGTTTGGGGAGTCGGCCGTCCGGCATGGACGACACCGCGGAGGGATAGGTTGCGACGCGTGTCGGTCACCACCATTCCCCTCGATGCGATGCCCGTCGCCGCGTTGGTGATCGCTCCGCCAGTGATCCACCAGACGCCCGCCCATGATTCGGCCGCCGACCTCGCCGACACCATCGGACACTGGCGGATCGTCGCCTTCAACGACCTGGCCCCCCGGTTGCTCGACGCGCCGGCCGACCGCCTTGCCGGGACGGCGCTGCAGGAATGGGTCGAGGCAATCGAGGTCGAACACCTCGGCGCGCCGCCGCGAACCTGGCGGGCCCGAAGCAGTCACGGAGGCCGCCGGTGGATCTCGATGGGGATCGGAGCTGAGCAGGATGCCGGATCGCGAGTGATGGTTTGTCGCGATAGCACCGAAGAGTTGGTGTTCGAGCGACTCGCCTATCACGCCGGTCAATCGGTCATTGTGCTCGATGCCGACGGCACGCTTCGACGCCGGTTCTGGGGTCGACTCGACAATGTCGACGATGCGTCGATTGCCGGCGACAACATGCTCACGCGTTTGAACCCCGACGATCTGGCCGCGGTGATGGAAGGGGCGGCGTGGCTCGTCGGCGGCGTTGACCGCCGGCTTCGCACCACGGTTCGCGCCCGTGATTCCGCCGACCCCGATCACTGGCAGCATCTTGCCCTCGACGCCGTGAGCGCGCTCGACGATCCTGTGCTCGAGGGCTACGTCGCCTTTCTCAACCGCCTCGACGACTCGGCCAGCGCAGGAGCGTTGGCCACGTCGTTGGGCACCTCCTTGGCCGATGCCATTCCCCTGGGAGTGGTGCTCGCCGATCAGTCACACCGCCCGATCTATATGAACGCCGCCGCTCGGTCGGCACTCGGGATCGGTGTGGATGGGCTCCCATCCGACCAACCGTGGTTTTCGGGGTTCGATCCGAGTGCGCGAGAGCGGGTGTTGACGATGGTGCTCGATGCCGGTGCTGCCGGTGACTCCGGCGTTGGCGCCGATGCCCTCGTAGTGCACCACCACGAGGCGGCGCTCCGACTGCACGCTCGTAACGATCGGCTGGGTCCAGCGGCGACCCCGCTCACGCTCATCACCCTGGAGCGGGTCGGTAGTGCCACCGACTTCGGTGGTGCGCATCTCGAGAGCGGCCTTCGGCCGGACTCGGGCGGATCCGGAGATGCGCCTGGTCGTAGCGAACTCGAGACGCGGCCGATCCCCGACCCGGTGACGTTGCTTCCGACTCGTCACGACGGACTCGTCTTGTTGCAGGATCTCGTGGCGTCGGTTCGACCGCGGTCGAGCGTTCGGGTGCTGGTGGTGGAGCTCCGATCCGTCGATCCCGACGAGGCGTTGCACGGATCGATCGCCGCCGACGAGCAACTGCGCGCCCTCGCCGACGCGCTGATGGCAAACGTGGATGGCTCCCGAGGGTTTGTGGTCTTTCGATTCGATTCCGTGCGGTTGGTTGCGGCGAGCACCGGGCCCGCACCGAACGGCCACGGGATCACGGGGGTGGGCGTGCCTCTACGTATCGGGTGGGCTCGGGCGTCTTGGACGAAGGGCGCCGGCATCGAGTCGCTCGCGACCGTGGTCGACGCCGCCACCCTCAGCCCTGACGAACGCATCGACGCATCCCGCACACCCTCGTCGCCATGACGGCCGGGCCCCGTTTGGTGGTGATCGGAGGAGCGGCAACGGTGGTGGGACCGACGGCCACAACCCGGGTTCACCATCGGCACGACCGAGCGATGCTCGTCATGTTGGCGCTCGCTCGGGGGGACCACGTGGAGCGGGCCCGCCTCGCCCCCGTGTGTGACGGCTCGGCTCGCAAAGCCCGTGATGCCCTGACCCGGATCGCGTCGTTGCTCGGGAGCGATGCCGACGGCCAACCGGGTTTGGAACGTAACTCGGCCACCGTCCGTCTGTTGCTCCCGACCGATGTCGACGAGTTCGCACGGCGTTGGCGCCAGGCCGATCGCCAGGTCGAGGCGGGTCGGAAACCGCAGGCGCGCCGGCGGCACGAATCGGCAGCGGCGCTGTGGGCGGCCGGGAACGAGGTGGTCGGGGCGGTTCGCGCCAGTTCGTTGGATGTCAGGGGAGCGGCCGACGCGCGGTCGTTGCTTCGACGACGCGCAGAACAGCTTCGTCAGGCTTGTTTCTTGGTGGCCGAGGAGGGTGGACCGCCGCGTTGGCTGCAGGTGGCGCTGGACCAAGCAGTGCTCGACGATCCGTCCGACGATCTTCTGGCCCACCTGTTGACGTCGGCGGTGGCGGCCACATCGCAGCCCGTGGTACTCGAACGGGTGGTGCAGCGTCACGCCGAACGACTGGCCGAGGTGGGCCTTGGCGTCGGCGCCGTCGTGCAGGCGGTGGCGGCTACCCGGGCCGACCCAACCGTGGTAGCCGAGGGGGGAGGGTTCGCGGGCCTGTTGGCCCTCGCCGCGGGGGCGACGTCGCGAAGAGGGTCCGCTGGTTCCGCACTCGTGGGGAGGGGGTCGGTGCTCGCCCAACTCCACGACGCCTGGGAGGCGACGGCGGAGGAGCCGGCCGTGGTGGTGGTGGTTGGGCCCCGAGGTTCCGGTCGCACGGCGGTCTTGCTCGCCGTCGATGATCGGGTGCGCGGCGATGGCGCCGACGTGGTGTGGTTGCGAGCGGCCGACGGAGCGCTGCTCGTGGGTGACGTCTGGTTGCGGCCGCCGAACGCGCCGAAGACGGTCCGCGGCCTCGTGCTGGGAGCGATGGGGTTGGCGCCGACAACGAGCGCCACCGAGGTCGACGACTACCTCCGCGGACACCCGTTGGTACTGCTGATCGACGACATCGACGACGCGGCTCCGGGCGTGGCCCATGACGTGGTCGAGTTCATGCGGAACGTCGTTACGGGCCGGTTGTTGGTTGTGGCCTCGGCCGATGGGCGATCGGCGGTGGCGCTCACGGCCGACGGCCTGGTAGGTGCCCAGGTTCTCCACGTCGACTATCTCCGTGACGGCCAGGCGGCGCGTCTCCTTCGCCGACGGGCGCCCACGCTCGGTCCGGACCACTTGCGGAGGTTGCACGAGCAGGCCGCAGGGGTGCCAGGGCGCATCGTGGCCTTGGCCGCCGTGTCCACATCGGAGCTCGACATCACGAATCCGGTGCTGGAGGAGGTGGCGATGCTCGACCCCCCGTCACGGCTGTTGATGGAGGTGATCGCCACGGCGGGGAGTTGGGTGCCATCCGGCACCCTCGCCCGTGCGGCCACCGCCCTCGGACTGGTCGACTACCAGGCGGTGGTCGATCAACTCGTGCGTGCCCGTTTGGTTGGCAGCGATGATCTCCATGTGTGGGTAGCGCCCGCGCTGGGGACAGAGATCGTGGCGAAGCTCCCACCGTGGCGTGCCGCGGTCGCCCACCGGGCCGTGGCCGCCGCTCTGACGACGGTCGACTTCGAGCGGGCGGCTGGGCATCGGTGGTCGGCGGCCCTCGCCGGTGTCGATCCGACCGGCGCGAGCAGCGCTGCGCTTGCCGCGGGCCGGTTGGCGTCGTCGCAGTCCGATCACCTCGGTGCCGCGCGCTGGTTTGCCGAAGCCCGACGTCTCGCCCCCATCGGTCTCGGTGTCACAAGTGATGGTCTGGCGGAGATGCTCATCCTCGAGGGCGAAGCCTTGGGCTGGGTGGGTCACCCCGATGCGTTGCCCCGCCTCGAGGAGGCCGCTGATCTGGCGCGGGCGTCGGGCTCACGCAGCCTGTTGGCTCGAGCCCTCACCGTCACCGGGGGCGATCTCGGAGGGAACCGTCGTTGGGACACGGCGCCGATCGACGAGCTTCGGGACCTCCTGCACCAGCTTCCGCCGGATGCCCACGCCGACCGAGGCCGGGTGTTGTCGACGCTGGCGTGGTTGCTCAGTTCTCGGCTCGATGCCGACGCGGCATCAGACGCCACGCGCCGGGCGATGGATGCGGCGGAGGCCAGCGGCGACCCCGCGGTGTTGGCGCGTGCCCAGATGGCCTATCTGGAGACCGAGCCCCACGACCATGATCTGGCCCGACGGGCCGACGTGATCGATCGATTGCTCGCCGCCGGACGTTTGCTGGGCGACCAGCAGTTGGTGGCCATCGGGTTGGCCCATATGGCCACCCTCCGGTTCGCGCTTGCGGGTGCCGACGGAGAGGGAACCGGCCTCTCGGAGGTGGTGGATCTGGTTCGACGACTGCACCGCGACCATCGCATGTCGTTTGCGCAACCCGCTCGTTCGCTGCTTCGGCTCGTGCGGGGCGACCTCGGCGGTGCCGAACGGCTGATTCGTGTGCAACTGTTGGCCAAGGGGGCGACAGCGGTGGACGACGACCTCTATACCGCGCTGCTCCTGCAGTTGGCGGCCGTGCTGCGCTGGCGGGGCGAGCTGGGCGCGTTCTTCGACGGCACGTTCACGCCGCCGACAGGTTTGTTGGAGGGGCCGGGCCAGGTAGCGATGGTGGTTGCCCTCGCCGAGCTGGGCCAGACCGACGCGGCGGCAGAGCAACTCCCGGACGTGGTGGCCGGGCTCGCCCGTTCCGTGCTGGCGTTTCCGTCGGCGCGCCTCGTGGTGTTCGGTCTCGCCGCCGAGGCGTGCGTGCTCACCGGGCAGGCCGACCTCGCGGCGCCGCTGATGGCCCAGCTCCGTCCGGCGGCGGAAGCGGGCCTGAACTGCTCGGCGTGGGTGCACGCCTGGATGGGATCGGCCAGTCATCAACTCGGCGCCTTGGCTGTTCTCACCGGCGATCACGATGAGGCGAGGACCTGGCTGGACGATGCAGAGCGTCGGCACCGAATGCTCGGGGCAACGCCCTATCTCGCCTCCACACTGCTTACGCGTGCGCGCCTCGAGCGACAAGCCGGCAACGGTGCGGGGTTGTGGGAGACGCCCCTCACGGAGGCCTTGGCGTTGGCTCGTGCCGATGGTTTGCGGGTGCTGGAGCGGGCGGCGTCAGCCCTCGTCGACACGTGATCGACGGTTGCAGCGCGAGTCGCGCTAGTCGTTGATCCGCACCGTGGCGATGCGCCAGGCGGCAAGCGGAAACGACCCTTCGAACGGTTCGATCGCTCGGCCACGCAGATCGACCAGCCAGCCGTGGCGCCCTGGCAGTTGCACGACCGTGGGTTGGGCCGACGGGTTGAACACCCGCACGACGAGTGCGCCGGCCTCTCGTACGACGGCCGAAACCTCGGCACCCGAGATGTCGAGCGCGGTTCCCTGAGCGGGAAACGAACCCGTGCCCCGTGCCCGCGTCACCTGGAGCGGTGTGAACGCCACATCGGCAGCGGCGTACGCCGCCGGGATGTTGTCGCCTTGCAGCAACGCGTAACGGAGGGTGTGGCGGCCGGGGAGCTGTGCGCCAAGAGCCGGGGTGACCGGGCCGGCCGGGAGGGGGCGGTAGGGCATCGGGCCCTGCGAGATGAGCCCGGTGCAGCGGAGCAGCGTGATCGCCATCGCGTTGGCCGGCCCTTGGGCCTCATCGCCGCCCCGTTCCACCAACTCATACTCGGGGAGTCCGTCGTGGATGACCGTGAGGCCCCCGGCGGCGACGAACCGCCGGCTGGGGTAGGTGGCGAGTGCTTTCTCGGTGGGGCCGCCTTCGGCATCGAGCGACCGGGACACCACCGCGAAGGCACATTCGGCCTGCGACTCGGTGGCGGGATGGGGAAGCGGGAACACCACGCGGAGCCGGTGATCGGCGCTCTGGTTGTCGAGCTCGGTGGTGACCCACACCAGTGGCGACCCGGCCTGCACCTCGACGGTGGAGGTGATCACCGTCGGTACGTCGCCGATCCGATCACCCTTCACTGCTCGGGCCGGCAGTCGGTAGGTGCGGTCGATCGCCACTCGAACCCGAAGCGGTCCTCGTTCGAGCACCCGCACCGTGACCGACTCGGGTTGATCGATCACCCGGTCGTTCGTTGGGGGGTTGTAGTTGTAGGTATCGCCGGTATCGCCATCGTCGACCAACCGGTTCATACCGGTGTTGCCGTCGAGGCTGAAGGTACCGGTGATGTGGTCGACGTCGATCTCGACCAGTGCGTTGCCGATGTGCACGCCACCCTCGGGCGCGCCGGTGTCGTCGACTACCACCGGTTGCACGTCTGGCGGGAGGTCGGCGGCGGCGTCGCGATGCCAAACGCTCCACCCGAATCCCGGCACCTCCGGCACATAGGCGAGCACCTTCTGGCTGGCGGGCAGCTTCACGGTGAATACCGCTGGGGTGGCGGGATGCTCATCGGCGATGCGGACCAGTTCGGTGACCTCCGCGGGCATGAACGGCGGGCCACTTCGATCCGGGTCGGCGTAGAGGGTGAGCTCCACGGTGCCGTCGGCCTCGATCTCCAGGGAGGCGTCGTAGAGCTCGGGCATGTTGTTGACGGCGGTGGGTGCGAGTGTGGCCACGTCCGCGACGGTGAGCCCTCCGGCCCGATGATCGCCGCCGCGTCGGTGGAGCACCTGCGTGCCCGTGATGTCGTCGTGGCCGGCGGTGGTGAGCGTGACTACGCCACTGCGAGCGCGGGCTGACGGATTCACGATGGCACTACCCGTGGCAGCGAGCGACGCACCAAGCGCGTGCACCGCCCGCTTGGTGAGGCCTTCTCCGATCTGACGGGCTTCGGCGAACCGCACCGCCACGGCATCGACCACCTCGTCGATCGAACACGCACAGATGGAATCGTGGGCGGAGTTCAGGACCATCTGGGTCCAGGCTTCGGCCAGGTACGGCCCCGGCCACTCCTCCGGGGGAAGGAGCAACGCGGAGAGGGGTTCGGCGAGACGTTCGAGTTGCCGTTCGGCGCCAGCGGCGGCCTGGCGAATGTCGGTGCGATTCGAGGTCACGCCCATGAGCAGGTTGGCCCGAGCTCCCGAGCGCAGTTCGCCCTGCCAAGACGACAAGGCGTGTGTTGGGGCGATCTGCGTGTAGTCGGCCAACGACCCCACGCGGAGTTGGTACCGGTCCTGGAGGTCGTTGGCCTCGGCCACCACCCGACCGAGGTAGACCTTCGGGAAGAGGTGATCCGTGCCGTTCATCCAGAGGATCGGTGCGCCCTCGGGCAAGAACGTCGAGTAGGTGTCGACGTAGCGGTCGAGCATCGCCACGAGCTCCTTGGCATCGTCGGGCAGGACGGACCCGTTTCCGTATCCCTCGAGCAGGTACTCGGCGCGAAGCCGGGAGCCGTCGGGGGCGTCCCACCAGAAGGCGTGTTTCTCGACGGCAGCGGGGACGCCGCGCCATACCACGGTGTGCTCGAAGCCTGCTTGGGCGAGGATCTGGGGCATCTGGGCGATGTGGCCGAACATGTCGGGGAGATAGCCGACGGGCATGGCGCCCCCGAAGGCCGCCGCCTTGTGCAGCCCGAGCTGGAGATCGCGGATGATGGTTTCACCGGACACGAGGAACTCGTCCATCAAGATGTGCCACGGCCCCATCGACAGCCGGCCGGCGGCGGCCAACCGACGGAGGTCGGCCTCTCGTTCGGGGCGGATGGCAAGGTAGTCGTCGACCACCGCGGTCTGGCCGTCGAGCTGAAAGTGGGCGAACCCTGGATCGTTGTCGAGTAGGGGGATGAGACCGTCGACGAGGTCGACGAGTTTCATGCGAAACGTTTGAAAGGCGGCGTACCACTCGCGGTCCCAGTGGGTGTGGGGGACCACGATGACCTCACGGGAGGTGGTCGGGTTGGTCGGTGCGTCGGGCATGGCTCGGAGATTACGACCTGTGGCGGCGGCCGTGTTGGCCGTGTGGGGCCTCGGGCGGTCGTTCGATGTCGGGACTCGCCGCCAACGATGGACTAGAACCGGGGTGTGTCGAATCCTGTGCGCCATAGCCCCCGGACGCCACGCCGTCGAGCGCAACTCTCGGGCCGACGGTCGGCCGGCGCTGGTACCCCGGCCGGGTTGTCGGCCGTCATGTTGGCTGTGATGTTGGCCGTGCTGTTGGCCGTGCTGTTGGGGGCCGCAGCGTGTTCGGCGGCAGGGAATGGCGGGTTGGGTTCGTCCGCCAACGCCCAGGCGCCGGGGGAGGGGCGAGTGGCGGCGACATCACTCCCGGAGTACAAAGTGACCGTGGCCGGCGACTCCATCTCGGTCGGGTTCGGCGCGCAGTTGCGGGAGGTCGTTCCGGTACCGGTGGTGGTGAAGGTGATCGGGGAGGAAGGCACGGGTTTGGCTCGGCCTGATCGATTCGATTGGCCGGCCCGACTGTCCACGCTGGCTCGGGACTTCCCTCCCCGGGTGCTGGTGTTCTCGGTGGGTTCGAACGATGCGCAGGACCTGCGCGACGTTGCCGGCAACATCGTGACCCGGTTCGCCGACACCGCGGCTTGGGACGCGGCGTATCGGCAGCGACTGGCCGCCAGCTTCGATGCCTTCGCACCACCCACCAGCACGCGTGTGGTGTGGCTCGGTCACGTCTGTACGAAGGATGCCAAGGTGTGCGCCAACAATCGACGGGTGCACCGCTTGGCCGAACAGGTCGCGACCACCCGACCCTGGGTAGAGGTCGTCGATCTGGCCGCACTGCTCGGCACGGGAGAAACACCAGCGGATCGCTGCCTCATGGACGACGGCCTCCACGTCACCTCGGCCTGCCTGCAGGAGGCGGCGACTGCGATGCGGTTGTCGATCTCGCCGCCGTGACCGCCTTCCGGACGACTCGTCTGGCGTCGCCGTACCTTGGCGTGAGACCGATCATGGCGGAGGCAATGGCCGTCGGGGGATTGGTTGGCGTGGCCCGCACCGGGGATCTCGATCTCTACGCCGCTGATCTGGTGGTCGATGGCAACGGCGCAACCATTGCCGCGTCGTTCGATCCCACCGGGTCCGTGATCGTCGGCGCCTAGCGGTAGGTGGTGGTGGTGCTGCCGCCGACTGCCAGCACCAAGATCACGTAGGCGATGATGACCACGAAGCCGATCCCGGCGCCCACATAGGTGAACGTCTTGGCCTTCTTGGCCGACTCCTGGGCACCGTTGAAATCCCCTGCCGCCCATTTCGAGTCGACCTGGGATGCGAACACGATGGCCGCGATCCCGATCGGTACGCAGCAGAGAAGCGTGGAGGCGATGGCCAGACCGAGCCCGTTGTCGGGTTTCGGGAAGGGCGGTGGGGCGCCGCCGTAGCCGGGTGGGCCATACCCCGGCGCACCGTACCCCGGCGCTCCGTACCCCGGCGCCCCGGACCCGGGCGCCCCGTAGCTCGGAGGGCCGTAGCCGGGTGGAGGTCCGGGGGGTGGGTGTGGGGGTTCGCCCGATCCGAAGGGCGGTGGTTGTGCGTCGCTCATGTCGTTCCGTCCCGTTCGCCCGCAACGTACCCGACGTTGTGGGCTGTGTGCGCTCCTCGCGAGGAACCAGTGAGCACTACCGACCCTTGACCAGCTTCACCAGTTCGGGGCCGAGCCAGGTGGACACGAGCCAGTCGGCGGCGGCATCGGAGAGGTGGCTGCCGTCGGGGCGAGCATCTTCGAGCCCGCCCAGCGTGTCGGAGTACTCGCCGCCAGGACAGAGTTGGCCGAAAAGGTCGAGGGTGGCCACGCGGTCCTTCCGGCTTGCCGTCATCTTGGGAATGAGGTCGTTGTTGAGGTGGCGGGGGTCCTCGCCGAACCCTTCGAGGGCGTAACACGGTGTCGTGAGCCACGCCACGATCGAGTTGCGCGAGGCAAGCACGTCGGCGGCCGCGCCGTACTCGTTCACCAGGTGTTGATCGAACACCGGGTCGCCGAAAGCTTTGAAATCGGCCCAGGTCGGGAGCTTGCGTTTGTGCCAGTCCCAGCCCCCGGTGAGCACCACCACCACATGGGGTTTGAACGTGTCGAGGGCGTTGGCCCAGTTGGTGGGCCACTCTTCGCAGATGCCGCCGGTGGTGATCTTCCCGAGGAACTCATACTCCCCGCCCCGCACGATCCCGCAGCCTCGCACCGACTGGTTCCACGCAGCCGCGGCGCCCCCGCTCCGTTCGCTCCACCGCGTGAGCGCGTTGCCGATCACGAACGCCTGCGAGTCGCCCACGAACAGGATGCGAACCGGGCCGGTTACCTGTCGAGGCGGTGGCTGGCTCGGCGTGGTGGAGGGG
>Ga0105048_10013246_pt1 | contig 12896 bp, 10 predicted proteins | sample MAT05_FD_78382 | JGI IMG/M metagenome (GOLD analysis project Ga0105048, IMG submission 78382) | Freshwater microbial communities from Lake Fryxell liftoff mats and glacier meltwater in Antarctica - MAT-05 | ecosystem: Environmental > Aquatic > Freshwater > Ice > Liftoff microbial mat | place...
CTGGCTTGCCCGGATCTCCCCTCCGCACGCCTCCCCGGGCCGTCCTTCTCGATCACGCCCCGTTCCAACCACCTCCGCGCCCACCCTCGCGCTCAGGCCTCTCTTTCAAAATGAGAACTGCTGGGCTGATGCAGGCAATGGTTGTCAAAACCGACCCTTCCCAGTCCATCCGATCACCAACCCTGCCGCTGGGGCTGGCTCCCGCCCGTTTCGCCCGATAGCCTCCCGCTGGCGCCGCTCCGAGGTCATGACCGACCTCGATTTCTACCAGCGCTTCGTCCACCGAGGGGGGCTCGCCTGCGGCTTCACCCTGCTGCGCGTGACCCACCGCCTCTGGGATCGTCCGGCGACCGCCTGACCGCGGTCAGATCTGCCAGGCGGACCTTCTGCCGGCCGGCTTCGTCGAAGTTCGAGGGGTCCAGCCACCGTTCAAACGCACGTTCCAATCCCGGCCATTCCGAGTCGAGGATCGAGAACCAGGCGGTATCCCGACTCCTTCCCTTCACCACGGCCGCCTGCCTGAACAGTCCTTCAAAACGAAATCCCAACCGCTCGGCCGCCGCCCGCGAAGGCGCATTGAGGGCATGGCATTTCCACTCGTAACGCCGATACCCCCGCGCGAAGGCGTGCTGCATCATCAGGAACATCGCCTCCGTCGCCGCCGGCGTCCGCTGGAGTAGCGGCGAATACCCCAGATGCCCAACCTCGATCGCGCCATTCGGAGGATCGACCCGCAGGTAAGCCGCCACACCCGTCGCGCGCCTCGTGGCCGCATCGACGATCGCGTAGAATCGTGGGTCCGTTCCCTTCGCCACCCCTTCAAGCCAGGCCCGGTACTCGCTCCACCCTGAAAAAGGACCATACGGTAGGTAGGTCCACATCCGACCCTCAGCATCTCGTGCATTTGCCGCTTGGAGATCGGGGCCGTGTTGCTCCGCCTCGAGCGGCTCCAACCGGCAGAATCGTCCCGCCAAAACCGTTCGTTGCGGCAATCCAGCCGGCTTCCACTCCGGGAGTGGCCGGCCCAACGGTTGCCCCATTTCGTTTCGTTCGTCCTGAATCACTTAGCCCCCATCCGTTCGCGGTTATCACAGCGTCTTCCTCCCGAGCGCGCGAAGGCATCCCACCCCCGGCCCGGACCGATACCACCCGGAATCCCCAGGGGAGGTTCCAAGACTGCCTTCTCCCGAGCGAACGGCGTCGTTACGCCCAGTCTGCGACTCCTACTGGAAACCTGTCACCCTCGGAGGCTCCCATGACGCCGTTTGCCGAATCGGTTGCCCACAGATAGTGTGCGTCCTACCAATTGAATCCTGTGGCGCGACCCCGATCGTCTGCCGCAGGCTTCTACGGAAATCGCGTATGAGCCAGGCAATCATGAATCCGGACGATGTCCGGCGCTTCGCCGATGAGTTGAAGCGGTTCAATACCGAGCTCCAGACGGGGATGTCCTCGCTCCAGGCCCGTTTCGTCGCCCTCGGTGACACCTGGCAGGACCAGGAACATCACAAGTTCGCCGAGGAATTCCGGACCGCCATGCGTTCGTTGAAGCATTTCACCGAGGCGTCCAGCCAGCATACCCCCTACCTTCTTCGCAAAGCCCAGCGGATCGAGGAATACCTCAACCAACGCTGACTGCCCGCCATGCCCGAGATCGCCCAGGTCCGGTCCATCGACACCCTCGACGCCTTCCGCGCCAGCCTTGTTATGTTCCACGCCAAGGCCCTTCCAGTGCTCGACGAGATCAGTTCCGACCTGAGGCGAACCCAGCTCTGGCTCGAAACCGACCGGCTTCTCCATTGGCAACGGGAAGTGCTTCGCCGGACCCACGTTCTGGAATCGGCCCAGCAAGCCCTGCTCAGTGCCCGGATCGCCACTTTTCGGGACGTCACACCCGTGGAGCAGAACGCCGTCCAAGCTGCGCGCCGATCCCTCGAGGAAGCCGACGAACACTTGCGCACCGTGAAACTTTGGATCCGCGACCTCGGACCGCGCACGGAATTTCTCGCCCGCCAGCTGGGTTCGCTCGATTCCGTCCTGGCTCACGATATTCCCCGGGCCATCGCCTGGCTGACTCAGGCCGTCCGGCTGCTCGAGGAGTACGCCGAGTGCCGGACAGCCCCCGCATCGCTCCCGCCCCTGAGCGATGTCCCCCTACCCGAGACCGCCGATGCCCCGAAATCCGGGCCGACGCCATGAGCATCGCCGCAAGCCGCTCACGGCTCGTCGCCTTAACTCGCGACCTCGCCAGCCAATGGCAGGCGACACGCGAAACATGGACCGACGCGAAAGGCGCTGAATTCGAGCGCACCTACCTTGTCAATCTCTTCGCCGCCGTCGATCGCGCCAGCAATGCCCTCGAACAATTGGATGAAGTCGTCACCCGCGTCAGGAGGGTCTGTGAGTAAACCCTGCCCCAGCCCCGACCAGATTCTTCAATCCCTGGAACGGCTTCGCTCCCTTGCCAGCGACGCCGCCATCCGGCACGCCAAGAACCTTGAAGGCTCCCGTGAACGCGATCGCGTCGCCCAGCGGCGCGCCGATTCCACGACGAAATCCGCCGAGGACCAGTTGCAGGCCAGCCTCGCCCAGGCCCGGCACGACTTCGAAGAGGCTGTCGCCAGTGCTCAGGCCCGAGCCCGTCATCGCATCACGTCGATCCGCCAAGCCCAGGTCACCGTCCGCAAAGCAGCCGCCCAACGCGCTGACGCCGAAGAAGGCAAACGCAAGTTCGAGATCCAGCGGGAAATGCTTCGCGCCACCCGGAAGCGCGATGCCGGACTCGCCTCCGCCAAGACGGACTTCGACACCTTCAGTGCGGCACTCGCTGCTCACGAACGCAATCTCCTCACCCTCGAACAGGCGGCCCACCGGCTGCTGGGCGTCTTGGGCCGCAACCTCACGAAATGCCTCCCCCACGCCCACGAGTCCGCCCGGCCTGATCTTTTCCCGACCGAGGACATACTCGCCCAAAGTCTCGCCTCCACCCTCGATTCCACCCAATCCGATCTCGTCAGCTTCGGCAAACGCCTGCTGCCCGCCATCTCCCGCGCCTGGCCGATCACGCTGATCCTGGTCCTCTCTCCCGTCGCGATTATCCCCGTCCTTCAATACTTCCGCGTCACCTTCCCTTCCTGGATCGAGCTAGGCAGCGCCGCCGCTGGCCTGGGTCTTCTGGGCCTCACCCTCCATTTCGTGGGCCGCCACCTCGCGCTCCCTTCCGCCCATCGCATCATCCAGGGACTCGGACAAGCCAGGGTCCTCCTTCTCTCCAGTCGCGAGAAATCCGCCGAAACATTCCGTGATGCCAAAGCGCATCTCGAAGCGACGTTCGAGGACATCTCCCGAAGCAGCCACGAGGCGTGGAGCCAGCTCGCCGACTGGCTCGAAAAGAATCGGGGCGCCCTCCCGGCCCAAGTCGATGCCCGCGCCAACCGCGCCATCGCCCGCAATCAACTCCACCTTCAGAACCGTCTTGACCGTCTTCAAGCTCTTGACCGCACCGCCAGCGAACACACCCATTCTCAGAGTCAGGAACGCATCGCCCAGGCACGCCAGGACGCCGACCGAACTCGCGAAAGTTCCGTTCAGGAACAAGCCAATGCCGTCCATGATCTGGAAACCCACTGGACGCGGGAGGCCATGCCTCTCCTGGACGCCCTCGACGCGGTTCGTGAACTCAAGGCCGACGAATCGGCGAACCTCCTCCCCAGCCCGCCCAGCTCGTGGGTCCCGCCCGCCAGTTTCTCGCCCACGGTTCGTTTCGGACATCTGGAGGCTGATCTGGAACATATCCTTCGAGCCCTGCCCCCCGACGCTGTCCGGGCTCAACAACCCTCCGGCCGTTGGTCCCTGCCCCTTCTGCTCCAGTTTCCCAAAGAAGGTTCCCTTCTCATCGAAGCCGATGCCTCGCAACGCGCGCTGGCCCTCGGCACCCTGAATCACGTCGTCTGCCGACTGCTCGCCAATGCCCCGCCTGGCCGAGTCTCGTTCACCGTCTACGACCCCGTCGGCCTCGGCCAGAGTTTCGCCGGCCTCACCCATCTGGCCGATGAAGCCGAACACCTCATCCACGGCCGTATTTGGACCCAATCCTCCCAACTCGAGGAACGCCTCGCCGATCTCAACGACCACCTCGAAAAGGTGATCCAGATGTACCTCCGCAACGAGTACCCGACGATTGCGGAATACAATGAGCAGGCCGGCAATATCGCCGAGAAATACCGATTCCTCATTCTCGCGGATTTTCCCGCCGGATTCTCCGACCTGGCTCTGCGCCGACTCCATTCCATCGCTAACACCGGCGCTCGCTGTGGCGTCTTCCTCCTTGTGCACCGCGACATGAATCAAGCGCTGCCGGCCGATTTTCCAATCCAAGTCTTCCGACAATCGGCGCTGCGCCTCACCCTCCCTCCCGCTTCGAGCGCCCAACCCTCGCTTCTCAACGATCGCAGCGTTCCAGGCACGATCCTCCGGCTCGATCCCCCGGCCGCCACCGAAGCCGTCACCGCCTTCATCCACCAGGTGGCCCGCGCCAACCGCGACTCCAACCGCGTCGAGGTCCCTTTCGCCCATATCGCTCCAGGCGCCGAGGAATTCTGGACCGGCGACACCGCCTCCGAATTGCGGGTCCCCATCGGACGCACCGGCGCCACCAAGCTCCAGTACCTCGCCCTCGGCAAAGCCACCCGCCAACACGCGCTCATCGCCGGAAAAACCGGTTCCGGCAAGTCCACGCTCTTCCACGTCCTCATCACCAACCTCTCCCTCTGGTGCCGCCCCGATCAGGTCGAGTTCTACCTCGTCGACTTCAAGAAGGGCGTCGAATTCAAATGCTACGCCACCCATCGGCTCCCCCACGCCCGCGTCATTGCCATCGAAAGCGACCGTGATTTCGGACTCAGCGTCCTCCAACGCCTCGATGAAGAACTCCGCCGACGCGGTGAGCTGTTCCGGACCGCTGAAGTGCAGGATATCGCCTCCTACCGGCGCACCCCGGGTTCCCTCCCCATGCCCCGCGTCCTCCTGCTGGTCGACGAGTTCCAGGAATTCTTCGTCGAGGAAGATCGCATCGCCCAGAACGCCTCCGTCCTTCTCGATCGCATCGTCCGCCAGGGCCGGGCCTTCGGCATTCACGTCATCCTGGGCTCCCAAACCCTCGGAGGTGCGTACACCGTCGCTCGCAGCACGTTGGGCCAGATGGCCGTGCGTATTGCCCTCCAGTGCAATGAGGCTGACGCCCTCCTCATCATGGATGAGGAAAATCCCGCCCCCCGACTGCTCTCCCGCCCTGGCGAAGCCATCTACAACGACGCCGCCGGCGCCCGCACCGGCAACAGCCCGTTCCAGGTCGTCTGGCTCCCCGATGACGTCCGCGATGCCCACCTCCAGCGCGTGCGCGAACAAGCCGACCGACTCTCCCCGCCTGCCGGAAGTCCTCTGATCTTCGAAGGCGACGCCCCTGCCGATGTCCGCGAGAATTCCCGCCTGCGCCAGGTCCTCAGGGACATTCCCACCCAGCCGCCGGCCGTGGTTCGGACCTGGCTCGGCGCACCCAACTCCATCAAAGGCCCCACCGAAGTGGCTTTCGCCCGCCGCAGCACCGACAACCTCCTGGTGGTCGGTCAACGCGACGACGCCGTGCTCGGGCTCTTCGGGATCGCCCTCGCCGCCCTCGCCGCCCACTACCCGACTGGCGGCGTAGAGTTTTTCGTCCTGGACGGCAGCGCCCCGGATGCACCCGAGCTGGAGTACTTCAACAAGGTCGCCGCGGGCCTGAAACATCCGGTCACGATGGCCCGCCCCGGTGACGCGGCCGCCGTGATCCAACGGCTTGCCGACGAAATCCACTCCCGCATCGCGACCCCATCCACGGGGGACCTTTCCGCCCGGTTCCTGCTCGTCCATGGACTTCAGCAATTCCGAGCCTTGCGTCAGGACGACGAATTCGCCTTCGGTTCGTCAGACTCCACTCCACACCCAGGGGCACTTTTCAAGGAACTCATCTCCGAAGGTCCGGCCCACGGAATCCACGTGTTGATCGCCTGCGACACTCACGCCAATGCCGTCCGATTCTTCGGCCGGAAAGGCCTTGCCGACTTCGGCTACCGCGTCCTCTTCCAGATGAGTGCCAACGACTCGGCCAGCCTCATCGATAACCCCATGGCCAGTCGCCTCGGACTTCACCGGGCCCTGCTCTACCAGGACCGGGAAGGCTACCTGGAAGTCTTCCGCCCGTACGCGCTCCCCGAGCCCGAGTGGCTACGTTCGAGCTAAACCTGGCCCCCTCCGGCATGCTCCTCATCAAATTCCTGGTTCTGACGGTCTTGGTCCGAGTGCTGCTCGTGTCCGAAAGCCCCCTCCTTTGCTCCATTTTGTATGCGTTGGTCCGGTTCGTGCATACCCTGACCTTCAGTGACCCCTTTCTAATGGCGTTGGGCTTCGCCGGCATCGCGTTTGCACTGGCGTGGATCTACTTCGCACTTCTCCAGCACGTCGAATCCGGCTCTCTGGTGCGGTGGCTCATCGCCCTGCCCGGAATCGCGCTCACGCTGGTGTGAGAGTTCCAGCGCATCCACCCCCACGTCGCCACGATTGCCAAGTCCGCCCCAACGTGGAGGATCTCAGGTAAGTCTCGCTCGAATCCGCAGCAACCCACGCCCGTATCCGCGGGTTGAGGAACCGCACAACTTTCGCCCGGCACCGCCGGGACGACCCCACATGAGCATGGAAACCACCCCCCTCCCCAACCCGATCGCTCCACTTCATCTCGCCCTGGGATCGCCCCCTACCAAACGTCGCCGTCGTTGGTGGGTCTACGCCCTCTGGATCTTCGGATCGCTCATCGGCCTCGTCATTGCTGGCATCGTCTCCCTCTGGCTCTACTGGAATTCCCTCGTCAAGACCTACACCTCGACCTCTGCGAAACCCATCCCGCAAATCGAAGGAACCGACGAGCAGTACGCCGAGCTCAAGCAGCGATGGGACGCCTACGCGCTTCTCTTCATCCGCCGTCGCGAACCCATCCCGCCGTTCGAGATCAATGGTCAGGAATTGAACCTGTTCACCCGTCAGTTCGGCCCTTTCCAAAAACAGGCCTTCGCAGAAATCCTTCCCGACAAGATCCGCCTTCTGTTCAGTGTCTCGCTAGACGAGACCCGGAATCCCAGCCTCCAGGGCCGTTACCTCAATGGCGTGGCCACCTTCCACCCCGTCATGACCAACAAACACCTCTCCATCCGCCTCACCACCGCCGAGGCCAACAACAAGGCGCTGCCCGGATGGATTATGAAACGCCTTCAGTCCGCCAACTTGGGTGAGGTTTTCAACCACCGACCGGAATTTGACCTGGCCATCCGTGCCCTCGACCGGGTGGAACTTCAATCCGACAAAATCATCCTGCATCCGGCACCCAACGGCCGATAAGCCAATCGACGTGCTTCCCGCTTGATCCCTGGGTCAGCTTTCCGGTGCTTAGCGGTTCACTGGCCAAACCACCACCCATTTCCCAGTTCGCCCATCCGGGAAAGTGTCGGTAATGAATACACCTACAAAATCCCACCAAAGATAAGTCCTACCCGACTGTGATTCAGATGGTTAAACCAGATTCTTCCTCCAAACCAACCCCCAACACCTCCCCACAGCGTCGACATCTCTGACAGCCAGACTTCCCTTGGTGCCTTTTGCTCCCATTGCGAAGAGTTGCAAACAATTACACTTCAACTACTTATACATTTTTCAGTTCATCCTCCCAAGTGGCATTCAACCTGCTATAAAGATTGGAGTTAAGAGAGCGTTTCGGTGGCGTTCCTGAGATTCAGCCTCGCTCCGCGACTTACCTAGACATTGGCACTCATGAATCGAACACTCTGCATCCTTTTGGCATCCGCAGCCGTGGCCCTCACCCCGAGCGTCCACGCAATTCAATTCCAGTTCACCTTTGATTTCACGTCAGGTCCCCTGACCGGGCAATCATCGACCGGCCTGTTTGAAACCACCGCAGGCTTCGGAACGAAGTCGGCGAGCAATGGTGGGCTCCTGGGATTCACCACCACGGTGGCCGGTGAGACCTTCGATGCCAACGACGACGCTTCCTACCCGGATTTTCCCGTCGTAGTCGTTGAGCTCAACGAGACCTCCGTCGGATTCATCGATTTTATTTCCAGTTCTGGCCCCTTGGGCGGAGGACTCACCCTAAGCTGGGCGCCAATCGCGGGAGTGAATGCCGTCATTTATCTTCCCGCCAACGGAACGGTGAGCATGGGTATGTTCCGATCGGGACCCGAGGTGGTTAATTTGCCCGACTCCGGCACAACCGGCCTGCTCCTCGCCGCCGCGACCGCAGGCGTCGCCATGGCTCGCCGCCGCGCCATCCGCCGCTAAAGTCCTCCTCCCTGTTTTCCGCTGATGCCGCGTCGAGCCCATCGCTCGACGCGGCATCAGCATTTTGGCTCACCTGCGTCCCGAGGTCTTCTCTTGGCACACTTCATGCCTTGGCTCAGTCACCTGCTCCCACTGACGCTGCCATGAACGATCTCCGTTTCGCCCTCCGACAACTGCTCAAGGCCCCAGCTTTCACCGCGGTCGCCATCCTGAGCCTGGCCATCGGCATCGGCGCCTGCGCCATGGCCTTCAGCTGGATCCAACGAATCTTGGTCGACACCGTTACCGGCGCTCATGACCCCGGCCGATTGGTCGTGCTCGCATCGCGCCACATCAGCGGGAGGATTTCGGATACGTTATCGCTGCCTGATGCCTCCGACCTCGCCGCCGAAACCAACGTGTTCCGCGGCGTCCTGGCATCCCAGATCGAAGCGGTCAACGTCCGCATCCAACGGGACCCCGAATGGCTCTGGGTCCAGCCGACCACCGCCAATTTCTTCGATCTCCTCGGTGTCCGGCTGGTCCTTGGCCGGGGTTTCCGCCCCGACGAAGACGACGCACCCGGTGGTAACGGAGTCGTCGTGATCAGCCACAGCCTTTGGCAACGCCGATTCAGCGGGGACAACCAAGTCATTGGCCGCACCCTCGAAATCAGTCTTCGCCCCTTCACCGTCATCGGCGTCGCGCCGCCCGAGTTTCGGGGAACGATGGGAGGCCTGAGCTTCGATCTGTGGGTTCCCGTCACGATGTCGAACGAGCACATCGACATGGCCCGGGCCCTGTCTTCGCGTGGCACCCGCTGGCTCCACACCCTCGCCCGACTGCAGGATGGAGTTTCCCTCCGACAGGCCCAAGCAGCCGTCGACACCGTCATGCGTCGCCTTGAAACGTCGCACCCGAACAGCAACCGCAACATGGGGGTCGCCGTTCTGCCGGTCTGGAGATCGCCTTGGGGCGCCCAGGGACTGTTCCTTCCCTTGCTGACCGCCTTGGCCGGGATGGCGCTTCTCCTGCTTCTCCTGGTGATCGCCAATGTGGCCAACCTTCTCCTGGCCCGCGCCACCGCCCGGGAATCGGAAATGTCCGTTCGTCTTGCATTGGGCGCTCGCCCCGGGAGGTTGATGCGGCAAGTACTTGTCGAAAGCCTCGTTCTCGCCTCGGCGGGGGGACTCGCCGGATGCGCCGTTGCGTTAACCCTCCGGAAGGCGTTGCTCTGGTTCACCCCGGTTACGACGTACCTGCCGGTACACTTGGAATTCGAAGTGGACATCCGCGTCCTGGGTTTTACCGCGGCCATCACCCTGATCACCGGCCTTTTGTTCGGATTGCCCCCCGCCTGGCGCGCCACCCGCGCCAATATCGCCGATACTCTCAAGGCCGGAGGACGTTCCGGCTCGGGAACACGCCAAGGCCACCGTCTGAGGCAATCTCTCGTGATGGGTGAGGTCGCCGCAACTGTCATCCTACTGGTCGGAATGACCCTCTGCGCCCGGAGTTTCAACCAGGCCCGGCACCTTGACGTGGGGTTCAATCCCGAGCGGGTCTGGGTCGCGGGATTCCGACTTCCACCGGGAAGTTACACTCCAGACCAAGCCGCCGCATTTTACCAACGGCTGCAGAACGATTTGGAACGTATTCCCTCAGTCACGTCGGTGGCCCTCGCGGACTGGCTGCCGCTCGGATTCGAGGGCGGCTCTTCCACGGGTTTCAACGTTCCGGGTTACCAGCCAAGTCCGGGAGAGAATATCGAAGCAGGCGTAAGTACCGTTTCATCAGGCTACTTTAATACCCTCGAAGCGCCGATCGTCGACGGCCGGGAATTCGATGTCCGGGATCATCGGCAAGCTCCCTTCGTCGTGATCATTAACCAGGAGCTCGCCCGTCGTTACTTCGCAGGACGCAATCCGGTGGGGCTCAAACTTAAAATCTGGGGATCCGAACGAACGATTATCGGCGTCGCCAGGACCGGACGTTATCGATCCCTGAACGAACCACCCCGCAGCTACGTTTACCTGCCGTTGGAACAAGTGGGAGATCTCACGCTCACCGCCATCCTCCGCACGGAAGGAAACCCGGCTGTCATCGCCAGTGACGTCGAACGCGTCGCCTCGGCGATCGATCCTCTCGCCCGGCCAATGGCCTCGACCTCGATGAGGGATTTCATGGCCGCCGCCTACCTCGTGCCTAAAACCGCTGCCGGATTGCTGGCAGTTCTGGGTGTCGCCGCCCTCTTCCTCTCCGCCCTCGGCATCTACGGCGTCATCGCGACCTCGGTGGGCCGGCGAACTCGCGAAGTGGGCATTCGCATGGCCCTCGGCGCGGAACGCCAGACCATCCTTCGGATGTTCCTCCGGCAAGGCCTCCGCCTGGTCGCCACCGGTGCCATCCTCGGAATCCTTGGATCGCTGGTCACGGGTCGGCTGATGGGGCAGCTCCTGGTTGATGTCTCCGCCTTCGACCTGACGAGTTATGGGGCCGTCCTTCCCGTGCTGGCGATCGTGGGTCTCATTGCCTGCTGGCTTCCCGCCCGGCGCGCCGCGGCCGTCGACCCGCTCGAAGCGCTCCGCAACGAATAGCAAGAGGCCTGACACACCTCGCGACGTGTCAGGCCAGCCATGCAAGGTTTGAAGTCCGGTGACTTTATGGGATCGGAAGCGTATGCACAGGACCGACGTTGCCATCGCTGTCCACGCCGTAGGTTTCCGCGTTGCCATTGAGACGGATCACCGCGGCGGTGCCCGCCGGACCCGGAATGCTGCTCGGGCTTCCCGTCGTCTTGGAAATCACCACCCGTGATCCCGAGGCAAAGGGCCCGGCGGCAAATGCGCTGGCGGAATCTTCGACATAGATCGCGATCGCCGAAGCGGGATCGCAGTTGTCAGTGGCCACCAACTGCTTGAACGAGCTGGGCTTCCCGCTGTTGGTCCGGAGCGGCACGCACTCGGCCGTCGGCCCCTCACAGTCGCTCACGGTGAGGTCATAAAGGATCGGCGTGAGCGCATTATCCGTCGATGCCAAGCTGGCCCGGATTTCGATGTAACGGCCTTCGATCGAACCACAGAGGTCCTCACCGTTGACAACTACCTGAAACGCGAGGCCAGGGAGCGCCGTGGCCACATCCGCGGTGCGGATCTCGACCTTCAGGCTCGTTCCTGCGGGAACGCTCGCGGTCCAGGCGACCTTACCCCAGTCGAACCCCGCTGCCCCGCCGTCGTGCACCACCGTCCAGCTTCCGGATGGGGCTGTTCCTCCGACGAGCACCGTCCCCGTCATGTCGCTGTAGTTGTAGGGCGAGGCTCCTGCACCCAGACCAACCGTCAAATCGACTGCACCCACGGGATAACCGCCACCCCCGATGGGGCCAGCGGTTGGGTCGATCCGCATGGCGTTGTTGCTATAGTAATTGGCCACCCAAACCTTGCCATTGGCGTCAACCGCAACCCCCGTGGGCCCGCTCCCGCTCGGGAGGGAGACGTTCCCCACATACGTCCCGTCTGTCCGGAGATGTCCCACCGTGGTGTATCCGGAAACAAGCGAATGGGCCACCCAGACATTGCCGCTCGCGTCGACCGTCACACCCTATGCGTAGAAATTGCCGTGCTGATAGAACCCGATGACATTCCCTAAAGGATCCAGCTTCGCCACCAAATTCCCATAGAGGTAGGTATGCCAGATCTCACCGGTCGTCGGATCGACCCCGAGTCCGTAGTCGCCCCGACCATTCCCCAATGACACTCCCACGCCCGGAGCCGGCAGAGCATTGGGATCAAAGCGCAGCAGGCCAGAGCCCGTACGCGCCGACCAAAGGATCCCATTGCCATCGACCAGACCACCGTAACCGCCTGCTCCCAAGTTGAACTGCGTTCCCGGGATCGGAAGCCCGGTAACGCCGCTCAGCTTTTCATGATCCAGATCTCCAATGCCGCCCACCCACACGTCGTTGTTCGCATCGACGGCCACGGTTCGGGTCCCTGCGCCCGTCACCCGCGTGTAGTTGATGATCGCCTCATCGGCGGCCGTTGAGACACCACCATGGGTGTCAGCCCCGACCGCATTGGTCCATGGCAGAATGTGGCCCAGGCCACGGGACGTGCGGATCAATCCGTCGCCGTCGCGATCCAACACCGTGCTGTAAAGAAATGGCCCTTGCAGATACTCACCCAGTGGATTGGGCGTGAAGCTCCCATCCCCATTCTTGTCACCCCGGGTTCCACCCAGGATCAACCCAATACGGGCCACGGAACCCTTGGGCTGCCCACCCGAGAATCCGCCTTCGTCGCGATTCGAGACCCAAACGTTCCCGAACTGATCGACCGTGGTCCGTGACGGATTGCGACCCATTCCACTCGGTGACGTGAAGTATTCGCCAAGCACAGCACCCGTGTTCACATCGATCCGTACCGCGGTGCCCCTTCCGGAGCATGCGATGTTCACAAACGGGAACGATCCCGCCTGGCCCGGCGGGTTGAGTTGCAGTTGGTTATTGTTCGGCGCGGTGTGGTTCAGGTTGATCA
>Ga0105048_10013248_pt1 | contig 12895 bp, 7 predicted proteins | sample MAT05_FD_78382 | JGI IMG/M metagenome (GOLD analysis project Ga0105048, IMG submission 78382) | Freshwater microbial communities from Lake Fryxell liftoff mats and glacier meltwater in Antarctica - MAT-05 | ecosystem: Environmental > Aquatic > Freshwater > Ice > Liftoff microbial mat | place...
AGCCCGTCGTTCAGGCTCAAAGGCACCGTCGGCAACCGGACATCTTTAGCTGTTTATGATGCGGACTTGTTTAAGTGTCACCGACAGGCATTCTGGTTGAACCTTCGCTTCCCCGCAGACCAGGATGCGGGGGGCATGTTCAGGCTCGACTCAGAAGACGTGTTGCTCAAGGCCTTTCGCCCGAAAGATAGAAAATGGGTCGAGCCGCCGCCGAAGGTCAGCCTGCCGCTCAGCGTGGCGCACGTGCTCTCATGGGTGCACCCGGCAGGTGGCTACCGATATCTGGTCTTCTGCACCAGCGGCGGCGTACCGACCGGTATCGTCTTCGACACCAACGGCGGCGGCGGCGCAGCGGCACCCGCGATGTGCGACTGGTGCCACCACACCGGTGCCGGCACCGAGGTGGGCCTGCTCACCGCGCAGCTCAACGGCAAGAAGCGGGTCGGCGTCTACCTGTGCGGAGATTTGAGCTGTCAGCAGAAAATCGAAGACGAGGCCAACCGCGCCGGCCGCGACCCCGAACCCGAGTTCGAACGGTTGATCGAGCGCATGGGCCGCTTCGCGACAGGCGCGCTGAAGATCGACCTCTCGGGCGCAGGTCGCTAGCGCGCTACTCGAGATTGCTGGTGTCGGCTGACACCACGCCGGTCGAGGTCGCACCGCCATGCGTGGTGCTGGCCTTGGAGCTGCTCAGTGACGAGGGTTCCGCCGCCACCCATTGTCGGGCTTCGGCCACCGCGCCTGAGAGCACCTTTCGGCCGCTCCGCACGTCGAGCAGCTCGCGGGGGAGCTCGAGCAGTTGCCGGCGAAGCTCGCTCGCCGAAGGCGTGCGCCGCTCGAGATTGCGCTCGAGCAGCCCCATCACCACCGCATCGAGCTGCGGCGGTACGTCGGCGCGCAACGCAGAGGGGGGCAGAATCGGGGCCTCGAGCACCAGCTTCATCAGTTCGATCTCGCTGTCGGCGCGAAAGACCCGGTTGCCGACCAGCGCCTCATGCAACGTGAGGCCGAGCGCGAACAGGTCGGCACGCCCATCGAAAACCGTGCTGGAGATCTGCTCAGGCGCCGCGTAGCCCAGCTTGCCGCGCATCACGCCAGCCTGAGTCAGGCGCTCCTGCCCGGCGATCAGCGCGATGCCGAAGTCGGCCAGCTTCGCATCGCCGACGATGGTGAGCATGATGTTCGGCGGGTTTAGATCGCGGTGCACCAGGTTCAGCACCCGCCCGGTGTTGCTGATTCGGGTGTGAATGTAGTCGAGCGCTTCGGTGATCTGCCACGCGACGTGGGTGACGAGCGCGATCGGCAGCTGCTCGCCCACCGACCGTTGATAGCCGATCAGCTCTTTGAGCGAGACGCCGTCGATGTACTCCATGGCCAGAAACGACACGCCTTGATGGGTGCCGAAGTCGAGCACCTGCACCACGCTGGGGTGGGCCAGCAACGCGCCGACCTCGGCTTCTTGTCTGAAGAGCGCAAGCGCGGCCTTGTCGTCGGCGAAGTTGAGCGCGATGCGCTTGACCGCCACCCTGCGCTCGAAACCGCCTTCGGGCGAGTAGGTCGCTTCGAAAACCTCGGCCATGCCGCCCATGCCAATCTTGCGCCCGAGCACGTATTTGCCGAGCAAATCTTGCGCGCGAGAAGTGTGCACCAGCCCGCGAATTCGGCCGACCAGCGCGAGCAGCGCCGCAGTCGCGGCGATGAGCGCGGTCGCTGCGATGAAGCCCGCACCTGGAGTTACACAGCCTCTTTTTCGAGGCGCTTTTTTTCAAGCCAGCGCTGGCCTCGAAACGTGGGTTTTTCGAGGAAGAATCGCTTCGCCGCTGGCCTCGGTTCAGGGCTCGAAACCGATGTAGCGCTAGCGCTACAATTTTGTAACTCTGGCCTTTCCCCTGCCTTCAGCGGCAGCCGCGTACGCGTTCGACGCAGATCGATTGCGGCAAACGGCTGCGTTTTCCTTCTTCAAAAAAAGAGCATCGGTGAATGAATCAAATGGGGTCTCGCACGTGAAACACGCGCCTCGAAATTCTTCGAGCCAATCACAGCGAAAGAGACCCGATGCCTGTTCGAACCAGAGCAACCAAAACTGTCGTGGTGAAGGTCGATGCCAGCCTCAAGCCGCTTTGGGCCAAGAACCTGAAGGAGCTCAAGGCGATGACGGCCAAAGGAGCGGCCGCTTGGCACCGGCGCTATCAGATCGTCACCGCCATGATCGAGCACGTGCCAGCCATGTACCTGGCGGGCGGTCATGGAACTGAAGCCGAGTTCTTCGAGAACGAGCTGCACGAGAGCCGACAGACGGTCTATCGCAACATTCGTATCGTGCGGCTCACCACTGCCGCGGAGATCGCCAAGTACTCAGCGACTCGCATCAATCAAGCCATCATCTATCTCGAAGCGAAGACCAAGGTGCGTATCAAAGACAAAGCCGCGGTCGACTTCGAGACGCTTCGAATTCAATTCAAGCGAGACAAGAAGCTCGTCTCCGAGACGCTCGCCACGATCAGCAGGAGCGAGATGTTGGAGGCGATCGCGCAGCTCTCAGTGCCCGACGTAGCGGCCAAGACGACCCCGGTGCAGAAGGCGGTGCTGGGCGCGGTGAAACGCTCTGGCGTCACGGGCGCCAAAGCCTCTGTCACCAAAACCCGTGTCACACTCAGTGTGCCCATCGCGGGGTTGGCGGCCATTGGTCGCGAACTCGCTGAGCTGAAGCTTGATGGGCCTGTTGAGCCCCCCGACGCCTGACGGCAGACATGAAATACCGCTTGCCTGCATGAGAGCGGTCGAGTGAAGGCGAGGCATGATTGCTTCGTCTCCACTCGACCAGCTGATTGCGGCCTTGATGATTGCAGCGCCAGCGGCCCAGCTTGGTGAGCGGGGTCAGCACGCCGCGACGTTGGTCTTCGGCCCGACGGTCTTCTTGCTGATCGAGGCCAGAGACGCCGCCAGCCTCGAAGCGGGTGTGCGCTCGGTAGTCACTGACAAGGCGCTGGCGGGCAGATTGGTGATCGTGGCCATCGAGCCGCGAGACGTCGGAGCGGCGCAGGTGTTGGAGCAGGTGCTCCCAAAAGGTCTGTTCAAGCCACGCACGCCCGCTTGGGTGTGGAGGCCCGGTCACGGGCTGACGCAGGTGCGCGGCGCTCGCATCTCAGCGCTCGACAAGGCGGTCGGGCACATCGAGGCGGGCAGCGTGTCGACCAGCGCCGAGGCGGTCATCGGAGATCGAGGCAACGAGGCCGACGAAGTGACGCGCTTCATGGGCCCGCTGATGCAGCGCACACCGGTGATCACCTACAGCATCGCCGCCTTGTCGGTGGTGCTGTTCGCCCTGCAGTGGTGGTGGGGCAACGGCAACCCATACGTGTCGGCGCCGCGCATGGGCGGAGCGATGAAAAGCCTCATCTTCGAAGGGCAGGTCTGGCGCCTGGTGGCTCCGATGTTGTTGCACGGCTCGCCGGTGCACCTGGCGTTGAACATGATGGGGCTGCTGAGCTTCGGCATCTTTCTCGAGCGGTTTCTGGGCCCGCGCCGGTACTTGATTCTCTATGTGGCGTCGGGGCTGGGCGGCGGCATCGCCAGCGCGTTGCGTTCGACCGAGGTGATCTCGGTGGGTGCGTCGGGCGGCATCTGGGGGTTGATGGTGGCGGGCGCGGTGTTGGTCACCTGGCCGCGCGGGTTGCTGCCGAGGTTGGTGACCGCTTCGCAACGCGAGCGCGCGTGGGCTCCGGTGCTGATCAACGGCGCGTACTCGTTGCAACCGGGCATCGATTTGCTGGCCCACTTCGGCGGCGGCTTCATCGGTGGTGTGTTGATGCTCACCGGGGCGCTCACCGCCGGCATGCCCTCGGCGCAAGAGGCGCTGGCCCGGCCCGGTCAAGCGCGCGACGGCGTGCTCGTTCGGCTCACCGCGGCAGTGCTCGGCCTCGCGTTGCTGGGAGGCGTCGGCACCGCGCTGGCGCTCGGGCGGCCCTGGGAGCTGCGCTCGGCCCCAACGCTGAGACGGGTAAGCATCGATGCCCACTGGAGCATCGAGATGCCCGCGGCGATGGCGATGCGCCCCTCGGGTGTGGGCGCGGTCATCTTCGGGTCGCTGCGAGAAGACCCGATGCTGATCGCGCTCGAAGCCAACCCCAACGAGCTGAGCGAGGCGCAGGCCGCCGACCCACGCGCGACCCTCGAGGCCTTGAGATCGTCGTCGAACGATGAACCGCCGCTGGGCTTTCATGCCGCGGTGCCGCTCGAAATGCGCGAGCGTGAAGGTCGGCCCTACTTGTTCACCGAGCTGGTGGCCTCAGACTCGCGCAACTCGCAGACCTACCGGCTCATCGACGGCTCCCATCTGCTCGATGTGATGGTGTTGGTGACTGACGGCACCTCCGCTGAATGGAAGCGCGCCGCAGAACAGATTCCCTTCACCGCGAGGTGGAGCGCCTCGCCCTGAAGCGTCGCGGCAGGTCATGAGTTCGTCGTCGCCGCCTTCTTGATACTTACCAGCGGCCCGTGGGTCTGCGCCGAGCTGCGCTCGTATGGCACGTTCGAGAAGCCACTCCCCGCCCCGGCAGGAGCTTCGCCCAGACGTGGACTGCGTTCATTCGAATCGAAGATGGGCGCATCGCGCAGATTCACGAGGCGCACGATCAGCAGGACCTGAATGATCAGCTGCTCGATACCGCCGTGCCGAAGCCGTGGTGAGCGCTACCCCTCCCAGCGGGCCAACAGCTGCTGAACCGAGCGGTATCTCACAAGCAGCTCGGCGCGCTTGGTAGTCACCAACACCATGAAGCCGACCACCAGCAGCCCCAGGCCAGACAAGAAGATGGCGCCCGCGCGCGCATCGCGCAGACCGTAGCGAACCAGGTTGGCGACCACCGAGGTGACCATGAAGGCGGTGCCCAGAAACACGAAGCTTCGAATGCGCAGCACGATGCCCGCGGCCACGCCGAAGACGCAGATCAGCACGCACAGCCACAGCGCCCAGCTCGAGTCGAAGAGCAGCGGCCTCCACGCGGCGGCGCCGTAGACCACCGCGATGGCCACCGCGCGGAGCTTGGCCGCAGTGCTTGCCTCGAGCGAGCCCTTGAAGACCCACAACAGAGTCAGCATCGAGACCCCGAACGGTATCGCCAGATACTGCGGGCCATCCCACCCGGTGGCCTGGTAGCCGAAGAACATCGCCGCGTTGAAGGCCAGCACCGCCGCGATGGCGGCCTTGCCCCGAGCCGCCGTCGAGCGCGCCATCAGCGTGAAATGCGCGGCGATCGCCATCAGCCCCCAGCAGATGAGGGTCGGCGGTTGGTCGAGCAGCGCGGTCAGACCCACCACCGGCCAGACATACGCCCCCAGTCGCAGCGCAGAGGCAACCTGCTGCGGGGCTCGTTTGGCCAGCTCGCTGAGCGCGAAACCGAAGACCAGACAAGCCCAGGTCTCGGTCACGCCGATCGGTCGACCGAGGCCCAGGTGGGTCACGCTGATCACCCCCGCTGCCACCGCCAGCTGCGCCACCACCGCCGCGACCGGCTCATCTGAATTCACCGCGCGGGAGGCCAGCAGCGCGACCGCGAGGGTCATCGCGACGACACCGACCAGACCTTCGCGGGCGTAGGGCACGTCAAGCAGCACCACGCCCGCCGCCAGCTCGCCGATAGACAGCAACGTCACCGCCACGCCGAAGCGCTGCCGCGCATTGCTGCCGACCTTCGCGAGCGGCCACGCGGCGACCAGAATCGAGGCCAGCGAGAACCAGGGCAGAATCAGGGCCTCGGGCGCGCCGGTCGACAGCGCCACGCCCACGTGCGCCAGCACCGCATGAGCGGCCGCGAGCGTGGCGCCGAAGCCGACCAATTCGAGCGCGGGCTTGCGCTTCACCACCGCCCACATCGTCAGCGCCATCAGCGCCCAGACCTCGGCGAGGTGATGTGCATGCAGATCGGTGCAGAAGCCGAGCGCGAGGAGCGAAAGCACCCACCCGGCGTGATGCCAGGTTCTCGACACCGGCAGACGCTGCTCGAGAAACACCGCCGACCAGGCGAGCACGGTACCGGCGAGCGCGAAGATCAAACCCGCGGTCTCGTGAGACACGTTGAGCACCACCATCGCAGCGCCCAGCGGCAGCGCCAGAGAGCCCTCGGGCGCGTTGGGCGTCAGCAGCAGCAGTGGCACCAGCAACAGCCAGAGCGGCCCGGGCATGGTGAGTGAGGCGACGCCGATGACGAAGGCGCCGACCCACAGCGGCGTGGCGAGCTCGCGCCCAGCCTTGCCGCTCAGCCGCGCCCAGACGTGCTCGAGCGGTGCCGAGAGCGTCGGCACCCGCAAGACGGCGGCGGCGAGCGCGCTGATCAGGGCGACCGGCTGCGCGAAGGGAGTGAGCACCGGCCAGGTGCCGTGCGCCAGGCCGTGAAGGTTGAGGCCGAGCGAGGCGACCGCGAGGGCCACCGCCAGTGGCCAATCGAACAGCACGCCTGCGAACACCACGGTGGTCGCGAGCACCGCATGCGAGGTGGCACCGCCGAAGAGCCCGACGTGCAGCAGCGCCAGGCTGACCGCTGCGAGAATGGCGGTCGGGGCGGCGAGGCCGCCGCTGCTCTCGGCACCGAAGAGGCGGGCAGTGCGGGCGCCTCTATGGCGAAGCCCGAGCGCCATCGCCACCAGCACCAGCGCTGCAGGAGGCCAGGCGGCGGGCACGGCGAGAATGGTCACCGCCGCAGCTACCACCCGCGCCGGCAGCAGGTTGTCGCGCATCAACAGCAACGCGACGCTCCAGGAGATCGGCAGACCCACGCCGAGCGACTGCATCTGAGCGAACCCGTCAGAGATCAGCGCGATGAAGACCGCGGCGACGAAGAACGAGGCGCCGAGCGTCGGGGCTCTGAGCTTGAGGGCGGTGCGAACCGGCTCCAAGTCGGTCAGCCGTGAGATCAGCACCGCAGCGACCGGCGGCAGGAAGAGAAAGACCGGATCAAGCTGGGTGCCGAGCGCGAAGGTGAGCACCAGCGAGAGGCCGGCCAACACGGTGGAGCGCGTGGCGCGAACCCAGATCAACGGCAATGCGAGCGTGACGATGAGAGCGATGGGCGATTGGTGCCCGAAGGCGAGCGTGGCGAAGGCGAGCAAGACCGCCGACGAGAGACTCGCGGCCCATGCGACCCGCGACCGATTGAGCACGTAGCGGCAGGTCAAATCGAATTCTTCGAACAGCGAAACCAGCGCCGCGCCGATGGCCAGGCCCATCATCACCGACGGGTGCTCTCTGGCCGCGAGTGCGAACAGGCTCAGCGCCACCGGCAGCGTCACCGAGGCGATCAGCGCTGGAGTCGCCACCAAGAACACCAGCGCCGAGAGGGTCAGCTGGAGATCGATGAGTGCGGTGCTGGGCACGACGACGGCCACATTGGTCAGGCTGATCAGGCACACCATCGAGGCGACCAACGCCGTCTGCCAGCTCCGCCCGGCGCGCAGGGCCCACCCCGAAGCGGCCGCTGCAACTGCGACACACAGCCCCATCGACAGCCGGGGGTCCATCCACTCGAACACCGCGTAGGAGCCCAGCGGCGAGAGGAGCGACGAGGTGGCGATGATCAGACCCGCGATCTCGAAGGGCACCGCGAGTTTTCGCCGGCGCTCGACGTGCGCGCCCACCAACAGCGCCGCTGCCGCGAGCGGCACCTCGAAGCCGGTGAGCGTTCGGCCCATCACGCTGAGCGGAGAGCCCGGAGTGACGTAGCCGGTGCTGGCGGCGAGCAAGGCGACCAGCGACGAGGGCACCCACAGGGTCTCGAGCCGAGAGACCTTGCGCGAAGCCCAGGCGCCGAGCAGCGCGGCGAGGGCCAGCGCGGCGGGCATCGAGGCCGGGTCGACCCGCTGCGCGGTGCGGGCCACCAGTGCGAAGGGCAACAGCCAGGCGTAGGCGAGCACCGTGCGATCACTGAAGTTGCGCGCGACTGCGAGCGCCGCCAGAGAGGCCGCTGCGAGCGCGAGGCAGGAGCGGAGGTCGGGGGGGCCGGCAAAGCTCCCGACGGCTCCGATGAAAGCCAACACCAGTGCGGCGACCGAGAGCACAGCGCGGTGCTTGCGGGTGGCGAAGATCGACAGGGCCGCGAGCAGCAACGCCACCGATGCGACCGGCAACGCCGAGTGCGACCAGACGCCATAGCTGAAGGCGGTGGCGACCGCGAGCACGGTGCCCGAGATGGTCAGCTCACGTCGGTCGAGCCACAGGCCCAAAGCGAGACCCAGAGTCATCAACAGCGGAGTCGCCACGATCGCGGGGCGCACGTCGGTGTCGATCGACAGCACGGCCATGCCTCCGAAGAGAACGGCCGCGACCGCGGTGCACCACAGCAGCATGTCGGCTTCGGCTTGCCGTGCATCGACGTGGCGAACGAAGCGCCGGGCCGCGAAGAGGCCAACCACGATCACGAAGATCGCCGCGTAGATGCTGACGTAGCTCGCCGGCAGCGGGGCCGAAGCGGCGTACCCGAGCTTGGCCTTGAGCAGCGCGAACAACTCGGTCACGTAGCCGGGCACGAGCTGATCGACGTGTTGAAACGCGAAGTAGGCGAACGCGTAGGCCGGCACCACCCACCGCGCCGACGCCTTCGTGATGCGCTCGGCGGCCAGACGCGCGCTGGTATGCGAAGCGATGAGGGCCGCGAGCACGAAGGCCGGCGGCTGACCGAAGAAGGCAGGCACCAGCAGCACGCTCTGCGCGGAGACCACCACTACCGACCAGGCATCAGCGGCGTGGGTGGGGCGAGGTCGAAGCCACATCGCGAACGAAGCCAGGGCCGCAATCATCGGCGCGTAGGTGCTGACGCTGGGGCCGAGCCCGACCATGCGCAGCGCCACGTCGACCCGAAGGGTGAACAGGGCCGTGGCGTAGAGCATCGCCGCGAAGAGAAACCAGGTCGCCTGCGGCTTCTCTCGAGGGCCGCTGACCCACGCGACCGCACACAGCGCCAGGGGTACCATCGAGAACCACACCGCTCCGGGGCCGAGCGCGGTGATGAACGGCGCCGCACCCATCATCACCGTGGCCAGCCCGATCGCCACCGCCACCGGGAGCGCCGCGGTGGTCTCGACTCTGCGGGTGGCTGCGCGCGCCAGCCAGGCGGCCACCGCCGACCAACCCATCACCAGCGGCCAGAAGAGTATCGGGTTGTCGCGAATGGGGCCGACCGCCACCGTCGCCAGCGGAGCGATGATCGCGGCGATTCGTTCGAGCACCACGCCCGCGCCCCGGGTGTGCTCCCGGCGGAGCAGAAAACGCGCCCAGGTGACGAAGGCGAGGGTCCAGCCTCCGGCGAAACCGAAGACGGTCAGCGCCTGCATCGAATCAGAGAGCGTTTCCCACGCGTTGCCGACCAGTGAGAGCGTGCCGGCCAAGATGAGAAAGCCGCCGATGAACCAACCGACCGACTCGGTGAGAAACGGTTTCCAAATTCGATTCCACGTCGAGGCGGCGGCGACGACGCGGTCATCGGAGCTCGGCTGCGGCGCGGCGAAGACTTCTTCTTCTTCTTCGGCGGCCAAAGGTGGCGACGCCTCGGCCTGCACAGGCTCGGGAGGAGCGACCCTCGAGGCAGCGGTTTCGACGGCGGGTGGGTCTGCTTCAATGGGGCTGACGTGAACCGGTGGGGCTGAAGCGACCTCTGGCTCGGGGGCTTCGGGCATCTCGAGCAGCCCGGCTCGCCACTCATACTGCTCGGTCAGCACCCGCCTGGCCTGGGGCGCGATGTCGAAGCGATCCCACCGGCTGATCTCGTCGAGTAACCAGTGAACGTGCTGCAATTCAAGCTCGCGACTCTGTTCTGAGCGCCGATTCAGCTCGCTGCCGCAGACCACGCAGAAACGCGTGCGTGGTTTCCACTCACGGTGACAGGTCGGGCAGTACATGGGTGGGGGGCGGCGTGTTCAGCGGTTGTGCCAGAGGCCAACTGTTTGAATCGGCGCGCAATTCTTTCATACTCTGAGCAGTTTGGTGCTCCGCTGCGCAGCGACTCCAAAGGTTTCGCTTTCAGCGTGTAGGTGTGAAGAGTCGACCCTGGTTCGAACCGTGCAGAGGAACCTCCCATGCCGAGTGTTGTGAAGCCGATGCGCGTGTTGCTCGCCGAAGACGAAGCGGTCAGCCGTCGGTTGCTCGAGGCGACGCTGTCGCGCTTCGGGTACGAGGTGCTCACCGTCAACGATGGGCTGCAGGCCTGGGAGCAGCTCAACAGCGAGCGGCCTCCGTCGCTGGCCGTGCTCGACTGGTCGATGCCGGGTCTCGATGGGCCGGAGATCTGCCGACGCATTCGGGCTCGCCCCGGCACGCACGGCTACACGTACATGCTGCTGGTCACCGCGCGCGCAGCCAAGCAAGACGTGGTCGAAGGGCTCTCGGCCGGTGCCGACGACTTCATCTCGAAGCCGGTCGATGCGGCCGAGCTCCGAGCGCGGTTGCATGTCGGCGAGCGCATCGTGCGGCTCGAGCAAGATCTCTCGTTGAAGGTGCGCGACCTCGAGGTCGCCGCCGAGCACGTCAAAGAGCTGCAGGGCATGATTCCCATCTGCATGCACTGCAAGCGCATTCGCAACCAGGAGCAGCTGTGGGAAAAGGTCGAGACCTACATCGAGACGCGCTCGGGGGCGAAGTTCAGCCACGCCTTGTGCACCGAGTGTCTCGACAAGCATTACCCGAACGAAGACTGACGCCGCCTCGCTCGCTCGCTCAGCGTGAACGAGGCGTGAGCACCAGCGGCACTTCGAGCTCTTGCATCGAGCCCAGCGGTGAGAGCACCAGTGAGCGCGCGGTGAGCGTGAGGCAATCGGCCGACTCGCGTGAGATCGGCGTGCCCTTCACCGACGCGCGGGTCACCTGGCCGGTCGCGCTCACCTGCAGCACCAGGTCGACCTCGCCCGACGCCATCGGGTTGGCCTTGAGCCACTTCTCGTAGCAAGCGCGAAGCTTCGGGGTCTGCCGCTTCAGGTCTTCAAGCACGCGAGCCAGCGCAGCCGGGTCGACCTCAGGGCTGTCTTCAGGCTTGGGCGCCATCGCCACTGAAGACGGCATTCGAAACACCGCCGTCTGCCTGCCGATCAAGTCGACCCACGATTCGCGGGTGGGCTGGCCTTTGGGAGTGACCTGCACGCGGTGGCGACCGGCTGCGAGCAGCAGGCTCAGCGGCGTGATGCCAACCCGCTGACCATCGATGTCGAGCACGGTGCCCCGGGCCAGCTCGGACACATCGAAGCGAACCCAGGGCTCGGCAGGAACCGAGAGCTGCGGCGGGGAGCCGACCAACGCCTCAGTGCGCAGCGCGCTGCCTTCAGACCATCGTACCCGGGCAGGCCCGGTGACCTTCAAGCGCTCGACCGAGCTGCCCACGTCGACCTGGCCTTGAAACACATCGACCACCACTTCGGCGGCCGAGCGACTGATGAAGAACGCGCTCTCTTCGGCTGAGATCCGAACCCCTCCGGCCACCACCACGATCGGGGCGTGGTCAGCCCGGGCGCTCAAGGTGCCAGCCCCGAGGGCGATGGTGGCGGGCCCTCCAAGGGCGACTGAGCCGCTGGCCTCGAGGGCCCACCCGGCGGCGGTGAGCAGCACCCGGGAGCCCGCGACCGCCACGTTCTGATCGAGCACCGCGCCAGCTGTCAACGGCGCCCAAGCTTCGTGACCAGGCCGCATCTGCGCGTCGCCCGAGGCCATCGCCACCAACATCGATTGCCAGGGCGACTTGGCGGCTACCAGCGTGGGGGGGCGAGCCTGCGCGGGTGGCTCAGGCTGACCGGGCGACGAGAGCACCAGAACCGCGCCGAGCGCGAGGGCGAGGGCGAGGGCGACCGGGGCCGACCACAACAGCCAGCCCCAGCGAAACGGCTCAGCCGGCAACCCCTGCTCGAGCGCCTCGTTGAGCCGGGCTTCGACACGGCGAAAGGCCATGTCACCCAGCGTGTGCGGGGTCATGCCCTTGAGCAGCTGCTGACGGCCGCGCGCCGAGGTCACCGCCTCGGCACAGCGGGAGCACGAGGCGAGGTGGGCATCGGCCTTCGAAGCAGCGGCGAGCGCTTCGATTCGTTCGGGGGTGAGGTGGTTCATGACGCGGCTCCTCCTCCGAAGAACTCGCTGAGCGCGGGGTCGGCCTTGGCGAGCGCTTCGAGCTCACGGCGGGCGTAGAACAAGCGGGTGCGCACGGTCAGCACGTTGGTGCCGAGCACCTCGGCGATGGTGGCCGCTTCGACGCCCTGCAGATCATGCATCACCAGCACGGCCCGCTTCTTGGGCGAGAGTCGGCTCAGCAGCGCCTCGACGCGCGCTTGCCGCTCGGCCGAGAGGCTCACGTCGATGGGCTGCGGCCCGTCGTCGATTTGATCAGGCACGTCTTCGACGATGTCGAGGCGCGAGCGGGTGTGACGGCGGCGGGCCTTCATCGCCACGTGCACGGCCACCCGGTACAGCCAGGTGCTGAACGCACTCTTGCCCTGAAAGCGTTTGATGCTGCGAAAGACCTAGATGAACACGTCTTGCAAAACATCTTCTAAATCGGCCCGAGGCACCAAGAAGGTCAGCTGCCGCGCGACCGAGCGATGGTGGGCCGCATACAGCTCGCGAAACGCCTCGACCTCGCCCGCCTGGGCACGCTCGACGACATCGGTGCGGGCGAGGGCCTTCATCGGCCTGGGCTGTAGCGCCGCCCTCCCCTGTGTGTCCAGCCAGAGCATGTCTTTGGGTGCCCACTGCAGTTCGCGCCATTCACAGCTCCGGCGGCCCCTGACTGATCTTGCGAGTCGGTTGCAGGTGTGCGACGCGAACCGACCTGGTGACCAAAACGCTTCGAGTTGGCCAAACGCTTTTTCGGCTGCGGAGTCTGACTCCGGTGCCTGTCGTGCTGCTGTGCGGGTGGATTCTGCTCAGCGC
>Ga0105048_10013251_pt1 | contig 12893 bp, 11 predicted proteins | sample MAT05_FD_78382 | JGI IMG/M metagenome (GOLD analysis project Ga0105048, IMG submission 78382) | Freshwater microbial communities from Lake Fryxell liftoff mats and glacier meltwater in Antarctica - MAT-05 | ecosystem: Environmental > Aquatic > Freshwater > Ice > Liftoff microbial mat | place...
TCCTCTGGGGCGGATGGCGCCTCGTGCGCGACACGTCACGCGTGCTGATGGAGGGGAGCCCGGTCGAGATCGACATCGCCGACCTGGAGGGGACGCTGCGCGGCGTCCCCGGCGTGGTCGACTTTCACGATCTCCACGTGTGGTCGATCTCCGACGGCTTCGACGTGCTCACCGTCCACGTCGTCGTCGCCAAGGGCTACCACGGCATCGAGGTCGTCGCCTCGGTGAGCCGCGCGCTGCGGGAGAAGCACAAGCTCGATCACTGCACGATCCAGCCGGAGCCGGAGCGCGACGAGCAGCTGATCACGATCGGTCGCAAGGCCGAGCCGGCGTAGCCGACGGGATTAGATCCCGCAGGCCACGTTCTTGGTCTGGAGCGCGATCGCCCTCGCGTCGTCGAGGATCGTGGCCTCGTCGAGCAGCCACTTGAACATCGCGTTGCCGAGCGGGCGCTGGGTTCGATCGTTGAAGAGCCAGACCGCGAGGCTGGTGATGTCGGAGTGGACTTTGTAGAACGCGAGGCGGCGGAAATCCTGGCCGACGAGCCTGACGCCGTGCTCGTAGGCCAGGCGCAGCGTCGTCCACTCGCGCCACTCGTCCACGGCGGGGAGCTCGCGCTTGTCGTCGATGCGGCGGCGGAGCGCGTCGGAGGCCGACTCGACGCTGACGAGGAGATGGTCGCGCACGCGGCGGCGGACGCGGTCGATCGTCGGGCTCGACGCGGTCGTCGACGCGCCGCCCTCGTGGAGCGTGTCGAGGCCGATCTCGCGCGCGAGGACCAGCGCCGTCAGATCTTCTTCCACGGCCTCGCGGAGGCGGGCGAGGGTGCGCGCGGAGCTGTCGGCGCCGAGGAGCACGGCGCGCTCGGCGAGGATGCGCTGGGCCGCGCGGTCCTCGAGGATGGCGTCCCACGCGCGGCCGAGGGCGAGCAGGTCTGCGCCCTCCACCGCCTCGATTGGCTTCGTGAGCACCGCGGCGTGGCGCGCGAGCGCGTTGCTCCAGTCGTCGGCGGCGACGACCGCAGCGATCGGGGGCGCGGTCTCCGGCGGATCGATCTCGAGGTAGACGCCGTCGAGGACGTCGAGGGCGCGGCGAACGATCGTCCGCGTGCCGCGGCGGTTCGGCGCGACCGCCCAGCGCAGCCAGAGGCCGAGACGACCGGGCGCGAGCGGCTCGCCGAGGAGCGACTGCGCGACAGCGGAGAGCAGCCACGCCTGACGCCCCGAGCCGAGGCCGACGCCGATCGCCGCGACCTCGGACCACGCGCCGCGCGCCGCTGCGTCGGCCGCGAGCCACCCCGAAGCGAGGCGCTGCGCCGCCGCCGGGCAGGCGCGCGCATCGATCTCGACCACGGTTCGAATCACCGCGCGCGCGCCCTCGCGATCGCCGCGGGCCGCGAGCAAGAGCCCCGTCGCGAGGATGCCCGCGCCGCCGAGCGTCTGCACTTTTTCGGGCCGCAGCCGATCCTCGAGCCAGCCCGCCGTGGCCTCGTCGGGCTCGCGCTGACGGAGCAGTGCCCACGCGCCCGCGACCGCGGCGCCGCCGGGCAGATCGCCGTCGAACGTGACCTCGGCCGTCCGCGTGAGCCAGTACGCCACGCGGGGAAAGCCCAGCGGGATCAGCACGAGGCGCGTCGTCGTCCACGGGAACGCGAGGGCGACGATGATCAGCAGCGGCGGCAGCAGGTAGATCTGCCCCGTCAGCACGCCGACGAGCAGGATCAACCCGATCGGCACCAGCACGCTCCAGACCGCGGCGGTGAACGGCACGTTCGGCTTCTCCGGGCCCTTGTTCCTGGAGCCGAGCAGCGAGATCAACGCCGACGCGACGATGCTTGCGATCGCGCCGTACATCAGCTCGCCCTCCACCCGAGCGCCGTGAACGCGTCGGGCCAGGGATCGTCGGCGCGGGGCGGCGTGCACGAGAGATCCTCGTCGCCGGCGAGCGCGGGCGCCTTCGCCGCGCCGAGCGCCTCGGGATCGAGGCGCGCCCAGATCTCGTGATCGAGGCGCCGCGAAGGCTCGCGCAGCTCGGCCATCGCCCAGCGCACCTTCTCCGGCGTGCGCTCGGCGCGGCCCACCGGCGTCGGGTAGGCGGCGGCGCTCTTCAGCTTCAGCTCCAGCATCCCCAGCAGCTTCGTCCCTTGCCGCTCGATCGCCTGCCGGGTCGCGTCGGGGCGCAGGCCGAGCACATAGAACGGGTTGTCACGGATGCGCTCGATCGCGCTCGTCTCGGTCGGGCTGGCCTCGCTCACCGCATCACCTCACGCCGGAGTCGTGCCCGAGCCGACGCTGCTGCGCCGAGACCGGGAGGAGCTTCCACAGATCCTGGACGATGGGGCGGAGAGCGTCCATGTCGCCCCGCTCGATCGCCTTGTGCCCGGCCTGCACCAGCGACCGCGCCCGCACCATGTCGGTCGCCCGATCGGCCTCTGAGGCGGCGTTCTCGAACATCCACGCCCAGGCCTCGGGGTTGCGCTGGAAGCAGGCGTTGTGGAGATTTCGCACCACGCGGAGCTGACGCTGGAGCTCGACCGCGTCGCGATCGGCGCGGGCCTTCTCCACGGCCTGCGCCGCCTCTTCCAGCAGCTTCTGCTCCGACTTCGAGCCGTATTCCCCGACCGAGATCGCCGCCTCGCTCACGTCGTGCCGCGCGCGGTTCTCGAGCTCGGGCCAGCGCTTGTCGGCCTCGCACTCCTCCAGCATCCCGTCGAGCTCCAGCAGCATGCGGCGCGCCTTCTGCCCGGCGTCGGCGTCGCCGCCGCGCGCCGCCTGCGCGTCCCGCTCCGCGTCGACGAGCGCGCACTCAATGTAGGTGAGGCGGCCGATCGTCCGCTCCGCGTTGCGCTCCATCGCGTCGGCGCGGAGCTCGATGATCCGCCCGCGCATCGCGATCACGATGGCGTCGAGCGCGTCGGGCGTGGCGTCGGGCACGAGCAAGTGGGCGACCTGCTCGAAGACCTGACCGAGCGCGGGGACGAGCGCGCGCGCCGAGAGGTGGCCGCCGCGATCGAGCTCCAGCGTGATCTCGATCGCCGACCCCGCGGGCAGGCTGGCCTTGACCGCGGCGCCCCCGATCTCCAGCGCCCCGACCAGGCGGCAGAGGTGCGCCTGGCTCAGCTCGCCCTGCACGATCGGGATCTTGAGCAGGCACTCGGTCGAGCCGCGGGACACGCTTTCCACCGTGTGATGCACGAAGGTGCGCTTCGCCGGCAGCGGCGCGCCCCGCGCGAAGTAGACGCGGACGCTGTCGTCAGCGAGCGCCACACCCACGGTGCGCGACAGCGGCGGATCGGCGATCGTCATCCCCTGCACGATGGTGAACGCCGAGGGCGACAGCGCGATCGGCACGCCGGCCGCGCTCTTGGCCTCGAGCTTGAACACGTTCGGCCGCCGCGGCAGCAGATCCAGCGTCACGATGAAGGCGCCCTCTTCGTCGACGCTGACGTCCGGGCTCGTCCACAGACCATCGTTGCGGCTCAAACGAACCTTCACGCCCTCGTTCTCCCCGGCGTCGACGAGGCGGCCGATCACGTGCGGGGTGAGGTCGGACGACATCGCCGGGTACTGAAGCCAGACGCGGCGCCCGGCCTCCGTCAGCTTCGCCGCGCCGCGCGCGTCGAGCCCCGCGGTCGCCGCGTAGATCGACGCGCCCTGGGCCACGAGCGTCATCGGATCGAGCCCCTCGCCGAAGGGCGCCGCCAGGGCCTCGCGCACCCGCGCCCGGAGCGCCGGCATCACCGTGGGGCCGCCGACGAGGACGACGCGGCCGATCTGCCCGGGCCCGAGGCCGTGGGCCGTGAGCAAGCGCTTGCACACCTCGATGGATCGATCGACCAGCGCCGCGGTGAGCGCCTCCAGCGTCGAGCGCTCGACCACGAGATCGATCTCCACGCCGTTCCCGTCGACCTCGATCGCGCCCGAGAGCACCAACGAGGCCTCGGTCGCGCGGGTCAGCTCGATCTTCACCTCTTCGACGGCGAGCTTGAGCTTGCGCAGGCCGGCCGCGTGCCGCGGATCGGCTCGGCTGATCGTCACGCCCTGGGTCCGCTCGATCTCCTGCAGGACCCAGTCGACCAGGGCCGCGTCGAAGTCGCGCCCGCCGAGGAAGTTGTCCCCGTCATGGCCGACGACGCGGAGGAGGCCGTCGCGCGTCTCCAGCAGCGACACGTCGAACGTGCCCCCGCCGAGGTCGTAGACCAGCCAGCTCCCCGTCTTCTCGTCGGCCGACCAGCCGGCCGCGAGCGCCGAGGCGACGGGCTCCTGGATCAGCTCCACCTTCTCGAACCCGGCGAGGCGCGCGGCCTCCGACGTCGCCGCGCTCTGCGGCAGCTCGAAGAGCGCGGGCACCGAGATCACCGCCCGCGAAGGCACAAAGCCGAGGTGCTCTTTCACGTCGGCCCGCAGCGATTTCAGCACCTCGGCCGCCAGCTCCTCCGGCTTCTTGGTGACCTTGGCGGCCTTGAAATCCAGCGCCTGCGCCGTCCCCATCAGGCGCTTGAACTCGCTCCGGGTGTTGTCGGCGTCGTTCTCGAGGAAGCGCCGCGCCTTCGCGCCGACGGTCACGCTGCCGCGGGCGTCGAAGCGCACCACCGAGGGCGTGAGCGTCGAGCCCTGGCTGTTGCGAACCAGGGTCACCTTCTCGCCGTCGAAGACCGCGGCGGTGGAGTTGGTAGTTCCGAGGTCAATGCCGACGTAGAGCGGTCGCAGGGACATTGGTCGCAAGGATACACAGCAACGGCGGTCGCGCCGCCGGCCGCCTGCGTTTTCGCTACCCCGAGAACATCTCGGTCACCCACACCATCCCGTCGGGCGCCCGGACCACGGCGACGCCGACGCGGGTGAACTTGTCGAGGAGCAGGTTCCCCCGGTGCGACGGGCTGGCCCACAAGGCCCGATGGGCGTTCGCCAGCGTGCCGGCGCTGGCGACGTTCTCCCCGGCCACGTGGGCCTTGATACCGGCCGCCTTGATCCGCGCCGCCGGATCGCCGTGGCCGACGTCGTGGCCGACCATGCGCACCCGCAGCATCTCTTCCGAGTGGGATCGGGCGACCCGATCGAGCGCCGCGTCGCGCGTCAGCGGCGAGAGCTGCTCGGCGACGCGGGCCGCGTTGATCATCTGGAACATGGCCGCGTCGTCGTCCTTCGCGCCCGCCCCGGCGGACTCGCCCGGCGCCGTCGTCGGGACGAACTGCGCGGGCGGCGCCGCGCCGGCGAAGATCATCGCCTCGAGCACCGGCCGCGGTCCGGTCGCCACCGTGGCGAGGACCTGCACCATCCACGCGCCCGGCTGATCGACGGAAAAGGTCGAGTGGACCTTCGCGCCGGCCAGCGACGCTAACACCGTCCTCGGCGCCCCGCGCGGCCCGAGGAGCACGACCTTGGCCTCCGTCGTCGGCACGAGCATCGACCCATCGAGGGTGATCCACTGGCCGACCCGCGCCGTCGTCGGCAGCGGCGAGAGATCGGCCAGCGCGTCCACGGCGACGGCGGCGATCACCGTCATCCCGTCGGCGCCGGTGACCCGCGAGACGCCGCAGCGCCGCGTCCCGAGCGTGTTCCAGGGCGCGATCCACGCCTTGACCCGGCGGGCGACGTCGTCCTCGTCGAGCGCCTGCCCGGCGATCGACCAGGCGCGGGGCCACACGTGCGGATCCCCCGAAGCCCGCAGGGTGTAGGCGAGCTCGTCGGCGCCGAAGAGCGCCGAGCCATCGAGCTGCCGGTGCGCCGATCGGCCGGCGACCTCGGTCAACGCCGCGTCGGATCCCCCGCAGAGCGCCAGGAGCGGGGCCCGCTTCGCGTCGAGCGCGGCCGGGTGCGGGGACTGCGTTGCGGCCTTCCAGACCAGCGGCAACGCCTGGCCGTGCGCCGACGCCGGGGCGCCCAGCGCCAGCACCGCGACGCTCGCCGCCCTCGCCATCCTCCCCATCCTCCCCATCCTCGTTGCCGCGTTCTCGATCATCATCAAGCTCGATCCCCCGGCTTTCTACCTGCTACTCGCCGTCGTCGATGGGCTGAGAACGGCGAAGGCCCCGTCCGAATCGTCGCTCGAGCTCGCGGGCGACGTCCCGCGCGGCCTGACGTGCGGTCTCGCGCACCTTCGTCTCGATCGCCTCTTCCAGCTCACGCTCTCCGTCCGGCTTCTCCCGGCGGACCGTGTAAACGCCGACCGGCGCCGCCTTCTGCCCGAAGAGATCGCGTTCGACGTAGCGGACCATCGCTCGATGCACGTCCGGCGGAGCGACCCGCGCGCGCTCGGGCCGGCGCTGGCCCAGGATCTCGAACATCACGTAACCGGAGAGCCCCTCCTCGTGGGCGAGGTCGAGCAGCCGCTCCAGGTCCTCGTCGGGCGCCCCCTCCTCGTCGTCATGGCGGTCGACTATGTAGGTGCCGAGCGCGGCCTCGAGGCAGATCACCTCTTCGACCACGCTCAGGTAGTACGGCGTCTCCTTCGGCTGCTCGAAGATCTGCGCCCGCACCTCGGGCTCGTAGCGCATCACCGCGCGACAGCCGCCGTACATCAGCGCCGGGTTGCCCGCGGAGGTGGCGACGCGGATCGCGCCGACGCTGTCCACGTCGAGGGAAATAGCGAACGGCGCGACCCGCCGCCCGCCCCCACCGAGCCGCTGGGCCAGCGCCAGCGCGTGGCGCGAGTCGGGCTGATAGGCGAGCGCCTCCGTCACCGCCTTCTTCGCCGCCGCGTGATCGCCGCGCCGCTCGACCAGCTCAGCCAGCGCGAGATAAGCCGGCGCGAACGTCGGATCCACCCCGATCGCGTTGTTCTCCTCGCGCTCGGCCTCATCGAGCTTCCCGCTCGCCGCCAGCGCCGCCGCCAGCGCCACATAGATGGCTGGCGCCTGCGGGCTCTTGATCACCGCCGCCCGAAACGCCGCGACCGCCGCCCCGGCCTCACCCCGCGCCGAGAGCGCCGCGCCCCGCTCGAAATCCCCCCGCGCCTCCGCCGCCCCCGGCGCGGCGAAAAGCTCGCCCACCCCGTTCGGCCCGCGCCGCGCGAACGACCACCCGTCCGGCTCCACCGCCTTTGGCCCATACTGCAGCGCGCGATTCTCGACGTCCCCCGAGACGGCATCGATCGCATAAAAGCGCGGCGAATCGTTGAGGATCGACGCCACCATCCGGGTGAGCTTGAGCGCATCCTCCGGGTCAGCGAGGCGCCGGTTGTTGGCGTACCAGAAGCGCTCGAAATCAGGAAACACCCGCGCAGCCGGCGTCTGAATCGGATGATCAACCGGCGCGAGCAGCGCCATCTGCTGCGCCGTGTACGCCGGCAACCACGTCGGCGCGCCCCCCACGCCGCCGGGCTGCTTCACCACCGTAGCCGCCGTGATCGGCGCCGAAGCCCCTGGCGCCTTGTTCCCGACGCAGCCCGTGGCCCCCAGGAGAACGGGGAGGGCGAGGGGAGCGAGGAGAAGAAAAGCTGCGATTGCGCGCCGCATTGGCAGGGAGAACTAGCAGGTTTTCCGGGGAAGAGCGAAGGCGCGGCTTACTCCCGAGCAACCTGGCGCTCTACGGCGGGGGCGCGGAGCAGCCGATCCAGGCGCACGAGCAGCGGATCCGCGGGCGTGGCCTTTCGTAGCCGCAAGAGGCGCGCGCGTGCTTCGGGCAGACGCCCGAGGTTCGCGAGAGCCTCAATCCGAAGGGACTCGCGATAGGGCAAGAGCAACCCTCGCCGGTCACGCCGATCGAGCCTTTCAAGCGTGAAGAGCGCTTTGACGGCGTCGCCGCGCGCCAGCGCCACACGGGCCGCGTTGACCTGCGCTTTGACCTCGTCCGGGCTGAAATCGTCCCGCGGGGGTGCGGTGATCGCCGCCGGCGGCGTCCCGCGGGGTCGAGGCGACTGCACGGGTGGCGCGACCATCGCGGCTATCGCGGCTGTTGGGATGGGGGATGGCGACGGCTCTGGGGGAGCGCTCTCTTTCGCTATTGCCGCGCTGGGAATCGGGAGCGGCGACGGCGTGGGCGCGTCGCACAACGCGAGCACGACCGCAGCCATGGGGATCGCAGCGAAACCCGCGAGCACAGGAAACCCCGCCGCCATCCAGGGCGCGGCGGCGGAGAGCGGCGGCGTGGCGGTGGACACGCCGGGCGCGCCCAAAGGTTCGTCCGCGCCTCCGGTCGATAGCTCCGAAATGTCGAAGAGCAGCGCGAAAGGCGGCAGTGCCCACAGCGACTCGCCCCGAGCGGCGAGCTGCGCTTCGAACCGTCGGCGCGCGGCGTCGATGGTTTGTCGCGCGACGCGGAGACGGGTGGACACGGTGCCGAGGGGGAGGTTCAACGCCGCGGCGATGGCCAGTCGCGTCATGCCGCTCGCGTCATGGAGCAGCAGCACCTCGACCTGCCCGGACGAACTTGATCTCGGCCTCCGTGAAGGCCGGCTGCTTCTTGCCGCTGGGATCCGCCATGCTGCTACCTGAATTGAGGCGCCCAGATCTATTTCACAATCGACCGGCGGCCCCCGAAGCGAGGGGAAATCGCCGGGCGGCTCACTTCCCGGTCGGATCGCTGACGCGGCCCATGAAGAGGATCATCCCCGAGCGGACGTCGCGGAGGAAGAAAAGGAACGGGTGGTCCGCGTGGAACTCCACCTTGGGTGGCGGCGGCCCGAGCCTCCTGGTGTGCGCCACCACGGCGGTCGCAGCCGCCGCTTCGGTCCCATCCTCGTCGAGCTTGACGAAAGCCTTGTGGAAGACGTTATCGATAGAGAGCGACGGAGTGGTGATGCCAGTGAAGTCGGCATTGTTCGGATTGAACGCGAGCGGCATCCCCAGCGCTTCGAGCGTGGGCTGGAGCGCGAGCGAGCCCGCCGGATCAACCTCGAATCTGGGGAGTGCGACATCGACGCGATCCGCGGCCAGCGCGCCAAACCACGCGTCGAGCGTGGCCGGGGAGAGCCGTGCCTCCACCGCGTCGAGCCCGCCTTTCTGATCCGGCAGCACCAGCGTCATCGCCAGCGCAAGGCCCTTATAAAACATCTCCAGAACCTTCACGCCGTCCGTCACTGCAAAGCGGAATAGCTCGGCCTGGTGCATCATGGGGACGTCATGGCTCTCCGACGCGGTGAGGTGAAACGGGGCTGCTGCTGTCAATCGTTTCGGGAAAGGGTCGCCCCAGATGCCGAGAAAGTAGATCGCGTTGGCGAGCACGAGGCGTGTGGTAGCGTTCACGCTTGGGGGGGGAGGAGATCCTTGATGCGCTCCTGGGTTGCGGAGGCAATCCACGCGTTGATGTGCTGCCGGCTGGCGTCGGCGTCGTGCTGGAAGTCCATTGCCTCGAAGGGTGCGCCAAACGTGGCCTTTGTAATGTCGAGGTAAGACGGGTTGACGGCATACGTCTTTTCGACGAAGAGCCGGTTGGCAACCCGAAGCGTCACCTTCAGCTCAGGATCCTGGTAGCTCGCGAGCAGCTTGCTGTTGAGATCGAGGGCCTGCTCGATCGTGCCACTCTGGTGGAGCACCTTCTTCATCTGCTCCGCCGTCTCGCCGCGGGCGCCGGCCCAGGTCATCGTCAGGGCGGTCGCGAGGCTGAGCGGGGAGAGCGCGAGGTTGCCCTTCTGCGCGCGGAGCTTGGCGAAGAGGTCGAGACCAAAGGCATTATTGCTCCGAGCGAGCCCCTTGATCTCGTCACTCCCGGGCAGCGCCATCACGAAGCCGGAGGTCGTGGTGCGCGACTTCGCCGGAGTCGTCTTTGTCGCCGGCGCGGCCTCGGGGACGCGCGGATGGCACGCGATACCGGCGAGGGACAGAACGAGGAGGGAAGCAAGGCGGTGCATATGTCCTCTTATCACGACGCCCTCGCGATCGTTCCTCGGCGGCGCCGAGCGGCCAGTAACGCGATCCCGAGGCCCAGCCAGAGACCCGGACCCGAGGCGGTGGGTGCGAGCTCGATCTTGCAAGCGCAGTTGGGAAGGCCGCTGCTGTCGCTGCTGCTTTTGGGCGGAGGGTAGGCGCCCGCAGCGGCGTCGCGCAGCCAGCTCTCATACGCTGGAAGCATCATATAGATGCCCTCGCCGCTTTTGCATGCGACCTTCCCATCTGACGTGTCGCCCGATACTACGCCGATATCATAAAGCGTCCCATCTACAGAGAGGTAGACAGGCCCTCCTGAATCTCCCTTGCAAGTGTTCGGAGAGCCCTGGGCGCCGACAATGAACTCGGTGTCATTGTGCCTCTGATAAGGTGCCTGGGCGACGTACAGTTGCCCGTTTACGGTCGCCACTGCGTCATTGAATCCATATCCCATGATCGTCACCTGCTTGCCTTGAGACAAATTGCTGTCGAACTGTTCGAGAGGCAGCACCGGGGCAGATGGAAGCGTAGTGACGGGCTGCTGCAAGAGGAGGATGGCGATATCGTCGTATTTGCCGAGACCGTCCATTCCGACCATGCGCGACCCCGGGAATTGGGGATGCAGAATGATCTTGGAGACGGCAATAGCGCTGATCCTCGGTGGCGGTGGTTATGTCGAGCGCGCCTACAATGACGGTCATCTCCATCGCGAGGTATTTGTCTTTAATATCGTCCGTAATCGGATACTGATCGACAAGGCAATGAGCCGCGGTGACGACCACGGACGGGGCAATCAATGTCCCGGTGCAGATGTAGTCATCGTCGTGACCCAGCCTACGCAGCGCGACCGTGGAGAAGATCTGCTCTTTGGTGGCCGCAGTGCCACCAAAGATCGGAGAGGCGACCTCCCCGAGATCGGCCTCGGTCTCCGTTTCGGTGCCGATCAAGCACCCCGAGGTGGAGGCCAGCAGTAAGCCCACGGTGGCGACCGAGATAAGGCGGAAACTAGAGTGGATCAGCTCACGGTACATAAAGACATCCTCCACGCGGCAGAAGAATAAAATTCGTCGGGGAAATAGGCGCTGCGTCAGCTCATCAAGCAGCAGAACGTGGAGGCAAAGGAGGCCTCGATGGTGCCCGAGGGCTCGCCGCCGCTGGGCCTACGTCGGAAGATAAAAGAGCTTCGCCGGGGATTGCAAGAGGATAGAAGGGGGGAAGCTCGAAATGGCGACCGACAGGCTCCTTCCCGCTGCGGAGGTGGTCGCGTCGGTCGCTACGCCGGGGTTTGCTTCGCGGGATCGGCGGGCGCGGCGGCCGACGAGGATTTCTCGTCCGGGGAAATGTCGCGATCGGTGACCGCCGGGGATTTTTCGTCCGGGGTTCGAGGGGCGGGAGAAATTTACGGGGACGAAGGCGCCGCGGGGAAGGGGTCGGAGGAGGCCGCGCTGAGGTTTTCTGCGCCCAGAGGGGTGCGTTGGTCGCTGCGGCGGGATTTTTGCGGCGGATCCGGCGCGGATGGGGGGCCGATCGGGACGGGGTGCCGGTCAGGTTTTGAGGATCGGCCGCCGATCTGCGGGATCCCCCGCCCAAGGGGCGCGCCGAGGTTTCCCCGCGGCGAGATCCGGCGTTGCTTGACGTCCGGACGGAATCCGGGGCCATAATCCGCCCCCCGATGGCTGGAAAGAGCTTGACGGAGAGCGAAGCGGCAACCCGGATCAAGCGTATCGATCCCCGACTCACCGCGCCGAGGGCCGGGAGTACGAGCCTGCCAGCGCGCTCTCGAACGCGTCTGCAAGGAGCGGGAGGCCGCGGGGCCGAGCCCTGGACGGGGGCGCACGAAGGCGGCGCCCGCGTGAGCTGGCGTCGCGTCAGGATTCCGGCTTCGCGGGGACCTTATCGATCGCGCGGTCACCAGCACGCACCAGCCCCTCAAAGCCGATGTCGGCTCCCTTCCCACCAATCCAGCTCAACCGACCGAGCGAAGGAAGCTCTTCCAGCCATACCGGGAGGATTTGCAGGGCCAGAATCAACGCCTGCATCGCGTCGATGCCCATCGCGTGCTACCAGCCCAAGGTCTCGGCGCAGTCCGATGGCCGGCCGGCGTACTCCGCGCGCAAGACGTAGATCTCGTCACCGACGTCACCGAAGATACGGCCCCATTCTTCCCACGTGAACGCCTCGCGGATGCTCGGCCAGAAGCCGTGTTTCCAGCGCGATTCCCGCTCGCGTGGATCGGCCTCGAACCACGTCGGGGAGAGCGTTTCAATCGTGCTCTCGATCGTCACGCGCTGCGCGTCGGTCATATGACGATCGGCGGCGACACACCGTCGGATGCGCTCGCGGACAAGCGCGCTCGCCGTGCTGATCGGCAGCGCGTCGAGCGCGAGGTGGCGACGCCTCGACGGGAGGACGTCAAGAGCGTCGTACTCGGTGGGGAGCGAGGCGCGGTTCTCCTCGAGCCAGTCGTACGCAGCGTTGATCTCCTCGGTGGAAGGATCGATGGGTTCGTCAACGCCGGCGCCCGGGACCATGATGAACGCTCCCGTGGACGCCTCAATCGTCTTCCGGATCGCTTCGTCCTCGGGCCCAATCGAGCCAAAGAGGCGGATCCACTCCGGCGCCCCCCACATCTTCGATCGGCGTTGCCGATCGTCGAACGTGGCTTCGAACCAGGCGGGCGTCAGTGACTCCCGGGCGAGATCGATGACATCGCGCTGCTCGGGAGTCAGCCAGGGCCGCGCGTCGACGCATCGCCGGAGATGCTCTTGCACGAGCGCGCTCCTCGCCTCGGGCGAGAGGCGCACGAAGACCGCGCCGCGGTAGGGCGACGGCAGGAGGGCGAGCTCATCGTAGTCGGTTGGAAGGTCCTCGCGGTGCTGCTCGACCCACTCCGCGATGGTGGCGCTTTCGTCGTCCATCGCCGGGATCGTTACGTCGGTCGAACCGATGCATGAGGCGAGGGCGAGGCCGCGCGGGCCGTGTACGTTTCCGAGCCCTTGCAATGGGCGCCGCCGGCACCAGGAGACTCGCACTATGGAGTGCGTCGTTTCAAGCGGTCTCCTGGATGAGCTCGATGGCCTGAATGCGA
>Ga0105048_10013255_pt1 | contig 12890 bp, 11 predicted proteins | sample MAT05_FD_78382 | JGI IMG/M metagenome (GOLD analysis project Ga0105048, IMG submission 78382) | Freshwater microbial communities from Lake Fryxell liftoff mats and glacier meltwater in Antarctica - MAT-05 | ecosystem: Environmental > Aquatic > Freshwater > Ice > Liftoff microbial mat | place...
CCGCTCGAGGTGTTCGCGAACGTCTCGATCGGGCACGAGTGGCGCGCACGTGTGGACCGGATTCTCTCCGATTCTCGGGTCACGCTCACGGTGCTCGGTGACGTACCGGCCGACGGTAACCTTTCGACGGCCTTTGCGGCATGCAACGATGCAATGTGCGAGAAGGCGATCACGTTTTCAAAGCGGCTGTGCGAAGATCCGCGGATGGTGGCCGTCTGGGACGGCAGGCCCGGCGATGGCGCAGGGGGCACGGCCGACACGGTGTTCGCGTGGCAGGGATCCGGCTATCTGGTCGAGATCATCGAGCCGCAGGCTGCCGTGCCGGATGCAGTGCGCCCATCAGCATCAGTACCAGCACAAGCACCGACCATCGTCATCGTCTCGCCCGTCGCGACGCCGCCCCCGCCGCAGATGCGGAAGGTCGTCGAGGACGTGGACGATGTGACTGCGGGTGCGGCCGCGCTCACCGACTATACGAATCGGCACTGCCTCTGCATCGGCATCGATGAGTATCCGGGCGGGTCATGGACACCACTGGCCAACGCAGTGCACGATGCCGAGCAGGTTGGCCGGACGCTGGCGGAGCTGCATGGCTTCACCGAGCCGCAGTTCCTGCTCAATGGTGCAGCCACCTCGACGAACATCGCCCGAGCGATCGCGGGTGATCTATCGGGCACGGTCGGTGCGAATGACCTCGTCGTCGTCTTTTTCGCGGGGCATGGCCACACGCAGATAAAAGGCGGCCAGCAGCATGGATTCGTCGTGCCTGCGGGCGTGAGCACGACCAGGTTGAGCGAATTGATCTCGATGAACCAGCTCGCCGAGTGGACGTCGTACCTCGAGTGCCGTCACCTGTTGTACGTGTTCGACTCGTGCTTCTCGGGCATGTTCCAGAGCATGTCCGGCGGACCGCGGGCACGGGACTTCGATCCGACGCGTGCGCACCTCGCGATCACTTCGGGGCGTGCCGACCAGCCGGTATACGACGGGGGCGGCACGGGCGGCAATTCCGTGTTCACCAGTGCGCTGCTGAAAGGACTGCGAGCCGGTGTGCACAACGAACACTCCGATCCGCGCTATACCGTGCACGAACTCTACTCGTTCATCAAGCGTCACGTAGCGAGACGATTTCCGCAGCAGACGCCGACGCTCGCAAACCTGCCGAGTCATGACGGCGGCGACATCGTCTTCTCGACGCCGTCACGACGGAGCACCTGATCGATGCAGGGCGCGCGTGCTGCCGAGCAGGCGGACTACCGGGCTCGCGGGCTACCGGGCACGCATCCGCTGCAGTTCCATCTCGGAGACGATGAAGCCGAAGCCGGCCCACCCGCCTGACGCAACCGAACGCTCGAACGCCGCACGTGCACCGGCGCTGTCGCCCTTCACCAGCAACCAGTTGCCGACACCGTAGTTCAGGGTCGCGACCTGCGTGTCTGCGGTGTCCGCAGGCGTGAACAGCGTCGCCGGCGTCACCTCGCCCCGGTACAGGCGTAGGCGGGACACGTAGGCGTACCCCGGCGGCGTGGGCAGCGAGTCCGGTCGGCGGGCGAGCATCGCATTGCCGTCCTGCATCCGTCCTGCACGCGCCAGCGACATCCACAGCCAGTCGGTACTGCCAGCGCGCTCACCGCCATCAGGCGCCAGCGGCTGCGCACGCATGAACATGGTCACGGCGTCGGTGAAGCGTCCCTCGGCGAAGTGCAGCACACCCAGATGGAACAGGATGCCGTAATTAGTGCTGTCCAGCGCGTAACCGCGTGTCAGATCCGCGCGCGCCAGGGCGAACTCTCGCACGGAGATGTAGCGGTGCCCGCGCCAGCGCAGCAGCATCACGTCGTCCGGCGTCATCGACAATCCGTCCGAAAGCGTCGCGATGGCCTCGCGGAATTGCCTGACGCCCGACTGCGCGACCGCCACGTGAATGCGCCGCTGCACGTTCCGTGGATCAGCCGCCAGCGCCGCCTGTGTACGCGCCACGGGCCCGGTTTCGGGCAACGCGCGATACACGACACCCGAGGGTGAGGTGTACTGCATGCTCTGCGCAGCGGCGTCCGGCGCAGACGCGACGAAGACGAGCAGCGCGGACACCGCGCGCAGGAGACGCGTGCACGAGAGAAGCGGCGGTCGGACGACGAGCGGCGTCAGTGCCATGGGGCAATGCTCCGGATCAGTGCGAGAGGTGACACGCCGCAGCGGTACAGCCCGGCACCGCGAAGTTATCCTGCGACGCATGCGCGTGACCGCGAGCGCGTCCGCTTGCATGACGACCGTGCACGACGCATCGTCGTGATGGGCGTGCAGGCCGACAACACGGGTGCCGTCAGCGCGACGTACCAATGGCAGTCACGCGCCAGATAACATTGCCCACGTCATCGGCCACCAGCAGCGCGCCACGCCGGTCGACCACCACGCCGACGGGACGTCCCATCGCGTCACCGTCGTCACTGATAAAGCCCGTGAGCACATCGACCGGCTGGCCTGACGGCTTGCCGCCGCTGAACGGGACGAAGATCACCTTGTAGCCACTGCGTGGATTGCGATTCCACGAGCCGTGCTGGCCAACGAACATGCCGGTCGCATACGCGGCTGGCAGCGCGCTGCCTCCAGACCACGCGAGGCCAAGCGACGCCGTATGCGCGCCGAGTGCATAGTCAGGCACCACGGCTCGAGCGACGAGGTCCGGACGCGGTGGCTGAACGCGCGCGTCGACATGCGTGCCGAAGTAGCTGTAGGGCCAGCCGTAGAACGCGCCCTCGCGCAGACCGGTCATGTAATCGGGCACGAGATCTCCACCGATCTCGTCACGCTCGTTGACGGCGACCCAGAGCGTCATCGTAGTCGGCTCCCACGCCATGCCGACAGGGTTGCGAAGCCCCGAGGCATAGACGCGATGCGCGCCACTCTTCGTGTCGACGGCCCATACCATCGCACGACCCGCTTCGACCTCGATGCCGTTCTCCGCAGCATTGCTGTTCGAGCCGATCGCGACGAAGAGCGTCGAGCCGTCGGGTGATGCGATGACGTTCTTGGTCCAGTGGCGATTGATGGTGCCGGCCGGCAGCTCAGTCATGCGGGTGCCGGGAGCCGTGATCGTCGTATCACCATCGCGATACGGAAACCGCACCAGGGCGTCGCTGCTGGCGACGATGAGATCGGATCCGGCGATCGTCATGCCGAACGGCGAGTTCAGGCCGGACAGCAGCACGACGCGCCGGTCCGCCACGCCATCCGCATCGGTGTCGCGCAGCAGCGTGATGCGATTCGCACTCGGCACCGCGCCGCCGGCCTTCTTCTGGAAGCGCTTGAAGAACCAGCCCTTGATGCCCCTGTTGTCGTCGGGCTTGGGCGGAGCGTTGGACTCGGCTACCAGCACGTCGCCGTTGGGGAGCACGAACAGCCATCGCGGATGATCCAGCCCAGTCGCGAATGCGTTTACGCGCAGGCCCGCTGCCACCGCTGGTGTCGTGCCTACGGGCCAGCCGGTCGCCTTGGCCACCTTCACGGTCGGGATCAGCGTTCGCTGCGGCTCCAGGAGCGTGGGCGACGGACCGATCGTCGCGTCGATCGGGAGCGTGGCGCGGCCACCGCATGCCATGAGGAGCACGAGTGCGGAGAAATAGGAAACCGCGGTGACTCGAGTCATGCAATCCTGGACGCGGGGTGGTACAGCGTGTTACGGCAAGTCCATCTGTGTGTTCTGCGGTGCAAGACTGACTGGACAATGTGGAGAAATGCAGATCAGTCCTGCGCCTCGAGCTTCCGGTGTTCAGGCACGAGCGATCGGTGCATCGACATGGCAGCGACAGCGCCGGCAGCGGCACTGCGAATGGCCAGCTGGGGTCCGGGTGTGATGTCACCCGCCGCGAAGACACCCCGCACCGATGTCGCGAAGTGCTCGTTGACTACGATGTGCCCACCGCGATCGCGCTCGCACCCGAGCTGTGCACCGAGATCGTCGGCAGGAAACTGTGCGATGGTGAAGAACAGCTTGTCGATGTGCCACGCGTCGCCGTTTGCAAGGCGCAGGCACGTGATCTCGCTGCCCGAGTGCTCCACGCCCGAGATCGAATCGGTCAGCACGCCGATGCCGCACGCGTCCAGCTTGCGCTGCAGCGTGTCGTCGCCGATGTCCGGCGCGCATCCGTTGGTCGCGATCGTGATGTGGGATGTCCATGTCGTGAGCGCGAGGGCCATGGCTACCGCACGTCGTCCATGACCGATCACGACGACGCGTTTGTCACGCGAATCGTATCCATCGCAATCAGGGCACACGTGCGCATTGGCACCATAGACATGTGCGAGGCCCGGTATCTCAGGCCAGACATCCCGCATGCCGATTGCAAGGAGCGCACGGCGCGCTCTCGCGGTTTGTCCCCCTTCGAGGCGAAAGATGAGCAGCCCATCGCCAACGTCGTGGTCGAGGGGCTCCGTCTCGTCGTCCCGGTCGACCCGCAGCACCGAGGCGTCGATCAACGTGGCGCCATAGCGCTGGAGCTCATCACGACCGCTGGCCCTGAGTGCAGCTGGTCGTAGCCCTGGCAATCCCAGATATCCGTTCATGCCGCGCGACTCCCAGTTCCGCGGATCACCGTTGTCCATGAGCACCACGGTGTGTCCGTAGCGCGCACTCCAGATCGCTGCACTGAGGCCGGCGGGGCCGCAGCCGACGATGCCGATGTCGAAGAGTCCAATGTCGGATTCGTGATGCAAGGGCATGCCTTGCACTGAGCAAGAATGATTCCGCAGCCGAGGACGACGCGTCGTTGCGCCTGTCTGCACCCGGATCGCTTCGTCGGCGAAGCTGTGCGCGCGACTCACTTCAGCATGCTGCGTATCGATGTCGCATTCCATCAGATAGTTGATGTTCCACGGTGACCTTACCGGCGAGCAGGCTGCGAGCAGCTCGTCCTGCGTGCCGTCATTCGTTCGTATCGTCCCTGTCTGGTCGAACTCGCCACGGTCGATTTGCCACTGCGGCCTTGCAACGCCTCACCGCGCCGGCAACTGCCAACATGCCGCCGTACGCCGCAGGACTAGCCCATCAGTCCGGTTCCCGTACGCGCAGACCCCGCGTGCGGGATGAATGTCCGCGCTGCGGCACGGTTTGTGAACGTGAGAATTCGCACGAGTATCGCGACGGTCAGAATGTCCGGCGCAGTTGGATGGATTACATGGTCGAACCGCGCACGCAGGCACGCACCGCTGCACGCGATATCACGCATCACAACCAAGGCATGCCATGAAACTTGACATAACGGCGGCGACCCGCCGCACGAGTCTGCTCGTCATCATCTGCGCGTTGAGCCTGAACGGCTGCGCGTCATGGAACAAGAAGGGGCAGGGTGCTGCAATCGGCACTGCCGCAGGTGGTGCGATCGGCGCCGTGATCGGCAACCAGACCGGCTCGACCACGCGTGGTGCCATCATCGGCGCGGTGGTCGGCGGTGCGACCGGCGTGATCATCGGCAACCAGATGGATCAGCAGGCCAAGGAGCTGCGTCAGGACATTCCGGGCGCAGTCGTCGCGCGCGTCGGCGAGGGCATCACGGTAACCTTTGCCTCAGGTCTGCTCTACGACTTCGATTCTGATGTCGTGCGAGCCGACGCGGCGACGAACCTGCGCAGCCTCGCGGCTAGCCTCGGTCGTTACCCGAACACCGACCTGCTCGTGTCAGGTCACACCGATGCTGTCGGCACGACGACTTACAATGAAGCGCTGTCTCTCCGCCGCGCCACCGCCGCGTCCATGTATCTCACTGAGCAGGGCGTGACGAAAGAGCGAATCCGCTCCGTGGGTCGCGGTGAGGCCGAGTCGCTGGTGCCGAACGAGACAGAGGCAGGCCGACAGTCCAATCGTCGCGTTGAGATCGCGATCTACGCCAACGAGATGGCGCGGAAGAAATAGCACCGTTGGTGCGCTAGACGCCGGACTGTCGTGCAGCGAGAACGATCGCTCGAGCGTCGTTACGTGCCATTCGGCTGCGTAACGGCGCTTTGGTCGCTCGAAAGCTGCTGAAATAGTCGCTCGAGATCGCTGCTGTGGAACGACTTATGCTATCTGACGCGCGTTCACCATGCTATGCGATTGCCTGGTGCTGCGCGCATGACGCTGAGGTCGTGCTCGCTGATACAGATGTCCAACACAATTGCAGAGATCCTGCCATGTATTCAGTTCCTTTCGAGCGACGCACTGCGTCGACAGTCCTTGCTCTGCTTGCTCTCCTGGCGCTAGCAGAGGCACCTGAGGCCGGTGCGCAGAGTGCCACCACGCTCACGCAACCCTCCAACACGAAGGAGTTCGGACTTGACGCAGGTGCGCTGCTGGGTCTCGGCGATCGGTCGTCATTCCAGCTCACGCTCCCCGCTGCCCGCGCCCGCATCGGCTTCTTCCTCAGCAACAACTCGCGCTGGTCCATCGAGCCTGCAGCCGGCCTGGCATACACCAAGGTCCAGGACGTCCCGTACCAGTTCAACTACAACCTCGAAGTCGGCGCGCTGTATCACTTCAGCCCACCGGCGAATCTGATAAGCGCCACTCGCGCACGCGTCGCCTACCTGAGGCCATTCGTCGGAATGGCCGGCATCGTGACCGGTGGCAACGACGGTGGCAGCGACAATCAGTTGAGTGCCGGCGCAGGCTACGGCATCAAGATTCCGTTGCGCTCAGGTCTGGCGTTTCGCATGGAAGCGAATGCGGGATACGGCTTCGACAATGATGCGTTTCGCCTCGGCGCCTTTGCCGGCGTGTCGTGGTTTGGTCGGAGCCTGAGCCCGACGGGTCGCTGACGTGAAGTAGAGGTGAGCCGGGCCGCAGTGCGTCAGCGCCAGTAAGGCTGATGCCCACGCGACGATGAGAGGCAAGGTCGTCACGCACGCCGAGAGCCCGCACCGCGACAGCGCGTGCGGGCTCGTTGCGTCGGCATCCACCTCCGGCAGATGTCGCCATCCGTGAATCCGGTACGCGTGGATCGGTCGTAGCCACCCTGTCACCTGTGGAGTTCAACCCGTCGGCACCAGGAACGGTCGTTACCGTTGGCGCCACCGGGGTCCGGCTTACCGGCATCGACTTCCGCCCAGCCACTGACGAGCTCTATGGGTACGACGGCGACAAGCTGTACCTCGTCAGCGTGACGACTGGCGCTGCGACGGTCGCATTCGATGTGGCGAACGTGTCGGGTAACGTCGGCTTCGATTTCAACCCGACAGTCGATCGGATCCGCCTCGTCGGAGCCTCGGGCGCCAACTTTCGGCTCAACCCGCTGACGGGTGGATCGACCGTCGACGGCGCCTACATATTCGCGATGGGTGCTGTGAACTTCGGGCGTGTGCCGGTGTTCACCGCCGTCGCGTATACCAATTCAGACCGGGATCCGGCCACGGGCACCACATTCTTCGCGATTGACCCGACGCTCGGGCAGCTGATCCGTGTCACGAGTCCGAATGGTGGCAACGTCTCCACCGTCGGCAGCCTCGGCCTCGGCGCACCAACGGGATCGTCACACGTCATGGGTGGTTTTTCTGTGTGGTGTAAACCACCATGGCGGGGCCTGCGCACATGGCGCATGTTGCCATCGAGTCGTCAGACCACTCGAGCGGCGGGCCATGACGTATTTCCATGTCGACATCATGTGGGCCATCGTGCTCTTCGGCGTCCTGCTCTGGACGACGGTGACCGTCGTGCTGAACGCTGCACTGCGGCGCGGCATGGGCACGATGGGCATGGTGCTGAGCTACGCTGTGCTGCTCTGGATGCTCATCGACCTGCCGGTGCGCGACGCGCTCACCACGTGGGCCGTCTTTGCCGTGCTGGGCGGGGGCATCAGCTTCGTGTACGAACTCTGGGCGAGACGCCGATATGCCGATCGCGTGCGTACACCACGCCCGCTCATCCGGCTCGACGGCATTGTACGCTGGCCCGCGCTCGTGCCCGATGCGTTCGGCCTCGTGCTGAACGATCTCGGCATCCTGCCGTCTGACGATCGCTGTGAAACGCATCAGGAGGATACGCTGCGGGTGACCGATGAGCAGGCGACGACACAGGGACGCCCCTGATGCGCGGTTACGGCCGCTTCTCGACCTGCAGTCGCTCGAGTGCAACGTGCGCCTCGTTCCGCTTCAGAAACGGGATCGCGAACGGCTGATCGTACTGCGCCCACGACACGTCTTCCACCACACGCCAGCTACCGTCGCCGGCAATTGCTGCAAGCAGGCTGCGCTTCGACTTGGCACGGCTCTCCTCGGAGTTGTTTCCGCTGTAGCGAAGCGACCCGATGATCGTCTCCGGCTGCATCACGAGACGAATTCCCGCGTCCTCCGGCTGCGGTGCGGTTTCGGGCGTCAGCTCGTTGGAGAGGAAGAACGACACGGTCCATCCATTCCTCGTCGGGTTCTGCAGCACCGGCGTCGTCATGGACAAAGATTCGGAACGCTGCTCCTGGAACACCGGTGACGTCATGTGGCTGGACTCCTGACTGGCGTTTTTACCGAAGATGTATGCCGCGAGCGTGGTGAACGCTTCGCTCACGGCGTGATCATGGTCGCCGGGCACCGTCACCTGCGCCAGCAGCGCGGCCGCATAATGCCGAATCTCGACATCGCCGATCGTGCTGAGTACCCTGAATGCAGGCTCCTCTTCCAGTCGGATTCCAAAGACTCCAGGGATCGACTGCAGGATGTCCTTGAACGGCGGCCTGATACTATTGCTCATGTGCAGTTCCTCCCTCGAGCGTGAGATTGATGTACCCGCAGCAAGCGCAGCGGTGACGACTTTTGCAAATTCCATGCGCACTGGACGCGGTGCGGGACGCATCGACGGTCTGCGAGTTGCGGATGCTCGCTGCGAAGCCTGCTACGAACGCGCAGCGCGCTTCGTGTCGGTCTGCACGCCGGGCGTCACACGCTCGACGCTGCTCGTCCGCGTCTCCATGCCGGGACCGCGAAGGGGTGTGCCCGATCGACGGTAGAAGTAGCCGGCGATGGCCAGCAGCATGATGATCAGCACGAGCACCGGGTATTGACTGCGTCGAGGCCGGTCGATACCGTTTTTCAATTCGTCATGCATGTACAGCCTCCATGTGTGATGCCGATCGTGTCGCACCATGCGGCGCGCTGCAAGAGCATGACCTGTATGATTCTGCGGACCGTCATCGCGACGTGCGGGCCGTACGATGTGCGACGCGCACGGCATTCAAGGCGTCCACTGACCGCCGCGCGTCATCGGTCGGGAACGCACCGGCATCGATGGCGCGCATGACGGCTGCGTCGCGCTGATAGATGTCGTCGGCGAATTGCACCGCGCCGTCGCTCGCGTAAGCGGTGAAGTACACGATGTACACGGGCAGCCTCGCTTTCAGATTCACGCGCGTGTTGTTCGGGCCCGCGTGCATCGCTGCCTGAATGCGCTCGGGATCCCATCCCAGCACGAAGCGCGCCAACGCGTCCGGCTGCTCGACGCGAATGCAGCCGTGGCTGGCCGCGCGCACGCGCTCCGAGAACAGCTTTTGCGATGGCGTGTCGTGCAGGTAGATCGCGAAGTCGTTCGGGAAGATGAACTTCACCAGCCCGAGCGCGTTGTCGCCTCCGGGTCTCTGTCGCACATACGAGCCCCAGCTCCTAGTGACGGACTCATAGCCGTTACGGGCGAAATAGCTCGCGTCCTTGCGCTGCTTCGGCCACAGTTCTTGCGCGGCAATGCTCGCCGGGACGTTCCAGTACGGACGGAACACCAGATAACTCATCGAGTCGCTGAACACCGGTGTCGACCGACCACTGTACTCGGCGCCGACCACGACGTTCATGCTCAGGACCTCGCGTCCCGCGTCGTAGGCGCGCAGCCGGAACGTTGGTACGTTCACGATCACGTATCGATCGCCGCGATCGTGCGGCATCCAGCGGTGCCGCTCCAGGTTTGCGGCGATCTGACGCAGCCGGTCGCTCGCTGATCGGTTCATCGACTGCCGCGTCGACGGGCCGATGATGCCATCCGGCGCGAGTGAGTGCCGGCGCTGGTATGTCATGACCGCAGCCGACAGGACGCTGTCATAAATCACGGGCGTGTTGATGCCCGTATTGGCCGCAGGGGCAGACCGGGGGAGCGCACTACCGTCCTCGGCCGGCTTCAGCGACGTCCGCGCTTCCAGGTAGCCTTCGGCGAATAATCGGCCGAGCAGCGTCCCCGCAGACCCGGCAGTCACTGTGTCACCAGGCTGCACCACCCCGACGTCAGGAATAGGAGGCCAGCCGCCTCGGCTCACGATCCGGCGGTAGTCGGCGAGCGACGCCATCAGGGCTGCGTACGACGCACTCCGCGGGCGAAGTGCGGCGAGCGCTGCAGGCGTATCCGCCGCCGCCAGCGTGGCGGCGAGCATCGTGTCGACATCGCGCTGTCGGGGATGGATGTGCCACGCCGACGTGACGGTGGTCGGGTCGATCTGTCCCATGAGCAGGTCCGTGCCGTAGGCGACGAAGGCTGTCGTGAGCCGGACGTCGGCCTCGGCGACTGCTGCCGCCGTGGGGTGAGCGCGGGCACGTTGCAGCGCCGCTGCAAGCGTGTCCAGCGCATAGCCCTCCACGCGCATCGCCTCTGCCGGCGCCAGCAACAGAGCGTCGATCAGGGCATCCGGGCGCCTCGTATCGCCAGAGCCGGAGAGCCACAAAGGACGCTCTCCCATACGCAGGTAAAGCCTGCGCACCCGCGCCCGGCTCCGGGCATCGAGTGACAGGCCTGGAGCGCGAGGCGAGGGGGTGGGTGCGAGGACGGTCGAGAGCGCCGCGCGGATCGCGAGTCGAAGCGTGTCCGGCGTCACCGAACCTGGCGACACCTGCGCGAACGTCGTTGCCGGAAGCAGCACCTGCACCGACAGCGCGAGGCCGATCGGCCAGCGTCGCGATCGGCGCCCCGATCGGCGACTGCGCATGCCTGGGCCTCCTGCAGAGATGATCTGCTGTGATAGCCGACGCGGGTGCGACAGCTGCGCAGGTCAAGCAGTGCACGGACGGTGCCAGACGACCGCGCGACGTCATCGACGGGCGTGCGCGCATCTCACGACCCGACTCCGCGCTGCGATGCTCCGGCCGGAGACTGCACTGCACACGTCGATCAGGGGCCGCTACGGCACCGGCGTGATTGCCGCCTCGGCCATCGGCACGTTGACCGGATCGCACCAGATGATGAGCCACGAATACCGCACGCCGGCCGGGACGACGAATGTGAACCGCTGGGCACCGCTCTTCCCACGCAGATTGGCGATGCGGATCGGCTGGCCGGTATTCGGATTGTTCGTCGTGTTCAGATACAGGAACGGACCCGGTGTCTGCGCGATCGAAAAATCAGGGGAAAGTTCGATCACCCCGACGCCATTCTCGATCAACACCGTGGCGGTGCCAGTCACGTCGTATCTCGTTCGCACGAAGCGACCGTTGACACCCATGCCGATCGGTATCTGGGTGCCCGGGAGCACGGCCATTGCGTCGGGTGCCGTAGGCGGCGTGGCGGAACTGCAGGCGGCGAGCAGGGCGACCAACGACACTGCTTTACGGTAGCGCGGCATTCTCAATCCTCCAAAAAAGATTCATCACGTCACCAATCGCGGCGCTGCCCGTCTGATCCGTGTCCTGCATCACGCCAATGGCGACGATCTGCGGCGGCGCACCGCCCCAGATACGACGATAGTCTCCAAACGGATCGGCGGTCGCACCGATCCAGTTGCGCGCGAGTGACGGTCGGCCGGCAATGCGGACACCGAACGGAGAGTCTGGACGGTCCGGCAGCAGTTCGCCATCCGCCAAGGTGTAGAAGAGCACCCGCGGCCTCTGCATGAAACGCCCGTGCCGGCCGAACGCCACGAACACACGCAGTGCCGCGTCGTCGGTGGCCGGTGCGGCAACACTTGCACCGCGCGGTGCCAGCGGCGCGCGCCATGTCCAGTGCAACCGCCCCACCGACTCGATGATTGGAATCGGCAGCTCACGCACGAACCAGCCAGCCTGTCCCTGTCCGCTGAACCGCATGTACCGAATACCCGACGTGTCGATGATTCGGCTCATCGGCAGGCGCTGACCACGCACGGCCCGCGTCTGCCACCCCGCAGGAAGTGCGGCGTTGGCGCTCGCGGACGAAAGTGCCAACAGGTCGACGCCCTCTGCAGGACCGCTCTGTGCGCGAAGAGATACGCCCAGACAGGGCAAGGCGACGAGCAGTGCCGCCAGCCGCAGTCGGAATCGTCTCAGCCGCACACGGCACGCCGACTGATCGGCACCTCGCCGTGAGCGGCGGCGCAGCATCACGGTCGCTGGAACGACGATGGGTATTGGCATGGGCACGATAGAGGTAGTCACCGCGATCCGGATCCGTTCCCGGGCCGTGAGCTGATTGCCGTCGGAACAGGGTGCTGTCTGGTGTCGGGGCCCACTCGTCCCGCCTCAGTTCCCATCTTCACTCCAGGAGTCGCTGTCATGAATCGCGTCATGTCCACCGTCGTGCGTGCTGCCACGGCAATGTGTGTGGTATCCTCAGTCGCTCAGGCGCAGTTGCGCACCGTGACCGTCACGGTCACCAACCTCGCCCGCCCCAACGCCGTCAGCTTTGCCGCGACTCAGCTGGGATTTCACCGCGGCGCGTTCGACGCGTTCAACATTGGCCAGGCGGCGACGGCTGGAATCATCTCCGTGGCGGAACCCGGCACGGGCGGCCAGTGGCAGGCGGACTTCGCTGCGGCAGATCCGACGGCGACGCGCGGCGCAATTGCGGGGGGCGCGTTGTTACCGGGCCAGTCGCGCAGTTCGAGCTTCATCGTCGACGCCGGACTGAACCGCTTCTTCACCTTCGCCGCGATGGTCGTCCCAAGCAACGACTTCTTCATCGGAAACGATAATCCGATGCAGTATCG
>Ga0105048_10013258_pt1 | contig 12886 bp, 7 predicted proteins | sample MAT05_FD_78382 | JGI IMG/M metagenome (GOLD analysis project Ga0105048, IMG submission 78382) | Freshwater microbial communities from Lake Fryxell liftoff mats and glacier meltwater in Antarctica - MAT-05 | ecosystem: Environmental > Aquatic > Freshwater > Ice > Liftoff microbial mat | place...
ACCTGAAATCCGGCAGGCTCAACTGGCCCGAACTGACGCCACCCGAGTTCCTGCACCTCGATCAGGCCGGAATGAAGCAGGCGCTGGCGCGCGGTGGCTTCACCGTGCCCTATCAGAAGGAGTTCTTCCACAAGAATGGATCCCGCGTGCCGGTGCTGCTCGTGTGCGCCTTCGTTCCGGGCGTGCCGGACGCGTGGATCGGCTACGTGGTCAACCTGTCGCACCCCGCCCACCACCCGCTCGCACTCGCAACAGCAAGCGCCGAGCGTCAGGACACTGCGTCGAGTGACTTTCACTCGGAGTTTGTGAGCGAGTTGGTGCGCGAGCGGCAGCGCATGATTGCGATGCTCAATAACACCGAAGGGCTGATCTGGGCGGTGGACGCCGACTGTCGCCTGCTCTTCGCCAATCGAGCCTTTCAGGTCGCGCAGCGTCGCTTCAGTGGCGTGGAGCTCGACAGCGGCGAATCGGTACTGAGCCCGCAGTTCGAGGAGGACGTGGCGGCGCAGTGGCGCTCCTGGTATGCGCGTGCGTTGGCGGGCGAGCGATTCACGGCCCAGTTGACGAACCATCTCGGGACCGTCCCGGTCTACAGCGAGCATCTGTTTTCCCCGATGATCGACGAAGGAAAGCGTGTCGTCGGCGTGACGGTGATGTCGCAGGATGTTTCGACGCGCATGCACACCGAGATGGCACTGCGCTCGAGCGAAGCTCGGTTTCGCACCATCGCCACGCAGTCTCCACTTGGCGTCTTCCTCACGGACGCACAGGGTCGCTTCGTCTACGCCAATCCGCGACTGCAGAACATGTGGGGACTGAGCGAGTCCGAGATCATGGGTGACGGATATCTTCGCGCCGTGCACCCGGACGACCGCCGCACCGCGCTCGAGGAACTCCGCGTCGCGATGACAGCGTCGGTAAGCCTTGAGACCGGCTTTCGCGTGGTGCGGTCGGATGGAAGTGAGCGACACGTCTGCATCTGGACCGCCCCGATTCGCGATGGCGAGACCGTGACCGGTTTCGCCGGCACGGTGGACGACGACACGGATCGACGGGACATGGCCACACGCATTCGACAGCGCGAAAAGATGGAGTCGCTCGGCACACTCGCCGGTGGCATCGCGCACGACTTCAACAACATGCTCGGCATCGTACTTGGTCACACCGAACTGGCGATCGCGGAAGCGTCGGACCCAACGGCGCTGCAGGAACACCTCCGCGAGATCCACACGGCGAGCGCCCGCGCCCGTGACCTCGTGCAGCAAATCCTGACGTTCAGTCGCCACTCCGGTCGCGAGCAGGCGCCGGTCGACCTGCGCGCACTCGTCGCGGAAAGCCTGAAGTTGCTGCGCAGCGCGTTTCCGGTCTCGGTGGCGATCGAAGCGCAGGTGACGAGCGAACCCGCGATCGTGCTGGGCGATGCCACCGCGCTGCAGCAGATCATTGTCAATCTCTGCACGAACGCCGAGCATGCGATGCGCTCGACCGGCGGTGGTACGATCACGATTGCGCTCACGGTGAAGGGCGTTGCGCCACACGGTCAGGCCATGCTCACCGTGACCGATACCGGCCACGGGATGCAGCCGGAAATACTGGCGCGAGCGTTCGAACCGTTTTTCACCACCAAGACCGTTGGCGAAGGCACCGGGATGGGGCTCGCCGTCGTGCACGGATTGATGACAAGCCACGGCGGCGGCATCGAACTCGACAGCACCGTCGGCGAAGGCACGACGGTGCGCGTGGCGTTGCCGCTGACGGCACGCGCACTGGTGACGGCCGCCGTGGAGACAGCAACCACGCGTGGCTCGGGCCGCGTGCTGCTGGTGGAGGACGAACCCGCACTCGCACGCTTTGCCGAACGCGCGTTGCAGCGTGCCGGCTATGATGTGCGCGTATGTAACGACGGAACGGTCGCGTTGGAGCAGTTCCGCGCGACACCGGATGCCTTCGACGTGATCGTCACCGATCTCACCATGCCCGGCCTGCCGGGCGATCGCCTGGCAACGGAGCTGCGCGCGCTGCGCAGCGATATTCCGATCGTGCTGATGACCGGATTCAGCCGCACGATCACGTCGCGCAATGCACACGAATTCGGCATCACGACGCTGTTGGAAAAGCCGTTCAGCGCCAAGGATCTGGTGGCGGTGGTTACGGAGTCACTGCAGCGCTGACCATGCAGTGCAGCAGGATGCGGCGGCGTTGGCGTCCCAACTCGCCTCGAGACGCGCTTCGGGGGGATCGGGGTTTGGATGGTTCGACGGGTGGCGGTACAGAACGGTTGCAGCGCGTACCTTTCGGCATGCAACCCGACGCCAGAATTGCCGCCATCGCGCACGTCATTGAAATTGCCATCGCACCGGTGTTTCTCCTGACCGGCATCGCATCCCTGCTGGTGGTGTTGACCAATCGCCTCGGCCGCATCATCGATCGCGCCCGATTGCTGGAAACCCACCACACCAACGCCACTGGCGAATTTCGCTCGGCCCTCGGCACCGACCTGCGCATGCTCTCACGACGCGCGCGCCTGGTAAACCTTGGCGTCAGCTTGTTCACCGTCGCGGCGCTGTTGGTCTGCGTCATGATCTCGGTGCTGTTCATCAGTGCGTTCTTCGAGAGCGATGTGTCGCGCGTGGTGGCGGCGCTTTTTGTGCTGGCGATGGTCGCGTTGATTACGGGACTGGTGAGCTTCCTGCGCGAGGTGCAGCTGGCGACCGCGTCGCTGCGCATCGGACCGCACTGACACGGGCCTCTGCCCCCGGGGGTTGACGCATCAAGTTTTGTTGATATAATAGCTCATGGCTTCCGGCACGACCGACCTCACCGCCGCCGTTCGGCTCTTCCATGCACTTTCGGATGAGACGCGGCTGGGCATCGTGCTCATGCTGCAGGATGGCGAGCAGTGCGTGTGCGATCTGCAGGTGGCCATGGGTGCGGCGCAGTCACGGCTCTCCTTTCATCTGCGTGTGTTGAAGGACGCCGGGCTTGTCACCGATCGTCGCGACGGTCGGTGGTCGTACTACACGCTCGTGCAGGATGCCTTTGTGGACGCGCATGATATCGTCCGCGCGCTCGCCCCTGATCGGCCGAAGGGGCGCACCAGGCTTCCGCAGATGGGCAGCTGCTGTCGCTGAACGATGGGGAAACGATTGGGAATCGGAGTTTCGCTCGTATTTTTCGCATCAACATTTTTTGATGATCACACGATCACAGGAGCGACCATGACGACCACCGATGTGACGGCGATTGTTCGTGAAAAGTACGGGGACGCGGCACGACGGGTGTTGGCCACGGTGGAGCAGACCGTACCGGGCGCTGAACTCGACGCGTCACGCTGCGCCTCGAGCTGCTGCGGCGGCGCGGCCTTCAACGGCTCCACCGACCCGATCACCGCCAACCTCTACGTCAATGGCGAGGCAGACGAGTTGCCGTCGGCGGCCATGCTGGCCTCGCTCGGCTGCGGTAACCCCACGGCGCTCGCCGAACTGACCGAAGGGCAGACCGTACTCGACCTTGGCTCGGGCGGCGGCATCGATGTGCTGTTGTCGGCGCGGCGCGTCGGTGCCACTGGCAAGGCGTACGGACTCGATATGACCGATGACATGCTGGCGCTGGCGCGACGGAATGCCGACGAGGCCGGCGTGACAAACGTCGAGTTTCTGAAAGGCCAGATCGAGGAGATCCCGCTCCCGGACAACTCGGTCGACGTGATCATTTCCAACTGCGTCATCAATCTGTCCGCCGACAAGGCGCGCGTGTTCGCGGAGGCCTTTCGCGTGCTCAAGCCCGGCGGCCGGCTGGCGGTGAGCGATGTCGTCGTGCGCGGCGCGGTGCCAGCGGCGGTCCGTCGCAGCATGGAACTGTGGGTGGGCTGCGTGGCTGGTGCACTCGAGGAGACGGAGTTCCATTCACTCCTGTGGCAAGCCGGCTTCGTGCGCGCGGATATCGAACCGACGCGCTTCTACAAGACCGAGGATGCCCGTCAGTTTCTTGCCGAAGCGGGCGTGGACGTGGACGCGAACCTCGACGGGATCGAGGGCAAGTTCATGGCGGCGTTCGTCCGCGCATCGAAGCCCGAGTGATCGCTCGCCCCTGAAATGTCGTCATCGTACATCGTGTTCAGGCGAACATAGAGCAGCGGAGGGAAGAGGGCGGGAGAACCGCAGCGCACACCGCTGTTACTGCGCGAACACCGCGCGCAGCTGCGTCATCGCCCATGCCAGATCTTCACGGCTCACCACGAGCGGCGGCGAAAGGCGAATCACGCTGTCGTGCGTTTCCTTGCACAGCACCCCACGGTCCTTCAGTGCCTCGCAGAATGGACGCGCCGCTTCGTGCAGCTCGATGGCGAGCATGAGACCTCGTCCACGCACCGCCTTGATGCTCGGATGCTGCAGCGTGCGCAGTTCCGAAAGCAACCACGCGCCTAGTGTGGCCGACCGCTCGATGAGCTGTTCGTCCTGCAACACGCGAATGGCCGTACGCGCGACCGCGCAGCCGAGTGGGTTGCCGCCGAACGTGCTGCCATGCGAACCCGGACCGAACACGTCGAGCACGTCGCGTCGCGACACCACCGCCGACACCGGATAAAATCCGCCGGAGAGCGCCTTCCCCAGAACGTACATGTCGGGGCGCACGTCCTCGTGATCGCAAGCGAACATGCGACCGGTCCGACCCAGCCCCGTCTGAATCTCGTCGGCAATGAGCAGGACGTTCTGTGCGGCACACAGCGACGACAACTCGCGCAGAAACCCGTCGGGCGGCAGCAATACGCCCGCCTCGCACTGAATCGGCTCGATGAGCACCGCGCACGTGTTGGTCGTCATCGCTGCGCGCACGGCCGCCAGGTCGCCAAAGGGCACCAGCACGAAGCCGGGCGCGAACGGACCGAAGTGCGCCTTGTACGACGGCTCCGAGGAGAAGCCGACAATGGTGGTGGTTCGTCCGTGAAAGTTGTTGTCGAACGCGATGATCGTCGCCTGTCCGTCCGGGATGCCTTTGCGCGTGTATCCCCAGCGACGCGCCGCCTTGATCGCGGTCTCCACGGCTTCGGCACCGGTGTTCATCGGCAAGACCGTCTCCATCCCGCACAACTGCGCCAACGCCTCGCAGAACGCGCCCAGCTGCTCGTTGCGGAACGCGCGCGACGTCAGCGTCACGCGCGACGCCTGCTCCACGAGTGTCGCCAGAATCCGCGGGTGACAGTGCCCTTGGTTGACGGCGGAGTACGCGCTCAGGCAGTCGAGGTAGCGGTGTCCTTCAACGTCGGTGACCCATGCGCCTTCCGCGTGCGCGATCACGAGATCGAGCGGGTGATAGTTGTGTGCACCCCACGCATCCTCGCGGGAAATGCATTCGTCGGTGGCGCGCAGCATCGTGGCACTGTCGGTCATGGGAGAGGTCTCGCGTCGTGCGTCGTCAGAGAATGCGGCGCCCGAAGGCACTCGCGATGAGTTCCGCAGCCAATTCCGCGGTATGATTCTGTCGATCGAGAATCGGGTTGATCTCCACCAGATCCATCGCCACCATGGCGCGCGAATCGTGGATGATCTCCATGGCCAGATGCGCCTCGCGCAGCGTCGCGCCGCCTCGCACCGGTGTGCCCACACCGGGTGCTTCGCGCGGATCGATCCAGTCCGCATCGCACGACACGTGCACACCGCCCGTGCCTTCGGTCGCGATCGCCACGGCTTCGTCCATCACCGCACGCAGTCCGCGCTCGTCGATCTCGCGCATGGTGAACGCGTGCATGCCGCGGGCATTGATCATCGCCTTCTCGGCCTCATCCAGATCGCGCAGCCCGACGTACACGAAGTGTTCGATGTGCACGGCCGGAAACACGGTCGCGAGGTGCGACATACGCCGATCGCCCAGTCCGAGGAGATGCGCCACCGGCATACCATGCACGTTCCCGCTGAGACTCGAGTCCGGTGTGTTGAGGTCGCCGTGCGCGTCCAGCCAGATGACGCCGACCCGCTGTCCGCGCTCCGCCAGCGCCGATGCCGTCCCCGCCACCGAGCCCGCCGCCAGCGAGTGATCGCCGCCCAGCACGATCGGACACTTCCCGTCGCGCACCGCCCGATGGGTGAGGCCCGCCAGCTCCGCGCAGACGTCCGTGATTGCCTCCAATCGAGCGCCTGGATCGGCACTGATCGTGTTTCGATCAGGCACAGCCACATTGCCGATATCCTCGACCGTGACGCCCAGCGCTTCGAGTTGCGCACTGAGGTCGGCCAGTCGCATCGCCGACGGCCCCATATCGACCCCGCGCCGGCTGGCACCCAGATCCATCGGCACGCCAATCAGTTGCGCGATGCCCGTGCGCGGCGCCGGATGCGGTCGACGAAACGCTCCCGTTCGAGAGGTCTGATATTCCGAGGTGAACTCGCCGCTCAGGAGATCGTTGCTGGAATCGGGCGCAGGCATGGCTTCGAACTCCTCGAGATGACACTTGACCGAATCGGCGAATGGGACCCGCCAATTCTCGCTCGCCGCAACTTCGCTCGCGCCGATGTTAGCAACAAGCGCAAAAGTTGCACATATTTGTGTATGCTTTTGACGAATCGCTAAGGCACGATAGCGTTATGCCCAATCCAGACCACCAGGAGACCCGATGGACGGCCAGGACCTTCGACTCATCTCGCTCCTGCGAGAGAATGCCCGCCTTTCGGTGGCGCAGCTGGCCAAACAGCTCGGCGTCTCGCGCGGCACCGTGCAAAACCGCATCGACCGGCTCGTGGAGCAGCGCGTTCTGCTCGGCTTCACGGTGCGCACGACCCCCGAGGCGGCGGCGCATCGCGTGCGTGCCGTGATGCTCATCAGCGTCGAGGGCGATCGCTCCGATGCGATCCTCAAGCTCCTGCGCGGCTATCCCGAGGTGCGTGCGCTACACACCACCAACGGTCGCTGGGATATCGTCGCGGAGCTTGGCACTGACAGTCTCGAGACCTTCGACGAAGCGCTCCGCGGCATCCGGACCATCAAGGGGATCTCGAATTCGGAGACCAGCCTGCTGTTGTCCACGCACAAGGTGTGACGGACGCGCCAGCGGCTCAAGTCGCAGCTCGCGCCGTCGATACCCAGTGACAACAGGTGTTGCGGCTGTGACCGTCGGCACCCTGGCTCGGCTCCCTCGCCCACCCCCACACACGCTCCCCCATGTCCGACGATTCCGCACCGCCTGCGCGGCGACCAGAGGTCGCGTCCCGTGTCCGAGCGTGGTGGGACTTGCTGCTCATCGTCGTCGTCATGGTCTGCGTGGGCGCCGGCGTCCAGCGATTCGCAGAATTGGTGCGCCTGCCGCATCACAACCTCCGCGCAGTCATCGCGGCATTGGTCACGGCGCTCTTCATCGCGCCGCTCATCGCCTGGACGATTCATCGCCGCCGGATAGAAGCCGCATTGCCAGCAGCGCACGGAACAACGCGCGGAAGTCCGCATCAGAGCGTGCGCATAGCGTTCCACGGTGCACTCGCCGTGCTCGCCCTCGGGCTCGGGATGTCCGTCGTCGCCCGCACGCGTGCGATCAATCTGACGTCCCGTACGCCGCATCTGATCAACCTCGCGGGTAGGCAGCGCATGCTGTCGCAGGCCGTGGCCCGGCGCGCCGTCATGGCAGCACACGGCACATCGGGTACCGACGATCGCGCGAACCTCCACCAGACCGTCGACCGCATGGAGTCAGATGCGTACGTCATCACGGCGCTGGTCGACTCTGTGGTCGCGAGCGGCGAGAGTCGTCTGGTCCGTGCGAGTGACGCGTTTCGCCGACTCAAGCCGTCGCGCCGCGACCTCCTGACACTGGCGCGCGCGATCGCCGACGACAGCACTCCTCGGCCCGCGCTCGCGAAACAACTTGGCGAGCGTGTCGATGCCTATGTGCCCGCCGTGGATGGAGTGGTCACCCTGCTGCAGTCGGTCGCCGAGCTGGAGAACCGCGACGCGATCGAACGTGCCGGCGCCGTCGGCATAACGTTTCTTATCGTGCTGTTGTCGATGTCGCTGCTGATTGTCGAGCCAGTCGTACGACTCGTGCGTCGGCAACACCTGGCCGCTTCGCACAACACGGCCGAAACCGAGCGCCTGTCCATGGCGGCACAGGCGACCAACAACGCCGTGGTGTTCACCGATGTCGATCGCAAAATCACGTGGGTGAACGACGGCTTTACGCGCATCACCGGCTACACGGCCGCCGAGGCCATTGGCCAATCGCCGGGCGCGCTCCTGCAGTGCGAACGGACCTCGCCGGAGACAATTCGCGCCGTTCGTGAAACGCTCAACGCAAAGCAGGCCTTTCACGGCGAGATCCTGAATCGGACCAAGGACGGGCGCGACTATTGGTTCGATCTGGACATCCAGCCCGTCTTCAGCAAGACGGGCGTTTTGACGGGCTTTTTTTCGGTCGAGACGGACATCTCGGAGCAGGTGGCTCAGCGAGAGCATCTGTCGTCGATTTTCGAGACGATGAGTGAAGGGCTGGTGGTGATTGGAAACGATGGTGTGCTGATCGAATGGAATCCTGCCGCCGAACTGATTCTTGGCGTAACGCCCGACCAGTTGCGTGGTCGCACCGTGACCGACCCGCGTTGGGGCCATCTGCGCCTCGATGGCACCCCAATGCCGGAGAGTGAGCTGCCGACCACCGTTACGCTCACAACGGGCAATGCGGTTCGCGACTTCGTGCATGGCATCCAGCACGCGGATGGCGCTCGTCGCTGGATCTCCGTCAGCACAACGCCTGTCCGGGGCGCTTTCCGCAAGATCGGCTCGGTCATTGCCACAGTCAGCGACATCACGGAGCGCGTCGAGCAGGCAAGGCGCCTCGAGCTCGCCGTTGACGGCGCCGGACTGGCCACGTGGGACTGGCACATCCCGAGCGGGAAAACCACGTACAACTCACGCTTTGCCACGATGCTCGGCTACGACCCGGCGCACTTCGCGAGCAACGCCAGTGAGTCTGGTCGGTTCATGCATCCGGACGATAGGGCCGGTGTGTGGGCCTTGCGCAAGGCACACATGATGGGCGAATCAACGGCGTATGTCGCCGAACATCGGATGCGGCGCGCGGACGGTTCGTGGGCGTGGGTGCTCGCATCCGGCAAGGTGACCGAACGTGGACGTGACGGTGTCGCGATCCGTGTGTCCGGCGTGCAGCAGGATGTGTCCGACCGGAAAGTCGCCGAGTTGCGTGCAGAGCAGGTACAGTCGCGGTACGACGCCGCGATCGCCGGCGCCAGTGACGGCCTTTGGGACTGGACCGTCGAGTCGGATGAAATCTGGTTCTCGCCCCGCTGCTGGGCGCTGATGGGTTTTTCGGACGATGGACAGCGTCCGTTCATCACGCTGACGACGTTTCGGGAGAGTTTGCACGACGACGACCGTGCGGCGACCATCGATAAAATGGGTCAGCTGCTCCGCAACGGCAGCCCCGTCGACACGCAGCTTCGCATCCGGCGGCTCGATGGATCCTTCAATTGGTTCCGCCTGCGCTGCCAGGCGCAGCGCAACGCAGATGGCCGAGCCATTCGTGTGGCCGGCTCCATTCAGGACATCGATGCATTGATGCACGCGCAGCTGGAGGCCACGCAAGCGCGCCACGAGGTCGAGAACACGCTGCGTGAACTCACGGCGCTCCGGACTGCGCTCGACGAACACACCATTCTCTCAATTGCCGATCGCCGAGGGCGCATCATCGATGTGAACACCGGCTTCTGTCGCATCAGCGGGTACGCGCGCGAAGAACTGCTGGGCGTGGATCATCGCATGCTGAATTCAGGTGTGCACGATCCGGGTTTCTGGATCGATGTGTGGCGCACCATCGGAAGTGGTCAGTCGTGGCGCGGTGAGGTGTGCAACCGGCGCAAGGACGGCTCGCTGTATTGGGTCGACAGCACCATCGTGCCCCATAGCGGCTCCGATGGCCGCGTGGAGAAGTATGTGTCGCTGCGTCTGGACATCACCGCGCAAAAGGAAGCGGAGTTGCGACTGCAGGCGGCGACGGAGTCACTCGAGGAAGCCCAGGCGATCTCCCGCATGGGAAGCTGGTCATTCGACCTCGCCAGCGGGCGGCTCAAGTGGTCAAAGCAGCTCTTCGCGTTGTTCGAGTGCGACGAAACGCTCGGCGCGCCCGACTTCAATACCGCGATGAGTTGTTACGCCGACGAGGATGCCGCTCGCCTGCGGACAATCGTTGCCCGGACTGCGGAGACGGGTGAGCCGTACTCGCTGGTGATGCAGCTGCGCGCACCGACGAACGGTGTGCGCTACGTGCGCGCCGGAGGGCATCCGAGACGCGATGCGAACGGCACCATTACCGGTCTGTTCGGAACGGCCGGCGACGTCACCGCAGAAATTGAGCGCGAGTTGGCACTTGGCGAGGCGCGCGCCGAAACGGAAGCAGCGCACAACCGCTTGCTCGACATCAATCAGAGCCTGGAAGACGCGACGGCGCGGGCGAACGACATGGCGGCGCAGGCGGAGATGGCGAGTCAGGCAAAGAGCGAATTCCTGGCCAACATGAGCCACGAGATTCGGACGCCACTCACCGCCATTCTTGGCTACGCCGACATCCTGCGTGACGAGCTCGCTGCATCGGAGGAGAACGCCCGATTGATCGGCACGGCGGATACGGTTCGTCGGGCCGGCGCGCATCTCCTCTCGATCATCAATGACATTCTTGACCTCTCGAAGATCGAAGCGGGCAAGATGATGATCGAAGCAATCGAGGCACCGCTACCGCGACTGCTGCTTGACGTGGACAGTCTGATGCGAACACGTGCCGCCGAGAAGGGCGTTGCGCTGCGGACGGTACTGCTCACACCGATTCCCGAGCGCATCAACTGCGATCCGACGCGATTGCGCCAGATTCTGCTCAATCTGGTCGGCAATGCGGCAAAGTTCACCGAACGCGGACACGTTGTCATCCGTGCGGGAATCATCGACGACACCTGCAGACAGTTGCTCCGCATCGAGGTCGAAGACACCGGTTCCGGCATGACGAAAGCGCAGGGCGATACGCTCTTTGAACCGTTCATGCAAGCCGATGCATCCGTCACGCGACGCCACGGCGGCACAGGACTCGGCCTGACCATCTGCCGGCGACTCGCTACGCTGATGGGCGGCGATGTGCGGCTCGATTACTCCGAGCCGGGACGCGGTTCCCGATTCGTGCTGACGCTCCCGTTCACCTCGGTTCCGGGAACCGCGATCATCGACGATCTCGACGCGTCGCTGCCGACGCTCATGTGGCACGGCGGAGCGAAAGATGAGCCGGTGCCTTCGCTTCGCGGCCGGATCCTGTTGGCCGAAGACGGCGAAGACAATCAGCGCCTGATCGCCTATCACCTGCGGAATGCCGGTGCCGACGTCACGATTGCCGCCAACGGACGGATCGCGTACGACTTGATCGCGCAGCGTACGCGCGAGGGTACTCCGTACAACTTGCTGGTCACCGACATGCAGATGCCCGAGATGGACGGGTACACACTGGCCCGCACATTGCGTGCACGGCATGCCACCATTCCCATCATCGCGCTGACGGCGCACGCCATGGCGGAGGACCGGCAGAAATGCCTTGCCGCCGGCTGCGACGACTACGTCTCCAAGCCAATCGAAAAGTCGTTGTTGATCCGCACCTGCGCGCACTGGCTGGACGCAGAGCGTACCACGGGGGACGACTCAGGTTTGTTCGGGCCCGGATTGTACGCCACGCCCGATCACGGAGTCAGTGACTTTGCGCCCGATGCGGTGACCGACCGGCTCGAACTCGACGACGTACTGGTGAGTGATCTGGCCGATGATCCGGACATGGTCGAACTGATTGAGCAATTCCTGTCGCATCTGAAGGACTCCATCACCCGGCTTGAGCGCTATCACGCCAGCAATGATTCCCCTTCGCTGATCGCCCTCGCACACCAACTCAAAGGTGCCGCGGGTGGCTACGGATTTACACCCATCAGCGATGCGGCCCGTCGGGTGGAACAGCTCTTCGCGGCGAATGCATCGTCCGCGCAATGCGATGCGAGCATCGTAGCGCTCATCGACCGATGCCGAGCAGCGGTCCGAGGCAGTGTGACAAGCACCGAGACCTGGTCATGACTACCTCATCGGCACCAACCCATCCGTCCGAACACCGGCCTCGGGAAGCCCGGCCTCGTGAAGACCGGCCTCGTCGCGTCATCCTGGTGGATGACGACCCAACCATCCACCAGCTCGTTCTCGCCATGCTCAAGCCCCTCGGCTTGGCCATCACCTGCGCCACGAGTGGCGACGAAGGACTCGCACTCGCGCATGCGTTGATCCCCGACCTCATCCTGCTCGACCACGACATGCCATCGGGGACCGGACTCGATGTGCTGCACACGATCAAGTCGGACCCGGAACTTGCCGCAGTGCCCGTGATCATGGTCACCGGCAGCGAGAGCAACAAGACACTCGCGGCCTGCTTCGCTGCCGGTGCCATCGACTATGTGCGGAAGCCATTCACGCCGGTCGAGCTCCGCGCTCGCGTCGGCTCTGTGCTCGAACGTCAGCAGATGGTCAACCAGCTCACCCACGCGGCGCTCTTTGACAAACTCACCGGACTTGCGAATCGCGCGCTGCTCACTGCGCGACTCACACGCGCACTCGAGCGCTCGCACGACGATCCGGCCCTCGGCTTCGCATTGATGTTTCTGGACTTCGACCGCTTCAAGTACGTCAATGACACCCTCGGTCATGACGTAGGCGACCTGCTGCTCAAGGCAATCGCTGGGCGCTTGCGCAGCAATCTGCGCGCGACTGAAAGCAGCGCGCGCGATGCATCGGGCAACACGGTGGCGCGACTCGGCGGAGACGAATTCGTCGTGCTGCTCGACGGGGTGAACTCCCCAGGCGTCGTGAACACCGTCGC
>Ga0105048_10013259_pt1 | contig 12885 bp, 11 predicted proteins | sample MAT05_FD_78382 | JGI IMG/M metagenome (GOLD analysis project Ga0105048, IMG submission 78382) | Freshwater microbial communities from Lake Fryxell liftoff mats and glacier meltwater in Antarctica - MAT-05 | ecosystem: Environmental > Aquatic > Freshwater > Ice > Liftoff microbial mat | place...
ACAGGACGGCTTTTCGGCTCATTGTGGTGACGGCGGCGAAAACTCCTGGCAAATCAGACTGGCGACTGTGGGCATGCGTGTTTTGTGAGACCGGTTTTGGGTGCCATACTCGGGCTCATGCGGCTGGAATTCCTATCCTTTACCCGATGCCCAGGCGGCTTTCAGGTCAGGCGGCAGGGCTGCGGATGCCCAGCGTGCGACTGGTCAGGCCAAAATCCCCAAGCAGATCAGCCCTACGCGGATGAGTCCGTCCCAGTGGACCCGAAATTTACCGTTCGAAAAACCTATTCACGTAGCGGGTGGTGCGTTGCAAGCTCTGAAGGCAAAATGCCCGTGGAGGATTTACCTTGGCACGCACTCAACCGATACCTTTTGTCTTCCAGCCAGTCCAGCTGGTCCGCCCTGCGGAAATCGTGGCTTACCGGATCTCGGAGGCCATCCGTGCCGGCGACGTACGGGTCGGCGACCGGCTGCCGTCGGAGCAGAATCTGTCCGCGCAGCTGGGTGTAGGCCGGCCCACCCTGCGCGAGGCCATCAAGCTGCTGGCGGCAGCGGGAGTGCTGAACGTGCTGCCGGGTTCATCGGGCGGCATTTTTGTCATCAGCCAGTCGGTGCCGCAGGAGCTGTGCGGGCTGCCGCTGCCCGAGTTGCCAATGGAAGACATCGCCGCCGTGATGGAGGCGCGCCGTCTGATCGAGCCGCAGGTGGCCCGTATGGCTGCCGCCTACGGCACGCCGGCCGACTTCAAGGCCATGCACGACGCGGTAGCCGTGAGCGAGGCGGCCAGCGCGCCGTACCGACGCAAGCGCATCACGCAAGAGGGCGTGGAACTGATGACCATTGCCAGCACGCGTTTCAACCTGGCGATGGCGCGCGCGACGCAGAACAGCGTGATCGTGCAGATGATGGAAATTCTATTGCGCCGCATGGAGCCGGTGCGCATGCTGGCGCTGGCCGAATTGCCGGACATCACGCTTTCCACCCGCACGCTCATCAGTTCACTAGACGCCGTTGAAAGCGGCGACCCGGACCTGATTGACAAGGCCACGCGCGAGCGTGTCGGCCTGCTGGAGGCCGCCTGGGAGCGCGCCACCGGCAAGCGCCTGCGTCGCCGGCCTCTACTTCGTGTGGTAGCGGATGCCGACATGCCCGCTCCCGTGGCTTCACCAAGACCGGGTGCCATGCCGCCCGCCTACGAGGCACCCAAGCCCAAAACCAGGGCGGTAGTGCGCAAAAGGCGCGGATAGTAGGCGAAGCAACCTGCCTCGGCGCAGCGCGCAAGGTGCCGCTATCTGACACGGATATTGGCCAATTTAGTATGTAAATATACCAAAGTTGATTGATTTTTTTGCCATTTTGGTAGAAACCCTGATGCGTTATGGAAACCGGCCACCCACAATACGGCGTACCGGGAGTTAGACAGCGGTGTTGCAACTTGAGAATGTGGTGAAGACCTTCGGCGCCTTGTGCGCAGTGGATGGCGTGAGCCTGCGAGTCGCCCCATCCACCATCACAGGCCTGATCGGTCCCAACGGTGCGGGCAAGACCACGTTGTTCAACACCATCGCGGGCAACTACGTGCCCGACAGCGGCAACATCTTGCTCAAGGGAGAATCCATCGCGGGGCTGCGGGCCGACCAGGTGTTCCACAGGGGCCTGGGCCGAACCTTCCAGATCCCGCGCCCGCTGGGCACCTTGACGGTGCTTGAAAACATGCTACTGGTGCCTGCAGGGCAAGCGGGCGAAAAGTTCTGGAACACTTGGCTGCGCCGCGGCCAGGTGCGCGCGCAGGACGCCGCCAACCTGGAGAAGGCGTGTGAGGTGGTCGATTTTGTGGGCCTGTCGCACCTGGCTGACCAACCGGCGCGTGTGCTCTCGGGCGGGCAGCAAAAGCTGCTGGAGCTGGCGCGCATCCTGATGGTGAACCCGTCCGTCATCCTGCTGGACGAACCAGCGGCGGGCGTGAACCCGGTGCTGCTGGAGGTACTGATCCAGCGCATCGTCGAGCTGCATCGCCGCGGCATTACCTTTCTCTTGATCGAACACAACATGGACATGGTGATGCGCCTGTGCGATCCCGTTATCGTCATGGCGCAGGGTAAGGTGGTGATGCAGGGCACGCCCGATGCAGTGCGCAACGATCCGCGCGTTATCGACGCCTACCTGGGGGACCAGCCATGAGCCGCGGGTCCGCTCCCAAGGCGGATTGCACTGCAGTGCGCAGCACGAGGGTAGTCCAGTGAGCACGCGCACCCATTTGCTGCGCGCTGAGGGCGTTGTCGCAGGTTATGCGCGCGACCTGCCGATCGTGCATGGCGTGACCGTGGGTGTGGCGCCTGGCGAAATACTGGTCATCCTCGGCCCCAACGGCGCGGGCAAATCGACACTGGTGAAATCATTGGCTGGCGTGGTACCCAAGTTTGGCGGCAAGGTGTTGTTGGACGGCAACGACGTCACGGCCATGCCCGCGCACCGCCTGGCTTCGGCAGGCGTCGGTTTTGTGCCGCAAAACGCCAACGTATTCACCTCGCTCACCGTGCATGAAAACCTGCGCATCGGCGGCTACCTGCTGTCGCGTGTGGATTTGAAGCGCCGGCTTGATGAGGCCTACGCGCGCTTCCCGGATCTCGGACTTCGGCGCGGCCACGCAGGTCACGCATTGTCGGGTGGCCAGCGCCAGATGCTCGCCATAGCGCGCGCTCTCATGATGGCACCGCGCCTGTTGCTCCTGGACGAGCCGAGCGCAGGCCTGTCGCCGCTGATGGTGAGCGAGGTGTTCACCAACGTACGCAAGATCGCCGACAGCGGCATCGCCGTGCTGATGGTGGAGCAGAACGTCAAGGCTGGCCTGCGCATCGCCGACCGCGGCCTGATTCTGGTGACCGGAAGCACGGCCTACGAGGGCGATGCCCGTTCGCTGCAGGACGATCCGGTGGTCGCGCAGTTGTACCTGGGCCGCCATGCGGATACACACGTGGATGCAACCACACATGCCACGGACGGGAGCGCTGCATGATCGCCCAAGCCATCGTTGACGGATTCCTCTCGGGCGCCGTCGTCGCGCTGGGCGCGATTGGCGTCACCTTCAGCCTGTCGATCTTGCGGTTTGCGAACTTCTCTCACGGCGACATGCTGGCAGTGGGCGGCTACGTGGCGCTGTTTGTGCTGGCCCTGGTGGCGGGCCCGGGAATGCTCAACTCCAGTTTTCTCTCCACGCCAATCGCCCCGTTCTCTTTCGGCTGGGGCGTGCCGCTGGCACTGCTGTTTGCCATGGTGGTGGCGGTGGCCGTGGCGCTGCTGCTGGATGCATTGGTCTTCAAACGGCTGCGTGCGCGCGGCGCCGATCCACTCACGCTGGTGTTTGCCTCCTTCGGCCTGGCGCTGGTACTGCGCAACCTGGTGCTGTTGCTGTTTGGCCCGGATGCGCACAACTACAGCAACGAGATCCAGATGGCCGTTCGCCTGCCCGGCCCGGTGCTGGTGCTGCCCGACCAGATTCTGGTGTTTGGCGTTACGCTGGTGGTCCTGGCCGTGCTGTGGTTCTTTTTGCAGCGCACGCGCTACGGCATGGCCATGCGGTCCGTGGCCGAGAACCCGGTGCTTTCCAGCATCGCAGGCATCGACATTGCCTCCACTATCCGCCTGACGTGGATCGTTTCCTCCATGCTGGCCGCGCTGGCCGGCGTGTTCTACGGGGTGACGGTGCAGGTACGCCCCGAAATGGGGCTGAACCTGTTGCTGCCGCTTTTCACTGCGGCCATCCTCGGGGGCGTGGGAAGCGTCAGCGGCGCGGTGCTGGGCGCTCTCATCATCAGCCTGTGCGAAAACCTGTTGTCGCTAGTAATCCCCAGCACCTACAAGCCGCTGGTGCCGTTTGTCTTGCTGCTGCTGATACTTTATTTCCGGCCCGCGGGGTTGTTTGCGCCCAAGGGCCGTTGAGGACATTGACATGCTGTCCTACCTGATCTTCTTCATCACCGTCGCGGCGATCCTGTCCATCGCCACGCTGGGCCTGAACCTGCAATGGGGCGTTTCAGGCCAATTCAACGCGGGCGTCGTCGGCTTCCTGGCGGTTGGCGGCTACGGCATGGCCATCCTCACCATGCCGGTGAGCGAGCAGCTCATCGTGCGGCTGAACTGGCCGTTTGCCGTCGGCATCATGGGTGCGTTAGTGGTCAGCGGCATCGTCGCGCTATTGGTCGGCCTGGCCACATTGCGGCTGCGCAGCGACTACCTGGCAATTGCAACCTTCGGCATTGCGTCGTCGATCCAGGTGCTGGCCAACAATCTGGAGCCGCTCACGGGCGGCTCGCGCGGGCTGGTGGGCATTCCGCGGCCATTCGAATCCATGGGCGCGCAGGCGGTCGGGTATGGGTACCTCGTCATCGTGCTCTGCGTCCTGGCAGTGGTGTACGCGGGCCTGCAGGCGCTACTGCGTTCGCCCTGGGGCCGTGTTCAACGGGCATTGCGTGAGGATGAAGTTGTCTGCGCGGCATTGGGCAAGAACGTGGTGCGCTTTCGCCTTACCGCGTTTGTCATGGGTGCCATGTTGATGGGTCTGTCGGGGGCGCTGTATGCGGGCTTTATCGGCACGACCAGCCCCAGCGAATTCATGCCCATTCTCACCTTCCAGATCTGGGCCATGCTGATCGTAGGCGGCAGCGGCAGCAACGCTGGTGCCATCGCGGGCAGCTTTGTCATCTGGGGCCTATGGACGGCATCCGGTGCCGTCATTGTTTCCGTGCTGCCGCCGCAATGGCAGGCGCAGGGCGGCGCGCTACAGTCCATTCTTGTCGGCCTTGTTCTGGTGCTCACACTGCTGCTGCGTCCGCAGGGGCTGTTGGGACCGCGCCTGACGGCCTGAAATTTCTCCGACCCCGTTACCTCAACCTCAACCCCTCAACTCCAGGAGCCTCAAATGACCATTCTCAACCGGTGGGCCGCATTGGCCGCAACATTCCTCGCGCTGGCCTCCAGCCAGTCGTTCGCGCAAGACTGTCCCAAGCTGGGTGGCGTGCTCGCCCTTACCGGCGCGCAAGGTGCCATCGGCAAGGTAATCGCCGACGCTGGCCGGCTAGCCGTGGAACAGGTCAACAAGGCCGGCGGCGTGAAGGGTTGCCAGGTTGAATTCATCCTGCGCGACGACACCACGCAGCCCTCGGTAGGCGTGGACGCCGCGCGCTTTTTGGTGGACGTGCAGAAGGTCAACGCCATTGTCGGCCTGGTAGGCAGCGGCACCGCGCTCGCGGTGGTGAACTCGGTCACGGTGCCCAACAAGATCCCCGTGGTGGGTTGCTGCGCCGTGACGCCTGCGCTCACCAAGATGGCTGAAGAAGGCAAGACCGGCGGCTACTGGTTCCGCACCATCCCCACGGCGCGCACCATGGCGCTGGCGCATGCCAAGGCCGTGGTGGACCGCGGCTACAAGAAGACCGTGATCATGTACATCAACAACGACTTCGGCAACGGCGTCGCGCCTGACGCCAAGGTCGCGATCGAGAAGATGGGCGGCAAGGTGGTCGGCATAATCGGTTACGCCGAAAACCAACCTTCTTACCGTTCCGACGTGACCAAGGCGCTGGCGCTGGAGCCCGATTCGCTGGTGCTCATTGGCCTCTCGGCCGACGGCACCATCGTGCTTCGTGAATGGTTCTCGCTGGGCGGCACGCAGAACGTGGTGCTGCACAACACCATGCGCTCCATGGACGTCATCAAGGGCATCGGCGAACGCTTCCTGACCAAGGCTGTGGGCATCGATAATGGCCAGGCTTCCGGCCCGAGCGCCGATGCATTCAACCGCGACTTCCAGGCCGCTTACAGCCGCCCCGCGGTCGGTCCCGGCCTGCACACCATGTATGACGCCACTGCGATTACGCTGCTGGCGATGCAGGCGGCGCCAAAGCTGGATGGCCCGTCCATCCGCGACGCACTGCGCGCCGTGCAAGACCCGGCGGGCCTGGAAGTCGGCCCCGGCGTTGAGGGCCTCAAGAAGGGCCTGGACGCGCTCAAGGCCGGCAAGAAGATCCGCTATGTAGGGGCCACCGGCGGCTTCCGCTTCGACAAGAACGGTGACGTCAACGGCCCGATGCTGGTCTGGAAACTATCCAACGGTGAGATCGTCACCGACTCCAACATCACGCTGGACGAAATGCAGGCGCTGTCCACCAAGGCCGGCTTCTGAAGCGCACGACGCAATGAACATCGAAACCGTAACGCTGGCCCCGGGCTATGCCATCTCGCGGGTGGCCAAGGGCAACTGGCAGCTGGCCAGCCGGCACAGCGCGCCTTACGCCCAGGAAGAGGCGGTCGAGGACATGCGCCGCTTTGTCGTGGCCGGCATCAACGCCTTTGACTGCGCCGACCACTACGTAGGCGTTGAAGACACCATTGGCGTCTTCCGCCGCAAGTACCCTGGTCTGGCCAAGAATCTGCGCGTGTCCACCAAGTACACGCCCGACATCGATCTCATCGCAAAACTCACCCGGCGGGATGTGGAGGAAGCCGTGAATACGTCGCTGCGCCGCCTGGGCGGCGAGCAGCTGGATCTGGTGCAGTTTCACTGGTGGGACTACGAGGTGCCTGGCTGCACGCAGGCCCTGCTGTGGCTGCAGGGGCTCCAGAAGGCAGGCAAAGTGGGGCACATCGGCACCACCAACTTCAATGTGGCGCACATGCAGCAAATCGTGGGCGCGGGCGTCAAGCTGCTCACCCACCAGCTTCAGTATTCGGTGCTTGATTTGCGACCCGAACGCGGCATGGCGGAGTTTTGCCAGACCAACGGCATCCACCTGCTTTGTTATGGCACGATTGCAGGCGGCTTTTTGTCCAACAAGTGGCTCGGGCAGCCCAGCCCGCCGCAACCCTATGCAAACCGGTCGCTGGTGAAGTACCGGTTAATGGTGGAAGAGTTTGGCGGCTGGGAGGTGTTCCAGTCCGCGCTGCGCGACATGGACGCCATCGCAAAAAAGCACAACAGCAATATTGCCGCCGTGGCCGCGCGTTATGTGCTGGACAAGCCTCAGGTGGCCGTGGCGCTGGTGGGCGCCAAGAACGCCGTACATCTGGATGAAACGCTAGACATCTTCCGCCTTAAGCTGGATGCCGAAGACACCGCCAATCTGGACTCGCTGGCCCATTCGGTGCCCGGCCCTGAAGGCGACTGCTACGACATCGAGCGCAACAAGGAAAGCATCCACGCCCGGATCATGCAGATGAACCAAAACACCCAGGGTGCGCCGGCCAACATGGAAATGTCGCCCAGCCTGGCGGCGCTGCGCGGCGGAAAACGGCGTAAAACTACAGAACGGAACTGAAATGGACCATACGCAAAAGACAGCGGCGGAAACGCCCGACGTGTTTGAGCTGTACGACCTTCGCGTTGAAGTCGTCGAGTCAGACCGCCCGTTTGTCATGCACGTAAAGAAGGGCGACTATTTTGATGTAATTGGCGGGCGCATCGTGCTGCCAAAGGACAACCCGACGTTCTCGCTGTACGGCATGCTGGCGGTGCTACCCTTCATCCCGGCCAAGCAGCGGCCCACGCACCCCAACGACTGGATGACGTCAGACTGCCTGATCGCATCCACCGACCCGGCCTGCGGCGCACGCTTCAAGATCACGCGCCTTGAAAAGCGCCCTCTGCACCACGGCGACTTTTCCGTTATTCCGCTGGGCGAAAAAAATGGCTGAGCCGTTCGAGGCCTGAACTTGAAGCAGCCCGGCTATTGCGCACTGTGCCGCTCGCGTTGCGGTGCTCAATTTGTCGTGGAACGCGGGCGCCTAGTGGGCGTGGAGCCCTGGCCCGGCCACCCTACCGGCGGCGCACTGTGTGCCAAGGGCCGCGCCGCGCCCGAGCTGCAATACCATCCCGCGCGGCTTACGCAGCCGCTTCGGCGCACAACCCCGCGCTCGGACGCCGACCCGCGCTGGGTGGCGTGTTCGTGGGACGAAGCCATGGCTGATATCGCCGCGCGCCTGTCGGCCGTTCGCCAGGAAAGTGGCGGTCACACGGTCGCGTTCTCCTGCGCGTCGCCTGGTGCCACCGCACTGTCGGACAGCCTTGAGTGGATCGAGCGGCTGATCTTCGCCTTCGGTAGCCCGAACTTCCTGACCGGCGTGGAAATCTGCAACTGGCACCGCGACCACGGCCATGCCTTTACCTTTGGTACCGGCATCGGCATGCCGGACTACGAGAACACTGACCTGGTGATGCTTTGGGGCTTCAGCCCGGGCAACGTCTGGCTCGCGCAGGCGCAGGCCATGGCGCAGGCCAAGGCGCGCGGCGTGAAACTGCTGGTGGTCGACCCGGCGCGTACCCGCCATGCGGCGAGTGCTGACCTCTGGCTGCAGGTGCGTCCAGGCACCGATTCCGCGCTGGCCCTTGGCATTGCGCGCGACTTGATTGCCAGCGAGGGGTTTGATCAACCGTTTGTGCGGAACTGGAGCAACGGGCCCTTTCTAGTGCGCGATGACAACGGCGCTGTGCTGACCCAACGCCAGCTTGCCGCGGACGCGTTGACCGACCTGCCGCTTGCATGGGACGAAGCCGGTGGCCGAGTGGTGGCCGTCGACACAACACAGGCGCTACCAGCGGGCACGACACTGGCCCTGCGGGGCCATCGCGTCGTGCGGGGTGTTCAGGGCGCGCAAAGTGCAGTCTCCTGCCGCACCGCCTTTGATCACTATGCCGAGGCAAGCGAGCCCTACACACCCGAGCATGTCCAGGCGCTCACCGGCGTGCCAGCGGCGCAGGTGGTGGCGGCGGCGCGGATGATCACTTGCGCGCGCCGTGTCAGCTATTTCTCGTGGACCGGCATCGCCCAGCATGCCCAGGCCACGCAGACCGACCGCGCCATCGCGCTGCTATACGCGCTCACCGGATGTGTGGATGCACCCGGCGGCAACCTGCACCTGAATGCATTGCCGGTACGCCGCGCAAACGACCGAGCATTGCTCGGCGCCGGGCAAGCCGCCAAAGCGCTGGGCTTGGCCGCGCGCCCGTTGGGCCCGCCCGCGCTCGGCTGGACGCTGGCACCGGACTTTCACCGCGCTGCTACGCGCGGCGAGCCGTACCGCGTGCGGGCACTCGTCGGTTTTGGCGCCAACCTGCTGATGTCGCAGCCGGATTCGCCCCGCATGCGCGAAGCCTTGCAGGCGCTGGAGTTCCAGGTGCACGTGGACATGTTCGAGACGCCCACCGGGCGCCATGCCGACTACCTGTTGCCCGCCAGCACACCATGGGAGCGTGAGGGCCTGCGCATCGGCTTTGAGATAAGCGGCGCGGCGCAGGAGCTGGTGCAACTGCGACCACCCGCCGTTGCGCCGTCCCCCGGCAACGCTGCGCGGCCAGATATCGACATCGTGTTTGACATGGCGTTGCGGCTCGGCTTTGGGGATGTGTTTTTTGACGGCGACGTGGAGCGTGGGTGGAACCACGTGCTCGGGCCGCTTGGCCTCACGCTGGCGCGACTGCGCGCCGCGCCGGAAGGCATCCGGGTGCCGGTGCCACAGGCACCGCGCAAGTACATCGGGCGCGGGTTTGCCACACCCAGCCGGCGTATCGAGTTTTACTCGTCCCAGTTGAAGGCCACCGGCGCATCACCTGTGCCGCGGTTGGCCGTGCAGCCCGGTGCGCCGGCCGCCGACTTTCCTCTGACGTTGTGTGGTGCGAAGAGCGGCTACTACTGCCAGAGCCAGCATCGCCAGTTGCCCACGCTGCGTGCGCGCGAGCCCGAGCCACAGGCGCGGCTGCGCCCGGCACTGGCCGAAGCGCGCGGCATCGCCAATGGGGACTGGTGTGAAGTGCACACGCATAACGGCAGCGCGCGCCTGCGGGCGCTTTACGACGACGCGTTGGCACCCGACGTGGTGATGGCCTCCTTCGGCTGGTGGCAAGCCTGTGAAGACCTGGGCCTGCCGGCGACTGATCCGCTGGCCGCCGGCCACAGCAACATCAACGCCATCATCGACGCGTCACAGGCGGACGCCACCGCCGGCTCCACGCCGCTGCGTTCGTTTGCGTGCGACGTGCGCGTCGTGCCCGGCCCGGGCGGCTGGAACGGCTGGAAGGCGTTCACCGCGCATTGCGCGTCTCGGCCGGCCGAGGGCGTGATTGAAATCGTGCTGAAACCCCAGGACGGCAGGCCCCTGCCAGACTATCTGCCCGGCCAGTACGTGCGCATCGAGGTAGAGGTACCGGGCGCTGGCTGGCGGCAGCGCAACTACTCACTCATCGGCGCTGCGTCTGCACCGTCCAGATCAGGCCATGCGCACTACACCGTGGCCGTGCGGCGGAGCGCGCAAAGGGCTAGCGTGTCCGAGGCATTGCACCGCTCCTTTGACAAGTCAGGCGCGATGCCCAACATCCGACTGCAAAGGCCGGCCGGCCGCTTCCTGCTGCCCGTGCGCCCAGTGCGACCGGTCGTGGTCATGGCGGCGGGTATCGGCATCACGCCGTTCCTGTCGATGTTGGAAACCATGGCGCTTGAGGCCCCGTCTGTGCAGCCCGGAGCGCAACCCGTACTGTTGATGTACGGCAACCGCGACATGGCAAGCCATGCCTTTGCCGATCGAATCCAGGACCTGGCGAAGCACTTGCCGATGCTGCAGTTGATCAACTTCCACAGCCGCGCGCTGGGGGCCAATCCGCTCCTGCAATCGGGCCGGATGAGCGCCCCGCAGGTGCCAGACGCATGGATCGCGGCCGACGCGCGCTTCTACCTCTGCGGCCCGCCCGCCATGCTGCGCGAGCTGCGCCAGGGCTTGTTGGCACGCGGCGTGCCGCAGTTTGCGATCTTCAGCGAGTCCTTCAACATCCTGGGCCGCGAGATGGTGGCCGCCGCGCCTGACGAGAAGCCGCACACGGTGCGCTTTGCGCGCAGCGGATGCACGGCTGTCTTCACGCCTGCCGACAGTAATCTGTTGGCGCTGGCCGAGCGGCTGGGCGTGGGCCTGGCCGGTGGTTGCCGCGTGGGCCAGTGCGAAAGCTGCCGCGTGACATTGAAAAGCGGCCACGTCGCCTACTTGGCGGATGTTGCGGAGCAGGACGAAGGCGAATGCCTGGCCTGCGTGGCCGTGCCCGCAAGCGACCTAGAGATTGACGCATGACCCCGCGGCGTTTTGCCTTGATCGGTGGCGGCAAGATCGGCTCGGCTGTGGTGGCGGCGTGGCAGGCCGGTGGGCTGGCGGGTTGGGATCTGGCATCGGTACTAGTACGCACGCAGGCTCCGGCTGATTGGCCTTGGGCCACCACCGATACCGGGAGGTTCTTTGGCAGCCGGCCGGACGTGATCGTCGATTGCGCCGGGCCGCAGGCGCTGACAACCCATGCCGAACGCGCGTTGGCCGTGGCGGAAGTATGGACGGTCAGCGCCGTCGCGTTGGCCGACGCGGCGTTTTACGGCCGGGTGTGCGAGATCGCCAGCAAAAGCGGTCACCGCATGCGCGTACTGGCAGGCGCCATGGCCGGGCTTGACGGCGTGGCCGCGACCGCCGTGGATCCGCACGCCACGCTGCAGCTGGATATCGACCTGCCGCCCGGTCCCGGCGAACCAGCCCTCGTCTTCAGCGGCAGCGTGCGCGACGCGGCGTCGCGCTACCCCAACCACGTCAACGTGGCGGTGGCGGCAGCCTTGGCCGGACCAGGACCGGATGCCACGCAGATCCGCGTACACCACCCTGGGCCGGCTGCCCATTTCAGGCTGGGCTTGAAGGCCGAGAATGTTTTCGGCATCCTCAACGTGACGGTGCAGCTCCACGTGGCGCCAGGCGTGCACCCGGTGGCTGCCAGCATCGTGGCCGCACTGCGCCAGCAGTTGCAGCCGGTCTTGGTCGGCTGAAATTCCAACCCAATCTACTGCGTCATGACGATGCAGCATCGCATGTTCATTTTTGCTTTTGAGGGAATGAGGCGGACGTCCGCGCCGGTAGCCGGCTGAAGACCCTCAGGCGGTACTGCGCTCGATCAGCCGTACCTCGCGCCGCGGCACCGGCATACTGATGCCGTTGGCGCGAAACGCTGCCAGAACGGCCTGCGTCACGTCGCTCGACACCTGGTTGAAATCGGCCACTGATGTCCAGGGGCTCACCGCCATCTGAACGTGCGAATCGGCCAGCGCCAGCACATTGATTACCGGCTTGGGCTCCTGCAACACCTTTGGGTTCTGCGCCAGCAGGGCACGCACCAGTTCCAGGGCGCGCGCAATACATCGAGCTGGCGGTGCACGCCAAAGTCGTGCAATATTTCGCCCACAATCTTGCGGTTCGGAATGACGATGCGCGAATGGTCGGTATGGGTCAGCACGGTGTTGAAGAGGCGAATCTCGTCCACTTTACTTCAAAAAAGAAAGCTCCCTATCCCAATTGAGGATGCCGTTTTGCGCAGCCTTGAGACGCCACACTCCGCGCAAAGCCCCATAAACAGGATCATTCAGTGAAATACTGTACAAACCAACAGTTATAGTGGCATTGCCAGCCCCCTCCAGACTGGCGCTGCCACATGCAAGGCTCGCCCCACCGATCACCGCAGCAATCACCGCAGCACTTTCACCAACACCCGCGTGGGCATCAGCATGCGTCGCTGCGCCACAAGCCTGCACAATCTGCCCAGCTATCTCAGGCCACTGCTGCCGCCAACAAGCCCAAGACCTACAACCCCCGCCACCCCGAACGTACGCTGCTGTACAAGACGGTGGCCCAGCACTTCGAGACCTGGCTTAATCTCGCCAGCACAGGCCAGTTTGACGGCCAAGGCGACCACCACACGCCGGCTCCTTACGTAGAGAAGGCATTCCGCAAATACCTGGAGTGCGGCATCTTCGCCCACGGCTTTGCACGGGTTCGCTGCGATGACTGTGGCGACGACTACCTTGTCGCCTTCTCCTGCAA
>Ga0105048_10013263_pt1 | contig 12882 bp, 15 predicted proteins | sample MAT05_FD_78382 | JGI IMG/M metagenome (GOLD analysis project Ga0105048, IMG submission 78382) | Freshwater microbial communities from Lake Fryxell liftoff mats and glacier meltwater in Antarctica - MAT-05 | ecosystem: Environmental > Aquatic > Freshwater > Ice > Liftoff microbial mat | place...
CGCGCGTTCGCCTCGTCGGGTCCGAGGGCCCAGGCACGCGCATCCGCCCCCGACTTGCCGAAGCGCTCGTGGCGCTCGATGAGCCGGGCGACGCGGATGTCACGGTCGACTTCCAGGAACAGCGTCAGGTCGAGCAGCGGCGCGACCCGCTCCCAGCCGTCACGGTCGTGCAATACGTAGTTGCCCTCCACGACGATCAGGCGCGCCTCGGGCGGGATCAGGATTGCGCCGGGCACGGCCTCCTCGACTTCGCGGTCGAATCCGGGTGCGCGGACCTCGCCGTCGAGATCGCGCAGCGTCTCGAGGAGTTCGATGAAGCCCGCGACGTCGAAGGTGTCGGGCGCTCCCATCCGCTCCCGCCGGCCGAGTTCGAGAAGCGTCGCCTGCGGCAGGTGGAAGCCGTCCATCGCGACGAGCTGCGCGGTGGGCCCCAACCCGGCGACAACCGCCGCCCCGACGGTGGACTTGCCCGCGCCGGGCGATCCGACGATGCCGACGATGAGGCGGTGCGACCCGTGCCGCCCGCTGGCCCTGACGTCCCTGACGTTCCTGACGTTCCTGACGAGGGACACGATCGCGTCGATGCTGCGCAGGGTGGCCATCGGTCCAGTCTGTCGCGGAACGCGCGGAACGGGCGGTGCCGCGGTGCCGCGGTGCCGGATTTGCCAGCGCCGCCTACCGCGCCGAGAGCTCCAGCCCCGGCGCCGAATCGAACACGTACTCGGCCCACAGCCGGTAGCCGAGCGGACTCGGATGAAACTCGTCGCTCGCGAAGAAGCCGTCGACGTAGGGAGGGGGCGGCGGGATCGCCACGACGCCGTCGAGGTCGGCGACCGCAAGCCGCGCGCCCGTGTCGAGGCTCGCGGCGTGGCGGGCGAGGGTCGCGCGCAGCGGCTCCGGCAGCAGTTCGAACCGGTCGAAGCGCGGCATGAGCGACACGAGCACCGGCGCTCCGGGCGAGGCGGCGCGCAGGGCGAGCACGATCGCGCGCACGTCCCGCGTGAAGGCGGCGCGCGAGCGCAGGCCGAGGGCGTCGTTGGCGCCGACCGTGAGCAGGGCAAGATCGAACGAAACGGATGCGGCGTCCGGCATGAACCGTGCGAGCACGTCTTTCGCGGTCGCCCCGTTCGCGCCGATCGCGCGCCAGGTGCTCCCGCGGCCCCAGCGCTTCTCGACCTCGTGCGCGATCCAGCCGGGCAGGGCCTCGCGCTGCGTGTCGGCGCCGACGCCCGCGGCGGTCGAGTCGCCGAGTACCAGGATGCGCAGCGGATCGGGCCCCTCGCGCGTGCCGGTCCACGGCTGGGCGGCATCCGGAAGTCGCGGCGTGTCCCGCCGCAGCGCCCGCGCCTGCGTCACGAGTACGGGGGCGAGGGGGAGTGCGGCGAGGCGGGTGCAGGAGAGCGGCTTCACGAGGCCGAGGCTACCCTGATCAGGTTGTGCCATCGCTCGCGGATGCTCAGCGCCCGCCCGTGGGAGCGGGCCTCGATCGCGAAGTGGGCGAGGCGGTCGCCCAGCGCGCCGAGGTCGTCGGCGGTCGGCGCGGCGATCTCGACCCGGCCGAGCCAGAGCGCGCGCGTGTGGGGACCGGCACCGCGACTGTTCGAGGCGTTCATCGCAATGTGGTGGTCGTATGCGCGGGCGCTCACGAACAGCGCCTGGGTGCCGAATCCCGCCGTCGTCTCGAAGCCGATCCGGTCGACGTGGAACTCGCGCGCCGAGACGACGTCGCCCACGGCGAGGGGCACGTGGCCCACGGTCGCGTCGGAGAGCCGCCCGCACCAGGGCGGCCAGAAAACATTCGAGAAAATTTTGATGCGAGTGCATCCAAAACGCCCCGTGCCGCGGAAGTACTCTTCGAAAGCATTTACCGACGCCCTCCAGGGCACGAACAGGAGAACATCGTGAAATCACGTCTCGCCGCCGGCAGTGCTGCCGGAGCAGTACTTATCGCCGCACTCTCGGTTCCCATGTCTGCCACCGCCGCAACGGATTCGGCGGACGCCCAGCTCTCGGTGCTTCACGGCATTCCGGGCGTGACTGTCGACGTGTGGGTGAACGGAGACCTCACCCTCGACGACTTCGAGCCGAGCACCCTCGCGGGCCCGCTCGCCCTCCCGGCGGCCACCTACTCCGTCGCGATCACCGCAGCCGACGCGGCCGACGCAACCGACCAGGTGGTGCTCGGACCGATCGACCTGCCCCTGGCGGCTAGCGGCAACTACACCGCCGTGGCGCACCTCACCGAGGGCGGCGACCCGGCCGCGGCCTTCTTCACCAACGACACGTCGGCGACCGCCGCCGGAGAGGGCCGCCTCACGGTGCGCCACGTCGCCGCGGCACCCGCCGTCGACATCCTGGCCGGCGACACCGCCGTCATCAGCGGACTGACCAACCCGAACGAGGAGATTCTCAATCTCCCCGCCGGCGTTGTTCCGGCCGCGGTCGCGGCAGCCGGTACCACCGAGCCCGTGATCGGGCCGGCCGATGTCGACGTCAAGGAGGGCGAGAACACGATCGTCTACGCCTACGGCAGCCTCGAGGACGACACGCTGGCCCTCGCAGTGCAGTCCATCACGGGCCTGCACACCCCGCCGGCCGGAATCCCGGCTGGACAGACCGGCGAGGCAGCACTCGCCGAGGCAGCGCAGAGCTCGTGGCTGGGACTGGGAGCATTCGGGTTGCTCCTCGCCGCGGCCGGCGCGCTGTTCGTCACCCGCAGGTCGGCTGCTGCCCGCCGCTAGGCGCCAGGCACCGCGGATGATATCGAGCATGGGAGGGGTCAGGATGAGACTGTCACTGGTTCTCGTTCTGGTCCTCCCCGTGCTTGCCGGTTGTGCCTCCGCGTCGGCACAGGGTCCCTCCGCGCAGCCGGCTCCATCCCCCTCGTCGGCGTCACCCACACCAACGCCGTCGGCGACTCCCACCCCGATCGCGGTACCGGGATCGGCTGACGCCATCACCCCGCCCTCCCCGCAGGCCCCGCCCTCCCCGCAGGCCCCTCCCGCGCCGGCCCCGGTTCCCGCACCCGAGACGACGGATGCCGATCTGGCCGCCGTGCAGGTCGGCGACACGATCGCCCCGGTGCGGCTCGTGATCCCCGAGCTCGCTATCGACATGCCGATCGATGCGATGGGGCTGGACGAGGACGGCGCGATGGCGCTGCCCGAGAACGCCTCCGACGCCGGTTGGTACCGCTTCGGCCCAGGACTCCGCAACACCGCCGGGGCGACGGTCATCGCCTCTCATATCGACTCCCGGCACGACGGAATTGGACCGTTCAGCCGCCTCAAGGACGCCTCGGAGGGCAGCATCGTCTCCGTCGGTGGCAGCGACGGCGCGAGCGTGGACTACGTCGTCACGAGCGTGCGGGCGGTCGGCGAGATCGACGCGCCGATGGCCGAGGTCTTCGATCGGTCCGGCGACCCTCGCCTCACCCTCGTCACCTGCGGCGGCGAGTTCGACTCCGGCACCGGTCACTACGTCGACAACATCATTCTGACGGCGGTCCCCGTTGCCGCCGCATCCGCTGGGGAGTGAAATGCCTCCCGCGGCCGCCGCGTCATCGGCGGTCGGGTGTGAGCGATTGCCCGATCGACGGCGAATGGGGCTACCGTGATGGGAGGAGCCGCGACGATCGTGGTGCCCAGCCCGTATCGAACAGCCGCCAGGACACCCGTGACTGAATTGCTGCAGGATGACGACCAAGCTTCGCTGACCGCCGACTTCATCGCGGGAGACGAGCGTGCACTCGCCGAGATGTACGAGCGGTGGGCGCGGTTGGTCTATGGCATGGCACTGAGATCGCTCGGCAACGTGACCGAGGCGGAGGACGTGACCCAAAAGGTCTTCGTCGCGGCCTGGCTCGGTCGGCACAACTTCAATCCGTCCAAGGCACGCCTTCCCGCGTGGCTCGTCGGCATCGCGAAGAACACCATCGCCGACGCGCACGCGAGATTCGCGCGGGAGCGTCGCAACCACCATGCCATGATCCAGAACATCGGTGACGAGGTGTTCGACTGGTCGGATGAGGTGGCCGACCGCCTGCTGGTCGCCGACGAACTGTCCCTGCTTCCCGAAACACCCCGAAAGATCATGCAACTCGCGTTCTACGACAACCTCACCCATGCCCAGGTGGCCGAGACACTGGGCATGCCGCTGGGCACGGTGAAAAGTCATATCCGTCGAAGTCTCGATCGGCTCCGAATACGGTTGGAGGTGAATGATGATGCACGATGACCGAGAGCACGATGACCGAGAGCACGACGACAGAGAGCACGACGACAGAGAGCACGACGACCGCGAGCACGTGGACTCCGACCTGATCGCCCTCCTGGCGATGGGAGAGCCAGGAACTCCGGATGCCGATGTGCGTCACGTTGCCTCGTGCGCCGAGTGCGCGGCCGAGATGCGCGAGCTGCGTCACATCGTGGAACTCGGACGATCCGCCGGCGAGTCCGACGGGTCCCTTCCGGGGGGCATGGGGCCCGGCGCGATGCCCCGCGACGAGGTCTGGACGCGAATCAGCACGACCCTTGGGCTGTCGGGGGTGGTTCCTGCTTCGTTCGGCGGCGGCACGGGGGGTGTCGGAAGCTCCGGAATGTCGGGGCATACCGCGCATTCGTCGACGGCCGACGGATCCGACCTCGCCGCGCCGACTCACACGACCCCGCCCGCCCCGCTCTCTGGCCACACAGAGCCGCCCGCCGCGACGTTGGGCGACACGGGCTCGCCCGTCGGGCTCCACGCCGTGTCGCGCGCATCCGGGTCGGAATCCACCGCACGGGTTCCCGCCGACTCTCGCCCGGGCGCGGAGGGTAGGGCGCAACGCCGATGGCTCCCGCCGCTTCTCGGGGCGGCGGCGATCGTGCTGGTCGTCGGTGGCATCGCCGGAGGCCTCGCGATGCGCCAGGGCCCGCCGGCCGAGGTGCTCGCCCAGGCACAGCTCGCCGCGCTTCCCGACTGGGACGGCGCGACGGGGCGGGCCGTCGTCGAGGTCGACGATGAGGGGGGTCGCAGCGTCGTCGTCGCCCTGCAGGACGGCACGCCGAACGACGGGTACCGCGAGGTGTGGCTCATCTCCGACGATCTCACCGAACTCGTGAGCATCGGGGTGCTCGAGGGTGAAGACGGACGCTTCGTCATCCCCTCCGGCATCGACCTTGACGTGTTCCCGATCGTCGACGTCTCCGAAGAGCCGCTCGACGGCGACCCCGCGCATTCGGGCAACTCGATCGTGCGGGGAACGCTCGAGTCCTGAGCGACCGTCCCGTCCCGCTGGTCGAACCGCTCGACCAGCCCGTCCAGCTGGTTGAGCAGGACGACCAGCCCGTCCAGCTGGTTGAGCAGGACGCGCAGCGACCGTGTAGAAACCCGCCTTCGCCCGGCCCCTACCCCCCAGTGAGCCGCTCGATCAGCTCGCGGTAGCGCGCGGACGTCTTCTCGACGATCTCCTTCGGCAGGCGGGGTGGCGTCGTGCCGTCGCCCGACATCGTGTCCCAGTTCGCGGCGAGCCAGTCGCGCACGATCTGCTTGTCGAAACTCGCGCCCCGCTCTCCGGACGCGACTGCGGCGGCGTCCCAGAAGCGGCTGCTGTCGCTCGTGAGTACCTCGTCGCCGAGGATCAGCTCACCGGTCTCCGGGTCGGCGCCGAACTCGAACTTGGTGTCGGCGAGAATGACGCCCCGCTCGGCGGCGATGGCGGATGCGCGGCGGAAGATCTCGAGGCTCGTCGCGCGCAGGGCGCTCGCGACATCCGCTCCGACGATCTCCACGGTGCGTTCAAAGGAGATGTTCTCGTCGTGGTCGCCGAGGGTCGCCTTGAACGCGGGGGTGAAGATCGGCTCCGGCAGGCGGTCGCCGTCCGACAGCCCGGCCGGGAGCGGCACGCCGCACACACTCTGCGACGCCTGGTACTCGAGCCAGCCGGAACCGACGAGGTATCCGCGCACCACGCACTCCACCGGGAACATGTCGAGCTGCCTGACGAGCATGGCGCGGTCGGCGACGCCCTCGGGAATGCCGGCGTGGGCGAGTTCCGAACCCGACGCGACGATGTGGTTCGGGATCCCGGAGAGCTGGGCGAACCACCACAGGCTCAGCTGGGTGAGCAGCGCGCCCTTGCCGGGGATGCCCGGCTCGAGGATGTGGTCGAACGCGCTCACGCGGTCGGTCGCGACCACCAACATCCGGCCCGGGTGCTCCGGCGACGTGTACAGGTCGCGCACCTTCCCGGAATAGGCGTGGGTCCAGCCGGGAAGAGTGGTCGCGTCGGTCACGCCCCCATTATCCCCGGCCGCCGTGCCCAGCCCGGAATCCCCGGATCGAAGCGTCCCGAAGGACACTTCGCGCCGGGCGCCGCAGCCGGGAATCCGACGCTGCGACCGGAAAGCCGCTAACGGACAACTGCTACTCGACAGCCGCTATTCGACGCGGGCCGCGATGTCGGTGCGGAAGTGCCCGCCCTCCAGCTGGATGACGCCGAGTGCCCGATAGGCCAGCGCCCGCGCCGCGGCGAAGTTGGGAGCGGTTGCGACGACGCTGAGCACGCGCCCGCCGGTGGCGACCAGGTCGCCTTTGTTGAAAGCCGTCGCGGCGTGCGCGATCGTGATCCCCGGCATCATGAGGGCCTCGTCGAGTCCGGTGATGACGCGGCCCGTGACGGGCGTTTCGGGGTAGCCCTCGCTCGCGAGGACGACGGTGACCGCGACGTCGTCGCTGAACTTCGGCCGGGGCAGCGACCCGAGCCCGCCCGTCGCGGCGGCGAACAACAGGCCGCTCAGCGGGGTGCGGAGCCGGGGCAGCACCGCCTGCGTCTCGGGGTCACCGAAACGCGCGTTGAATTCGATGACGCGGATGCCGCGATCGGTCAGGATGAGGCCGCAGTAGAGCAGCCCGATGAATGGCGTCTGCTCGCGGGCGAGCTGGCGCACCGTGGGGAGCGCAATCGTCTCGATGACCTCGTCGACGAACCCCTCCGGCAGCCAGGGCAGGGGGGAGTAGGAGCCCATGCCGCCCGTGTTCGGGCCCAGGTCGCCGTCGGACAGGCGCTTGTAGTCCTGGGCGGGTGAGAGCGGCAGAACGCTGTGTCCGTCGCTCAGCAGGAATAGCGAGACCTCCTGGCCGTCGAGGAACTCCTCGACCAGCACGCTCCCGTGCAGCAGCCAGAACTTGGCGTGGGCGACGGCGGCGTCCCGGTCGGTTGTGACGAGAACGCCTTTTCCCGCGGCGAGCCCGTCGGCCTTCACCACGTAGGGTGCGCCGTACTCGTCGATCGCGGCGACCGCCTCGGCGAGGGTGCCGGATCGGGCCGCGCGTCCGGTCGGAACGCCGGCGTCGTCCATGATCCGCTTCGCGAAGGTCTTGCTGCCCTCGAGCTGGGCCGCCGCCTTGCCGGGGCCGAACACGGCGATGCCGCGGGTGCGCAGCCGGTCGGCGACTCCGGCGACGAGAGGGGGCTCCGGGCCGATGATGACGAGCTCGATGTCATTGTCGGTGGCGAATCCCGCGACGACCGCGCCGTTGGTCGGGTCGAGGTGGATCACCGGAACCCGGAGGGCGATGCCCGCGTTGCCGGGGGCCGCGGTGATGTCGTGGCCCGCGTCCTCCGCGAGCAGAGCGGTGATGATGGCGTGTTCGCGCGCACCGGAGCCAAGTACGAGGATTCTCACCCTGCAAGGCTAGTGGTGCGCTTGTTACCGTAGAACCATGGGAAGAGCGAAAATTGTGGCACTTGTCGGCGAGGCGGCCGTGCGTCAGGCGTTGCTGCCCGACGCGCAGAAGGACACGACGGCGCTCGCGGTGCGCTACCTTCTGCAGGTTCTCGCCGAAACGGTGCCGGGCAACACCGTCGAGGTGCGGGTGCCGCCGTTCGGCGCGGTGCAGTGCATCGACGGACCGAATCACACGCGCGGCACCCCGCCCAACGTGGTCGAGATGGATGCGGCGAACTGGCTGAGGCTCGCGACCGGCGGACTCGGCTGGCACGACGCGGTCGCCCAGGGAAGCGTGTCGGCGTCCGGCCAGCGCGCCGACCTGTCCGGGGAGTTGCCCGTGCTGTGGGAGCGATACCCGCTCTGACTCGCCGTCGGGTCCAGGCGGTCGGGTCCCGGCCGCCGTGCCGCTCGCCCGTGCCGCTCGCTCGATCCGCCGCGTGCACCGCCGCGTGCAACTGCGCCGGCACTCCCGCCGGCATCCCCGCTGGCAGGCAACTCCCGCCGGAGTCGGCGACAATGGGGAAATGACCGACGAACAGCCGCAAGGCACAGGACCAGCGAACGTCGACCCGGCGGGGGCCGTCACGAGCACCGACCGGGTGTCGGTGCGGCGGGCGCCGCGCTACCCGCGATTCATCATCCTCGGGGCCGGGCTCGGCGCGGTCGTCGCCTTCATCTCCACGGCGATCCTGCCGGTCGACCCCACCGTCGGATTCGGCGCGCTCTTCGGCTACCTCGCGCTCTTCGGGGTGTCGCTCGGGGCGGCGCTCGGCGGGCTCGTCGCGATCATCCTCGACTCGATCGCATCAAGGAGGGCGAGCGATCTCGCCGCGGAGCGCACCGTCGTCGACGCGCTACCGGAAGACGTGGAGGGCACGCTCGAGGACTGAGCCCTCGACCGACCCTGCCGCAGGCCGACCCGGACCTGCCCGGCCGCAGGCCGACCCGAACCTGCCCGGCCGCAGACCGACCCGAACCGACCCGGCCGCCGACCGAAGCGGCCCGGCCGCAGACCGAGGCCAGCGCCTGTCTCGCGCTCGCGCACCTCAGCTGTACTGGTTTCGCTCGACCCAGTTGAGGTACTCGGGCGTGACGCTCCCGGTGACGTAGTCGCCGGTGAAGCAGCTCATCTCGAGAGAGCCGACATCCGACCCCTCGAGAATCGCCGACTGCATGTCGGCGACCTCCTGGAAGATCAGGTAGTCGGTGCCGAGCTCGGTGCGGATGTCGGGAACCTTGCGTCCGTGCGCGACGAGTTCGTGACGGGTCGGCATGTTGATGCCGTACACGTGGGGGAAGCGCACGGGCGGCGCCGCCGAGGTGAAGGTGACCTTTCGCGCGCCGGCGAGCCGCGCCATTTCGACGATCTCCTTCGAGGTCGTGCCGCGCACGATCGAGTCGTCGACGATGAGCACGTTCTTGCCGCGGAACTCGCTGCCCATGGCGTTGAGCTTCTGCCTGACGCTCTTCTTGCGCTCGGCCTGGCCGGGCATGATGAAGGTGCGGCCGACGTAGCGGTTCTTGTAGAATCCTTCGCGATACTCGAGGCCGAGCTTGCGGGCGACCTGCATCGCTGCGGGCCTCGCCGAATCCGGGATCGGCATGACGACGTCGATGTCGCCGCGCGGCGTGTACTTGGCGATCGTGTCGGCGAGCCGGTCGCCGAGGCGCAGTCTGGCCTCGTAGACCGAGATGCCGTTCATCACCGAGTCGGGGCGGGCGAGGTACACGTACTCGAACGAGCACGGGATCAGCCGCGGGTTCGCGGCGCACTGCTTCGAGGTCATCTCGCCGTCGACCGCGATGAAGATGGCTTCGCCGGGTGCGACGTCCCGCACCAGCTCGTATCCGCCGCTCTCGAGCACGAGCGACTCCGAGGCGACGACCCACTCGTAGCCGACCATGCCCTTGGGGCGCCGGCCCAGGACGAGGGGGCGGATGCCGAATGGGTCTCGGAACGCAAGCAGGCCGTGGCCGGGGATCAGCGCGATCGTCGCGTAGGAGCCCTCGACCCGCTCGTGCACGCGCTCGACCGCGGCGAAGATCTGGGAGGGGTCGAGGTCGGCGCCGGAGACCTGCTGCTGCAGCTCGTGCGCGAGCACGTTGACCAGCAGCTCGGTGTCGGAGGTCGTGTTGAGGTGCCGCCGGTCGACGTCGAACAGCTCCTGCGTCAGCTCCCGCGTGTTGGTCAGGTTGCCGTTGTGCACGAGCACGATCCCGTAGGGCGCGTTCACGTAGAACGGCTGCGCCTCCTCCTCGTTCGCCGCCGACCCGCGCGTGGCGTACCTCACGTGGCCGAGGCCCATGGTGCCGGGCAGCGCGCGCATGTCGCGGGTGCGGAACGCCTCGCGCACCTGGCCCTTCGCCTTCACCATGTGGAAGGTGCGACCGTCGGCCGTGGCGATGCCGGTCGAGTCCTGCCCGCGGTGCTGCAGCAGGAGGAGGCTTTCGTAGACGAGTTGGTTGGCGGGTTCCGAGGAAACGATGCCGACGATGCCGCACATTACTGAGCGCGCTCCAGACCGTAGAGTTGTACCGCCTCTGAATACCGCGGCGCAGCACAGTCTTTCACGCCCACGAACGGAACAGCGAATGTCCAACAGCTACAGCGCCGCTGGCGTCGATACCGCAGCGGGAGACCTGGCCGTCGAACTCATGAGGGCGGCCGTGTCGAAGACCCACGGTCCGGGGGTCGTGGGCGGGGTCGGCGGCTTCGCCGGGCTCTTCGACGTCTCGTTCCTCAAGGCCTTCGAGCGGCCCCTCCTCGCCACCTCGACGGATGGCGTCGGCACCAAGATCGCCATCGCGCAGTCCCTCGACAAGCACGACACGATCGGCCTCGATCTCGTGGGGATGGTGGTCGACGACATCGTCGTCGTCGGCGCGCGCCCCCTGTTCATGACCGACTACATCGCCTGCGGCAAGGTGTTCCCCGAGCGCATCGCGGCGATCGTCGCGGGGATCGCCCGCGGCTGCTCCGAGACCGGCACCGCGCTGGTCGGCGGCGAGACGGCCGAGCACCCGGGGCTCCTCGGCCCCGACGACTACGACGTGGCCGGAGCCGCGGTCGGCGCGGTCGAGGCGGATGCCCTGCTCGGCGCCCACAGGGTGGCGCACGGAGACGTCATCATCGCGCTCGAATCATCGGGACTGCACAGCAACGGGTTCTCGCTCGTGCGGCACATCCTCGCCGGGCGGGACGCCGGATACTCCGACCACTCCGACGACTTCGGCGGCCCCATCGGTGAGGTGCTGCTCGAGCCGACGCGGCTCTACACGGCACCGCTGCTGTCGCTGCTCGACGATCCGGCTGTCGGTCCGGGCGTGCACGCGCTCAGCCACGTCACCGGCGGAGGAATCGCCGCGAACCTCGCGCGGGTGCTCCCCTTCGGCTCCTGGGCCGAGGTCGACCGCGGCACCTGGACCCCGCAGCCCGTCTTCCAGGTTCTCGCGGAGTGGGGCGGCCTCAGCCTCGCCGACACCGAGGGCACCTGGAATCTCGGCATCGGCATGATCGCGGTCGTCGCGGCGGGCGACGCCGAGGCGGTGGCCGACCGGCTGACCGCTGGCGGCATCCGTTCGTGGCGCGTGGGCGTCGTGTCGACAGAGACCCGCGACCTGACCGGGTTCGAACAGGGCGCGAAGGGAGTGGACGGGGGAGCCGTGCGCCTCATCGGCAGCTTCGCCTAGGCCCGTATCTCCGGATGTTTCGAGGGGTGGTCATCGGATCCCGAAGGGTCTAGCTTCGTGCCTATGACCGATCCGCAGACGCCCCCAGCCTCGCCGCCCTCGCAGCCTGCCGATCCTTACCGGGGGACCGGCAGCCCCCCGCCGACGTCGCCGCCCGTGTCGCCATACGGATCGTCCCAGTCGTCCGCCCAGCAGCCGCTGGCCCAGCAGCCGGACCCGCAGCCGACGGCCTCGGTGCTGGGAGAGCAGGCGGGTCAGCCGCCCACTCAGCGGTACTCAGAGCAGTGGGGCGAGTCCGCGCGACAGCAGTCGGCCGCGACCGACAGCCGGCCAGGGGGTTACGACGAGGCGGCCTACTCGCGCCAGGCCGATACCGAGCCGCCCCGCGGCCTCAGCATCGCGAGCATGGTGCTCGGGGTGCTCTCGCTCGTCTTCGGCTTCTCCGTCGTGGTGCCGATTCTCGGGTTCGTACTCGGTTCGATCGCCCTGAAGAGGGAGCCGGAGGGCCGGGCCTTCGCGATCGCCGGCCTCTGGCTCAACGGCGTGGTGCTGTTGCTGGGCCTCGTCGTGCTCATCATCGTCATCGTCGCGCTGAGCATCGGGGCGTTCACGATCCCGGTCTTCCTGGACACGAACGCGGCCGTTCTCAACGCCTGACGCTGTGTGGCGTGAGGCAGTACGGCCTGACGCAGTACGGCCTGACGCAGCGTGGCCTGACGCAGCGTGGCCTGACGCAGCGTGGCCTGACGCAGTACGGCCTGACGCAGTGTGGCGTGATGCGGTGCGGCCTGACGGCGCACTTTGACTGCGAGACGCTGGCCCCGCCGGCGTACGCGTGATCCGGGCTGCCCAGCGACTCAACACGCGTATAGCGAAGCTGGCGCCGCGACGCCCGAGCGGACGAAAGCCGACGACCCTATGCGCCAGGCGTTAGGCGCTCTGCGCCTCGGGCGACTCGGTGATCTCGTCGTCGTCATCGTCTTCGTTGTCGTCGTCATCGACCGGAGCAGCGAACGCGTGCGTCTCGGCGGCGACGTCGGCCCACTTGTCGATGAGTTCGTCCTGCTCGGGTGAGGTGTGACCCAACTCGCGCTGGAGCGCGCCGTAGTTGGTATCGGGGCTGAAGTATTTCAGCTCTCGGGCGACCTTGGTGTGCTTAGCCTTCTGGCGACCGCGTCCCATTGATGACCCCCTCACAATTCCAGCCCGCGCGCGGGAGAGGCGGGCAGTGGCCAACAGGAATGCTCTGAACTAACCCCTAACTTTAGCACTACCGCCGGGTGCTCACCGCCGCGGTTCAATCCTCGCGAGCGGCAGCGATGGGTGAGGAGTGGTGGGGGAGCGGCGGCGGCGGCGGCCCGCCGGCGGTGGCCCGCCGGCGACCCGCACCGGGCCTACCGGGCCCACGCGGGCCCACCCGGGCCAGTGACGTGCCGCCGCCGATCCGTCTCGGGTCAGCGCACCTCGATGGTCGCGCCCG
>Ga0105048_10013265_pt1 | contig 12881 bp, 11 predicted proteins | sample MAT05_FD_78382 | JGI IMG/M metagenome (GOLD analysis project Ga0105048, IMG submission 78382) | Freshwater microbial communities from Lake Fryxell liftoff mats and glacier meltwater in Antarctica - MAT-05 | ecosystem: Environmental > Aquatic > Freshwater > Ice > Liftoff microbial mat | place...
ACCCCTACATTTCGGACGACGCAGCGGCGTTTTTGCCGCTTGAGAGGCGTTTCTCACGCTGAAACGGGATGCCGCAGGCTTGGGGCAGCCTGGGTGGGGAACTTCTGCCTTGACGGTTTCGACGCCCGGAGTCGATAATCAGGATATGGCCCGGTACCGACTGGACATGATGGCGAGTTTGGCGCGACAGATGGCGTTCGCGCCGCTGCACGTCCGCGACACGCAACTCGCGGCCGCTGAGGAGCTTGCGCTTTCGCTCGATCCGACCAAGGCCTACCCGCCCGATTACATCGTCTTCCGCATCACCGGCTATTCGCCGAAGTTGCCCGAAGCCGAACTGCTGACCGGACTGGCGCTCCAGCACGATCTGGGTGTGCTGATCGAGCACGTGTCCGACAGCCTCAAACAGAAAACGACTGACCGATCTGAGCCGGTGCTGACGATTGATGATCTGACGTTGAAATTCAACGTCACCAGCAAAACGATCCAGCGCTGGCGTCGCCGCGGGCTGTCGGCCAGGCGATTCGTGTTCCCGGACGGCAAACGCCGCGTCGGCTTCCGGCTGACGGTCGTGGAGAAGTTCCTCTCCACGCACAAGGACGCCGTCGAACGCGGAGCGAACTTCTCGCAAGTCGAGGACACGGAGCGCGATCAGATCCTTTCCCGCGCCCGTCGCCTGGCGACGCAATGCCGCTGCTGCACCAACGAGATCTCGCGACGTATCGGGCGGAAGCTCAATCGCTCGCCGCTCACGATCCAGGCGACGATCCGCAAGCACGACGCCGAGCATCCCGACCACGCGATTTTCGCGATGGCGCCCCGGCCGATGGACGACACCGAGCGGCTGAAGATCATCGGGATCATCCGCGCGGGCGCGACCATGCGCGACGCCTCCGAATCCACCGGCCGGCCTCAGACGGCGGTCTATCGCGTGGTGCTGGATGACCGGCTCACACGACTGACCGACCGGCGCGTCAAATTCATCGACGACCCGCTTTATCACCAGGCCGACGCCGAACCGATGTTCGAGCAGATGGTGAAGCAGGAGACGATCGAGGCCGCGGCTTCGGTCGAATCATCCCGCATCCCGACCGACCTTCCGCCTTACCTGCGCGAACTGTATCGCACGCCGCTGCTCACGCGTAGCAAGGAGCGGGCGCTGTTCCTGGCGTTCAACTTCTACAAGTACCAGTTCGTCCACGCCCGCAAAAAGCTGGACCCGGCCAAGGTTCGCACGCGCGAATTGGACGAACTCGAAGCGATCCTGAGCAAAGCCGTCCAGACCAAGAACCAGATCGTGCAGGCGAACCTTCGCCTGGTCGTTAGCGTTGCTAAAAAGCACGTCCGGGCCGGGGTTTCGCTGATGGAACTGGTCAGCGAAGGCAATATCACGCTCATGCGGGCGGTCGAAAGCTTCGACACCCACAAGGGCAACAAGTTCAGCACGTACGCTACGTTGGCGCTGATGAAGGGCTATGCCCGCAGCGTGCCGCAGATGATTGGGCAGACGCGAAAAGCGACGCTCTTGGAATCGATCGGCGAGATGCCGTCGATGCCGTCGCGCTCGATGGACCGGCTGGAAGTGAGCGACGAAGTGCGGTCGCTTTTGTCGCAGTTGGATGATCGCGAACAAATGGTCATCCGCGCCCAGTTCGGCATGTCGTCCGACACCCCGGCCGACGACATCGACGCGCTCGCCAAGGATCTCGGCGTCACCCGCCAGCGCCTCCGCCAGATCGAACGCACCGCCCTGGACAAACTGAAGGCGGCGGCGGGGGTGGGGTGATCAGCGAACGCGCGCGATTGATCGAGGGGCCAAACTGGCCAGCGCACTCAGGATCGCCGGGATGAGCGGCTCGATATGTTTGAGCGAGTTGGAAGCTGCTTCAACGATCACCACCGAACACGGAAGCGCGTTTACATTCTGCTCGTACTCGAGCCCCGTATCCTTCGTCACAATCGCCTCGAAACCATCGCAGGCGGCGAGTTTGAGTAGTTCCCCATTCTTGATTCCTTCCCATCGCATGTAGGCGACGGTGTAGACGTCGTGTCCGGGGAATCGATCGCGTATGCGATGCGGCATATTTTCATCGAGTAGGATCTTCATCCTGCCCGAGCCTCGGCGTAGCGAGGCACATCCCGCCTCGCCAGGTCAAGAACGTCCACGACCTGCTGTCGTTTGACGGTGGGAAAATCAAGTAGGAATTCGTCGATCGAGTACCCCTGTTCGAGTAAATCGAACAGTGATACGACCGGCACACGGGTACCAGCGAAACAGGGCGCGCCGCCTTGAATCTGCGAGTCGATCTTAATCGGCGAAGTCATGGGCAACTCCATCTCCAGTCATTATAGACGGGATGGACACATGAGCACACCTCATTCAAACGGCGGCATCTTCGCGAGTTTGCGCTGGAGGGATCGGCGGTGGATGCCGAGTTTCCGCGCGGCCTGGCTGATGTTGTTGCTGCACTCGGCGAGCACGCGCTGGATGTGTTCCCATTCCACGCGGGCGAGCGTCGGCTGGTTGTCCGGCACTTGCGGAGGCAGTTCGCCGTCGCGATCGAACGCGGCGAGGATCTGGTCGGCGTCGGCGGGCTTGGTCAGGTAATCGAGCGCGCCGCGATGTACGGCTTCGACCGCGCTGGCGATCGAACCGAAGCCCGTGAGAATAACCACGTCCATGTCGCTATCGATGGCCGTCAGCTCGTTGAGCAGGTCGAGCCCAGATTTATTCGGCATTTTCAGGTCCAGCACCGCGCGCTGGGGCTTGAAACGCTTGGCAAACTCGATCGCGTCGTCCGGGGTCGGGGCGTCGATCGTCTCGTACCCCCGCGACTGGAACGCACGCACGAGCCGCTTGCGGAAGATCGCGTCGTCATCGCACACCAGGATCTTGGGCAGGCTCTTGTTAATGGGGGGCGTCGCGACCGGCTGAGAAAAGGGGGTTGAATTCATATCGAGCACCTGATTGTTGTTCCGGCGTGTTTCGCCACGCACGTGCGACAGTTTAGCAACCGGCGTATAAAAAGACAAGATGGTCCTGAAATATTGGGCTTATAGGAAAAACCGATTTCTCGCGGTTGTCGCGCCCATTCGCCGGCGGCGCGGGGCGCGTCGCATGTTGCGTGTGGCAAAGGAGTTAGGCGCACCCAACCGCCACGCGCCACAATCCGCGCGTCCCCTGCGGCCTGGCAAATCTCTACGCCAGGGGCAGTTCGAGGATCGACTTGGTGCCTTTGCCCGGCTGGCTTTCCATGCTGAACGTGCCACGGAAATTCTCCGCGACCAGTCGCACGAGGAAGAGCCCCAGCCCCATCCCGCGGCCGGGCTCTTTGGTCGTGAAGAACGGGTCGCCGGCGCGCTTCAGCACGTCGGCGGGCATGCCGTGGCCTTGGTCGATGACTTCAAACACGATCGACTCGCGCGTCCGCCGAACGATCATGCGCACCTGCGCATCGGGCGGCGAAGCGTCGATCGCGTTGCGGATCATGACCGTCAGCGACTGCTCGATCGCCGGGCACGGGCACGCGATCGAATCGTCGCCGCCGGTGCCGAGGATTTGCAGGCGTGTTTTTTCGTCGTCGCGCAGGTGTTCGTTCAGCCGGGTCAGCAGTTCGGTCAGCGGCGTGGACAGGGTCGATGGATCGGTCGCCACCTCCACGCGCATGCGGTCGAGGATGAACCGGCAGCGGTCGCATTCGGTGCGGATCAACTGCGCGTCCTCGATCAGGTCCGGCGACGCCGGCAGTTTGGCGATCGCAAGTTCCAGATCCTTCGCCACCACCGCAATCGTCGCCAGTGGCGTCCCCAACTCGTGCGCCGCGCCGGCGGCGAGCGTGGTGAGGGTGGAGAATTTCTCGTGCCGGGCGTTGCGCTCACGAAGCGCGTTGACCTCCACCTCCCGCTCGTTCAGCGACCGATTTACTCGCCCGGAGAAGTACGCCACCAGCGCGCCGATCAGCACCAGGTTGGACCAGAGTCCGAAATGCCGCACCGAGTCGGTCAGTCCGCCGGGGGAAAGCCGATTGATGGGAGGCAGCATGAAAAGCAGGGCATATCCCAGTCCCGCCGCGAAGACGACGATCCACGTCCACCCGCCGCCCAGCGTCGTCACCGCCATCGCGACATGGACGAGATACAGCGTGCTGAATGGGTTGTTCCACCCGCCGGTGAACAGCAGCAGGATCGTCAGCAGCGTCATATCCAGCAGCAGGATGTACAGGATGAGCCAGGTCGGGATCGGCTTATCCTGCGACCACCGCCACAGCGCCACGTTGCTAAGGGCGGTGATGCCGACGATCGTCAACACGGGCAACAGCGGCACGTTCAGCGACAAACCGTGCGCCACGCCGGTCGCGACCAGTTGCCCGACGATCGCCAGCCAGCGCAGGCGCATCAGCCAGATCATCACGATCTTCGGCTCGCGCACGGGCGGAAAGAGCTGGTACAGGCGTTCGGATACCGTGCGGCTGAGATCGGTGGGTTCGTTCACGCCGGGCAGTTTACCCGATGACGGACCGGCGATGGAGACTTGGGCGAACAGTCGGTGAACGATCGAAATGTGCGAATCAGCGCAGCTTGATCGTCTCGCCGCCCACGTTGACCTGCGTTATTTTCTCGACGTTCTGCAATGCCGACGCCGTCACCCACGCGATTTTTGTTGGCGGATCGATGTACCCCACGTGTTGCAGCGTTCGGCGGATGTCCTTCGGTACGTCGACCCACGTAACCGGCGTTTCGACAGTCAGCGGCAGCGTCTGCTTCTCGTCGGAGACCGAGACCGTCAGCCCGTCGGGATTGAACTGGGTATCCCAAAAGAGCAGGTGCAATTTGAGCGGCTGTCCGGCGGGGGATTCGCTGAGAAGAAGTTGGGTGGTGAAGCGATCTGAGATCGCCGGCCCCGATCCATCCCGGCCGCGCGTGACCGAGGCGGTGGGGCTGACGCGGTCGTGAAGCAGATTGGTCAGCCACTGCTTCACCTCCGCCGGCTCCACCCGCGGCACACTCGGCGGCACCGGGGGCGGCTGCATGTACGCCGCCGCGTGCGGGGGGGCTTGCGGCATGTAGTTCGGGTCGCTCGATCCGCTGAGCTTCTTGCGCATCAGGAGCACAAACCCCGGCGCCATCAGTACGAACAGGATAATGCCGAAAATAAGGTTGGCGCGCGCTTCGCGAGTCATACCCGCATTGTACGCCACGATCTGGTCAAAGCCGCGCGGACGCAAGAATTGAACGCCGAGGCGCGGAGAACGCAAAGAAATGCAGGTAAGTAGCACGGGCGTCCCGCCCGTGGCGTCATTCAGCAGAAGACACGTTTGAGACGAACGTGCTACTGAATCGCGATCGGAAACGCCCGATGAAACCAGTCTACCCCGAACTCATCCCGCCCGAACGCCAGCAGAACCGCGCGGGCGATGGGGGTCAGATCGGCGTTCGAGCGCAACTGCTCGAAGATCTCATCGGCGTTGGCCGTGACGCTCCAGGCGTCGTGGTGTTCGTCGGCGTGGACTTGGGCATCCACCTCGGCACGGGATCGCGTCGTCCAGGCCATGTAGATCGTCTCCGGATGCCGCAGCCGCGAATCCTCCGCCACCCCCATGCAGACCACCCGCTCGATCTCCGCCGGCGCCAGCGACAGTTCCTCCCGCAACTCTCTACGCACATTGCCGAACAGATCGATCTGGTCCTCCACCTCCAATGACCCCGCGAACGGATGCACCCGATCCGGGTAATACGCCACCGACGCATTTCGCCGGCCCATCATCAGGTAGCCGTCGCGCGTGAGCAGCCCGGTGCTGACGCCGACGGGGTTCGCCATCACCTGCGCGCCGAACTCATCGGCGTATTCCGGGTGGAGGAAGTTCGTGCCGACGACGATGCGGTAACTCGTGCGGCTGAGATCAATCGTGAGCGATTCGTGATTGATGTGAAACGCTTCGAACCGGCAAAGCTGCCCGTCAAAAATCCGCACGCCCGGCCGTGCGATCGTCTGTTGCCACGCCGATTCGATCCCCGCATCCACCACCTCATTCGACCGCCACGTCGACGCCACCTGCCGCGTGTGCAGTTGTCCTTCGACGTACCGGCCAAGGTGGAGAAATCGCAGCATCTGCGCGTCGATCTTCGCGATCAGGCCACGGGTGTAAACCCGTGCGCCTTGACGTCCGACGGACCACAGACGCACGGGTTTACACCCGTGGCCTTAGTACAACGTCACTTCAATGACGGCGTCGGGGAACTGATTATTTTGGTGGATTCGTGCCTGCTCGCAGTTGCGCGATGATCTGCTGCGCCTGGGTTTTGGCGATCCAGTCGACGTGGCCGTCGGCGTAGAGGAAGTTGCAGCCGTCGCCGGTGTGGTTGGTAAGGGGTTCGTAGAGGAGGACGGCGTCGGCGGAGCTATTGTCGGTGAGGCCGGGGACGTAGACGTAGGAGCAGACGCCACTGCCGGCGGTGAGTTGTTGCGGCGTGGCGACGGTGCCCGTCAGCGGGGTGTCGTTACTCGTCGGGCAGCAGAAGACGTCGGGCGTGATGTCCTGCGTCGCCAGCACGACTGCCAGGTCCGGCGGGTTTTTGCCTTCTCGTCCGCCGAACTCGTTGGCATACATTTTGATCGCCAGGCCGATCTGGCGCATGTTCGATGAGCAGTGGATGCGGTTGGCGGCTTCGCGGGCGCGGTTCAGCGAAGGCAGGAGAATGGAAATGAGGATCGCGGGAATGCAGAGCAGGCTGAGCCCGCCGGTGATGATCCCGGTGATCGCCAGGCCTTTGCCGGGTTCGTCAGGGGTTTTACGCTGCATGAGCGCGACGATGCCGAGGATCAGCCCGACAAGGCCGACGCCCGGAACGATCAAGCCGACGATGCCGCACACCAGCGCGGCGATCGCGAGACCGGACGCCTTGGCAGGAAGGCCGGGCGTCTGGTACGGCACGGGATTCTGGTACTGAGTCATGTGTGTCCCCGAAAGAGTTGAAACGTTCGTCCAGCAAATCGAAGCGGGCTCAGCATAGCTGAGCCCGTCGTCGATTGCCAAAACCGCGATCGTAGCGATCAGCGGCCGAAGAATTTCTTGATCGTGTAGACGGTCATCTGGCGCTGGATGGCGGCGATGGATTCCAGCAGCGGGATTTGCTTGGGGCAGACCTGGACGCAGTTGCCGGACTTGCCGCATTCCTGGACGCCGCCTTCGCCTTGGAGGGCTTGGAGGCGTTCGGGTTTGAGGGCTTCGCCTATCGGGTGATCGTTGAACAGGCGGGCCTGGCTGATGACGGCGGCGCCGACGAAGTTGTTGGTGGGGGTGTATTGCGGGCAGGCCTCGAGGCAGCAGCCGCAGGAGATGCAGCGGGAGAGCGGGTAGCGCTCGTCCTGCAATTCCTGGCTGATGGGCGGGCCGGCGCCGAGGTCGTAGGTTCCGTCGATCGGCACCCACGCCTTCACGCGCTTCAGGTCGTTGAACAGGCGTGATCGATCGACCCACAGATCGCGCACGAGCGGGAATTTGCTCATCGGTTCGAGCGTGATCGGCGAGCCGTCGCTGGATACTTTGTCCGCTAGCGCGGAGCAACTTTGCCGCACCTTGCCGTTGATGATCATGGTGCAGGCGCCGCAGACTTCTTCGAGGCAGCCGGAATCCCACACTGGGGGCGTGGTCTCTTTTCCTTCGGTGGTCGTCGGGTTGGCGGCGATCCACTGGAGGCAGGAGATGATGTTCATGTTCGGCCGCCAGGGGACGGCGAAGGTTTCCCAGTAGGCGTCCTTGGAGGGGCCGTTCTGGCGTTTGATCTTGATGGTGATTTTGCGGTCGGTGGAGGTACTCATGCTTGGGTCTCTATCGAAAAGTCTGCCGCATATTACGCCAGAAGGCCGCCGAGACAAGACAAGCAGGTCCCTTATCAACCGATTTGAAAGCGACTGCGACAAAGAGGAATAGCGAAGGCCCGATTCTGAGGCGTGACGGGGGATGGTGGGGCAGCGTGATCGGAGGTCGTGTCGCTTAGCCCGGCCGTCCACGGCCGGTTTGACGCGAGGTTCGGCGCGAGGTTCGACGGGCGGTTTGACGGGCCGTGGACGGCCCGGCTAAACAGGTGGGTGGTGCCAAAGCAACCGCGGCCGGCGAGTGCCGGCCACGGGGGAGGTTGAGGTTGGGGGCAATGTTCGACTCAGCGGCCGGCGACGGGTGCGCCCGGGCCACCCGCAGCACCGACTGCGGGGGGTGCTGCCTTATCCGCAAGGAGCTTGAGTGCGGCGCGGTCGGGGTCGTTGCGGTCGATAATCGGTTCGCGCTCGGTGAGTTGCCCGTCCGGGCCCAGGACCAGTACGTAGGCGCGATCGAGTCGGTCATCGAAGCGAACGTCGACGAGCATGGAGGCGGTGGCGAACTCGATCCCGGCGTCCTTCTGGCCGATCGTATCGCCGATCGACGTCTGGAAAATCTTGCTCTGCCACCGACCGGCGGCCCACTTGAAGACTTCGACGCGGACGTTGTTCGGCACGCTGCCGCCTTGCCAGCCGGGGTTGGCGAGGTAGTAGCGCGTGCTGGTTTCGATCGCGCGTTCTTCGCTCCAGGCGTCGTCGGTCAATTTGCTCCAGATCGCGAAGGTCTGAGCGAGTTCTGGCTTCTTCGGATCGACCTGATTGTTCTGGAACATCGGGTTTTTGATCGCGTAGCGGACCTGGTAGCGGTAAATGTGGCCTTCGACGACGTTTTCGTCGAAGAACCAGCCGATGATGACCGGCGCACCCTGGGGGACGAACGCCGCTGCGGGCAATGCACCGGCGGTGGGGGCACCGGGAGCACCGGGAGCACCGGGAGCGCCTTGGCCGGGCATCGGCATGGGCATCATTCCCTCTTCCATGAAGCGCGGATCATCCGGGTTGATCGGCGGGCGACCGGGAGCGCCGGGGTAGCCGGGGGGATAGCCCGGCGGCCGGGCCTGGGCGAGTTGAAGCCCGGCGAGGTCCGCGAGGCTGTTCGGTCGACCGGGGTCGGCAATCTGGAATTCGCCACCGCCTGCGCCACCGCGACGACCACGACGCAATTCCGGCGGCATCTCACCCGGCGGTGGGCCTTGCGGCGTATTCTGACGACGGGCTTTGGTTTCTTCCGCCTTGCGTCGGGCTTCTTCGACTCGGACGGCTTTGTCCGCGTCGTTCTGCTGGGCCACCAGTTGCTTGATATCGTCGAGGTTCTGCGGCGCGTCCCACGGGCCTTCGCCCATCAACACCTGGTAGAACTGCGGACGCAGCAGGTCCGCCTGCCCCTGGGGGCTTTCCGCCCAGGCTTGGAATTGTCCGACCTGCTGGAAGTTGGCGTTCGCCGGGGGGAGCGGCCAGGGGATGATGTTGTTACCGATCAGCTTGACAAGCGCTTCCTTCGTCCATGTGCCGTCGGGCAGCTTTTCCTGACGATACACTTCGACCGCGACGATCATCGTCGGCAGGCCGGCGGGAACGTTGACCTTGCTGAATTCTGCTGCGATCAGCGCCGGGTCGATGCGGTATGCGCCGCGAATGTAGCTGATGTCGCGGGCCTCGACCGACACCGCGCCGGGTGCTGCACCGGGGGCCGCACCGGGTGCTGGTTGTCCGGCAACGACAGGAACCGGAACGACCTGAGCGCGGGCGCTCTTGATCCCGTCAATCCCCGGCAACACCTCGGCCGACGGGACGACGGGGAACTCGGTCACTCGGACCATCGCCTCAGGAATTTCGGGGCCGCGCGGGCCTTCCTGCACGCCCATGCCTTGGGAGCTGAACGTGCGATCCCCGTTGACGAGCGCCGGAACGTTCGCGCCTGCCATCGCTTCAACAAACTGCGTGATCGGGTCCTGCGAGGCGACCGCAGGCGGCATTTTCACGGCCTGCGAGTCGATTCGGCTGCGCAGCAGATCTGCACTCTTGGCGACCTCGGTGTCGACCGTGCCCGGCGTGAGCGTGTCGCGTCCCGGCGCTTCGAGCGCCACCGGGGAGGTGAGCAGATAACCCCAGAGGATCCAGACGAAAAACAATCCGCCCAGCCCGATCGCGACCCACTGGCAATGTTTTTCAAGAAATTCGAGGAACTTATTCATGACACACCTGCTGTGTTGTCGGTCATCGTTGCGTACATCGACTCAAGGTCCGCGTCGCATTCACCAGCGAGGCGGGGGGAACGTGGCGCGTGTCTCGCGTCACATGCCCGGCGGCCCGCCGAAACCGGGCATGCCGTAGTTGGGTCCGCCGTAACCGGGTCCGCCGTAACCGGGCCCGCCTTCGGAACCGGGTGCCGGAGCGCCCTGGATTGTCAATCCCCGGACGATGTCCGTGGGCATCAGATCCTTCAAGAACGGGCGAAGCAGAAGGTACTGGCCTTCCAGGGTCAACTGGATGACCGGAGCGGGTCCGTACAGATAGCCCGAGGCCATATCCACGGACGAGTCCACCGACTGGATGTTCACTTTTCGGAACGAGATGTACCGGTTACGTGCCAGCCCGGTCAGCACCTCGGGTAGGGCGGCGCCTTCCACGACGACGACCATGTCGAAGCGGATCACGTCGTAGAAGTCGTTAGACACGTGCCCCAGCGGATTGGTGGTAAACGCCGGCGTCACCTTGGTCGTGGTGTGGTCCGGCACCGTCGGGGGCTCGGTCGTGCCGGGGGTGCCGGCGGGGACGGGGACGAACTTCGGGAGAACCTTGATCGAAATCAACCGCTTGATCGGCGAGTTCAGAATCCCCTTGTTGTCGGCTTTGAACTTCTCGTTGGTTTCGCGGATGGCCCGGCACAGTTCTTCCTGGACCCACAGCGAGACCTGGGCCTGGAACATGTCGTTCGGACTGGGGTTCTGGTTGGTCGCGATCTTCGAATTGATTTCAAAGACCGTGACCGGATCGGCGTAAATTAGCCCTTGGACGGCACGGTCATGCCGCATCTTGTCGGCGACGGTTGCCTGGGACTGGGCGACCAGCAGATCGACTTCCGGCTGGTTCTGAACCTTGCCTTCACGCCAGATCGTCCGGCTGGCGCGCAGCTCGGCGGCGACGCGTTCCTGTTCGGCTTTCACGTCCGTGTCGGTGGGCGGGACTTTCGACAGCAGGATCTGGCTGAAGAGAGACTGCGATTCATCGCGTACGCCGGTGGTCGGGTTGACGTAGATGCCGAATTTTCGCTGGTAGGCGTCGATGAAGTGACGACCGATCGCCGGGCCCCCGCCATTGGGCAGGGCACCGGGGACGAGGGGCTTGAGGCTCTTCGTCTGTAGGTCGATCGCCAGTTGGCGGAAAGCCTCGGCCTTGTTGCGCCAGTCCTTGGTCATGGCCTCACCCTTGCTGATGGTCAGCGGGGTGGGGAAGTGTTCCAGCGGGAGTTTGTCTTCCTCCTTGGAACTGAGGGACGGCCAGGTGCGTTGCTGGGTGAGCAGGGACTGTATTTTGGCGTTGGTGGACCAACTGGATTTCACGTTCGCCAGGAGGGTATCGTACATCCCGCTGAAGGGGAAGACGATGACGATCATGGACAGGATGGCCAGGACGCCGCTGACGACGCTGAGGATATTTTTTTTGATCAGATCCATCGATGCTGCTCCTGGTGTTACTGGGCCGATGCGGTGGGGTCGGTGGGCTGGGGCTCGGGTTTTTTCCACGGCTCGGGGTCGAGTTGGACGGCGATGGCGAGGATGAATTCCCAGTCGCCGAGCATGGGTTCGTCGGTGAGTCGGTCTCGGAACGCCGGGTTGTTGGCGGTGGTGATCGGTACGACGCCGGGCGCGATCCCGCCGGGCGGGGCGCCGAATCCACCGTTGTCTGGGTTGCCGAACATTCCACTCGGCCCACCGAATCCACCACCGGGAGGCCCGCCAAACCCACCGGGATTGGTCGGGACCGGGTTCTGGCCGGGGACGATGACGCCTTGCTTGGCTTTCTGCGCCGCGTCGTACTCGGCCTGCAAGCGCGCCAGCCGGGCGGGGTTTTCGCTGATGCGGTTGTCGCTCACGTACCGCACCCGACGAACCGCATATTTGAGGTTTGGCCGCTGAGGCGACGGGGCGATCGTCAGCAGCGCCTTTTGCACCTGTGATTCAACGAACTGCGGTGCCGTGCTGAGCGGGCAGGTGAATCGCATCATGATGACAAACCCGCGTCCTTTGCCGGTCGGATCCGCCCCGGCTGCGGATGCCGAGCCGTCGGGGGAGGGCATGGCCATCGCGGGGGCGGCGGTGAGGGTTTCGCCGAGCCGGTAGTTCGGCGAGGCGAGATTCGCCATCAGCATCGGGTCATAGGTCGAGGAGATTTCGTCGACGCGGATGATCTGGCGCTCGCCGCGCGGAATCTGCTTCACTTCGTCGGCTTTGCCCGCACGGAGCGCCGCCAGTAGCGCCGGCTGCGGCTGCGGGAGGGCGGCGATCAAGTCGGCGTACAGGTCGCGCCACAGATATCTGCCGTCGGTCAGCGTCTGAAGGTTGCCGATGATTGTTCGCTCGGCTTCGCCCGAGCCCTGCACGGTCAACCACTGGGCGGACAAGGCTTCGGCCTGCTTCAGCGTCGCGTCGTTCTTCGACTTGACCGCCTGGGCGTTGGTGTACTGGAGATCCTCGAAGAACCAGCGTGCTCCAACCACCGTCGCGCCGCCGATAAACAGCGCCGCCGCCAGCCCGAACCACTTGGTCTTGTCCTGCCACATCCTTTCGCGCTGGATCGCGCGGGGCAGAAGTGACGAGGTCACGAGTGTCGCGTTCATCGCCTGAAGCGCCAGCCCGTACGCCCCGACGATCGACAGGAGGTTGTCCCCGAAGATGGCGGCGTGCTTGGAATCCGCCGGGGCGCCGGCGGTGAGGGAATCGATACGCTCGACCGGCATCTGAAGGTTTTGCTGGAGATACTTCTGCAACCCCGGCAGTTTGAA
>Ga0105048_10013266_pt1 | contig 12880 bp, 12 predicted proteins | sample MAT05_FD_78382 | JGI IMG/M metagenome (GOLD analysis project Ga0105048, IMG submission 78382) | Freshwater microbial communities from Lake Fryxell liftoff mats and glacier meltwater in Antarctica - MAT-05 | ecosystem: Environmental > Aquatic > Freshwater > Ice > Liftoff microbial mat | place...
GATGCCAAGTTCAACTTCGACCCCAACGCGCTCTTCCGTCACCCCGACATCGTGGCCTACCGCGACCTCGACGAAGAAGACCCGGCCGAGGTGGAGGCGAGCAAGTTCAACCTCGCCTACATCAGCCTGGACGGCAACATCGGCTGCCTGGTCAACGGCGCCGGCCTGGCGATGGCCACGATGGACACCATCAAGCTCTTCGGTGGCGAGCCGGCCAACTTCCTGGACGTCGGCGGTGGTGCCACGGCCGAAAAGGTCACCGAAGCCTTCAAGATCATGCTGAAGAACAAAGGCGTGAAGGGCATCCTCGTCAACATCTTCGGCGGCATCATGAAGTGCGACACCATCGCTGAAGGCGTCATCGCCGCCTGCAAGGCCGTCAACCTGAGCGTGCCGCTGGTGGTGCGCATGAAGGGCACCAACGAAGATCTCGGCAAGAAGATGCTGGCCGAGAGCGGCCTGCCCATCATCGCGGCCAACACCATGGCCGAAGCCGCCACCGCCATCGTGGCTGCAGTCAAGTAACAGGGGACATCACGCCATGAGCATCTTCATCAACAAGGACTCCCGCGTCATCACGCAGGGCATCACCGGCAAGACCGGCCAGTTCCACACCAGGGGCTGCCAGGCCTACGCCAACGGCATGGCGTGTTTCGTCGCCGGCGTGAACCCGAAGAAGGCCGGCGAGTCGTTCGAGGGCATTCCCATCCACGCCAGCGTCAAGGAAGCCAAGGCCGCCACGGGTGCGAACGTCAGTGTCATCTACGTGCCGCCCGCCGGTGCGGCCGATGCGATCTGGGAAGGCGTCGAGGCCGACCTCGACCTCGTCATTTGCATCACCGAAGGCATACCCGTGAAGGACATGCTGATCGTGCGCAACAAGATGCTGGCCAAGGAAGCTGCCGGCGGCAAGAAGACGCTGCTGCTGGGCCCCAACTGCCCGGGCCTGATCACGCCGGAGGAAATCAAAATCGGCATCATGCCGGGCCACATCCACCGCAAGGGCCGCATCGGCGTCGTCAGCCGCTCGGGTACGCTGACCTACGAAGCCGTGGCTCAGCTGACTGAAATCGGCCTCGGTCAGAGCACCGCTGTCGGCATCGGCGGCGACCCCATCAACGGCTTGAAGCACATCGACGTGATGCAGGCCTTCAACGACGACCCCGAGACGGACGCCGTGATCATGATCGGCGAGATCGGCGGCCCCGACGAAGCCGAAGCGGCGCGCTGGTGCAAGGCGCACATGAAGAAGCCCATCGTCGGCTTCATCGCCGGCGTCACCGCACCGGCCGGCAAACGCATGGGGCATGCGGGCGCGCTGATCAGCGGCGGCGCCGACACGGCAGACGCCAAGCTGGCCATCATGGAAGAGTGCGGCTTCACCATTACCCGCAACCCGAGCGAAATGGCGCGCCTGCTGAAGGCCTTGCTCTGACGCCAGCGGCGGGCCAGGCGCTCTGCGCTGGTGTTTCCCGCAGTGGGCCGCGTGGCCTGCTGCAGGCGCTGTAGTTCCTACAGTCGGCGCGCGACGGGCGCCGACTACACTTTTCGGCCCCACCAGACACAGCCAAGCCGCAGGAAACCGCTTCCGATGGAACAGTTCATGACGCCCGATTTCTGGATCGCGGTCGGGCAGATCATCATGATCGACATCCTGCTGGGCGGCGACAACGCGGTGGTCATCGCGCTGGCCTGCCGCAAATTGCCGCCCGCGCTGCGCACCAAAGGCATCATATGGGGCACGGCAGGCGCCATCGTCCTGCGGGTGATCCTGATCTTCTTCGCGCTCACGCTGCTGGCCATTCCCTACCTGAAGATCGTCGGCGCGCTGCTGTTGTTGTGGATCGGCGTCAAGCTGCTGGCGCCCGACGAAGACGGCCATGGCGACGTGGCGGCGTCAGACAAGCTCATCGCCGCCATCAAGACCATCATCGTCGCCGACCTGGTGATGAGCGTCGACAACGTCATCGCCGTGGCCGGTGCCGCAGAAAGCGCGGGCGGCGACCACAAGATGCCGCTGGTCATCTTCGGCCTGCTGGTCTCCATCCCCATCATCGTGTGGGGCAGCCAGCTCGTCATCAAGCTGATGGACCGTTTCCCGATCGTCATCACCATCGGCGGCATGTTGCTCGGCTGGATCGCCGGCACGATGGCCGTCACCGACCCTGCCGTGCTGGGCTACATGCCCACGCTGCCCATCGAGCGTGCCGGCGCGCTGCCCGAAGTGGTGGCCACGCTGCGCTACGGTGCTGGCGTCGCGGGCGCCTTGCTGGTGCTGGGCATCGGCATGGTGGTGAAACAACGGCGCGCGCGCAGCGCCGCCTGACAGCCTGCGCCTTGATGCAGGAAGGCTGGCTTCTCGGGCAAACCGTCGCCGGCTTCCGCCTGCAACGCGCCCTTGGGCGCGGTGCGCACGGTGAGGTCTACCTCGCTGAAGCTGCCACCGGTGGGCCGGTGGCTTTGAAGCTGGCCGAGGTGCCCTCCGGCGAGGCCACCAAGGCGTGGAAAGAGCACTTCCTGTCGGGCGCGCGCACCGCGCAACGGCTGGTTCATCCGGGCATCGTGGCCGTGCACGGTGCTGGCATCGAAGGCCGCCTGGCCTGGCTGGCAATGGGACTCGTGCCCGGTGGCGACCTGGCGCGCTACACCGCAAGCCATCGCCTGCTGCCCGAGGGGCTCGTGTTGATGTTGGGCCAGCGCATCGCACGCGCGGTGGCCTACGCCCACCGGCAGGGCGTGGTGCACCGCGACCTGAAACCGGCCAACGTGCTAGTGCACCTGCCCGGCCAAGTCGTGAAACTGGCCGACTTCGGCCTCGCACGCGCCGAAGATGCGGCCCAGACCGGCACCGGCATCGTCGTCGGTTCGCCGGCCTACATGGCACCCGAGCAGTTGGCCGGCAACGTGCCGTCGCCGTCAACCGACCTCTATGCCCTGGGCGTGATGCTGTTTCAGCTGCTCAGCGGTCGGCTGCCGCACGATTCACCGTCGATGGGCGAACTGCTGCGCCAGGTGGCCACAGAGCCTGCGCCTGACCTGCGCGAACTGGTGCCCGACATTCAGCCTGGCCTGGCGGCACTGGTGGCCCGCCTGCTGGCCAAGCAGCCGAACCGGCGCCCCAGCGACGGTGATGCCCTGGCCGCCGAGCTGCAGGTGCTGGCGCAACAACTGGCGCCGCAACTGACGCACCAGCTCGCGCAGCAACTCGCGCAGCAATTGGCAGACAGCCCGGGCGCAGCGGCAGAGGCGGCCGCGTCGGCGTCCTCGGCCTTGGCGGCTGGGCAGAAGACCCAGATTTCCGATGCACAATCATTGGGCACTCCACTCCGCGCCCCGACGAATCTACCCGTGCCCACAATGATCGAGCTTTTTGCGGCGGTGGACCCCGGCCGGGCGCGCAGCAACAACGAAGATTCGGTGGCCACCGACGACGGCGTCGCGTTGGCCGTGCTGGCCGATGGCATGGGCGGCTACAACGCCGGTGAAGTGGCCAGCAACATGGCCACCAGCTTCATCCAGACCGAACTCGGGCGCTGGCTGCGCGAAGCCAGCAAGCAGGCCAGCGACGCCGAAGTGCGGCGCGCCATGGACATCTGCGTCGACAACGCCAACCGCGCCATCTTCAACGCATCGAACAGCAACCCGCAGTACGCCGGCATGGGCACCACGCTGGTGCTGGCCGTGTTCCGCGACGACCGCCTGCTGCTCGGCCATGTGGGCGATTCACGCTGCTACCGCATGCGCGCCAGCAGGCTGCAGCAGATCACGCGCGACCATTCGCTGCTGCAAGAACAGCTGGATGCCGGGCTCATCACGCCAGAACAAGCGGCCTTCTCGTCGAACAAGAACCTGGTGACGCGCGCCGTGGGCGTGGAAGATTCGGTGATGCTCGAAACGCATCAACACGACGTCGAGCCGGGCGACCTGTTTCTGCTGTGCTCTGACGGCTTGTCGGACATGCTGGACGACGCGGCGATTGAGCAGGTGTTGCAGACGCACGAATCGCTGGAATCAAGCGGGCAGGCCTTGATTGCTGCGGCCAACGATGCGGGCGGAAAGGATAATATCTCCGTCATCCTGGCTCGCACCTCGGGTGGTGCGAGCGCGCCGGCATGGTCTTGGTGGCCGTTCCGGCGATAAGAAAACAGGCCCGGGCGAACGTTACTCAGGCAGAACACAGACGCCGCAGGCGCTTTGGCTGCTGCGGTCGGCAGAAGATGGAATCGAGGGCAGGCATGGGCAAGTTGGTGGTATCGCTGGACGGTGTGGTCATCAAGGAAGTCCAGATCACCAAGGACAAGACCACGCTCGGGCGCCGTCCTTACAACGACATCGTCATCGACAACCTCGCCGTCAGCGGTGAGCATGCCGTGCTGCAGATGGTGGGCGCCGACGTCTTCATCGAAGACCTGAACAGCACCAACGGCACCTACATCAACGGCAAGGCCATCAAGAAGCAGCTGCTGACGCACAACGACACGGTCGAGATCGGCAAGTACAAGATCAAGTACCTCGTCGACGAGAGCGGTGAGTACGAGAAGACCATGATCATGCGGCCGGGCAGCACAGCCTCTGCCCACGGCGGCGCGCCCACCATGCCTTCGCCCAGCTATGCCAGCACGCCTTCGAACTTCGGTGGGCTGCACAACCTGCCGCCCCCGCCGGTGATGCAGCCGGCCTCGATCAAGGTGCTGAACGGCGCCGCTGCCGGGCGTGAGGTCACGCTGACCAAGGTCGTCACCACCGTCGGCAAGCCCGGCGTGCAGGTGGCGTCCATCACCAAGCGGCCCAACGGCTATGCCTTCGCCCATGTGGAAGGCGCCACGCGCCCCAGCATCAACGGCGTGCCGCTGGTGGGTGACTCGGCACCGCTGCGCAACGGCGACGTGATCGAGCTCGCCGGCACGCAGATGCAGTTCATCTACCGCTAAGCTCGTTCGGCTTCGAGCCATTCTCCGGGACCATTCTCCGGGGCCGTGACGGCCTTCACGCCCACGCGAAACGGTTTGCTGCAGCAGGCAGCAAAAGTGCCAACAGCCCTTGCGGCGCGGGGCCTCGCGCCTCAGCATGAATGCCCTGTCCGCAGCCCTGCGGATGCATGCCTTGCCTCTTATGCAGATTCGCGTTCTTGGTTGCTCGGGTGCCATTGCCGCCGGCGACCGCACCACGTCATTCCTCGTCAATGAGCGCGTGCTCATCGACGCGGGCACGGGCGTGGGTGACCTCACCCTGGATGAAATGACGCGCGTCGACCACATCCTGGTCACGCATTCGCACCTCGACCACGTGCTGTCCATCGGCCTGCTGGCCGACAGCGTGACGCGCCGCCGCTGCGCCGCCCGCCGCCCGCCCGTGCTGGTGCATGCCCTGCCGGCCACCATCGCGGCTTTGCGAGCGCATGTCTTCAACGGCGTGATCTGGCCTGACTTCACGCGCCTGCCCGACACCCAGAACCCCGTGCTGGCGTTCAGGGAAGTGGCGGTGGGCGAGGTGCTGGCGCTGGAAGGCTTGCGTATCGAGGTGCTGCCTGCCAGCCACACCGTGCCGGCCGTGGGTTATGCCGTGCTGGGCAGCGCCGGCGCCTGGGTTTTCACTGGCGACACGGGGCCTAACGCGGCGTTGTGGCAGCGCCTGCGCAGCCTGCCTGTTGCCGCACTGGTGATCGAGACCGCTTTCCGCGACGACGAACACGCCCTGGCCACCATCAGCCGGCACCTGTGCCCGGCGCAGCTGCAGCGTGAACTGGAAAGTTTCGAGCAGGTGGCTGATGTCTACATCACCCACATCAAGCCCGGCGAGGTGGACGCCGTGATGACCGAAATCGGCGCCCAGGCCAGCCGCCACCGCATTCAGGCGCTGGTGACGGGGCAGGTGATGACGCTGGCGGATTGAGTGGACAGGGTCTGGCTGCGGAACGCCATCGGAGCCTGCCGTATTCGCTGCCGGTTGACGAAGCTGAGGATGTTCTTGTTCAGGGTGGGGTGAGGATGTCGAACCGGTTCCTGCGGGAGCGCTAGACGAAGGACGCTGGTGAGGGTCCGTCAAATCCACGCGAAAGTCCATCTGGGAGCCGTGCGGTCAGCGGTGGTGAGCCGCCCGTTGCATGCGGCCTCGCATCGCGTGCAGTGCCATGACGCGCGACGATGCACCACTTTCTGTTCGGCAAGCGAGCGTGCTACGGCTTCCCATCGATCAAGAAAGCGTCGCCATGGAAACCGTCGCTGTCTCCCCAAAATTCCAGGTCGTCATACCCAAATCGATTTGGCGCGCCTTGAACCTGCACCCAGGACAGAAGCTGCACGTCATGCAGTACGGTGACCCATGACCAACGCACGTGATGTGCGTACTGCGCGGCGGCAAGTGTTGGTACGTGGTTCGGTAGGGTCGGTGCGCTGGGGGTGGGATGCTGGATTTGAGACCCGATCCCCGGCGAGGTTGGAGACGGGATAGACCTGACCCCGATCATGACCGGTGACCCCAGCGCTGGACCCCAGCGCCGCGCTTGATCGACCCCCCCGATCCGGAGAAATGAGAGACCGCACCCTGGCACCCTCTTTTCGCCCTATTGGCGCAGCGGGCCAAGACTGATCAAGTACCAATCAAGGTATCCGCCGAAATGCCAAGCTGCGTGTGCAGTCGCCGCACCATGGCCATCGTCAACGGCCGCCGACCGGCCAGCACTTCGTAGACCCGGTTCAGTCCACCGATCATCGGCTGCAGATCACGCGGTGTCAGCCCCTGCTGGTCCATGCGGAACTTGATGGCCTCGATGGCCGTCGGCGGGGTGATCTGGAAGTGCTTGCTCTCGTAGGCCTGCACCAGCGTGGCCAGCACGTCCAGGCGGTCGCCGTCGGGCGTGTCGGGCTCGGGGTCCATCGCCACCAGTGCCGACACTTCGGCCAGAACCACCTCGTAATCGGCTTGGGTCTTGATCGGTCGGATTTGCATGATCTTCACTCCGCATCCACGGCGTCAGCATCGATGGCGTCGCAGGCCTTGTGTGTGCCGACGAACTTGACGAACACCACCCCTGTGTTGTAGGCCACGGCCACCACGAGTCGGTAGTCGTTGCCTTTGATGTTGAACACCACACGCCGGTTCTTCAGTACGCTGGCACTTCGGAACTGCGACTTGATGTCGGCCGGCTGTCTCCACTGTGCCCGGCTCACCGCATCGAACCACGCTCCGAGAGGCTGTTCTGCGCCAGGGTGAAGGGCCCAGAAATCCCGCAGTGGTCTCAAAGCGATCACTCGCATCGCCAAAGTTTAGTCCCGATATGGGACTTGGTCTATGAGACTTGAGCGCCCGCGCGTTGTTCTGCTCAGAAGGGGCCGGAATGAGAGAAGAGAGACCTGACCCCATCCCCCGCCATCCCCCGACCCTGGCTCAGCCAGGGCTGACAAAAGTTGTCAACTCCGGCGCCCGGCGGCTCATGACCCGGCCTCGACGTTGACCTGATGCGTCACTGGGCGTGAAAAGCGCCACGGGTTCAGGCTCTTGGAGGCCTGGCACGGCCCCTGCATTCATGGGGAGTGCCTCTCCACCAACCTGCTCATCTAGGAGCCACCCCCATGAAGCGCGTCCAACAAGGTTTCACCCTTATCGAACTGATGATCGTCGTGGCGATCATCGGCATCTTGGCGGCGGTTGCGCTGCCGGCTTATCAGGATTACACAAAGCGAGCGAAGGCGTCGGAAATCGTGTTGGCTGCCAGCTCGGCCCGTACTTGCGTGACCGAGATCGTCCAATCGTCGGGCGCGACTGGGCTGAGTTCTTGTCAAGACGGGTTTGCCTCGACGCGCTACGCGACTGGCCTGACGGTAAACGCCACTACTGGCGTGATCCAAGTTACAGGCACAGTTGACGGCGATGCGATCACCGTCACGCTTGAACCAAACCCGGCGATTACCGGCAACAGCATTACCGGCTGGCGCTGCTCGGGTACGCCCGCAAAGCTTATGCCCGGCTCTTGCCGCGGCTAATGAATCTGCTGTCAGAAACTTGAACTGGGGCCCAACGGGCCCCAGTTCTCTTTTACTGTTGCGGGAAGCTTGGGGGCATGCTCCGCTTTCCTGTCACCCTTCCTGCCTGCCATGGAATGCCCATGTTTGCCGTGCGCCCGCAACTGGTCTTGCCCGCTCAAGCGCAGGAGCTTGACGTCTTAGACGGTTCGCCCTTGGAGCTGACCATTCTGATGCCTTGCCTGAACGAGGCTAGAACCCTGGCAGCATGCATTGCCAAGGCTCAGGACTTCTTGATACGCAACGGCATACAGGGCGAAGTACTGGTCGCCGATAACGGCTCCGCAGACGGGTCGCAGTCGCTTGCACGGAGCTTGGGTGCAAGGGTTGTGGACGTGCCCGCGCGCGGCTATGGGTCCGCACTGCGCGGCGGCATCGGCGCCGCTCGCGGGCGCTTTGTCGTCATGGGCGACGCCGACGACAGCTATGACTTCAGCCGGCTTGAACTCTTTCTGTCAGCCTTGCGCGATGGTTCCCAACTGGTGATGGGCAATCGTTTCCAAGGTGGAATTGCATCTGGCGCCATGCCTTTCCTGCATCGCTATCTCGGCAATCCTGTGCTCAGCTTTCTTGGCCGGCGCTTCTTTGGCGGCAACGTGGGAGACTTCCATTGCGGACTGCGCGGCTTCGAACGGCGCGCAATGCTGCGATTGCACCTGGTGACACCGGGTATGGAGTTCGCCAGCGAGATGATCGTCAAGTCGCTGCAAGCGGGATTACGCGTGGCCGAGGTACCCACGACGCTGGTGAAGGACGGGCGCGACCGTCCGCCACACCTGAACACTTGGCGTGACGGCTGGCGCCATCTCCGCTACTTGCTGCTCTATTCGCCTCGCTGGCTGTTCCTCTACCCGGGCGCTATCCTGGCGATGTTCGGCATCATTCAACTGTTGGCCTGCCAATTCCTGGAGCCCTTGAACACGCGCTGGCCGGTTGGCGTCCACACGCAGCTCTACGCTATGGCCTCAACCCTGTTGGGTTATCAGACCCTGCTGTTCGCTTTTGGTGCTGTGCTCGCGCGTCATCTGGCGGGCCTGGACGCGCCGCATCCGCGCGAGCAGTGGGCAAAGCGCATGGCTTGTAGTCTGTTACTGCCGGTGGGCGGCGGCGTGGCTACTGTAGTCGGCATGGTGCTCTGCGTGAACTTGGCGCTGCAATGGGGGGCCACGAATTTCGGTGCGTTAAACCCGGAACTTGAGATGAGACGCATCATCCCAGGCGTGGGGCTGGTCATTCTCGGTACGCAATCGCTGCTGGCCGCTATGTACTTCGCAGCCCTGCGCAGTGCATTCGATTCGAGCCGATACCTGCGAACCCAAGACGGGACATGACTCGGGCACACTGGATCGAGCTTGTCAGCATCACCGCGCTGTGCGGTGTCTTGACGGCTCTGGGGTCGCTGTATGCCGGCGTTTGGGGTTGGAGCTGGGATGCCCTCAACCATCACGTCTATCTGGGCCTAATCAGCGAGGCTCCGCGCTGGCACTTGGACGTTACTGCTGCGAGCGTTCAAGGCTGGCAGTATCCATACCTCTACTGGCCGGTCTACCGGCTGACCTTGCTCCCAGTGCATGGAGCGATCGCGGGCGCCTTGTGGGCCGCGCTGCTTTGTGCACTGATCGTCCCTCCAGTCTGGCTGACCAGTCTGCGACTTCTTCCGCGGCTCGACGACACGCCCAAGGGTGCGATCCAGGCTGGTTTCGAGCGGAGTGCAGCCTGCGCCATGGCTCTCTTGAGCGTTGTGGTCCTCTCATCGCTAGGCACCACCGCCAACGACCCCTTAGCCGCCGTGCCACTGCTCTGGGCTGTAGCGCTTATGACAGTACCAGCGCCGACTAATCAGCGCGCTGCTGTTGCCGCTGCCCTATGGGGTGTCAGCACTGCGTTCAAGCTGTCCAACGCCCTTGCAATACCTTTGCTGTTGGTTTGGTGGTGGCGCGGTCCTGGCTGGCCCTTGCCCCTGCGTCGAGGGCTGGGCGTCTGTGTCGGCGCGCTGGTCGGCTACACGGCGGCCTATGCACCCTGGGGCTGGCAGCTTTGGCAGCAGATGGGCAATCCCTTCTACCCGTTCTTCCAGAGCGTTTTCGGCTCCTGACGAGTGCTGCGCTTCGTACCCGACTCCTGGCAGGAAGCCTTGCTTCGCCCGCTGCTCTTGGCGGATCCCGTGGCAGGCCTCTACGCCGAGATACATGCCCCCGACTGGCGATTTTCCCTGCTGTTGCTTTTGCTGTTGGTTGGCGCGCTGGTCCGCAGGCAGCGGCCGCTGCTGGACGGACCGCAGTGGCGAGCGCTCATCGGGCTGATGGCGGGGTTCTATGTGTGGACCCTGGTTTCCGGCAACGGGCGCTATTTTTTCTGGGGTCTTCTGCTGGCCGGCCCGTTGGTCGTCGTAGCGGCGCGCCGGCTCCCAGCCACCCAATCAATGCGCAATACGGTGGTCCTGGGCGCCCTGGCGCTGCAGAGCTCAGCTGTGTGGATGACTTACGAGCCCAATGTCTGGGCCTTGCGGCCATGGGCAAACGGTCCCGGCGTCGCGCTCGCCCCGCATTCAATCTCGAAACAGCCAGCGGTGTTCATTACCGTAGGCTCAATATCGCACTCCATCTTGGTGCCGGAGATGCACCCAGAGTCCCGATGGTCGAACATCGGCGGCCAGCAGGATCTCGTGCCTGGAATGCGCGAGTTCGATCGACTGAAGTCCCTACTCGCGAGCGATTTGCCAAAGTACGGCGTTATTCGAGCGGCACAGCTGGTCATGACGGACGCGCGCCAACCCACTGACGCGGCCTGGGCCGTGATTCGGCGCGTTTTCTCACGACAGGGATTGGCACCCTCGGCCCGACCTTGCATCTTTCTGCACGCGGACTTGGGTGGCCTGCCGTACAAGTTGCGATCGCTCGCAGAGCACGAAAGTGGCTTCTGGTTTTGCGAACTTGTGCCGGCAGGGATGGCCTTGCTCAGCAGCGAGCCGAATTCATCTCATGCCCCCGAATTCGACGATGTCTTCGCTCAAGTCGAACGTCGGTGTCCTCGCTACTTTCCGACCGGTAACGCCCAAACCCGGGCTAGCGACGACGGCGTGGTGAGGCATTACAGCCACTCGGACACCAGCATTTCGATCAACTATGCGGGCACGGTCTACTTTAAAAATATGAGGGCGCTCAACGCTACTGAGTTGGGTACTGTGGACGCGATCCGTGCAGGGAACTTCCGCCTCGAATGCAATCGCCTACCCGGGCGCTACGTCCCACCGTGGAAGAGAGGCTGGGGTGTTGATCTTGAATGAGAGGGATGCTCAGCTGCTGGAGCCCACGCCGGGGTGCGAAGTGCGTGTGGTCGTGTTGATGTCCACATTCAATGGTGAACGGTACGTCGCGGAGCAACTGCGGTCCATTCTCGATCAGCTTCCAGAAAGGGGCCGCATCTTCGTGCGTGACGACGGCTCACGCGATGGCACAGTGGCTGCCATCAAGGCGTTAGGCGATTCCCGGATCAGCTTAGTCAGTGGGCCTAACATCGGTTTCGGAAAGAGCTTTCTCACATTGCTCGCTGCTGCGCCATCAGATGCCGAGATGGTCATGTTCGCCGACCAAGACGACTTCTGGTTGCCTGGCAAAGTAGACCGTGCATGGCAGATGCTGATGCCGCTCGGCGGTGAACCCGGGCTTTATGGCAGCGCGCAGATGCTGGTGGACGCGGAACTGCGCCCGATTCATCAGACGCAACCTTGGCCCGCAGGCAGGTTTAGGGCATCGGCTTTGACCGAGAACATCATCACCGGCTGTACGGCAGCCCTTAACCGTCCCGCTGTTCGCTTGTTGCAGCGTGCTGGCGTTCCCGACGAAATTCATCTGCATGACTGGTGGGTCTATTTGGTCATCAGCTTCTTCGGAACGGTTGTTTTCGACGCAAGGCCCACGCTTCTATATCGACAGCATGGCGGCAACCAGATCGGTCATGGGTCCGGCCCTCTGGGCCGCATTTGGGGCGCAACACGTTTCGTCCTTCGACGCGATTGGGTAGGTATGCTCCTGCTTCAGATACGAGCCCTCTTACAACGCTACGGAGAGGATTTGCCTCAGGCGGAACGAGAGCAGATTGCAAACAACTTCGAGCTCAGCGACGGCGTCGTGCGCCCCAAATGGACCTTGGTCTTCAGCCCGCGGCGGTGGCGGAGCGCCTACGTTTTCGACGTCTTCTTTCGCGTGCTGCTGCTCGCCTACATACTGAGACTTTGGCCCTTGCCTGGGCGGCGGCTGTCAGGGCGTTAGCAGGCCTCCTCAATGCCGGATTTGCTGATGGGTCGAGTCGGAAGCGCTCGAAACCGCACGCGTCACCTATGTGAGAACTTCCGCCAGACCCGGAGCGCATAGCGTGCGAAGCAAAGAGCGGGAATTTCAAGGGCGAGCCGAAGCGCCGCGGTCGCTCCCAGTGGCGCGGCGGCGAAAAGAACTGCCTTCAGCAGAACGAGATCACCAACCCGCTCGGAATCCTGTCGTGAATAGACGCGCGACAGGCTGAGCAGCGACTGCGCAGTCATGATCTGGCGGTTACGTTCCGTTTGTGTTGAGAATACGCCGGAGCTGTGCACACGATAGCCGGCCGGTTCGATGTCGGAGATGTACTTCCCTTTGCCATGCTGGCCCAACAGCGACCATAGGCATAGGTCGAGCGCGGGCGCGTGGTCGAACTCCCGTGGCACCTCACCCAAAACGTTTCTGAAGCAAACCGTCAAGGTCGAGATGGGCCGGGTCGCAATCAACTGAGACCTGCTCGCATCGCACTGCAGACGGGACGGCAGTTGCCGCGTGTCTGACTCACCGTCGTCGTCGACGATGGTGGCGTCGTGGTAAGTGAGC
>Ga0105048_10013268_pt1 | contig 12878 bp, 12 predicted proteins | sample MAT05_FD_78382 | JGI IMG/M metagenome (GOLD analysis project Ga0105048, IMG submission 78382) | Freshwater microbial communities from Lake Fryxell liftoff mats and glacier meltwater in Antarctica - MAT-05 | ecosystem: Environmental > Aquatic > Freshwater > Ice > Liftoff microbial mat | place...
AACCCAAATGCGCCGCCTGTCCACAGGTCGGGGCCGCTGATGTTTTGTGTAAATACAGATGTAAGTTGTATGCCGCTTACCTCATAACCCAGCACCGGCCCCATAAAGAAGTTCCAGCCAAAATGCATAAAGATGCCAAACCAGAGATTTTTGGTATAGATATAATTGATGCCAAGCATAATGCCGCCAACGAACATTTCTATCATGGGTAGGATGGAACCCTGCCCTGGGTTTTGGGTGTGGAGCAATGTAAAAAGTAAGGCACTTATGGCCAGTGCCACCCATTTATGAAAGCTTTGCATTAAGTTATGCAGCACATAACCACGCACCAGCAGTTCCTCACTAAAGGCCACCAATACCATAAGCCCCACATTAGAAATTATAGAAATAGGCTCAAATTGCACACCGCTGAAAACAAGGTAGTTTAAGGCCACAAGTAATAAAGTACCTAAGCCGAGCATGGCGATGGCAGCAAATAAACCTGTCCAGGCATGACGCTCAAAACCTTTCCATTTGAAGCCGAGTGATGCCACCGTTTGCTTATCCACCAGTGTTCGGAAAACCCATACGCTAATAAATATTGCTGTACAACTTACCAATACCATTGCCCATAAATTGGCTTCTATGATGCTGTCAAATGGTTGGTCTTTTCCACTTTGTGCTTTTTGTAAGAGATTCAATAGTTCACCTACTCCCTTTTGCAGTACCATCACCACAAAAAAAAAGAAAAGAAATAGCATTAAGGCACGCAGCCAGCCGTAGGGGATGAGGGAGTTATTTGGTTGGTTGATTGGTTGATTAGTAAACTGGTTCATTTGGCAGATTGATGCTTGACAAAGACGTTGAGCACTGTCTTTACCGGTGCCACTTTAATTGTATTGCAAGTTTACGGGTTCCATTGTTTACAAAATAGAACCTTACACTGTTAGTTTTTTTTAAGATAAAGAAACTGCATCTTGCGGCTGAAGCGATAAGCCGGTAGTGGTAGGAAGTGAGCTGCCAAACCATAGAGCCACTGGACCAATTTACTAATCAACCAATCAACCAATCAACCAATCAACCAACTCCCATGTTCAATGCCAATTATAAATACACAACTGTAGAGCGTTTTATGAGATATGTGCAGGTAGATACGCAAAGCGACCCTCAAAGCAATACCCATCCATCCACCGAAAAGCAAAAGGATCTCTCTAAAATTTTAGTGGAAGAATTATTGGCTATGGGCATAACCGATGCCCATACGGATACGTATGGTTATGTATATGCTACTATAGCTGCCAACAGTAATAAGCAGGTGCCGGTAATTTGTTTTTGCAGCCATGTAGATACGGCACCCGACTGTAGCGGATACCAGGTAAAACCTTTGCTGCACAAGGCTTACAACGGAAACGATATTGTACTGCCCGACGATATTACACAAACCTTGACCACCACTAAATATCCTTATCTAACAAGGCATATTGGCAGCGATATAATTACAGCCAGCGGAAAAACCCTGCTCGGTGCCGATGATAAAAGTGGCGTTAGTGCCATTATGGATATGGCACATTACCTCACCATACACCCCGACGTTCCCCATGGCACTATCCGCATTTTATTTACACCCGACGAAGAGGTGGGCAAAGGCACAGCCAAAATAGACATGAATAAACTGGGTGCCGATTTTGGCTATACCGTAGATGGCGGTGAACTTGGCGACCTTGAAGATGAAACCTTTAGTGCCGATGGCGTTCAGATAACTATATACGGTGTAATAGCCCACCCCGGGTATGCAAAGGATAAACTGGTGAATGCCATAAAAATAGCCGGAGCCGTTTTAGAGGCGTTGCCCAAAGATGACTTTAGCCCCGAAACCACAAGTGGTAAGCAGGGGTTTGTTCATCCGGTAAGGGTAGAGGGGATAGCAGAAAAAACCACAATTGATTTTATTGTGAGGGATTTTGTAACCGCCAGTTTGCACGTACATGAAGAGCGGCTAAAAGAAATTGCCAGCCATGTTGTAAGTAAATACGAAGGTGCCAGCATGGAATTTAAGGTGACGGAGCAGTACCGCAATATGAAGGAAATACTTGACAAACACCCACAGGTGATAACGAATGCCAAACAGGCCATTGAAGAAACAGGCACCGCCGTAAGAATGGAAAGCATACGGGGTGGAACGGATGGGAGCAAATTGAGTTTTATAGGTCTTCCATGCCCCAATATATTTAGTGGTATGCAGGGCATACACAGCAAAACCGAGTGGATAGGCGTAAACGATATGCACAAAGCCGTAGAAGTGCTGGTAAGACTTGTGCAGGTTTGGGAGCGGAATAGTTGAGGTTTTATCTCAGGTATCTGTAGGGCAATACGCTACACTGTTTCAAAACAGAATTTTTTTTGAGCCAAACTACTGTACTACTATTAAACTTCGGTGGCGTCGCACTCTTGTACATTATATCATTATTTAGCCAACTAAATTGAACGCATTTTTTGATGCGGTTACTGGTAAAATTTGCGCCACTTGCCCTTAATTCATTGATGCCACGGCTATATTTAAAAAGTTGGGCAGTATATGGTTATAAGTGTAAAGTATTTTATCGGGGTCGTTTAGTTGATCCACCATACTTCTCCATTTTTCTTCTCCGTGGTTTTCTATCACCGTTTTTTTCTTGTCTTCGGTTTGTAAATACATACTCATGCCTACGGCGTCGGCTTCGGGATGAAACTGTGTGCCAAAAAAATACTCATTGAATCGAAGCCCCATAATGGCTCTTTCGTACGGCACATGCGGCCTTTCTTTTTCAATAGCCAATATTTTGCTACCCATCTCATTTAAGCGGTTATGGTTGGGTTGTATCACCTGATATTCCCTGCTATCCACTACATAAAAGGGGTCTCTCAAATCAGAAAATACGGCTTCTTTAAAACCATCGTGCAGCATGTGAATAGGAAACACGCCAAACGATGTGGATTTGCGCTTGGTAACCTTGGCTAAATTGTAATGCCTGCATACTAACTGAAAAGAGTGGCAGATAAAAAAGACATACTTCTTTTGGATATTGGCCACATTTTCATTGAATTTTTCCATTTGCTCCAGCCAGTGGAAGTAATGATTTTCCCATTCGCTACCCTTGCTGTCAATTGGGCTGCCAGGGCCACCGCTGCTAATGTAAATGTCGTAACTGGTATCGGGTACCTGGTTCTTCTGCCTTACATCGTACTCGTTTATAGTAAGGTTCAGGCCGATGTTGTCGGTAAATGTGTTGAGTATTTCCCGGATGCACCGCATACCCTGGTTTGCATACCCTTCATAGAGGTCAAGAATTGCTACACGTATGCCTAATTTATCTGAGGGGTTGGCCATAGGGGCGAAAATAAATTTTTATTAAATATTTTGCCCGTTAAGATTTACCGTTTTTCCACAATTTATTTTTTTGTGGGTAAATAATGGCTTGCAGCAAAGTAAAAGATGCTGCCTCTGTTGTAAATTTTTACAAACTTCTTTTTCGGCAGGTGTGCCCTATCACTCAAAAAACCTTTGAGCGTATATAGCCTGTATTGCAATACTTTATTAAAGTAGTCCCACATCATCTCAGGGCTCACGTCGTATGCTTCTGATGCGCCAAGGCCAAATTCAAATATGACGACTGGTTTGCTTCGTTTAATTGTTTCGGTGGCACCTTTTATGACTTTGTATTCTGCACCTTCCACATCTATTTTAATAAAGGCGATTTTCAGGTTTTCATCTATCAGGTTATCCATCCTGTCGGTCTCCACTTCTAATTTTTCCAGATGAAATTTTTTGGGGTATTCTCTTTTTTTAAAACCACTGTACGATGTGTCTTCCCTGGTGTGATAAAACGAGCTGATACCTTTATTGTCGCTTAGCGCTATTTTATAAATGCGGGCTGCGGATGCAAATTTTCTGATGAGCAAATTGAACATTTTGGGTAATGGCTCATAGGCTATATGTGTTGCACCCGGTGCAGCATTTATCATCATCTGAAGTATTCGGCCTTTATTGGCGCCTATATCTACACATACCGACTTTGGCTCACAAACCTTTTTAATGATGCGAAAGGTGTTGCGGTCTATAGCTTCACTTTTGGTAAGTGGTAGGGGAAACCAATGGATAAACTTCTTTAAAATTATTTTTAAATTACTCACCCGGCAATGCTACAAAAAATCAAGCCCCGATTTTCATACAGGGCTAATTTTTTTGGCGAAAAATTGTAAACTCATTGCCGTAAATAAAAAAAAGATATTGGCAATAAAAGACGACCAGGGTTATGCAGATGCAAGGTTTCGTTAGGAAGGGATTGGATGCAATGGGAAACTTCTGCTGGTATCAAAAATGATTTCCGAAACAATTTCTTATAAACCGTCCATAAAATTTTTAATTTCCTGTAGCGATTTTTTTTCGGGTCGTAGTTCTATATTTTGGTTTGTGGCTGTGGTGGTTTCTTTGGTGCCGAGGTAATAACTGTCGCCCCGTTTGGTAATGGTTACATAAATTACGTGCCGCATTACCGGCACCTTGTCTTTACGCCAAATGCGGTTGGCAGCATCGGCATCCATTTGCATTACAGCTCTTATGTTTTTAAAAACAATAAATGCAGAGGTATTAGCATTGGTAAACTCATTTGGGAGTATTAATGCAATTCTTGTTTTTAATTCGGCTGTATCTCTAAAATAGTCGCAGTTAATCCAGTTTAATTTATTGGTGTAAATCTCGTAGCCAACCTGCGTAGCCCTTACTACAATCGAAGTGTCTCTCTGCCAGTTGAAGACAGAGGCACCAGTGCCAATAATATTTCCATTGGCTGAAAAACCGCTCATTAGCGGGTTAGGCAAGGGGTCGTTATAAGATACTTTGATCACTTTGCCAGGCGATAGGGATAATGGTTGATCATTCTTAATTACCTGTAAATTAAATGAGCCCCCGCTTTCTAATAAATATCCATTGCTGGTAGTGGGCTTTCTAAACCGGATAAAATCGCCTTTGCCTTTTAAAAGAATCATTTCTATCAATGCTTTTCCGACAGGTACTGCTCCATTGGCGGTAAAAGCGTTGGCGGGTATTTCTATGCGGATATTGTCAGGAAACGTTATTGTGTTGAGGGCTGCCAGGTTAAAAGAATCAATTAGTGGTGGGCGTACCAGATTTTGGTGCAGGGTGTTTACTTCAGTAAAATTTCCACCTGCAGAACCAGCCCATAAAGTATCGGTCGGCGCATTATTTTGGTTGGGCGAAAAACTTTCGAAACTCTTTTCACAACCGGTAATAAATGCAGCAATAATTAAAATAAAGTAGGAGATGCGTTTCATAATTAATATTGTCGTTATCAAGATTCCGGTGGTGTTATCAGCGTTGCTTTGTACCGTTTAATTTATAGCGTACGCCCACAGAAAGCCCCGCAGTAATATTTTTTTGTTTAAACCATGCAGCTTCCGTGGTGGTGTTTGCGAGGTTAATTCTTGCATGGGGTTCTATCAGCAAATCGGTTCTGTTGCCCAACGACTTTACAATGCCCAAACCGGCGTAGATACTTAGCCCTATTTTGGTTTTGTACACTCCGGCATTTTTATACCCGGCAATATTTATGGTTTGTTGGGCGGTATCGAGCATATCGCCTTTGTAGCTACTGTTTATATTGGCTATAATGCCGGCATTTGCATTGAGGCGCAAATCTTTACCTCCAAACTCATATCCTATAATAATGGGTATATCCCAGCTTTTATAGCGGTTTTGTGTTTGCCTTGTTACAGTGCCTATTTGTTGTATTACCGATGTATCCCGTATATAAATGGTATCTCCCGGCGATAGAATTACAGTTCGGATGGTAACGGTGGTAATGAGTTTTATTTCGTTTACCCTTGTGCTGCGGAAAACTTCGTTTACCTGGTTATACTGAACCCCGGCTTTAACCAGGAAATTTTCACCAATATTTTTCACAAGGCTGATACCTGCATTAAAAGATACTTGCTTGTGGAGTGTGCTATCCATGCCCGTCCTTATGTTCTTACCTGCTATTTTACCTGTTACATTTTTAAATACCATCATTGGCGAAGCGTAAAAATCAACGTACCAGTCATTGCGTGGGGCATCGCCATTTATGGGGCAGGGGAGGACGGGGTTTTTAAGTTTGGCTTCTAATAATTGCCGGGGCGAAACTTTATTTATAGACGCCCTTATTAACTGTCTTAGTGAATTTTGGTGTTGCTCGGTCTCATCTAAAAATGGTTCGTCTGTCGCCAGGTGGTTACGAAAGTTGCCGCTTTCTACAAACACATCTTCATTTAAAAACCCTTTATGCTGTTTTGTACTATTCTTTGCCTCAGAAGCGGGTAAATACGAACCCTCCTCAATGCTTTTACCAGAGGAATTCGGATTGTGATTTTTGTCTGAGATATTGCTGATAGAGGGGTTCTTGTTCTCGTTAGTGTGCATTGAATTTTGCTCCAAGTCGTTTATCGTCTTTGGCGTAAGTGTGCTATTGGTTGAGGCTGGGTTTTGGTTATGTGCCGAAATATTTCCATTTTCCCTGTTTTGGGAGGTAAGTTTCTGTTGTGCATCATTTTGCTGTAATCCAAAATAATAAATAGTTCCACCTGCCAGGGTTAAAAATATCAGTGCGGCTGCCCACCACCAGGCCAAAGGGCGGCGTCTGTATTTTTCCTGCATAATGCGCTGCCACATACCATCAGGCACATCAGTAGTGTAATTGTTCAATCTGTTGTTGATGTCGGCATCAAAATCTGCATCCAACTCGTCCATTCTTTTACTAAGATCGTCGAACATATTTGCCGGAACGGCACTTACATAACTGGTAATGTGGGCGTTTAGGGCAGCATCAAAAGATTGATCCAGCGCATTTAACCTGCTGCTAATCTTGTCAAACATGGCTGTTGGCACCACGCTTTCATGGTTGTAGAGCCCGTCCCTTATCTTATCGTCGAATTGCTCTGTCATGCAGCCACGGTTTTATGTAACATGGCAATTTGCTGCTGTAGCATTTTTCTAGCTTTTACCAGTTGGCTCCGGCTGGTACCGGGTTGTATTTTTAGCATCTCCGCTATTTCTTCGTGGCTGTAACCTTCTATTACATAAAGGTTAAAGACCAGCCGGTAACCATCCGGCAAACGCTTTATTAGTTCCAGTATTTCTTTTTCGCCTAAATGAACATAAGCCCCGGCATCTACGTTTTCCGATACTTTTTCGGGTCGTATTTCCTCAAACCGTATTTTCTTTTTCTGCAGATGTTTTAAGGCCGTGTTTACGACTACACGCCGCATCCAGCCTTCAAAACTACCTTCGAACTTGTATTGGTATAGGTATCGAAAAATTTTTACGAAGGATTCCATCAGCAGGTCTTCGGCTTCCATCTGGTCGGCTGCATATCGTAAACATATAGTCATCATTTTACCCGAATGCTGGTCGAACAGCATCCGCTGGCAATGTTTATCATCGGCCATGCATTGTTGGATGATTTCCTTTTCGGTCAAAATTTTTTGCAGCGGGTTTAGATGTGCAGATACCCGTTTGATAATTAATGTTGCTTGTAAAGAAACAAATTTGATAGGCCAGCACCACGACTTATTATTTGGGGCAATCCAGTTTCACCGTATACCTACTATAATTATCAAAGCAATCAATTCTGATAGCCTTACTGCCATTAACGCATACCCAGCTTAGTTTCAAAAAAACCAAGCCTTTTTTGGGGCGTTTTAGTTCGTAGTAATAATAGCCGGCAAGGGTTTTTGAATCGCAGCTTTTAAGAAGCCTGGCGGTAAAAGGCTTTTTGCCAAATATGCTGTCGAGGTTGTATTTGGGCTGCATCTCGTTGGAAAGTGGCGAACTGATAATGCTAAAAGTTCCATACCCCATTCGTGGGCCTTTAAGCATGACATCCCATTTTATGGGCTGCCCACCCTTGCGTAAAGCTCCGGCCTTTAATTGTGATGTCAGCGGTACCTTTTCTAAAAAAAAATTGATGCTGGTATCGTCGCTCATTTCATTTTATCTGCTTTCCATTTTACCGGAAATTTTTTGGGCTTGCCTACAGCCCAGTTGCCTATGTTTTCATATCCGGTGCTATCGGTTATGACCTTTTTAATAAGGTCGTATAATTCGGTTTTTACAAGCTGCGCATTTGCAGCAATGGTGCAAATGGCAAATAAGGTTGAGAGAATTATTGCTTTCATGTGGCTAAAGCTAAACGATATTTTTAAAAGGTTTGCTTTGGAAAAGATGCAAGTAATGCGTCTGGGTAAGTGTATGCCCTGCAAATCTTCCATATTTGGGAATTTTCTTTAGTTTTGGTACATGCGGATAATTGCAAAGAGTACGCTGCGAATTTTTTAGGAGCATACCGCTTTTAAAAGATTCGCAACAGCAGCTTAAAGCCTGGTACGATGTTATCACCGATAGAGATTGGCTTACACCAAATGATATTATTGCCCATTTTACTAAAACAGATACAGTAGGCAATAATAGATTAGTGTTCAATATTTGTGGGAACAAGTACAGGGCCGATTGTTTATTTTAGATACGATATACAAGTGGGCTACATCAGGTTTATAGGTACGCATAAAGAATACAACGGAATAAAAAGATCAACAAAATTTAAATGATGGAATCTAAATATTTAGTAAAGCCAATCCACACAAAGGAGGATTATTTGGCTACGATGTCAGCCATTGAATCATTGCTCGATTGTAAACCAGGGTCAAGGGATGCAGATTTATTAGAGGTGTTGTCTATTTTGGCAGATGAATACGAAAACAAAAACATGCCCATAGAAGCTCCGGATCCGATAGAAGCGGTGAAATATAAAATGGAGCAAATGAACCTTTCTCAGAAAGATGTAGCACAATATTTTGGTGGTGAAAACAGGGCTTCAGAGGTGCTAAACAGGAAACGACCCCTTACACTCAAAATGATAAAATCGCTTCACAAAGAATTGCAGATACCTGCCAATGTTCTTCTTGCAGGTTGAGGCAAAAATTATCTGTCTCATTTTTTGTTTAAGCGCTGTATTACCTGGTCATAGCTTTTGCTCAAGCACTTTTTGTTATAATGCTGGCTATTGAGACTCCACTTACGCCATTGTCTTCTTTTATAGGGTACTTCTAAAAACTATCCATTTTCCCTCCCGTCCGAACGACTTGGGCGGGCGGGCTCTGGAGGGGAGTTAAAATGGCAGGCCAAGCAAGAAAATTGAGTTTTAGAGGTGCCCAATACTAATTTTACCATTCTTTTACGCAATACCTATTATGAAATTTTACCCGGAATCTACATTAGTGCAGTTAGAGTTTGACAAAGTACAGGCTTTGGTTACAGGGTTATGTGCCACCCAATATGGCAAAACAAAAGCATCGCAGCTTCGCATACATACCCACATACAATACATACAACTAGAGCTGCAGCAGACCCACGAAAGCAAACTGCTGCAACAAAGTGGCCAAAGCATACCGAACGATTTTTCGCAGCCGCTGGAAAAAGAAATTAAACTATTAGGCATACCAGGGGCTGTGCTGGCCACCGAAGATTTTGTGCTCATAAAAAGGCTCTGCGATGCGGTGCAAAGCATCTTTCGCTGGTTCGACAGGGATCGGCGAGAAACCTACCCGGCACTGACCAAGGTGGTGGAAGAAAACTATTATGAGAAAGCAATCATTGATTTAATTAACGGCGTGATAGACGAAGCCGGACAGGTAAAAGACAATGCCAGTGAGGATCTGCAAAAGATACGAATGAGCCTCTATCGCAAACGTGGCGAACTGCGGCGCATGTTTGATAAGATTGTGCAGAAGATGAACAAGCAAGGTTACCTCGCCGATATTGAAGAGAGTTTTATGAACGGCCGCCGGGTACTCGCCGTTTTTGCCGAAAATAAAAGAATGCTCAATGGCGTATTACACGGCGAAAGCGATAGCCGCCAAACCGCCTTTATAGAGCCAGAGGAAACTACCGGGCTCAACAATGAGATCTTTAGCCTGGAAAATGAGGAACGAAAGGAACTATACCGTATCCTTCGCAACCTTACGGCACAACTAAACCCGTATGCGCCGCTGCTGAAAAGCTATATTGGCATTATAGGTGAGTTTGATTTTATACGAGCCAAGGCAAAACTAGCTGTACAAATGAACGCCCATTACCCCACCGTGGTCAACAAGGTCCATATAGAATTGGAACAGGCTTATCATCCGCTGCTGTATTTGTACAATCAGGCCAGTAAAAAGCCTACGATACCGGTAAATATTACCCTTGACGAAAAGAACAGAATACTGGTGATCAGCGGCCCCAATGCCGGTGGCAAAACAGTGACCATGAAAACCATTGGGCTGATACAAGTAATGCTGCAAAGCGGCCTGTTAGTACCAGTTCACCCTAACAGTGTGGTCGGCGTTTTTCGTCAATTGTTTATCCATATCGGCGATACGCAAAGCATAGAATTTGAACTGAGTACTTATAGTAGCCACCTGCAACACATGAAGCATTTTATAGAAACGGCCAATGGCAAAACGCTGTTTTTTATAGATGAATTGGGTAGTGGTAGCGACCCCAATCTCGGCGGTGCATTTGCCGAAGTGATCATGGAAGAACTGGCGAAGAAACATTCATTTGGCATTGTTACCACCCATTACCTCAACCTGAAAGTGATGGCCAACCGGGTGCCTGGCATCATTAACGGCGCCATGCAGTTCGATGAAGAAAAACTGTCGCCACTCTATAAGCTCATTGTGGGTAAGCCTGGCAGCAGTTATACCTTTTCCATTGCAGAGCGTATTGGCCTGCCCAAACACCTTATTAACAAGGCACGTAGCATTATAGATGAAGACCATTTTAAACTGGACAAACTGCTGAACCGAACCGAGCAAGACCTGCAAAAACTGGAAGTAAAAGAAACCGAACTTAACAAGCTAATGAAGGAAAATGAACGGTTGAAAAAAGAAATGCAGCAGGTAATGGACAAAGAGCGCCACCACCAGCAAGTAGAAGTACTAAAAGAACAAAACCGCCTAAAGGAAGAACAACTCGATTACATTAAAGACATGGACCGAAAACTTAAGGCCCTGGTAATGGAATGGCGAAAAACCGACAATAAAGAGGAAGTAGTAAAAATGATACATGCCGTTCTTTTTAAACAAAAAGAAAAGCAGGTGGCCGAAAAGCAACAGAAGAAAATGGACACCAAATACATAGAACTGAACGGCGACATACAAGAAGGCGATAAAGTAAAAATGAAAAAGAACCGGCAGGTGGGCATTGTAAAAGAGATACGTGGCAAAAAGGCCATTGTGCAGGTGGGCGTAATACCCATTACCATTGAGCTAAGTGAACTGGTAAAGGTGATAGATAAGCCGGTAGAAGTGTAATTCGGGGGACAAATAAAAAGATTTGTCTCGTCCTAAAATAGGTTTACAATTAAAAATTGTAAAACATGGGAATTAAGCAATCAATTATTGACGAGTATTTATTGGGTGGTACCAGTTACCGCCAGCTTTCAAAAAAGTACGGTTTTAGCCGTACAAGAATACATGAATGGTTTCAAGAATTTACTGGCGTAACTCCGATAAAAAAAGGGACAGAAAATGGATTTACTTTAGCTGTTATGACCCCTTTAAAAAATGATTCGGTAAACAAGGAGATTGAAGTATTGCAAAAGCAATTAGCCCAGGAGAAATTGCATAACAAGCTCCTTACGGCTATAATAGAAATTGCGGAGACAGAACTTAAAATACCTATCCGAAAAAAGTATGGTACCAAGCAATTGAAAAAGTAAGGCATAGTGAAAATTTGCGATGCTTGTCATCGCTATGCTTATTGCTTAGTTATTCACGACAGGCTTTTTATGGCCATCAGAAACATTTGGAAGAAGAAGTTTTTCAATCAGAACTGGTGGTTCAGGAAGTGATAAGACATCGAATATTACAGCCTCGGGTTGGGACAAGAAAACTGATTATCATGCTGCAAGAGTTTGTTAAACGACATAAGATAAGCATGGGTAGAGATGCGTTGTTTTCGCTGTTACGTGAGCAGGATTTATTGGTAAGAAAGCGAAAGCGCAAAGCTGTTACTACGTATTCGAAACACTGGCTAAGAAAGTATCCAAATTTGATTAGGGAGTTTGTGCCACTGGCTCCAAACAGGCTCTGGGTAAGCGATATAACCTATATTGTTCTGAGCGAAGGTTTTGCTTACCTAAGTTTGGTAACGGATGCTTACAGCCATAAAATAACAGGGTTTTACCTGTCTACAACCTTGGAGGCAAAGGGGTTGGTAATGGCTTTAGAGATGGCAATAAGAAGTTGCACAAACATTACCAGTCTAATCCATCATTCCGATAGAGGGGTGCAATATTGCTGTGCTGATTATGTTGATATTTTGCAGCAAAAAAACGTAAGAATAAGCATGACAGAGAATGGCGATCCGTTAGAAAATGCAATTGCAGAAAGAGTAAATGGAATATTAAAAGAGGAATTGTTACAAGTACAATATAACAGTTTTGAGGAGGCTCAAAAAAGTGTAGCAAAGGCAATTACGATTTATAATTCTATCAGACTGCATAGCAGTTGCGACATGCTCACTCCAAAAGAAGCCCATAAAAAGGAAGGTGAATTAAAAAAACATTGGAAGAATTACTACAAAAAAAAGGAGGTCGTTTTGGATAAACTAGAGTGAGTTTTTTTAGGCATGTAAACCTCTGAAGTAAATGTTTAAAAAAGGGTTTGGCTGATGCCAAACCCGACTATGAATTACTTCATCGGTCACAAGGATATTCCTAGCAGGTTGCTCTCCAGCAGAGCCTACTGCCGCTGCTCCTTGATAGGATGAATGTAAACCTATTTTAGTACTAATTTCAACCTGCAAACTAATGGTAGGATTATCT
>Ga0105048_10013269_pt1 | contig 12878 bp, 8 predicted proteins | sample MAT05_FD_78382 | JGI IMG/M metagenome (GOLD analysis project Ga0105048, IMG submission 78382) | Freshwater microbial communities from Lake Fryxell liftoff mats and glacier meltwater in Antarctica - MAT-05 | ecosystem: Environmental > Aquatic > Freshwater > Ice > Liftoff microbial mat | place...
CTCGGCGTCGTCCTTCTCCTAAACGTCGACGTCGGTGCTCTCGACGTACGCCCGCAGGAAACCGAGGAACATGATGACCCGACCCGAGGCGATGAACTCCGCGTCCTGGCCGGGGGCCGCCACCGCGTCGACGGCGTCGGGCGCGGCAGCAGGGGCAGTCGCCCCCAGCTTGATGCTGGCGGTGACGCCGCGGGCGTCGGCCATCTGGGAGGCGACGGTGCGCTGCCAGATCAGCTCGTACAGGCGCAGCTCGTCGCCGGACAGCTCGCGGGCCAGCTCGCCGGGGGTGCGGAACACGTCACCGGAGGGACGGATCGCCTCGTGCGCCTCCTGCGCGTTCTTGACCTTGCCGGCGTAGCGGCGCGGCGCGTCCGGGACGTACTCGGGGCCGTAGAGGTCACGGGCCTGCTGGCGGGCGGCGTTGACGGCGGTCTCCGACAGGTTGCTGCTGTCGGTGCGCATGTAGGTGACGTAGCCGTTCTCGTACAGCCGCTGGGCGGTCTGCATGACGCGCTGGGCGGAGAAGCGCAGCTTGCGCCCGCCCTCCTGCTGCAGCGTCGAGGTCATGAACGGGGCGTACGGCTTGCGCGTGTAGGGCTTCTCGTCCGTCGAACGGACCGAGAACGGCACGTCGGCCAGGCGGGCGGCCAGATCGTTCGCGGACGCCTCGTCGAGGTGGACGACGTCGGAGGAGTCCTTCAGCAGGCCGGTCGTCTGGACGAAGTCCTTGCCGGTGGCGAGCCGCCGGCCGTCGAGGGAGGTCAGCGTGGCGCCCAGCCGGCGGGGCGCCGTCGGGTCGTCCTGCTCGGGAGCGGTGAGGCTGGCGGCGATGTCCCAGTACGACGCGACGCGGAACGCCATCCGCTCCTGCTCGCGCTCGACGACGACCTTGGTGGCCACCGACTGCACGCGGCCCGCCGAGAGCTTCGGCATGACCTTCTTCCACAGGACCGGGCTGACCTCGTAGCCGTAGAGACGGTCCAGGACGCGGCGGGTCTCCTGCGCGTCGACCAGCGCCCGGTCGAGCTCGCGGGGGGACTCGACGGCATGCTGGATCGCGGCCGGGGTGATCTCGTGGAAGACCATCCGGCGCACCGGAACCTTAGGGTTGAGCGTCTCGAGCAGGTGCCAGGCGATGGCCTCGCCCTCGCGGTCCTCATCGGTCGCGAGGAAGAGCTCGTCGGCGTCCTTCAGCAGGGCCTTCAGCTTGGCGACCTGCTGCTTCTTGTCGGCGCTGACCACGTAGAGCGTCTCGAAGTCGTTGTCGACGTCGACGCCGAGCCGCGCCCAGGCCTGGCCCTTGTGGCTGGCCGGAACATCGGCGGCGTTCCGCGGCAGGTCGCGGATGTGGCCGATCGAGGACTCCACGACGTAGCCCGCGCCGAGGAAGCCAGCGATCTTCTTGGCCTTGGCCGGTGACTCGACGATGACCAGCCGGGTGCCGGTGCCGGTGCGCGCAGCCTTGCCCCGGGGCGCCTTGGGGGCGGCCAGCACGGGCTGCAGGTCGGTCTCGGACACGCTTCTCCAGGGTCATCGACGTACGAAGGGACGCGGGCAGTGTGTGACGCGCCAGTGCCCACCTGTCAAACGGTGGCGCCCGCAGAGTCTGCACGACGGTCGCCTCCGGGCTCGGCACGATCCGGCCCAGGGAGCGCGGAACTGCGCCTTCCGTACCCCCGCCCGCGGATCAGGCGGGCCGTCCACGCCTCCTGACGATGAGGCCTCGGGCAGGTGTCGTGGCGGGGTACGAGTTGGCAGCCGGGGATGACCGTATCCGACCGCTACTGGCGATGTTCGGACGGACGACCGTGACCCTCGTGCTGCTGACCGTCGGCTACTACCTCGTGCCGATCGGCGGGCGGTGGGACGACGCCGTCTGGTTGCTCCGACTGGCGGGGGCCCTGCTGCTGGTGACGGTGCTCACCGAGCGCACCCGCCGCTACGTCGCCCGCCGCCTGCGCCGGCTCAACCCCGATCGGCACCTGATCCCGACGCCCAGCCTGCGCGGCGAGAGCGCGAGGTGGCTCAGGATCGAGCTCCTGCACAGCGCGCTCTACCTGTTGGTGCTCGGCTTCGCTCTGGCCTACGCCATCACCGCCACCGCCAGCCCGCCGCAGTTCTTGGGCATCGACGACCGGACAGACGCGCTGTACTTCTCGGTCACCCTCGTCTCGACCGTCGGGCTCGGCGACATCCACCCGACCGGGACGTTCGGGCAGCTGCTCGCCACCTCGCACAGGCTCTTCAACGTCATCTACCTCGGTACGGCGCTGCGCCTGCTCAGTGCCCGAGCCACCCCCACTGGATGAGGCGGCCGGCGTCGCCGACGCGAAGGGTGGGAGCAGTCCCGACCGAGGAGGGTGTGATGCACGACATCCCGTACGACCTTCGGAGCCCGAGGTGAGCACCCCGGTCCCGCGCGGCTCGACGGCCGGGCAACGACCCAGCGGCCGCGTCCTCGTCGGCGTCGCGCTCGCCGTGCTGCTCGTGCTGTGGGTGGCGGTCAACCGCAACGACGTGGAGGTGTCCTTCATCCTCTTTCAGGCGAGCCTGCCGCTCTGGATGGCCCTGACCCTCGCGGCGCTGCTGGGCGCAGCGGCCGGGCAGCTGGTCGGGAGACGGCGCCGGCGCTGACGCGCTGGGCATTGCGTGATCGGCGGCCTCGGTCCGACGCGCCGTTCGGTGCAGCCGGACCTCGTCGCGCAGCCGCCGGTCGGTGGCCTCGGTCTTGCGGTCCTCATCGGTCGAGAGCAAGAACTCGTCGGCGTTCCTGGGCAGCGCCTCCAGCTTCGCGACCTGCTGTTCCTTGTCGGCGCTGACGACGAAGAGCGTCTCGAGCCGATGTCGAGGCCTGGCCCCGTGCCGTGTGGCTGGCTGGACGTCCGCGGCGTTGCGCGGCAGGTCGGCGATGTGACCCCTCGAAGGCTCCCCGCCGTAGCCGGCGCCGCGAACGCCGACGATCTTCTGGCCTTGGCGGCGACTCGACGATTACCAGGCGGGTGCTGGTGCCGGTCTTGCGGCGTCCTGCCGCGGGTCCGTCGATGGCGGCTCGGCGTTCGCGTCGTCGGTCTCGGGCACGGCTTCGGGTCCTGTACCCAGGTCGGGGGACGGGCCCGCATCCGGCTCGCTCCGGCGACAACGGCATTGGCAGAGGGGATTCGGCCACTACCGGGCTTGGGAGGCTGCCTGCCGGTCACGGAAGCCATCGCGGTGCCGACCGGCCAGTGCCCGGGCGATGTGGCGTCGTCGGGGACCGCACCGTGGACGCCTGGGACGAGCCAGCGGTGGCGACACGGAGGCACGAGGAGTCAGTCGACCCGCGGTAGGACGCTTCGTCGAGCCGTCACGCAAGCTGCGCTGCGGCCTCCGACGCGGTCACCGCAAGGCCGGCTGTCAGCAGCAGGCGGTCGGCGCTCACCAGCGGGCATTGATGGGCCTGCGCGGCAGCCGTGCGGCGACACGTGGCTCGGTCGGGGCCCTTCGCGATACGAGCGCTCCCCGTCATGGCGCGTTGGCGCGTTGAGGAATCTCAACGCGCACCCCTCCCTCTGGGCCATACCGGCCATGCAGTTGCGGCGACAACCTTGCTTCGAGCCGGAGAGCACTCCGCACCCCCCTTGAACTCAGGAGTCACGTTGCGTACGTCCGCCGCCACCTCGATCTTCACCGCCCGCCGCGTCGCGTCCACGATCGTGCTGCCAGGCGTCTTCGCCGGCCTGCTGGTCTTCGCCTCGCCGGCGAGTGCGGCGACGGGCAACCCTGCCGGGGTGACCGGCGTCTGCAACGGCGTGGTCAACCAGCTGGCGCACCGCGGCATGGTGCAGGAGAACCTGCTGCGCGCTGCGGCGAAGAGGAACGCCGACGTGATCGCCAAGCTGCAGGCCGAGAAGTCCGTCCTGGTGACCACTCGGAACATGCTGACCACGGAGATCGCCACCGCCGAGCAGATGATGGCCTCGCTCGATGCTGCGGGCGTCAGGCTGGACGCCGACATCGACGCGGCCACCGCGGAGGTCGTCCGCCTGACCACGGCGGAGGCCACCACGATCACGGCGATCGCCGACGCGGAAGAGGCGCTGGAGGGTTTCAGGGACGAGCAGGCTGCCCTGACCGCACAGCTCACGCCGCTGCAGACCGACCTGGCCGCGGCCCAGGCAGCCCAGGTAAATCTGGTCGAGCAGGAGAAGGTCGTTGACGGGCAGATCGTCGCCAAGAAGGAGGCCGTCGCCGCCGCGAACAGCCAGGTGACGGTGCTGCAGACCGCGGCCAACGACGCTTCCGCTGCCCTCGCCGCCAAGAAGACGGCCATCACCACCGCCGAGGGTCAACTCGAGACGCTCACCGTGACCGCGAAAGACGCTGCGGTCGCGCTCACGGCGGCTGCCGACGCGGTCAACGCTGCTCAGGGCGTGCTCGAGAACCTTGAGGCTGTCGTCGACACGTCTGCCGGTTCGCTTGCTGCGAAGCAGAAGGCTGTCGCGGACGCGACAGCTGAGCTGGAGCGCCGCACGGCCGCGGTGACGCTTGCTGCGGACGCGGTGACGGCGAAGCAGGCCGAGATCACTGAGGCTGCGACGGAGCTGAAGACGCTTCAGGGGAAGGAGACGGCCGCCCGCGCGACCCTCGCCGGAAAGGAGGCGCAGGTTGCGGACGCCACGGTGAAGCTGACCGACGCGCAGAAGGGCGCCGCCGACGCCGACAAGCTGGTCTCAGACACCATGCTGCTCATCGCCGCGGCGGAGGATGAGCTCGAGGGGCTGGAGTCGACCGGGACGGCCGCACAGGTCGACCTTGACGCCAAGAACCAGGAGATAACGGACGCAAAGGGGCTGCTGGTCACGCATGAGAAGGCCGCGGCCGACGCCGGCGCGGCGCTCGCCGCCCAGAACGCGGCCGTCACCAAGGCCGAGGGCGAGCTCGAAACGGCAACGGCAACGGCGACGACGGCGAGCGAGGCCGTGACCGACAAGCAGGGCGAGATCACCGCCGCCGGCACCGTTCTGAAGGCGGCGCAGGACGCCGAGAAGGCCGCTGTTACCGCCCAGGCCGCGGCTGCTACCGCCGTCGACGACGCCGAAACTGCTCTTGGCCCGCTCGAGACCGAGGGAGCGACCGCCGCTGCGGCCCTGGCCGCCAATCGGCAGGCCGTGATCGACGCGCAGGCCGTCCTGGCGACCAAGCAGGCTGACGCGACGAAGGCGGCCGATGCCGTGACCGCCAAGAACGCCGACATCAGCAAGGCGCAGGGCGAGCTGGCGGTGCTGCAGGCCGACGCGGTGAAGGCCGACGAAGCCGTCACCGCCAAGAACGCACAGATCACCACGGCGCGGGGCGAGCTGACCACGCTGCAGGCCAACGCGGCGAAGGCCGCCGACGCTGTCGCAGCGAACACCGCCGCGATCGCCGCCAAGGCTGTCGAGATCAAGGCGGTGCAGGACCAGATCACGGCGAAGAACGCTGAGATCGTGGCGAAGCAGGCCGCGATCACCAAGGCGCAGGGTGAGCTCAAGGTCCTGACGGACCGCAAGACCCTCCTCGTGGCCGAGATCGCCCGCTACGAGGCGGTCAAGGACAACAAGGACGGTCTGAAGAAGGAGGCCGAGGAGAGGCTGCCGTTGCTTCGTGCCGAGCTGACGACCGTCAACTCGCAGATCACCGCCAAGACCGGTGAGATCGCCGGCCTGCAGAGCGACCTCACGACGCTCCAGGCCAGCGTCGACACTCTCAACGCGCAGCTGCTGACCAAGCAGCAGGAAAGCAGCGCCCTGCAGTTGCTGGCCGCGCCGCTGCAGGCCACGCTGAACACCGCCAACACCGCCGTCGCCACCAAGCAGGCCGAGCTCACCGCCCTGCAGAACCAGCTCCCGGCGCTGGCCACTGCCGTGACCAACGCCAACAGCGCCGTCACTGCCAAGCAGGCTGAGCTCACCAAGCTGCAAGGCGAGCTGACGACACTGCAGGCCGCCGCTGCCAACGCGGACAAGGCGGTCACCGACCAGGCCAAGGTCGTCGCCGGCCTGGAGGCTCAGGTCCCGGCGCTGACCGCGAACGTCGCGGCCGCCGAGAAGAAGATCACCGATCAGAAGGGCGTCCTGGCCGGGCTCAAGGAGACACTCGCCGGAGCCAACACCACCATGACCGCCGCCCGGACCGCGACCGCCGCCGCGGACCTCGAGCTCACGCGGCTGCAGGGCCAGCTGCCGGCCCTGCAGGACGCGGTCGAGGCCGCTGACGCCGCGGTCGATGCGAAGCAAAGCGAGCTGACCGGCCTGCGCGGCGCGGTGAACGGGCTGCAGACGACCGTCACCGCCGCCGACAAGGCCGTCGACGACCAGAAGGCGCTCATCGTCAGGCTGGAGACCGAGCTGCCCGGGCTCACCGAGGGCCTCGAGGAGGCACAGCAGAACATCGCCGCCCAGAAGGGCGTGCTGGCCGGTCTGGAGCGGAACTTGACGACCGCCCAGGGCGAGGTCGCGGCCGCAGACACCGCGGTTGCGTCTGCCGAGGGCGAGCTCAAGGCGCTGGAAGCCGAGCTACCGGCGCTGCGCACCGCGGTCGACGAGGCCGCTGGGGCCGTCGCCGCCAAGCAGGGCCAGCTCGACGGTCTGCGCGGTCAGCTCCCCGGCCTGCAGAAGACCGCAGCCGACGCGTCTGACGCCGTCACCGCGCAGACCACCGTCCTGACCGTCCTGCAGGGCGAGCTTCCCGGTCTGGAGGCAGCACTGGCCGCCGCGAACACGAAGGTCGCCGACCAGAAGGTCGTTCTCTCCCGTCTGCAGGTAGAGCGGGCCGCCGCACAGCGGGCTCAGGAGGTCGCTGACGGCAACGTCACCGCCAAGACCACCGAGCTCACCGGCCTGAAGGGCGAGCTTTCTGCCCTGCAGGAAGCGCTCCGGCTCGCGAACGTCGCCGTCACGGGCAAGCAGGGCGAGATCACCGGCCTGAACACCGAGATGGACTCCCTGGTCGCCAAGCTGGGTGTACTCAACGGCCAGATCACCGCCAAGGAGGGCGAGATCACCGCCCTGCAGGGCCAGGTCGCGCCGCTGCTCGCCTCGCTCAACGCGGTCAACGCCGAGATCACCGCCACCGAGAACCAGCTCGCGAGCCTGCAGACCTCGCTGACGTCCCTGGACAAGCAGGTCACCGACGCCCAGGCGGTGCTGCGCGGCCTGGAGGCGCAGAAGAAGCAGAACAAGCCCGCGATCGTTACGCAGAAGGACGTCGTCACCGGCCTGCAGGCCAAGCTGGGCGCCGTGCAGAACCAGATCAACGCCATCGACGGCACCATCGCCCTGGGCGGCTGCGCCGCTCCCTGATCTGATCGACATGCGGGGCAGGGCCCTGGGCCCTGCCCCGCAGTCGTTGGCAGAGAAGACGCTCTGCCTGCCGGGCTTGCCGGCGGGGCCCGAACGGGAGCAGCATCACCGGAGACCGAGGAGACGGCAGCATGACAAGTTCACAGGACCGCGAGCATGCCGAGCCCCCCAGCGATCTGACGCTGTACGACGCTGCTGAGATCTACGCCGTCTCCGCCCGCACCCTCGCCCAGCACATCCGCTGCGGCCAGCTCCCTGCCTACAAGACCGCCGGGCCGACAGGCCGGGAGTGGCGGGTCACCAGGGACGCGCTGGACGTCGCCGGTTACGCGGCACGAGTGGTCCCCAGGGAGTCAGACGCACCCGAGCCCCCGCTGGTCGTGGCGCTCCGTCGCAGCCTCAGCGCGGCGAGAAGATCCGCCGCCGCTGAGCGCCGCAGGGCTGAGGACGCCGACCGCCGGCTCGGCCACGCCATGCTGGAGTGCGGACGGCTCCGCGCCGCCCTGGCAGCCGCCACCGGCGAGAGTCACAGGCCGATCGAGGTGGACCTCGACTCCAAGACGGCTCGGTGGCTCGTCGATGCCGCGCGCGGGGATGCCCACCTGCGCCAGCAGACCTGAGCTCAGCGCCGAGACGCGCTCACAGCTACTGCGCGCGCGCCAGCCGTACGGCCGACTCCCGATCCGGCACCCGCAGCTTCTTCAGCACATTCGCCACGTGCGTCCGGACGGTCACCTGACCGATGAACAGCTTGTCCGCGATCTGCTCGGTCGACAGCCCCTCGGCCATCAGCTCGAGCACCTCGGTCTCGCGGCCCGTCAGCCGCGCCGCCGCAAGACCCTTGCTCGGTCGGAAGATGCGCCGCGCGGGGGAGTTCAGCTGCCGCATCACCTTCATCGCCAACGAACGCGGTAGCGCGGCCTCACCGGCCATGACGCCACGCAGCGCCGCTGCCAGCCGGTCCGGGTCCATGTCCTTCAGCAAGAAGCCCGAGGCGCCGGCACGTAGCGCATCGAAGAGGTCCTCGTCGTCCCGGGACGCGGTCAGCATGACGACTGCCATGTCCGGTAGCGCCTTCGTGATCTCCGACGCTGCTCGGATACCGCCGCCAGGCATGCGGATGTCGAGCAGGCACACGTCCGGCCGGTGCTCCAGCGCTGCGGCGAAGGCCTTGGGCCCGTCGCCCACCGCCGCGAGCACGACACAGCCGTCCGCCTCCAGCGCCTGCCGCACGCCTGCGCGTGTCGGCGCGTGGTCGTCCGCGATGACGACCCGCAACAGCTCGCTCATGTCCAGCTCACCTGCACCCTCGTCCCTCGTCCGATCACGGACGTCAGGGCGTACGACGCTCCTGCGCGCTCCGCCCGCTCGCTCATGCTCGTCAGCCCGAACCCGGGGCTCACTAACCCGCCCGGGTGAAAACCGCGACCGTCGTCCTCGACGGTCAGCGACAGCGGTTCCCGAGACAGGCCGACCGAGACGCACCGCGCCTCGCCGTGCCGCACGGCGTTGCGAAGCGCCTCCCCCGTGATGCGGAAGATCGCTTCGGACTGCTCAGGAGTCACCATGACTATGTCTTCGATCGAGGTGACCGTACGGACGTCGTAGCGGCGGCCGAGATCCTCGACCGTCTCCTCGAGCACCACCCCGAACGCCTGGTCGGCTGGGCGGGTGAGCGCACCGATCGCGTGCCGCGACTCCTCGAGCGCCCGCCCGGCAGCGCCGCTGAGCTGCTGCGCGAGCCGGCGGTCCTCCGGGTGCGACTGGAGCCGGAGCGCTTGAGCGCAGATGTACGTCAGCTCCTGGGTCAGCCCGTCGTGCAGGTCGCGGGCCAGCCGTCGGCGGTCCTCCAGGACAGCGGCGACCGTGCGTGCCTGCCAGTACGACTGGATCTCCCGTGCCGCGCCCACGAGGAGCAGGACGTACGACGCCAGTCGCAGCACATCACCGGTGTGGACGACGTCGGTGGAGAGCGAGGGGAACAGCAGGTAGTGCACCCGCGCGGCGCCGGCGAGCACGCAGTGCACGGCCATCCAGCGCATGAGCTCGTCGCGGGTCCGGGTGGCCTGGCGAGTGAAGGCCACAGCCGCCACGGCGTACAACAGCAGCCCCAGCAGCTGGGCACCCAGCACCACCGGGTGCCCGGTGATGAGTGGGCGCGCGGCGTCCTCGATCCGCACGTCGGCGTCGACCGGCGGCGGCAGCCGCTCGATGGAGACCGCGCGCAGCGCGATCAGCCCGACCAGCAGGAGCAAGGTGATCACCACGACCTTGCGGTGCCTGTGCACCCCGCCTGGCTGGGAGCGCCGTGACGAGACCAGCGCAGCCGCGACGATCAGCACTGCCCCCAGCAGCCGGACGACCAGCGAGTCCCACTGGGCCGCGCGTTCGTCGTCACCGGCCACCGCCGCCGGCAGTGCCGTCAGCAGCAGGTTGGCCACGGCCACCAGCACGAGCCCGGCGATGAGGAGCAGCTCCTGCAACCGGTGGCTCTCCCGGTAGCGACCCAGCACGAGGTAGGCCACCAGCAGCGCCACCAGGGCGTTCACGGTCTCCAGCACCGCGTGCAGGGCTGGCGCCCGGTAGGCGAAGTGCACCAGCGGCAGGACCGCCACGAGCACCGTCACCAACACGGCCACAGCGGCGGCGACCGCGCTGAGTCGGAACGGGGACCACCGGCCCCTCGCCTGATTCGTGATCACAGCAGGACCACGGCGGTGGATGCGGGCACGGGACGCTTGCGCACGTGCCTCATCTCGTCAGGACGTCGGTCGCAGACACCGGAGGGCAGCAGCGGCGGCGCCGCGCAAGCACGCCTGCTGAGAACCTGGTCAATCTACGACAATCCAGGCAGCTTCTCGTCGATGCCCATGCGCTGGTTCTGGGGAGGCACGTTGTCCTGGGTCCCGGCCGAGCCGCCACCGCCACCGTTGAACCGCTGATCATCGCTCACGGGGAGAGTGTCGACACCAGCCAAGCTTCCTTGAGCCCCAGCACGCAGCGTCACCCTGCCGAGTGGCGGGGTCCCGGGCGCCCACCTGCCCCGGCCGCTCCTGTTCACCGGCGGGCTGATGCTGCTCAGTGCCCCGCTGCGCCTGGCCCTGCGGCCGTCAGGGGACGAGGAAGCCCTGCTCGATCAAGCGTTCCACGACCGGCAGCACCTGCTCGGCGGCGTCGTCCTCGCTGATCCCGGCCGACAGCGCCAGGACGGCCAGCAGCTCGCCGAGCCGCCGGGTCCCGTCGCAGCCGGCCAGCAGCGTCGCGCCGTAGACGTCGCCCCCGCCTGACCAGCGCAGGCCACGCTCCTGGCGCAGGACCTGCGCCTCGGCGTACCAGCCGTCCTCGGTCCGGCGCGCCGTCTGGTGCAGCCGCACGTCGTCGCGCAGCCGCCAGGCGGTGGCCAGCACACCCCTGTCCAGCGCGCGCTGGCGGGCGAAGAACTCCGGCACCTCGTGCCCCCATGCGGGCGCGAGCTGCTGCGGTGCGTCGTCGAGGTGCACCCGGCCGGTGCCGGGCGTCATCGCGAGGACCCCGAAGGCCACCGCCTCGACACGGCGCCGGGCGAACCAGTCGAGCCAGACGTCGTACAGCTGGTCGAAGCGAGCGCCCTCATCGGTGTCGCGCAGCCACGCCGTCACGTAGTCCTCCGGCGCAGCCAGCTCGCGCTGCACCACCCAGCCGTCGACGTCCGGGCCGAACCACGACTGCACGCGGGCGTCGCCGTCCTCGCCCTCGACGTGCAGCCAGTTGGCCAGCAGGACGGCGTAACCGCCCTCGACGAGGTGCCGGGGCAGCGCTTCCACGAGAGTGCGGCACAGGTCATCGCCGTCCTGACCGCCGTCGCGGTAGGTGTAGCGGGAGCGGTCAGCATTCTGCGGGCCGACGACGAACGGCGGGTTGCTCACGACCAGGTCGAACAGCTCGCCGCGGACGGGCTGGAGCAGGTTGCCGGTGCGTGCGTCGATCCTCTGGCCGTTCAGTGCGGCGGACAGCAGGGCGTACGCGGTGGCGCGAGGGTTGGCGTCCGTCGCCACCACGGTGCTGCTGTGGTCCTCGGCCAGCAGCGCCTGGATGCCCGAGCCGGCGCCGAGGTCGAGCGTACGGCCGACGTTGCCCCTGGGGGTGGAGGCTGCCAGGGTCAGGCTGGCCGCGCCGACGCCCAGCACCTGCTCGGGGTGCACGCCGTCGGCGGCCCGGCCGGGGTCGTGCGCGACGACCACCTCGACGCCGTCGTGGACCACCGGCTGCAGGCGGACGGCGGCGGCCACGCCGAACCCGTCCGGGACGAGCCAGGTCTCGGGCACCCCCGCCGTCCTGGCCTGCTTGAGGTCCACCTCGGTGCCGAGCACGAACAACCGGGCAAGCACCTCGAGCAGGCTTCCACCGTCGGTGCGCGGCAGCAGCGGGGCGAGCTCGCCGCGGTCGAGGTGCGTGCGCGCCGTCGCCCCCAGCAGGTCGTCCAGGGCCGTGGCGGACCAGCCGGCCGTGGTCAGGGCGCCCCACACCTGCGGGGCGTCGGCGAGCAGCGCCTCGGGGTCGGGTAGCAGGCGACGGGGGACGGGCGGCTGACGGGACACGCTGCGGACGCTACCGACACCCGGCCCACCCCCCGACGCCGACGGCCCCCCTCCTGCCGATGCCGGGAGGGGGGCCGTCGTACGGGCTGGAGGTCCTAGGCGCGGACCTTCTCGGCGTCCCCGGCGAACTCAACATTGCCGGCGACGCCGCGCTTGTTGCTGATCGTCACGGCGACCACGATCCCGACGATCGCCAGCGTCGCGATGACGAAGCGGACACCGAGGTTGGCCTCGTCGCCGATGCCGTACTGGACGACGGTCGGGGCGATGAGCAGCGCGACGAGGTTCATCACCTTGAGCAGCGGGTTGAGCGCCGGACCGGCCGTGTCCTTGAACGGGTCACCGACGGTGTCACCGATGATCGTCGCCTCGTGGGCCGCGGAGCCCTTGCCGCCGTGGGTGCCGTCCTCGACGAGCTTCTTGGCGTTGTCCCAGGCCCCACCGGAGTTGGACAGGAACACCGCCATCAGCACGCCGGCCGCGATCGCGCCGGCGAGGAAGGCGCCGAGCGGCTGGTAGCCGAGGGCGAAGCCGACCGCGATCGGCGACAGGACCGCGAGCAGACCGGGGGTAGCGAGCTCGCGCAGGGAGTCCTTGGTGCAGATGTCGACGACGCGGGCGTAGTCGGGCTTCTCGGTGTAGTCCATGATCCCGGGCTTGGTGCGGAACTGCTCGCGCACCTCGAAGACCACGCGGCCCGCGGCGCGGGACACCGCCTGGATCGCCAGACCGGAGAACAAGAACACCACCGCCGCGCCGATGATCAGGCCGAACAGCAGGTTGGGCTTCTCGATCGAGAGCGAGAACTCGTCCGCCGAGCGGCCCGCCTCGATGAGCGCTCGCTCGACCTCGGTGCGGAACGACCCGAACAGCGCGGTTGCCGCCAGCACGGCCGTGGCGATCGCGATGCCCTTGGTGATCGCCTTGGTCGTGTTGCCGACCGCGTCGAGGCTGGTGAGGACGAGCGCGCCCTCCGCGGTGA
>Ga0105048_10013270_pt1 | contig 12878 bp, 9 predicted proteins | sample MAT05_FD_78382 | JGI IMG/M metagenome (GOLD analysis project Ga0105048, IMG submission 78382) | Freshwater microbial communities from Lake Fryxell liftoff mats and glacier meltwater in Antarctica - MAT-05 | ecosystem: Environmental > Aquatic > Freshwater > Ice > Liftoff microbial mat | place...
GATCCGTTCCGCTCTTCGGACCACGATCCATTGATCGTCGGGTTTGATCTGGCGCGACCGCTGCCGCCGGAGCCTGCAGTTGACGCGCCGATTGCCGCACCGTTGCCGGTGAAGTGAGCGCTCGAGAGCGCCGTTGGGGTGGCAGGGTGGGAGTCAAACGGATGTGGTGACCCATCAGGGCTCATCGCCCATAGCTGATTCTTTTGACTTTTCAGCTGTTCGACTCGCTCACCCATTGGGTGAGTACGCTACGCGGCAGATTGCACGGTCATGGCTGCGCATGGCTGCGTTGCAACTGGTTGCAATGGAACAAGCATTCCGCCGGTCTGGCGGCGTAGTCGCCAGCCGTTCAAGCCGCGCAAGCTTGCCGGCTTTCATCCTCATTGCGCTTATGCGCTGCACATCTATAACCGCACACTCCACCCCGTCCAACTGAGGTTTCAAGGTTGAACCCCAAAAGGCGCCGGCTTGCCACTTTTTTGCTGACACCCTTGCCTTCTCGCCATCGACCCCCACAGTTTAGCGATGGATATTCGACCCCTGCCGGATGAGGCATTTACCGACGCCGCACTGAAACGTGATCGGCGACGTTTGGAAAACGCGGTGTTCTTGGGCGCGGTCGCTGTCGGCTTATTATGGCTAGTGGCCTTCGCCGAGTGGGTGGCTGGCACGCCATTTTCCCTGCTCGGATTGGCGCCGCGCGAGCCAATCGGCCTGCTGGGCATCCTCGGTTCGCCGTTGGTGCATGGTTCGCTCGATCATTTGATGGCCAACAGCTTGCCAACCTTTGTGTTGTTGGCACTCGGCATCTACGCGGTACCGCGTGCGACTTTCAAAGCGGTGCCGCTGATTTGGATCTTAAGCGGCATTTTGGTGTGGATCTTTGGCCGCGAATCCCTGCATATCGGTGTCAGCGGGGTCACCCACGGGTTGATGAGCTTTCTCTTTGTGTTGGGCGCGCTGCGCCGCGACCGGGTCGCGCTGGCTATCGCGCTGGTTGTGTTTTTTCTATACGGATCAATGCTGTATGGATTTTTACCACGCGAGGCGGGGATCAGCTTTGAGTTTCATGGCGCAGGGCTATTGACCGGCGTGCTCGCCGCCGTGCTGTTTCGCAAGCTCGATCCGCTACCGGCACAACGCCGCTACAGTTGGGAAGACGAATCCGAAGACGACGAAGACGGCTCAACGCGTTTGGGCGTAGACCCGCTGGAGCCGCCGCCGCCGATTGATGTCAAACCGATTTGGGACGGACCGAGCGCACCGCAACGCGGCGTGATCATCGCGTTTCCAACCCGGCGCCCGCCGGACGACGAACCACCGCGCACGCTGCATTGAACCATCCGATCGTGGAGAATCAGCGGTTAACACACGCGATCGGCAGCCAATGACCTCATTACCCAGACTTCCATTTGGCTTTGCCCGCAAGCATGGTGTAGCCGTGCTCGGTTTGGCGGGCGCCAAGGCGCGTATTGCCTGCCGACCGGACGTCAAACCGGAGGCGCTGCTGGAATTGCGGCGCTTTTTGGCGGTGCCGCTAACACTCGAAAAAGTCAGCGTCGAGCGTTTTGAGGCGCTGCTGCAGGAACTCTACGAAGCGGGTGGTGAGGACTCGCGCTCGATGGCGGCGGATATTGATCAGCGCCTGGACTTGAAACAACTCGCGGACGAACTGCCCGAGCCCACCGATTTGATGGAGAGCGAGGACGACGCGCCGATCATTCGATTGATCAACGCGCTACTCGCCGAAGCGGTGCGCGAAAATGCCTCCGATATTCATATCGAGCCCTACGAGAACCGACTGGTCGTGCGTTTTCGCGTGGATGGCATATTGCGTGAGGTATTGAGCCCGCAAAAATCGATCGCCCAGCCGGTGGTCAGTCGCATCAAGGTGATGGCCAAGCTGGATATCGCCGAAAAACGTCTGCCACAGGACGGCCGCATTGGCTTGCGCATCGCCGGGCGACCGGTGGACGTGCGCGTATCGACCATTCCAGCCAGTTTTGGCGAGCGCGTGGTGCTGCGTTTGCTCGACAAACAGGCCGGTCGCTTGAACCTTACCGAACTGGGTATGGACGAGGCCACGCGCGGCCGTTTAGATGAGCTGATCCGCCGTCCGCACGGCATTTTGCTGGTCACCGGCCCGACGGGATCGGGCAAAACCACCACGCTGTACGCGGCGCTCATGCAGCTCAATGACAAGAGCCGCAACATCATGACGGTGGAAGACCCCATCGAGTACTACATTGATGGCGTCGGCCAGATGCAAGTCAACACCAAAGTCGACATGACCTTTGCGCGCGGCTTGCGCGCCATTTTGCGGCAGGATCCGGACGTCGTCATGGTCGGCGAAATCCGCGATCTGGAAACCGCTGAGATCGCCGTGCAGTCATCGCTAACCGGCCATCTGGTGCTGTCGACCTTGCACACCAACACCGCCGTTGGCGCCGTGACCCGACTGCGTGATATGGGGATTGAGCCGTTTTTGTTGTCGTCTAGTTTGATCGGCGTGCTCGCTCAGCGTCTGGTGCGCGTGCTTGATCCCAGCCTGCGCGAGCAATATCAACCGAGCGCCGCCGAGCTCAGCGCGCTGGCCCATCCTGGCGCCAGTCAGTTGCTCTGGCGTCCAGCCAGCCCGGTGCAAAAAAACGGCGGCTACAAGGGTCGCACCGGCGTGTACGAACTGGTCGCGCTGGACGAAGCGATGCGCCAGGCGATCCACGACAAAGCCGGTGAACTCGAACTTGACCGCATTGCGCGCCGCTCCAGCCCCGGCATTATTGACGACGGCTGGCGCAAATGTGTCGCGGGAATTACCTCGGTAGAAGAGGTGCTGAAGGTCACCCGCGAAGATTGAGCGAAGTGACGCTGCAGAGGTCCGACACCTGCTTTTGTTGTTGTCACGTAGCCCGCACGCGGACTACGTGACTTACACATCTACAACTCAATGCGCGCTAGCGCCTTCGGCATGGATGCCGGTGTTCTGGCGAACGTAAAGCTCTTCCCACCTGTCTTCCGCACGTTTTTCGCGGCCCAGCAGCGAGCCTAACAACACGCACAGGAAGCCGAGCGGGATCGAGATGATGCCGGGGTTGCGCAGTGAGATCAGCGGCTCCTTGAGGCCCACAATACTGGTATCGCTGCCGGCGACCGAGGCGATTTTGGCTTGCGCCCCGGCGAGAATGCCCTTGGCAGCATCCACTCCCTTCTGCGCTAACGCGCGGGCCGCATCCTCCGCCGCTGCCGCCAGCGTTGCTTCGGCTGCGGCAATTTTCGCTGGCGCAGCGTCGATGATCAGCTGGTTGGTGGCGCGCACCTGGATTGGATAAGTCATATTGGGACTGACCATCACCAAGCCGATCGCCGCTGATGCCCCCACCACCATGCCGAGCACGATGCCTTTGGTATTGCAGCGCTTCCAATACAAGGTCATTAGCACCGCCGGCAAGTTGCTAGACGCCGCCACGGCGAATGCCAACGCCACCAAGTGCGCGACGTTTTGACCCTTTGCGAGAATGCCAATTACGATCGCCACCAGACCGACGATGACCGAGGAAATTCGCGCAGCGCGCACTTCTTCCTCCTGCGTAGCGTTTTCACCCTTGATGACACCAACCCAGATGTCATGGCTCATCGCCGATGCCGACGCCAAAACCAAACCGGCCACCACTGCGACGATGGTGGCAAAGGCCACGGCCGCCACGAAAGCTAGGAACAAGTTACCCAGGATCGATTTTTCGCCACCGCCGATGTATTGCGCCAACAAGGGCCCAGCCATATTGCCACCGGCATCAATGGACGAAATCTTCGCGGCGCCGACGTTCATCGCGGCACCTAGGCCCAAAAACAGCGTCAGGATGTAGAAACCACCAATGATGCCCATCGCCCACAACACGCTGGTACGCGCATCTTTAGCCGTTGGCACCGTGAAAAAGCGCATCAAAATGTGTGGCATACCGGCGGTACCCAACACCAAAGCCATGCCCAGCGAGATCTGATCGATCGGATTTTTCAGGTACAAACCGGGCTCCAGGAAACGCTGTCCCAATTCCGTGGCGCTCATTTGCGTCGCCGGATCGCCGATCAACTTGGCAACTTGCGCCTGAATCATCGGGTCATTGACCGCCGCTTGCAGGAAGGCCGGCATGCTGAAACCGTAGGGCAGCCAAGTGAAAAACACCAGGAGAATCGATGCCGTGACCAGCAACACCGCTTTGATGATTTGCACCCAGGTGGTTGCGACCATGCCGCCAAACACCACGTAAGCAAGCATCAGCACGCCCACCGCGATCACCGACACTTCGTAGTCGATGCCGATCAGCGTTTTCACTAGCACGCCGCCACCGACCATTTGCGCGGTCAAATAGAAAATTGACACGACGATGGTGCTGATCGCGGCGACCGTTTTGGCTTTTTTCGGATCGTTGCGGAAGGCCAAAATATCGCCGAGTGTGTATTTGCCGATATTGCGGCAGGGTTCGGCGATGACCAGCAGCACGGTAATGTAGGCGACCAACCAGCCGACCGAATACATAAAGCCGTCATACCCGTACAAGGAGATCAAACCGGCAATGCCCAGAAAAGACGCCGCGGACAAATAATCACCGGCAATCGCCCAGCCGTTTTGGATGCCGGTGACCGAGCGCCCAGCGGCATAAAACTGGCTGGTGCTTTTCACCCGGCGCGCGGCCAGATAGGTCACAAACATGGTTAACGCGATAATAATGCCAAATACCACGAAGGTCAGCCATTTGTATTCAGGCGCGACCGCGCTCTGCGCAAACGCCGGTACTGGCAATAACGAGGCGGCGCCGATAAGCAATTTTTGCGAGTTCATCGGTTGCCTCCATTTTTCATCGCATCGCGATTGATCTGCGCCGACAGCGCATCAAATTCCGAATTGGCGCGGCGCGCGTAAATCCATGCAATGCCCCACGCAACGATGAACTCCGACCACGCAAATAGCAGACCAAAATTGATGACGCCCCAGACTTTGATCTTGAATAAGTCGGTGAAATAAGCGGCGCCAATCGGCAGCAAGAAGTAATAAACGACCGAAATAGCCATTAAGCCCCACAGAAAGCGGCTCTTTTTTCGATGCAATTCGCGAAAGCGCGGATCCGCGTTGATCGCGGCCCAATTCATAGATGCAGCCATGATGTCCCTCCCGATGGATGAAATCGGCGCTCGCGCCGTGGGGACATCGTCAAGCCGTGCGTGTTTCGCGGCAATTAGCTATTGGTCGGAGGAGGCGCTAAGTTTTGGCCAACTTGCGGTTCCAGCAGCTTAGGTAGAGCTCTGCCGTTGCCAGGTCCTGCATCGGGTAGCTCAAGATCTCTTTGCTGTATTCGATGATGTCTTCGGTGCGAATCGCGACGCGCCAAGGTTCAAATTCCAGGGCGCGCAGCTCTTGTTCGAAGCGGCTGACGGTGATCGGGTTCAACTCGGTGTACCACTGCCAATATTCGGCGTTGCTGGCAATGTGGCCGGCGCGATCCATGCGTTTAGGCGGCGTGCTCAACACAAATTCGCGCAGTTGTTCGCGCGACTGTTTCAGGTGAAAGAACGGTTCAGCGGAGAACTCGCCCAAATGATGGCCGAGGTTTGAATAAAACAAACCGGGATGGATGAACAACAAACCATCCGGGCGCAGCACGCGCTTGATCTCGCGCAGCGCCTGCAAATAACCACCGGCGATATGTTCCACCGAGCCCCACGACACCACCACGTCGAAACTATCGTCAGCAAAGGGCAAATGATTGGCATCGGCATCGCAAAATTCCAGTCCAGCCGGCCAGGGATCGAGCGGCAAACCTTGCGCCGCGGCAACCTCCGCCAGTCGCTCATAACCGCGAAACGGATCAGCGCCGACTAATCGTTCGGGTTGATAGCGCAGGAACATGCCTAGATCAGTGATGCCATCGCCGCAGCCCACATCCAAAATGCGACCACGCAGCAGCGGCGAATCCTTCAATAAATAGCTGCCGACGGTCGGTGCGGCATGATCAAAATGGCGATAAAACCAGTCCTGATGACCACGCCGCCACGACAAAGTGGCCGGATCGGGATCGCCATCGAGCGTGAACCGTCCGTGCATCAAGCCATTGCCAAGCGTGAGGTCATTGAGCGCTAGGCTTTCACTGTTGGAACGGCACGCGTGCGGACCATCGCGATACAAGACGGTGGCCTGCAAACGGCCGCTGCACAGCGGCAAACCACCCTCCGGCGCGGTAAATCGCCAGCGAAACTGCCCACGCGGCAACCATGCCGCATCCGCTTGATCCTGATGCGCGGAACGCACCCAGATGCGCTGGCCGTCAGCGTCAAACAGCTCCAAGGCCAAATCCACCGCAAAGAAGATGCGCGCATCCACCTGGCAGAGGATTTCAATAACGAGCGCTTGATCAGGCCGCGGAATGGCGGGCGCGCAGCTTAGGCGGGTGATTTGCATGGTCATTGCCACATGCTCGCATGGAGCAGCGCTTGGATGCGATCGGTGCTGATGAAACTTCGAAGCCTTGATCGCGAGCAAGCTCGCTCCCACAGACTGCTGGATCGCCGCGGCCTACCCGTGAACCCACCCGAGTGCGGGTAGTCAGTGCCGGGCAGGCCTCGCGATGACGTCGCCTGGCGGCCCAGACCAGTTTAACTCGCAGCCGCGCCAGGCTGGTCTTCAGCGCGCAAGGCGCTATCGTCGCCAACTCAGCTCAATGGGGGAAATCACAGGATGCGTCTGGAAACCATAGCCGTGCACGCCGGCGCGCAGGTCGATGGAGAAACGGGTGCCGTCACGCCGCCTATCCACATGTCGACCACCTTTGAGCATCCGGCGGATGCCTCGCAGCTCAGTGGTTTTATCTATGCCCGCTATGCCAATCCTACCCAGGATCGCCTGGAAACGGCGCTGGCTGCGCTGGACGGCGGCGTGCGGGCCTTGGCCTTTGCGTCGGGCATGGCAGCGGCCAGCGCGCTGTTGCAAAACTTGCCGGCTGGCAGTCATGTGCTGATGGCCGACGACACCTATTTTGCGATACGCAAACTGGCGCTGACCTGGTTTCCACGTTGGGGACTGCACTTGAGCTTGGTCGATATGACCGACCCGGATGCGGTCCGCGCCGCGCTGCGCCCGGATACCCGCTGCCTGTGGGTCGAAACGCCGTCTAACCCGTTGATCAAGCTGACATCGATTGCCGCGATAGCAGAAATCGCTCGCTCTGCTTGCGCGACGCTGGTGGTCGATGCCACTTTTGCGACACCGTTTTTGCTGCAACCGCTCAGTTTGGGCGCCGATGTGGTGCTGCATTCGACCACCAAATATTTGGCCGGCCATAGCGATGTCACCGGTGGCGCGCTGATTTTCGCTGACGAGGATGCGCTGTGCCTAGCGGTGCTGGAATCGCGCAAACTGCTCGGTGCCATCGCCAATCCGTTTGCGTCGTGGCTGGTATTGCGCGGCTTACGCACCTTGGCGCCACGCATCGATTGGCATCAACGCAATGCCAGCGCCGTGGCGGATTTTCTGGCCGCGCAGCCGCGTGTCACCAAAGTGCATTACCCCGGCCTGAGCAGCCATCCGCAGCACGCGTTGACCCGCACGGAAATGCGCGGTCCTGGCGGCATGCTCAGCTTTGAAGTGGCCGGTAGCCGCGCCGATGCCATTGACGTGGCCGCAAAACTGCGTTTATTTGTCAACGCGACCAGTTTGGGTGGATTTGAAAGCCTGGTGGAACATCGCCAATCAATCGAAGGCTCTGGCAGCACCACCCCAGCGCAACTATTGCGCCTATCGGTGGGCTTGGAACACGCCGAGGATTTGATCGCCGATTTGGCCCAGGCTTTGGCCTAGCAGCCTGTCGGACTTTCCTCGCGAGTGCGCCGGAAGTCCGACAGGCTGCTAGGGCGCCCTAAGTAATTGCGGCGCGCTACTCGGATCACAGCTGCCGCCGTTCCACCCCGGCCAGCGCCAGTTCTGCCAAATAGCGTTGCCAATAATCGGCTTGATTGACACCCAATTCGTACAAATAGGTGAAAGCGTAGATGCCGGTGCGATGGCCGTCGTCGAACTCCAACAACACCGCGTAATTGCCAACTGGATGAATCGCGCTGATATTCACCGCTTCTTTGCCTAGCTGCAGCACACGTTGCCCTGGGCCGTGGCCTTGCACCTCAGCCGATGGGCTGAGCACGCGTAACAATTCACAGGACAAGCGAAACACCTCGCCACTATCGAAGGCCACTTCGAGAATCCTGGAGGTCTGGTGCAAGCGAATATCGGTAGGCAAGGGCATGGCAGCGTCGTCGCAATGAGAATGCCGAGTATGCCGACCAGCCGCGCTTTTCGTGCAAGTTCGCCCGTCCGCAGGCTTGCCGCCTGCCTACCTGCCTTGTCACACTGCGCATTCTTGAGTCCGAGGCACCTGGGATGACGGGTCCGCAACCGACACACGGGCGCCCATCCGGAATGACCTTTGGACCCCGCGCTAGTCGCTTCCATGGTTTTGTCGGGGTGGTGCGTCGTCACCTGCACCAGGGCGATCTCCTGGTGCGTAGGGGTGGCGAGCAATTCCTGTTGCTGCTGCGCGCCTCGCACGCCGACGTCGCTGTTGCCGAAGCCATCCGGCGCGACTTCGCGCAGGTCGAGCCAGGCCTGCCAGCGGCCTCCGTTTCCATCGGCGGTGTTGCCCTGAACGGCCGCACCGCGCCGGCTTTCCGCGCCCACCTGCAGGCTGCCGACCGCGCCCTGTATGCGGCCAAGGCGGCCGGCCGTAACAGCGTTCGTTTTGCGCCCGCCGTTGTTTGAACCTGGCAGCCTGTCGGTCTTTCCTCGCGAGTGCGCCGGAAGTCCCTTTGGCGATCATTTTCTACTCTTTCTCGGATTGATTTTTTGAGGGTTTACGCTCTTCTTTCGAGTCTGCGCTATGCCAAAAGGCCGTCCGGCCCTGCGGGTTGCGCGTCAGAACGGCGTCTGCTGCGTTGCGACCCTTGCCAATGGAAGAGCCATTGGCTGCACGCCGCGCCTTATCCGTCCAGCCTCACAACGCATCTCACGCTGAAAGTCCGACAGGCTGCTAGGCTAGGTGCCGGCCAGGGTGGTCCAAATGACCGCAGTCAAATGCCCCCGACCGATTGTTGTAGGTCCACCACACCTATGCGTACTGGTGCCCACCTTGCGCCCGCAGCGTAACCTGCTCAACAAAAGGGTTTTGCATTTCCTATCCTTGCCTTCGCCTTTATCGTGCGGCTTTGGCTAACGCAACCGCGCGCAGTCGCGTAAAATTTTTGGGCGAGACTGGACTGTGCGGCTGCGTCTATAGTTTGCGCACAGAATGACGCGGTGGTTTAACCTAATGCGTGAACGAGTTAATCGACTGAAAATTCGGAAGAATTATGGTCCTACGGGTGATTGGAATCGGTTGCCTGAGGTTTCTAGCAGCCTGGCATTCACCCATTCGTCGCTCGGTGCACGCTATTTGAGTTGGTGGCAAACAGTGTCCATTGCTGACAGAGTACTTCGATGAACATCTTGCTTTTTCTTGCCGGTCTCGTGGCCCTGGTCGTTGGCGCCGAGTTGCTGGTACGTGGCGCCTCCAAATTGGCGCTGTCATTCAGCATATCGCCGCTGGTGGTCGGGCTGACCATTGTCGCGTTCGGCACCAGCGCGCCCGAAGTGGCGGTCTCGGTTGGTGCGATCCTGGATGGCCGCAGCGATATCGCCATCGGCAACGTCGTGGGCAGCAACATCTTCAATGTGCTGTTCATCTTGGGGGCGAGCGCTTTGATCGTGCCGCTGGTGGTCAACATCCAGCTCATCCGCCAAGAGGTGCCCATCATGATCGGCGCCAGCTTCCTGCTGCTGGCCCTGGGGCTGGACGGCAAGCTGTCGATGCTTGATGGTGGGCTGTTGTTCGGCTTGTTGATCGCCTATACGGTGTTTTTGGTGGTGCAGTCGCGCCGCGAAACGCAGGCGGCTAAAGATGAGTTCGCAGATGAGATTCAGCCGGCCGCAGCGGGCGCCTGGGATAGCAAGCTGCCGGTGCAAATTGGCCTCATCGTGGCCGGTCTGATCGCCTTGGTGTTTGGCTCGGAGTGGCTGGTGACGGCGTCGGTCGCCTTCGCCAAGTCCATGGGCGTGAGCGATCTGGTGATCGGCCTGACCATCGTCGCTGCCGGCACCTCGATGCCCGAGTTCGCCACCTCTATCATCGCCGCCATCAAGGGCGAGCGTGACATTGCCGTCGGCAATGTGGTGGGCAGCAGCACCTTCAATATCCTCGGTTGCCTGGGTCTGTCCGGGCTGGTGGCGGGCAACTTGGGCTTGCTCATGCCGTCTTCGCTGATGGCGTTCGACATCTGGGTGATGTTGGCAGTGGCCCTGGCTTGCCTGCCGGTGTTCATGACCGGGCGCGAGATTGCGCGCTGGGAGGGGGCGGTGTTCCTAGCCTTCTACGCGGCCTATGTGATGTACCTGATCTTGGCGGCTCAAGAGCACGCGCTGTTGCCGATGTTCTCCACCGCCATGTTGAGCTTTGTGGTGCCCCTGACCGTCATTACCCTGGTGGTGGCGGTGATCCGCAAGCCTGCTGTTCCAGCCGCGCCATGACGCTGCTGGCGCTGGCCCTGCTGCCTTGGCTGGGCGCGCTGCTGGTGGCGGCTTTGCCCGCAGCAGCGCGCCGCACGGCTGCGGCCGTGGCCGGCGCGGTGGCCCTGGCCGGCGTGGCGTTGCTGCTGAGCTTGGCGCCCGCCGTGTTTGGCGGCGCGGTGCCGCAGTGGCGGGTGGACTGGCTGCCGCAGTTGGGCCTGTCCTTCGGCTTCCGGTTGGACGGCCTAGCGTGGTTGTTTGCCTTGCTCATCACCGGCATTGGCGCCTTGGTGGTGCTGTACAGCGCTTGGTACCTCGACCGCAAAGACCCGGCGCCGCGCTTTTTCACCTTCCTACTGCTGTTCATGGGCGCCATGCTCGGGGTGGTGCTGGCCGACAACCTGCTGCTGTTGGTACTGTTCTGGGAGCTGACCAGTCTGACGAGCTTCTTGCTGATCGGCTACTGGCACCACCGCGCTGATGCCCGCCAAGGCGCGCGCATGGCCTTGACGGTCACTGGCGCCGGTGGCCTGTGCTTGCTGGCTGGCGTACTGCTGATCGGGCACATCGTGGGCAGCTACCAATTAGATGTGGTGCTGGGCGCGCGTGAGGTGCTGCAGGCGCACCCGCTGTTCCCGCTGGCTTTGGTGCTGGTGCTGCTGGGCGCTTTTACCAAGAGCGCGCAGTTCCCTTTCCACTTCTGGCTACCGCACGCGATGGCGGCGCCCACGCCGGTCAGCGCTTACCTGCACTCGGCCACCATGGTCAAGGCCGGGGTGTTCCTGTTGGCCCGTCTGTACCCGCTGCTGGGAGGCAATGAGTACTGGTTCTGGATCGTCTCGCTGGCCGGCTTTGCCACGCTGCTGCTGGGTTCCTATGTGGCCCTGTTCCAGCACGACCTGAAGGGCTTGCTGGCCTACAGCACCATCAGTCACCTGGGCTTGATCACCCTGCTGTTCGGGCTCGATGAGCCGCTGGCCGTGGTGGCCGGGGTATTCCACATCCTCAACCACGCCACCTTCAAGGCCGGGCTGTTCATGAGCGCCGGCATCATCGACCACGAGACCGGTACGCGCGACATGCGCAAGCTGGCTGGCTTGATGCGCTTCATGCCGTTTACCGCCACCTTGGGCATGCTGGCGGCCGCCGCCATGGCCGGGGTGCCACTCTTCAATGGCTTCTTATCCAAAGAAATGTTCTTTGCCGAGGCAGTGGCCAAGGACGCTCACACCATGATGGACTGGCTGCTGCCTGTCGGTGCTACCCTGGCCGGGGTGTTCAGCGTGGCCTACTCGCTGCGCTTCATCCACGACACCTTTTTTAACGGCGAGCCCAAGGGTCTGCCGAAAACCCCACACGAGGCGCCGTTCTTCATGCTGCTGCCGGTGGGCCTGCTGGTGTTGTTGTGTGTGGCCGTCGGCGTGCTGCCCAACCTTGTGGTGGGCCCGCTGCTGGCGGTGGCGGCGCAGGCCGCCTTGGGCGCGCCCTTGCCGGTCTACAGCCTCGCCCTGTGGCACGGCTTCAATTTGCCGCTGTTGATGAGCGCCGTAGCCGTGCTGGGCGGCGTGGTGCTGTACTTTGCGTTGCAGCGCAAGGTGAACCTGCATCGGCTGGCCATCGTGCCGGGCTGGATCGCGGCGGGCGGCAAAGAGATCTTCCAAGCACTGCTGAACTTGGGCCTGCGGGCCGCGCAAGGCCTGACCGACTGGTTGCAAAACGGCAGCCTGCAGCGCTATTTGCTGTTGCTGGTCACGCTTGCGCTGGCTGCAGGCGTTTGGCCGTTTTTGCAAACCGGACCGTCGTCTCAGGTGGCTGCTTTGCACCTGAACGACCTCAGCCTGGGCGTGGGCGTGCTGGGCGCACTGGGCATTGGCGCCACGCTGGCCACCACCTTCATGCACCGCCAGCGCCTGCTGGCCTTGGTGCTGATGGGGGCGGTGGGTTTGGTGGTGTGCCTGACCTTCGCCTACTTCTCGGCGCCCGATCTGGCGCTGACTCAGTTGTTGGTCGAGGTGGCGACCCTCTTGCTGATGATGCTGGCCCTACATTGGCTGCCAGCCGCCAGCCCGCCCGAGCCGCGCCGCTGGAAAGCTTGGCGCGATGGCGTGCTGGCAGTGGCCGTGGGCCTGGGCGTGTCCGCGCTGGTGTGGATGGTGCTGACCCGCCCGAGCCAGTCGATCAGCGACTACTTCCTGGCCACCACGCTGCCGCTGGGCGGCGGGGCCAACGCGGTGAACGTGATCATCGTGGACTATCGCGGCTTCGACACCCTGGGCGAGATCACCGTCTTGGGCATTGC
>Ga0105048_10013271_pt1 | contig 12877 bp, 11 predicted proteins | sample MAT05_FD_78382 | JGI IMG/M metagenome (GOLD analysis project Ga0105048, IMG submission 78382) | Freshwater microbial communities from Lake Fryxell liftoff mats and glacier meltwater in Antarctica - MAT-05 | ecosystem: Environmental > Aquatic > Freshwater > Ice > Liftoff microbial mat | place...
CCAATGTGGGATAAAATATATGCATTTGGGTTACCACCAAACTTATCTATTGCCAAAGACATCTTTACATTGAGATTGCTCTGCCGGCCGTGGGGTTTAGACTTATCTTCTTTTAAAAAAATCCATTTGGTAACTGATGAATACGACCATTATCCCATAAAATACAGCATCAAAACTGGAACCGACACAAGAATAAAATTGCCTGAGCAGGATAGTTTTAATTTGTTTCAAAAATAAGTAGGTTTATGTGGTTACAAAATTCGTTTGAGCATCCAAAAGGGGCATTCCTCATGAAGGACAAAAATAACCTCAAATTGGACAAAATGAAATAATAAATCTTTTTAAGGTTTACCAAAAAAATGTAGAATAGCCCAAACAGGCTTTGAAAAAATTTACTTTTGAAAGCAAGAATGATTGGATTTCAACCCATCCATGGAAATGGCATTTTGAAAAAACAGAGTCTCCTTGCATTTTTTTCAATACAGCAGCGATAATTTCACACAATTTGCTTATTTTTGCCGCCCATTCAAAGGAGGAACCCTCACATTGAGTACAAATGAAATTCTAAACAATGCCGAAGAGAACGTCGAGAACGTTACTTTGGAAAACACGCCCGAAACCATGCCTGTTGCGGAAGAACAAGCGGTTATCGAATCTAAAAAATCGACTTCCAAGAAAGAAAAATCAGGTTCAAACGAACCCGTTACTGCCCATGACGATTTCGATTGGGAAGCAGATGAAGCAGGTTTTCAAACCTATTCTGTTACAGAACGTAAAACTTTAGAAGACAATTACACAAATTCTTTTTCGCCGGTGAGTGAAAAACAAGTTGTTAAAGGTCGCGTAGTGGCTTTAAACGACAAAGATGTAGTAATCAACATTGGTTTTAAAAGCGATGGATTGGTTGCACGTCAGGAATTTCGTGACATGCCAGACTTGAAAGTGAACGACGAAGTAGAAGTTTTTGTGGACATTGCTGAAGATGCAATGGGACAACTGATATTGAGTCGGCGCAAAGCCTTGCAGGAAACTGCATGGGATAAAATTACCGAAGCCCACAATGCCGATTTAATATGCACTGGCTTCGTTCGCAGTCGTACAAAAGGTGGTTTGGTTGTGGATGTTTTTGGCATCGACACTTTCCTTCCTGGATCTCAAATTGATACCAAACCTGTGCGTGATTACGACCAGTATGTTGGTAAAAATATGGATTTCAAAATTGTGAAAATCAATGACGTTTACAAAAATGTAGTTGTTTCTCACAAAGCACTGATTGAAGATGATATTGAAGCACAAAAATCTGTAATCTTAGGCCGTCTAGAAAAAGGCCAAGTAATTCAGGGTGTGGTTAAAAACATGACCAGCTTTGGTGTATTCGTAGATTTGGGTGGAATTGATGGATTGTTGCATATCACAGATATTAGCTGGGGTCGCATCAACCATCCTGAGGAAGTATTGAAATTGGACGATCATATCAATGTAGTAATCCTTGATTTTGACGACAATAAAAAGCGTATTTCTTTGGGTCTAAAACAACTTACACCGCATCCATGGGATGATTTGACCGCTGATATTCTTGAAGGTACACATGTAAAAGGCAAGGTAGTTTCTGTTGCCGATTACGGTGCATTTGTAGAAGTTAGACCAGGCGTTGAAGGCTTAGTGCACGTGAGTGAAATGAGCTGGAGCAGCCATTTGCGCAACCCTTCTGAATACCTAAAAGTAGGCGAAGAAGTGGAAGCTTTGGTTTTGGCTTTGGATAGGGCTGAACACAAAATGAGTTTGGGTATCAAGCAACTTACACAAGATCCTTGGGTTAACATCGAAGAACGCTATACTTTGGGTAGCAAACATAGCGGCGTGGTTAAAAACCTTACCAGTTATGGATTGTTCCTAGAATTGGAAGAGGGCATCGATGGTCTGGTGCACGTTTCTGACCTTAGTTGGAATAAGAAAATCAAACATCCTAGCGAATTTACCAAAAAAGGCGATAAGTTGGATGTTGTGGTGCTAGAAGTAGACAAAGACAACCGTCGCTTAAGCTTAGGACACAAGCAATTGGAAGAGAATCCATGGGATACTTTTGAAACCATATTCACTGTTGGAACCGTCCACGAAGGTACCATCATGAGTATTGGTGAAAAAGGTGTAAATGTTCAGATGCAGTATGGTGTGGAAGCATTTGCTCCAAGTCGCCACATGAAAAAAGCGGACAACAAATTGCCTAAAGAAGATGAACTTCTATCCTTTGAAGTGATCGAATTCAACAAAGATTCTAAACGTATCATTGTTTCGCACACCAATACATGGAAAGCTGCTGAAAAAGCCAAATTTGAAGATGATGATAAGAAACGCGATGCTGCACGTAAAAATGCAACCAAAGCGGTTAAGAAAATCAACTCAAATGCACAAGCAACCACCCTTGGCGATATGGACGCACTTAGCGAACTAAGAGCCCAGTTTGAAAAAGCTGAAAAAGGAAATAAGAAGGAAGCCAAACCAGCAGTAAAGGCAGAAGCTAAAGCAGAAGCTAAAGTGGAAACTAAAGTAGAAGCTCCTGTTGCTGAAGCAACGGAAGTTATAGCTGAAACTTCGTCTGAGGAAGTAGCAGAAAAACCTGCTAAAAAAGCCAAAGCAACCAAAACTGGAGATGATTTAAAAACCATCAACGGTGTAGGTCCTGCATTCGAAAAACGTCTTAATGCCTTGGGTATTCATACTTTCGCAGATTTGATTGCCTTAACAGATGATAAAATTGCGGAGTTGGAACTACAAGACAGCATGACCAGTTTGGATCAATGGCACACTTGGATGGAAGAAGCCAAAAGCTTGTCCAAGTAAATCCCAATTAACCTATAAAAAAACCTGCTCTAATCAAGCAGGTTTTTTTTTAGACTAAGTTGATTGGATTACTTTGCCAATTTCATCAACCGCACCAATTCCTTGCGGTTCTCTAACATGGGCCAATGGCCGGCATGGGCAACAGATACCAGCTTAAAATTAGCATGGCCTTTTATGGTATTTTGAATATAGGGTATGGTTTGCTCCATGGTAAACAACCGATTGGGAATTAATGGGTCGTTCTCTCCAAAATAAATGGTGCAAGGGGTTTTCATTTGAGCCAAAAGTCCTTTTACTGGTCTATCTATCATACTCGCAGTGTAACTGGCAATTACGTCAGAATCGGGTACTTTAAATTTGGTTTGAATGTTCTTAGAACTTACCGTGGGAATTAGAAATTGTTGCATAAAACTTCCCATACTTAAACCCGATTGAATGATTTGCTTTTGGTAGTCTGCGAATTCTTCGAATCCCGCTGGGGAAATAAGAACAAGCTCTTTGGCAAAACCGGGATGCACCAAATCGAAAATTAGTGCCACTTGGGCTCCCAAGGAATGTCCACAAATAATAGGTTGGTGGATGTTAAAATGGTCAAACAAATTGCGCAACTCCATAGCAATATTGTAAATGTCTATGGCAGATTTATCGGCTTTGCTTTCTCCATGTCCGCTAAACTCTGGAATAAATATTCTATGCCCTGGATAAACTTCAGTAATAAATTCACCAAAGGCTGCATTGGCACCCAATCCGTGTAAAAAAACTACATTGGGACTTGTTTTCCCATTGTCGAAAATGGAAATGGTTTTATAATATGAATGGTTAAACAAAATTTTACTTGTTTGCAAATATGGCACAAACCACGGCTAGGATATAAACAAAAGCGGCTGATGTTTCCACCAGCCGCTTTATAAGATTTAAGTTATTGAGAATTAACTTTTAGAAATTACCCAATTGGCAACCTTAGGAGCAAGCTCTTTTTGAGATTTTCCACCTACAAATACACCGATATGCCCACCAGGGAATGCATACAGCTCTTTGTCTTTGGTTCCCACTTTATCCATTATGGAAATGGTGCTTTCGTTAGGAATAATATTATCTTCTGTGGCATAAACATTCAAAAATGGCATATCCAAATTTTTCAAACTTACTTTTCTGCCACCCAATTCAAATTCACCTTTGATCAATTTGTTGTCTCGGAATAAATCTTTGATGTATTTGCGAAACATTTCACCTGCAATATCCGGACAGTCGTTTTTCCACTGTTCCATACGCAAGAAATTCATCAATTTGTCTTTGTCTTTAAGGCTGTCCATAACGCTAAAGTATTTGCTAATGTCTGCACTAGGCTTTAACATGCCAAAACCAGCATTCAACATATCTGAAGGAATAACACCCAAATTGTCAACCATCGCATCTACATCGATGTCTTTGGTCCAGCGGTAAAGCATGCAAGCGTTTGTGCTAAAATCAAAAGGAGCAACGTAGGTAGTTAGCGATTGTATTTTGTTTGCATACAAAGAGGCATAAATGGTAAAAAAAGTACCGCCTTGGCATATGCCCATTGCATGGATTTTGTCGTTTTTGGTGCTTTTGCGAATAAAATCTACCGCGTCATTTAAATAGCCATCAATATAGTCTTCCATGGTTAAATAACGATCTTGGCGGGTAGGGTAGCCCCAATCCATAATGTATAGATCTAGGCCTTCTTCCATCAGTTTTTTTACCAAACTGCGGTCGGGTTGTAAATCCAAAACATCATGGCGATTTAAAAGCGCAAAAGAAATAAGGACTGGAATTTTACAAGTTGCATTTTCGTTATGATAATGGTAAAGTTTCACTTTATCACTTTGCCATACAAGCTCTTTTTTACTCGTTGCAACTTCTACTTTATCTATATCTTGCAACATTTTATACCCTTCAACCATGGTATGGCTGGATTTTAACAATTCTTGTGTGAAATCTGCTATTTGGTTCATATTTTATTTTTCAAAGGTCAAGAAAAAGCCCTTTGTTTCCAAAGGGCTTTTTCCTTAATTTTTATTTAATTATTTCGTTGCTTTTTTTGCAGCGGCTTTAGGTGCAGCGGCAGCTATTGGAGTCTCTTCAACTTCCGCAGTGTTTTCTGCAGCTTTTTCCATTGTGCGCATGCGTTTTTTCAACTCATATACAGTTTTGTAAAGCTCATCCATTTCTGAACGGGGTACCAAAGGAATGTTTGCAAACATGGATTCCATCTGGCTATCCATAGCACCTTTAATGCGGTGACTCAAAGAACTAGTCTCAGCTTGTACTTGAGAAAAGGTTTCAGATTCAAACAATTCTACAAAATGTCTGTCGCTGATAGTTAACCACTCTTTAAAAAGGTCTTGCATGTTAATGCTGCTCATATCCACGCCAGATTGTGCTTTTTCTGCCATTTTAATTCCCATTTCATCCATTGCTTTCATGCCTGTTAAGTAGGTCATGTATTTCATTTGGCTGTTAAGAATTTGGTAACGGCTGCTCATATCAATAACCGAAGCCATGATTTCAGTATTCTTGGTAAACGCGTTTGGAGCAATTAATTTGGCAAATGGAGCAACAGCATTTTGCATTTGGGTATACATGTTGTTGTAATTGCTCAACGACTCAGTAAACATATTTACACCTTGTGGCATAAACTGGTTCATTTGGCCACCAAAGTTTTTGTACATGTCCATGCCTTGCTTGCTGAAATTTTGCATGCCTTCGTTCCATTTTGTAGAACCGTCATTAAACATGTCTTTCATACCTGCAGGCATAAAACCAAAGAAACTATCCATAAATTCTTTGTAAGCTTCTGGCTTTAATACGTTCTTTACCATATCCGCATTGAAACCAGTGGTTTTCATTGCTTCCATAACTGGCTGCCACAATTCATAAAATTTCATGAAAGACTGGGTATGGCCATAAAGACCTTCAAATACATCTTTCGTATTTCCGTTGCCTTTGAAATTGTTCATCATGCTTTGGTACATATCGGTAAAAGATTTGTTCCAATTTCCAAACATTTCCATGTTCGGCATGTTGTTCATTCCCATTCCCATATTCCATGGTGCAGATGCAAATGGATTGCTGTTCATATTAAAAGGTGTAGAAAATTGCTTCAACCAGCTTGTGTTTTGGTTGTAGGTGTTCTGAATTTGTTCGTTTTGGGTTTTAAACATGTTCTCGTAAAATGACTTCCAGTTGTTAAAACTTTCAGTTACTTTTTGTCCGGCTTCATTCATTGTTTCGGTTTGGGTAGGGTTCTTTACGAAATCCATTTGAAAATCCAACCATTTTTTGAAAAAATCAGCGCCACCTTCTAGTGTCTGATTTACTTGATCATTAGAGCTCCATTTTTTAGCAGATTCGTTCATAGATTCCGCCATTTTCTTTTGAGAATCTAAAATGGTTTCGTACCAATTTGTTGCTGTTTTTGTATTCATTTTGTTGTGTTTTTTACAGGTCTTGAAATTTCCTGCGAAATAACTCTTTTATTTTGAATTAAACAATAGTTAGTGAAAATAAAATTTTGTAGGGTAATTGTATTCGGTAAAAGTACCCTGATATCTATATTTTATGTATATTAAAGTGTTGTATATTAATGATATAAAAAATAATGCATTTCTAAATTAAATTTTTGTTATTCGCATGAATTTAGTGTGACTTAGGTCACATTGGGTGTTTTTTAGTGTGACTTAGGTCACTAATTCTGCGTGAATTTTGAAAATAAATGAAAAAAGTTGACCAAAAAACACACTTGTACTTGCCCAATTTGTCCATACCTTTGCCCCAAGAAAAAAACGAATAGATATGATACAAATTGGTGACGCTTACAAACACAAATTTTCCTATTCCCAGGAAGATGTAGACACTTATGCAAGAATTAGTGGTGATACAAACCCGTTGCATGTGGATGCAGATTACGCCGCAAAATCTATTTTTGGCAAACGCATTATGCACGGTTACCTTGGTGCTAGTGTTTTTACGAAGATATTTGGAACCCAATTGTATTGGGATGGCAACATATACATGAAACAGAACATTTCTTTTTTGCGCCCTATGTTTGCCGGACAAGAATACGAAGCCGTAATTACCGTAAAAGAAATTATTGCAGAAAAGAATAGAATTCTATTTTCTACCGAAATTTTTGAATCTGGCACTGAAAACCTGTGCACAACAGGAGAAGCACTTTTGCTTAATAAAAAGCAATTCGTTTGGTAATCTGCTAAAGCGAAGAATTAAAAAAAGCCTTTCGTTATGGAAGGCTTTTTTTTGATTAGGGTTTCATCAATTCTTAAATTGTTAAACCCCGCATACAATGGGAACCTTTTTTCAGTCTTAGATGTATTCGAAAAATTTTCCATTTATTATATTTGGCACCTATTGCGGTCAAATTGCTCCGGAATGGCTGAGGTATTTTTATACAACCCTGCCAAACAACTTCGAATTTGGAACTGTTCCAGCAACTGCAAAGTTTTCATTTCCTAGAAGCCATTGGTGAGCTGCAACAATAAAAAAAGACATACTTATTTTGGTAATTTTTAATCGCGGTAAAGCAAACACGCTATCTGGTTCGCTGATGGAGAGCTTGGAAATAAACCGAAAAAACTTTTTAAAACTGCCTAACAATGTTAAAACCCATGCGAATGTTGCCTTTGCTCCATTTGCCATTTTGCATGGCATAGGCATCGGCTTCGTTCATACTATTGCTGTTGGTAAACACAATTTGAAAAATATGGCCACTGGTATACAACTCTACCCCAGCGCTGATGCAAGGGGTATATAATTTGCGCATATTGTGGTTGAACAAATAAGAATATTCACCAGTTAAATTTAAGCCTTCTCGTATTTTTAACCGGCCATTCACTATCAGTAAACTTAAATCATTTGCGTATTTTGCAGAATCTACCAAATTGCGGTGAACCACAGTTGGCGCAACGGATAGCATAAAGCGTTGGCCAAAAGAGTGACTGATTAGCAACTGGTTTGTAAATTTTAACCGGTGTGTGAAATAATAGGGATCTAGGCTGGCATCGTTGTTTTTTAAACCAGAAATGTACATATCCGATAGCCAACTAAAGTTAAACATAGAATGTTCGCCTTGCTTCACAATGGCGGCCTTAACAAAACCATTAAATGCTTTGCCCATGGAGCTGCGGCCTACACCCAAAGTGATTTTGCGGGTTAAGCCATAATCAAAACCCAATCTTACATCGCTTACGTCAAAACCATAAAACTGGTCTTTGCCACCGCTAATAAAACCAAACCTATGTTGCACACAAAACTCTAGTACACCTTTGTTTAGCACCCTAGTAGTTTGGCCCGTTATCATGCGTAAACTTATACCTTCTATGGCGTTGCCATAAGGCTGCACACCCACAGTAGGATCGTATGGCGCATATGTTTCTTGAGGAACAGCCAAAGAAGAATCCATGATAACCAAGGCGGTATCTATAAAAATACGCGGACCAGGTTGCATAGTGTCATTCACCGTGGTATCCGATTGGGCGGATATCCAATTGACACAACAGAAAATAGACAAGAGAATTGAACCCTTAATTATTCGGCATTTTTGCATTGATCCAGGCTTGAATTTTATTTAAATTACAGGTACTCATTTTTGCGCCACCTTTTGGCATAGGGCTAAAGCCCGAAGTTGCATTGATGGCACCAACCAATCGTCCAGCATTTACTGCCTCTTTCAAATTGTCGTAATTGTTGGTTTTTACCCCGGCAGATCCCGTTCCAGCATCATGGCATCCACTCGCACCGCAGTACAAACTCACAATAGGCGCAATGTCTTTCGCATATTCCACTTTTGTGGTATCGCAAACGCCAGTGGCAAGGGGGTAAAGTTCTTGCTTGTTGTCATAATAACATCCTGTTATAGAAATAGCGATGAATGCCAATAAAATAAGAAACGGTTTAATTATCTGGTGCTCCATTTTGTACCCATTTTTTTACTTGAATAAGTTGGCAATTGCTAAGTTTGGTGCCACCTTTGGGCATAAAGCTAAAACCGCTAACTCCATTTATACTTCCTTGCAGTTTTCCATTGTCTGCCACCACTTTAATTCCTGCATAGCTGTTTAAAACCACCCCACCACTGGCACCGGCGCCACTGTGGCAGCCATTGCAATATTTGGCCATCAATGGGGCAATACTGCCGGTATAGGTAAATTTGGTGGTATCGCAATTTGAAGGGCAAGGCGTAATATTTTTCTTGCCCTCGTTGATCCATCGTTTTATAAGGTCTACTTGCTTTGTGGTGAGATTCCCATAAACACTGCCCCCGCTTGTAGAATTCATAAAACCACTGTTTATGTTAGCTATAAGTTTAGTTGCTTCGGGCGAAATAACAGAGAAAGACGTCAAAACAAGTTCCTCCTGCTGGGTTATTGCATCATGGCAACCCGCTTTTGCACAATTGGTTACAAACAATGGAAGAATATCCCGTTCAAAACAAATGGTGGTGTCCTCCGGCAAAACAATAACGGTATCGTTTGGCTGGGGAATAATTTTTTTCAAAATTGGTTTGTGTTTGCATTGGGTAAAGAAGATTGAAAAACCTACCAAACTGAGAATGGCTAATAAGAAAACCCGTTTGCTAAATGTCATTTATGTTGGTTGCGTTGTTTGCAAATTTAGGCAATTTTAGGGAAAGGTTGATTGCTTTTTTGCAATGGCAAAATTAATATTTACAAAGACATGGGTATGTGATTTTTGTTACTTCGTAAAAAAGTAAAATTAATGTACATTATTGCTATCTAGCTCGGGTGTTTGTAACTTTTGGCAGTTTGCCTTGGCCCATTCGTCAAGACCGTCTAGGTTTAGAAATCGCTGGAATAAGAAACTTAGGTGGTCTTGAAATAGCGGTTTAAATTCCATTCTAATCCCAATCGGTTTTTGGGTTAAAGCCCAAAATCATCTATTTTTGCATCCTAATATATTTCTTATGGCATTCTATCATCACGCTGGCAGCATTCCGCCTAAAAGACACACGCAGTTTCGCAAACCCAATGGAGATTTGTATGCCGAAGAATTGGTAAGTACCGAAGGTTTTAACAGTGTATACAGCCTTATTTACCATTGCCATCCGCCCACCATTGTTACAAAAATAGGGCAGGAGTACAGCGTGGAACCCAAAATTGCCTTGGCAAAAAACATGCAGCACCGCAGCTATCTTACCTTTAATACGGCCCCAGAAGAAGATTATATCAAAAGCCGCAAAGTATTATTGACAAATAGCGATGTTAGCATTGGCACCGCGGCCCCAACCAAAGGAACTACAAATTATTTCTTTAAAAACAGCGATGCAGATGAAGTACTTTTTGTGCATGAAGGCACCGGCTATATAAATACAGTGTATGGCAGAATCAATTTTGAATATGGCGACTATTTGGTGATTCCGCGAGGTACCATTTACCAAATCCATTTTGATACAGAAAAAAACAGACTGCTGGTCATTGAATCGCCAACACCCGTGTATCCGCCAAAGCGATACCAAAACAGTTTTGGCCAATTGCTAGAACACAGTCCGTATTGCGAAAGAGACATAAAATTGCCACATAGCTTAGAAACGCATGATGAAAAAGGCGAATTTGTAGTGATGATTAAAAAACAAAACATGATTTGGCCCTACACTTATGGCACACATCCGTTTGATGCCGTGGGCTGGGACGGGTATTTGTATCCATTTGGCTTTAGCATTCACAATTACGAACCCATTACGGGCAGGCTGCACATGCCGCCGCCCATACACCAAACCTTTGAAGGCAACGGCTATGTCATTTGTAGCTTTGTACCCAGGTTGTACGACTACCACCCCTTGAGTATACCAGCACCCTACAACCACAGCAATGTAGATAGCGACGAGATTTTGTATTACGTAGCGGGTGATTTTATGAGCCGCAAACATGTAGAACGGGGTATGATTACCCTGCACCCAAAGGGAATTCCGCATGGTCCACACCCTGGAACGGTAGAAAAAAGCATAGGTGCCAAAGAGACGCAAGAGTTGGCAGTGATGATAGATCCTTTCCATCCCTTGATGATTACGGAAGACGCCATGGCGCTGGAAGATAAGGATTACTGGAGTTCGTGGCAGGAATAATGGCGGAAGTAGAAAAAACCTGGACCCCCCAAGAGATAGCAGCCCAACTGCGCAAACCAGAAGGAGATGGCGGCCTCCTTGTAGCCGAAAATATGCAATTGGCAAACGTATCGCTTTACAATGTTATTTTAACACAAATGGGAGATTTAAAAGCACCCAATTTGTTGGAAATAGGGTTTGGAAATGGAGCCCATTTTCAGCGTTATTACGGTGCGTTTCCAAGTGCAAATATTACGGGGGTAGATTTTAGCCAAACCATGTGCGATGCCGCAGCCGAACTAAACCCAACTGCCATAAGCAACGGCTCATTAACCCTGCATTGTGGCGATGCGCTGCACATAAATGCGGCAATCAACACGTTTGATATTGCGGTGGCTGTAAATACCCTTTATTTCTGGCAACCTTTGTTGGATTATTTAAAAGAAATACACCGCGTTTTAAAACCAGGTGGCCAACTCATGCTGGGTTATAGGCCCAAAGAAACCATGGACAAATTGCCATTTACAGAATTCGGATTCCAAAAATACGAACCCGCAGAAATTGAAAACTTGTTATTGCAAGCAGGCTTTGCAAGTGTGCACCAAACTTCAAACACCTTCATGCGCATTCCCGTGTTGGGCGAGGACATTGAGAATACAGATATAGTAGCCGTTGCTTTGAGAGGGTGATTTAGCAATCTCATTTCTCTCCTTGGTTGGTGTTGTCACCAGCCAAATTCATGTTGCCTATTTTCCCTTTTTTCCCGTGGTTGGTAGCTGCGCAACGCAGTGAAATGAGACCAAATGCCCTAAGCGCAGAAAGTACACTGAAAAAACCCACCCACCCAACCACCACATGTCACATTCCCCATAAACCAAAGTTTATCCCGTGGTTGGTCTTTGCGCAGCGCAAAGGAGTGAAATCAAATACCCCGTTTTTTCTGTTTGTATTGTAATAGTACTTCCTTAAAATAACAAATTTGCAAATCATTTATTTTTTAATAAAATAAATCCTGTTGGGATTTTTTTGCCACTTAAATACCAAAAAAACTAAATAAATTAACTAAATGTTTCTGCCTTTTTATTTCAAAATTTTTGCAGCATTGCATTGACTCCAGCGATGATGTTTTTGCCTTTTAAATTCAAGGCATTTACACCCAAGTTCCCAGAATTACCTTATTCATGGTGGATGTTTTTACCTTTTAAATTCAAGGCATTTACACCGTAGCCTGACCGCTAACGTTCGGCTACCAGGATGTTTTTACCTTTTAAATTCAAGGCATTTACACCACCTTAATCAAAGGTAATGGTGCACACGGAGGATGTTTTTACCTTTTAAATTCAAGGCATTTACACCCAATCTTATGATAACTCAAAAAGAAATTAAGATGTTTTTACCTTTTAAATTCAAGGCATTTACACCACAGACAAAGAACTATGAACAGATTGCACAGATGTTTTTACCTTTTAAATTCAAGGCATTTACACCGACAGTTAACAAATAAATAAATGGCGTATAGATGTTTTTACCTTTTAAATTCAAGGCATTTACACCTACCCTTACTCTTAGCAACGCTTGAACATGGATGTTTTTACCTTTTAAATTCAAGGCATTTACACCCTGGACAAATGCCAGGATAGGAAAAGAACTGATGTTTTTACCTTTTAAATTCAAGGCATTTACACCCCGCATTGTTGCGCTATAGCTCTATCCTGGATGTTTTTACCTTTTAAATTCAAGGCATTTACACCAAAAGAAACTATTTGGGCTGGATATGGCGAGATGTTTTTACCTTTTAAATTCAAGGCATTTACACCATACTTTTCTAAAACAATTGACTGTATTGGACTTACCAACAATTGAATTTGAAAAAAAATGGCTTTTCATATTGCAAAGTTCGTGTTTTTAAGTGTTTTTTAGAATCCTATTTTTTTTTAG
>Ga0105048_10013272_pt1 | contig 12876 bp, 8 predicted proteins | sample MAT05_FD_78382 | JGI IMG/M metagenome (GOLD analysis project Ga0105048, IMG submission 78382) | Freshwater microbial communities from Lake Fryxell liftoff mats and glacier meltwater in Antarctica - MAT-05 | ecosystem: Environmental > Aquatic > Freshwater > Ice > Liftoff microbial mat | place...
GACACCGGCTCATCGGCCAAAATGATCTTCGGTTTGAGGATGAGCGCGCGGGCGACCATCACGCGCTGGCGTTGGCCGCCGCTGAGTTGATGCGGATAGCGGCCCAGCGTCTCCTCTGGCCGCAGCCCCACCGTCTCCAGCGCTTCCTCAATCAGGTTCCATTTCTCGGCCCGCGTCTTGGCCAGGTGCATGTAATCGATCGGTGTGGTGAGCACGTGGTCGACCTGGTAAAACGGGTTGTAGACCTCGAAGGGGTCTTGAAAGATCACCTGGACATCGTTGAGAAATTCGCGCGACTCGGCGCTGGATAGCTTGCGCAAATCCTTGCCTTTGTACGAGACGCTACCCTCGGTCGGCGCTGTCACACCCAACAGCAGCCGCGCCAGGGTGGTCTTGCCGCTGCCGCTTTCACCGACGACGGCGGTGATGGCCGGCGCGTTGCCGCTGATCGACAACGAGAAGTTATCGAGCGCGATGGTTTTGGTGCGGTCGAACAGGCCGCCGCCAAATATCTTCGTGACGTTGCGCGCTTCTAGTAGGGTTGTCATAAGTCTGTATTTGCTTGTAGTTGCTCAAAGGGAAGACTTTACGTGGCAACGTCATTCCCGCGCAGGCGTGAATCCAGTGCTTGATCTACTGTTGTGTTGGGGTTACGCCTGGATTCCCGCCTGTGCGGGAATGACGGCTTAGGTTGAGTGCCTTGACTTATTGTTTGACGGCCATCCACTTGATTTGTCATTCCGTGACCAGATGGCAGGCCACTGACACATCGGCTTGCACCTCGCGCAACTTCGGCACCTCGACACGGCAGCGATCCACCGCCAGTGGGCAACGGGCATGAAACACGCAGCCGCTGGGCACATCGAGCAACGACGGAGGCAGGCCGGGGATGCCGATGAAGTTGCCTTTGCTCTCGGTCGAGGGCAGGCTGGAGATGAGCAACTGGGTGTAGGGATGGCGCGGCCGTTTGAAAATCTCGCGCACCGGCGAGACCTCCATCAAGCGGCCGGCATACATCACGCCCACCCGCTGGACAAATTGAGCCATCAGCCCCATGTCGTGGCCGACCAGAATCACCGCCGCACCAATCTCGCCCTGCACCGATTTCAGGGTTTCCATCACCTGCCGCTGCACCACCACATCCAGCGCGCTGGTTGGCTCATCGGCGATGATGACTTTGGGCTTGAGACTGATCGCAATGGCGATGACGACGCGCTGCTTCATGCCGCCGCTGAGTTCGTGCGGGAACATGTGGGCCACTTGCGCTGGAAGCCCCACTCGCGCCAGCAAATTCTTCACCCGCTGGTCCATGTCCGGCTTCGACAGCTTCACATCGTGGTCGGTCAGGCCAATCGCAATCTGATCGCGCACGCGCATGACTGGGTTCAACGAGTTCATCGAGCCCTGGGCCACCAGCGCGATCTGAGACAGCCGCAGCGCCTTCATCTTCGCCTCGGGCAGCGCCAGCAGGTTGATGTCATCGAGCCAGATGTCGCCGGAGACGGGTTGGCCGGGTGGCCGCAACAGCCGCATGATGGTCAGGGCCATGCTGGATTTGCCGGAGCCTGATTCTCCAACCAGGCCGAAGCGCTCACCGGCACGCACAGCAAAGGTCACCCCTTCGACAGCGTGAATCGGCCCGCGCGGTGTGTCGTAGTGGACGCTCAAATTGTTGAGACACAGCACCACCGGCGCGATGCTCTCATCGCAAATGCGGACGCCGTTGCCGACCAGATTTTGCTCCAGCGGGTCCTTGGAAACGCGGGTGATGAACTTGCGGATGCGCGGATTGGCAACCTCGTCGAGGCCGACGGTGATCTGGAACAGGCTGATGAACAGCAGGCCGATGACGACGATGGGCGGCAACCACCACCACCACCAGCCGTTGATGACAGCGGCGTTGTAGTTGATCCAGAACAGAGTCATGCCAATGGTCGGCGAATTCATCGGCCCCAACCCCAGCACTTCCAGGCCAATCGAAGCCAGCACAGCGGCCGAGATGGACCCCACCAGCGATGCCGCCAGATACGGCAACAGGTTGGGCAGAATCTCTTTCAGGATGATCATCGGCCCTGGCATGCCCGACAAACGCGCGACCTGGATATAGCTGCGCTCGCGCAAAGTCAGCACTTGCGCCCGAATAGTGCGGGCTGGATAGAGCCAGGCGATGGACGCCACCACCAGGGCCATCTGATCGACACTGAGGCCGCCGCGCACTTTCATGGCGATGATGATGAGCACCAGCAGACCTGGAACGGTGAGGCCGATGTCGACGATGCTGCGTATCAACGTGTCGATCCAGCCGCCGTTGTAAGCGGCGATGAAGGCCAGTACCGCCCCGATGCCAAGCCCCAGAAACCCGGCGATGAGGCCGATGCGCAGGGTGAGCGGCGTGCCGGCCATCATGACGGCGAATAGATTGCGCCCCTGCTTATCGCTGCCAAACGGCAACTCCCAGGTGGGTGACTGGAGTGGCCGCACCGAAAGGGGCCGCGCCTCCTCCAGATCGACGAACCGCGAGCCGATGGTCGATGACAGCAGCAGCACCAAAAACAAAATCAGGCCCACGATCAGAGCCGGGTTCCGGCGGCCGTAGCTGGAAGCGCGGCCCATCACTGCTTTGACGCTCTGGCCTTCGAGACGAATCTCACGGTCGGAGCGCTCGGTGGGGCTGATGGGTGTAATTTTTGCTGACACGTCAGGCCCTCCTGTAGGTGATGCGCGGGTCGAGCAGCGGATAGATGATGTCGAGGATGAGTGTGCCCAGGCCGATCGAAACAATGACGATGAAGATGATGCCTTGCACCAGATAGTAATCGGAGCCGCGAATGGCCTGATACAACATGGTGCCGATGCCGGGGTAGCCGAAGATCACTTCGACCAGCACGGCTCCCGACAAAATTTGACCCAGTGTCAGCGCCAGGGCCGTGATCTGCGGCAACATCGCATTGCGCATGGCATAGCGCCCGAAGATGGTGCGGCTCTTCAGGCCCATTGCATCGCCGAAGATGGCAAAGTCTTCGCCGCGCGTCATGATCATCAACGAGCGCATCCCCAGCGCCCAGCCGCCTATCGACACGAGGATGATGGACAGCGCCGGCAACATGGCGTGCCGGAGCACATCCCAGGCAAAACCCAGGGTAGCGGTTGGGACGGTGCCCACTGAATAGCCGCCATACATGGGGAAGATGCTGAGAAAAAAGCCGAAGGTATACACGAGGATAAGGCCGAGCAGAAAGTAGGGAATCGCGCTCATCATCATGAGCGGCGGCATGGCGAACTTCAAGAATCGCGGTGCGCCGGGCCAGGCTTGCAACGCGCCGAGCAAATTGCCGATGACAAAGGCCAGCAGCGTCGTCACGATCAACAGCCCCAGCGTCCACGGCACGGCATCGGCCATCATGTCGATGACTTTGCGCGGGTAGTTGGAGATGGAATAGTTGAAATCGAGCCGCGACATATCGGAGAGATAGGTCAGGTATTGCTGCCACAGCGGCTTGTCGAGGCCAAACTTGATCTCGTATTCCTTGACCATCTCTTCGAGGCCGGCCTGCACCGAGCCGCTCAGCGCAGACTGCGCCACCAACTTTTCGCGGATGGGGTTCTGGCCGCCCAGCCGGGGCAACACGAAGTTGAACGTGGCCGCGGCCCAGACGATGGCCAGAAAAATAAAGAAACGTCGAACGATGTAGCCAACACTCACAAGCGTCTCCTCCGAGTTAGAAGTTTGTCAACGCACAGGGTTTCGGAGACCCAACCCCTAATCAAGATTGAGAAATTTTTCAGGATAAGCCACGGGTAGGGGCGAAGCATTTGCCCGCACAGGTCTAGGCAAGCAAAAATTTTGGCGGGCAAATGCTTCGCCCCTACAACTACGATTCAATATCCCGCTTTTTTCTTCAAGCACTAAAAGGGTCGAGGGTCTCCGAAAAGCTAACCAGTGCAAAGGTGGACGAGTGCATTCGCCAAAAGGGGCAAGTGGGCTTCTCATCCACATTTCGCGAGAGAATTTCGTAGGGGCGCAGCATGCTGCGCCCCTACCTGGGCGTATGCCCCTTTTGGCGAATACACCCAGGTGGACTCCCCCTTATTTACACGGACGGCTTTACGTTGTGCAGCACCAGCGCAAAGGTTAGGTGCCACTGGGCCGAGTTGGTGTAGGGGTTCTTCTCGTCGGGCATGTTCGTCCAGTACTCGGTCGTCCACGGCAGGCGGTGGAAGCCGTGAGTGAGCTGGATGTCGGGCAGCTCGGGCAGCCAGATGTCCATCGCGCGCTTCCAGATGTCGATGAGCTTCTTGGTGTCCGTCGGCGGCGTCACATACGCCTCGTCGGCCAGCTTGTCGAAGGCCGGGTTGCTCCAGCGCGAGAAGTTGACGGCGTGGCCGCCGGGGATGGCCTCGGAGCTGCTCTGATACAGCGCCAGGGTTTCCTGTGGCTCGCGGCAACTCCCGCCGTGGCCGAACAGACAGCCGGTGAATTTCCCGGTAGAGAAGTTGTCGAAGAAATCCGGCGGCTCGGAGTAGCTGCCGTCGATGCCGGCCCGCTTCAGCAATTCCACGACGACGGGGCCGACACTGGTGAAGTCGAAGAAGCTGACGATGTCGAGCTTGACCGGCTGGCCGTTCTCGTCCATCCACATGCCGTTGCCATCTTTCTTCCAGCCTTTTGCGGTGAGCAGCGCGTCGCCCTTCTCCACGTTGTATTCCAGCGTGTTGTAGATTTTGAGCGCCGGCGCGGTTGCCTCAAAATACGGCTGCAACGGCGGGTAGTCGGGCATCGGCAGCGGGGTCGCCTTCGATGCGCCAGACCATGACACATCCACGATCTTGGAGCGGTCGATGTAGTAGCTCAGTGCCCAGCGCACATTTTTGTCGCTCCACGGCGCCACTTCGTTGTTGACATACAGGGAGTGCGGCCACCAGTCCACGTAGCCAAACGGCGATTCCTGACCGGTCCAGGAGGTTGCTTTCGGGTTGCCCTTGAACACGGTCGGGAAGCTGGAGGGCTGAATGCCGGTGGTGAAGTCCACCTCGTTTTTGATTACGGATTGCAGCAATTGCTGCTCGCCCTGATCTGGCAACAGGATGAAGCGTTGCACCTCGGGGAGCGCGGCCACACCGGCCTTGACACCCCACCAATCATCGGCGCGGTCGAGGATCTTCTGCTGCGGCGAGGTCTGCACCACCCGCCACGGGCTGGTGGTCACGGGCCAGCCCTTGGCCATATCGAAGTGAGTGAACGTGGACACGTCCACGCCCTCGAAGATATGCTTGGGCAGCATGTAGACGCCGATGTCGAAGTGATAGGTCAGCAGCCAGAAGAACCGCGGGGACGGCACTTTCAGGGTGACTTTGGTGGTCAGCGGGTCGATGGTCTCGGCCTTGTCCATCACCTTCTCGACGTTGCTGCCCCAGCGAATCTTGGCACCATATTCCTTGCAGGCGTTGAGGGTAAACGTCACGTCCTCGGCGGTGAAGTCTTTACCATCGCTCCATTTGATGCCGGGGCGCACCTTGATGGTCAGCTCCTTGAAGTCATCGGAGTACTTGTAGCTCTCGGCCAGCCACATGTATTCCTTGTCTGCAAAGGCGCTGTAGAAGGCCAGCGGCTCGTACATCAGGCCAACGGCGAACTGGTGGTTGGCGACGGGCACGAAGGGATTCCATTGATCCCACTCAACAAACTTGCCCTGACTGCCGCCACGCACGGCGATGAAGGTGCGGTTGCGCGGGATGTCCTTGAGACCGCCCGGGCTGGCGGCGGCCGGGGCCGCTGTGGCGCTGCCTGCGGCTGTGTTTCCAGCGGCTGGGGGAGCAGCGGCTGGGGCTGGGGGTGCGCAGGCGGCCAGCAGCGTTGAAGCTGAGGCCGCGACACCCACGACTTGCATATACCGGAGGAACTCGCGTCGGGATACACCCTGACTATTCTGCGAACTTGGCATTGCGTGTCTCCTTTCTTAAATTGGGGTTGGGGAATGACCGATCCCGTTTGAGAGTCTATAACTCAGCACATTTTTAGGCAAATGCGGGTGCGGCATGCGCGGAAGCGGGTAGGAAAATGGAATGGAGGCTTCAGCCGACTCCGGCCCACAAACGGGCGCGGGGAGTCGGCTGAAGCCTCTATTCCAAGATGGTTGCTTTGCTTAAGCCTTCACAGCCCCAGCCCCAATGCCGGCCACCACGAAGCGTTGCGAGAGGTAATACAAAATCATCACCGGCAGCGCGGCCAGCACAGCGCCGGCCATGATGAGGTTCCAGCGGAACACATCGCCGGTGATGAGGTATTGCAGTGCAACCGGGATGGTGCGAATGCTGGGCGAGGTGGTGAAGATCAGCGCCAGCAGCAACTCGTTCCACGCGCCGGTGAAGGTGAACACACTGACGGCGATCAATCCCGGCGCCGCAATCGGCAGCAAAATGCGAAACAGCGCCTGCAATCGGGTTGCGCCGTCCACCATGGCCTGCTCTTCCAAATCAAAGGGCACGCCGCGAAAGAAGCCCATCAGCAGCCAGGTGCTCAGCGGCGCGGCGAAGGTCAGGTAGACAAAGATCAACCCCTGCAAGGTGTTGCCCAATTGCAGTCGGTTGATGATGACGGCCAGCGGAATAAACAGCAGCGACGACGGCGTGAGATACGAGAACAGGATCAGCCGGCCCATCCACTTGCGGCCGGGGTAGCGCACCCGCACCAGGCTGTAGGCCGCAAGACAACTGATGAACACCGACACAATCGTTGACAGCGAGGCCACGATGAAGCTGTTTCTGATGTTGATCAGAAACTGATATTGGGTGAACATCAGCACGTAGTTGTTCAGGGTTGGCCGCAGCGGCAACAGCGACGGATCGCGGTAGATATCGCGCGGCAGTTTGAGCGACACGGTGAACATGTAGTAGATCGGGAAGAGAATGATCACCGCGATCAACAACAGCATCGCGTAGTAGAAGATCTTCTGGCCGGCAGGAATTCGGTTCAGCATTGCAGGGGGAATTGTTGGTGGTTGCTAGTGGTTAGTTGCTGGTTGCTGGTTGCTGGTCTCAATACCAGCAACCAGCAACTATCCACCAGCCACTAGTCTTCGGTATTGCGCTCCAGCAGCTTGACGCCGATGAAGGCCAAAATGGTGAACACTGGCAACATGGCTACGGACACGGCCGAGGCTTCGCCGATGCGCAGGGTTTGCAGGCCAAAGTAGGCCAGCACGGGGAAGGTCATGGTGGCGTCACTCGGCCCGCCCTGGGTTAATAGCCAGATGTTCTCGAAGCCGTTGGTGGTCCAGATGGTGCTGAGCAGGACAATGACCGTGATGACGTGGCGAATGCTGGGAATGGTGACGTTCCAAAACCGGTGCCAGCGATTGGCCCCGTCGATGGCCGCGGCCTCATACAGCTCCTCGGGCACAGCCTGTAACGCCGCCAGAAACGAGATGACCCAAAACGGGAAGCCGCGCCAGAATGTTGCGGCCACCACGCTGGGCATGGCCAGATCGCGGGTCATAAAATCGATGCTGTTGAAGCCGAGCCCTACCGCGATGATGTTGAACGCGCCGCCCTGTGGCAGATACATCAGCCGCCAGGTGAGATAGGCCACAAACGAGGGCATCGCCCACGGCAGCAAGATCAGCCCGCGCCACAGTTGCCGGGCGCGAATGGCCTGGTTGAGCAACAGCGCAATTCCCATGCACAAGACCAGCTTGAGCGTTTGGACGCTGCCGACCAGCACGATCGTGTTGGTGATGGTCTTTTGAAAGCTGGGCAGGCCGGCCAGATAGCGGAAGTTGGCCAGACCGACGAACTTGCCGACGGTGCCGATCTCGCGGTCGGTGAAGCTGATGCCGATGGCAAACGCAAATGGATAGAACACCAGCAACAGCAGACAGATCGCCACGGGTGCGGCAAGGGCATAACCGAGAAAACTCGTGCGCGTTTTCAGCGACAGACGAGATTGGCCGGAGGCTTTTTTCGGGAGGGCAGGGTTCATTTGGGGATGGGGAAGGGGGAAGGGGGAAGGGATGAGTGCTGAGTCAGCACCTTTCACTCACCACTCACCCCTTTCCACCTTCCCCCTTGTCGTTCTATTTGTATTTGTCGTAAATGGCCTGGCAGGCACCCTGCGTCTCGGCCACAGCTTCATCAATGGTCTTGTTGTCCACGACGATACGCTGGATCATCTTGGGCACCAGGAAGTTGGAGCTGAACTCGGCCTTGGCCGGATTATCCACATCTGGGAAGCTGGGAGCGGTGCCGTTCTGGGCCACATCCAACAGACCCACGTGCACCGGGCTCTCCTTGAACACGGGGAAGCCAATCTGGCTCTTGAGCACTGGCCCATAGATCGCGTTCAGGTAATACTCCGTCATGAACGCGTCGTCGGCCAGATACATCAGCAGATCCTTGGCCAGATCCTTCTTGGTGCTCGATGTGGGAATGACGCGGACGTTCGGGCCATAGGGCTGCAACGTCATCTTGGGGCCACCGGGCAAACCGGAGTACTTGCTGGCGGCGAGTAGCTCGGGGTCGTTGGTCTTGATGTTGAGATACACGCTGCCGGGGTTGGCAATGAACGCGGCCTGGCCGGCCAGATACGCGGCATTGTCGCCGGCGCCATCCCAGGTGGTTGCGCCGGGCGGGAACACGCCCTTCTTGTACAGCTCGGTGATCCAGGTCAGGAAGTCGCGAGTCTCTTTGCTGTCGATGGTGCAGGTCTTGCCGGTGTCATCGGCAATGCGGCCACCCCAGCCCTGCAACATCAGCTCGGTCAGGTTGCCGTCGCCGACGTTGCTCAGCGCCAGACCAGCGCCGAATACCTTGGGCGGGTCGTTGACAGCCACGGCCATCTCGCCCAGCTCTTCCCATGTCTTGGGCGGCTCGGCAAAACCCTTGGCCGCCAGCAAATCATCGCGCCGGTTGAGCAGGTTGCCGCTCAGGCCGAACGGAATGCCGAAGACTTTGCCACCATATTTGGCTGGGTCCACTGATGTGGCAGCCGAATCCAGCCAGCCACCGTGGGCATCACCGATGGCTTTGAATGTATCGTCCAAGCCTTCGAGCTGGCCGTTCTTGGCCAGCAGTTGCATCAGGCCCGTGCCCATGTCGAGTGCGTCGGGCAGCGCGCCGGCTTCCACCGCCGCGGCCACCTTTTGCTGGGTCTCGTTCTGGTTGATCATGACCACATCGACTTCAACGCCCTTTTCTGCGCCCCAGGCCTGGATGCGCTCCACCAGCATGTTGTTGGCGGCGTCGGAGAAGATGAGGCCACCCCAATAGGTGAGCTTGCCGGGATCGGGTGTTGGCGCGGGTGGCGCAGGCGTGGCGGTGGCTGCTGCGGCGGGTGCCGTAGTGGCTGCCGGGGCAGCGGTTGCGCCGGCCGCGGTGGTGGCCTCGGCTGGCGCAGTGGCGGCGGGTTGGGGGGCCGAGGGTGCAGCCGCTGGGGGCGCTGCGCACGCGGCCAGCAAGGCCACAATCATCGGCACCGCGAGCATGCGTGCAAAGGATTTGGGGGAATTATTTTTGCTCATTTTCATCTTGGAACTCTTTCTGGCTGGATGAAGTTGGATTGACTAACCCATGACTCAAAAAATTTAGGGAATTGAGTCATGAGAAAACCCATGGATACCCGACTATAAAAGTCTGAGCGTGAATGTCAAATGGGTTTTGGGAATATCCAGTTCGTTTAGAGGAACACGCACAAATATTACGTGTTGAGGCGAAGCACGGCCCTCAAAAAACTGACCAGTGTAGCTGTCCTCGCAGCGTGCCACCTGCTCCGGTGTGCCCTGAGCCACGACGACGGTGCCGCCGTGTTTGCCGCCCTCCGTGCCCAGGTCCATGACCCAATCGGCAGTTTTGATCACGTCGAGATGATGTTCGATCACGACGACGCTGTTTCCGGCCTCCGCCAGCCGCTGCAGCGCATCTAGCAATCGCTGAATATCGGCCATGTGCAACCCCTGATCTTTACCCACATTTTCCGCTTCATGCTTGATTTCAAGGGTTTCCCCGTTCGCCTTCGGCTCAGGCGACCACTAAAAGTGCCGAGAAAAATGATAGAACAAATAATCTGGGTAAAGATCAGCACATTCGCGGGAATCCAGAATCTTGACTTCCTGTTGCGTCGGGGTTATGCCTAGATTCCTGCCTTCGCGGGAATGACGGCTTCGTGAGCAACTAAGCGGCTTCGCTGTGTGACGAGGACGTTTCGCCTGTCAGCATGCGCAACACCTCGGCCCCGTAGCGCTCCACCTTGGCCGGCCCCACGCCTGGCACGGCCAGCAATTCTTCATTCGTGCTCGGTTTTATCCGCACCATCGCCTCCAGAGTCCGGTCGTGAAAGACGACATAGGGTGGCACATTGCCGGCCCGGGCGCGCTCCATGCGCCATGCGCGCAATTGCTCAAATAGCGCTTCTTCCTGGGCAGACAGCGGCTCGCTTTGAACCGGCTCATTCTGATGCGTGCGCTTCCAGTCCTCGGCCACGCAGCGAATCACGCCGTAATCGATGTCGTCGGGCAGCATGGCTTTGATGGGCGAGAGGGCATCGGCCGCGCCCACGTGCTGGATGGCCGCGCGAATCTGGGCCAACACGTCTTTGGGCACCACTCGCTCCACCGATACGCTGCCCTCGGCAATGATCTGGGCGCAGTGGGCGTAAATCGTGCCCAGCGTCAGGCCGCGCTCGGCGGCGATGTGCTCGGGTGGCAAACCTTGCTGCAACAGCTCTTTGGTCACCAGCACCGTGCCACCCACTTCGCGCTGCTTTTGCGCCACCGCGATTTTCTCCGGCCGCACCGGGCTCAAGGTCACGTCGATGGCGGCGCGCGCCTTCAGAGCCATGGCACCCAATGTGCTCAGTTGCAGGGTGGGGCGCTCGGCACCCGCCGCCCGCAAATATTGCGCGGCGATGAGCTGGGTAATCAAGGACTCAATTTCGGTCAGGCGCAGTGCGGCAAATTTGGCCGCGTTGCGGTTGTTTTGCAGGTAGCGCGCCACGTCCTCCGAGGCCGAGCCTTTGAGCACCTGGGCCAGCTTGCCTTTGCCCAACTCCTGCCCCCGCGCCTTCAGCAACGCCACGGTGTCCAGCACGATCAGCGCGGCCCGCTCGGCCTGGGTCTCGGCGGCGCGCAGGGTCTGGGTCGAGGCCGGCGCCTCTTTCGCAAGGCAGTTGTCGCAGCACACTGTCGCATCGGCCGGCCCGGTGTCGCCAAAGTAGTCCAGCATCAGCCGGCGGCGGCACCCTTCGGTTTGGGCATACTCCACCATCTTGCGCAGCAACATGCGCTTGTGTTGGCGGCGTCCCTCCATCTGGTTCGCCAGCGCGCGCAAGCCGCCCTCGGCAAAGTTGCCCTGCTGCTTGGACAGCGCAATCAGCTCGGCCGCCACCCGCGCTTTGCCCTCTTTCAAGCCGGTACGCTGGGCAATCACTTCGCTGCTGATCTCGTTGTCCTGGGTTTGTAACGCGTGCACCTTGGTCAGGTCGGCATATTCCGGCGATTCGTTCTCGATGAAGTGCTCGTGCAACATCGCATCCCGCGACGAATACAGCAGCGTGGCGCGAGCCGGCAACCCATCGCGTCCACCACGGCCAGCCTCCTGGTAATACGCCTCCAGCGAACCTGGCATGCCATAGTGGATGACAAAGCGCACATCCGGCCGGTCGATGCCCATGCCAAACGCATTTGTCGCCACTACGATGGGCAGGTCGCCGGCCAGAAACAGGTCTTGCACACGGGCGCGGGTCACCGGGTCGAGCGCGGCATGATAGTGCTGGGCCTGCAAGCCACAGCGGTCGCGCACAAACGCGGCCACCTCCTCGGCATCCTTACGCGTGGTGGTGTAAATAATGCCGCCGCTTTTTTCTTCGCCTTCAACCGTTTTCAACAGGTCGCGCAGTCGTTGCAGGCGGGTGGCCTGGTCGGGTGTGGGTATCACTTCGAGGGTGAGGTTGGGCCGGTTGAAGCCGAGGATCAGTTGAGTGGCATCCTGCAAGCCCAGCAAATCCACAATGTCGCCTTGCGCGCGTGGCGTGGCCGTGGCGGTGAGGGCGAGGGTGACGGCCGGCTTCCACTCGCGGCGCGCATCGGCAATCCGCAAATAGTCGGGCCGAAAATCGTGGCCCCATTGCGAGAGACAGTGCGCCTCATCGATCACCATCAGGCTGATGGGATTGCTGGCGATGGCGGCCTGAAAGTTGGCGCTGCGCAAGCGCTCCGGTGCCACCAGCACGATCTTGTACTTGCCGGCCGCATAGTCGCGCAGCCGCCGGTTTTGCTCGGCCAGATCCAGCGACGAGTTGATGAAGGTGGCGGGGATATCGCGCCGCACCATGCTATCCACCTGATCTTTCATCAGCGAGACCAGCGGCGAGAACACCACCGTGCTGCCTGGCAACAACAACCCTGCCAATTGATAAATGAGCGATTTGCCGCTGCCGGTCGGCATCACCACCAGCGCATCACGCCCGGCCAGCACATGGTTCAGTGCCTCTTCCTGGCCGGGTCGGAAGGCAGGGTATTTGAAGTAGTGTTGCAGGGCCGCGTGTGGAAGCATTTGCATGAGGTGTCGTTTGATTTTACGAGATTTCTGATGAGACCTGCCTGTGGTGAGCCTTCTTTTTTGATGCCAATGCAATGCACTGCATGCGATGAGGTCGTGGCCGACACCTCGCGGGTTTTCAAAACCCAGGAGGTGTCGGCCACGACCTCATCGCGAAAAACAAAAACGCCGGCGCATGATCTCTCACGCGCCGGCGTCCCTAAAAACTAACGACCAGCCACTAACGACCAGCCACTTCCGCTAAGCCGTCTCGCCTTCCAACCCCGGCAGCCCCAGGCCACCCAGGCGCGGCAACGCGCGTCGCTCGTCGTCTTTGCCGAAGCTGAC
>Ga0105048_10013273_pt1 | contig 12876 bp, 4 predicted proteins | sample MAT05_FD_78382 | JGI IMG/M metagenome (GOLD analysis project Ga0105048, IMG submission 78382) | Freshwater microbial communities from Lake Fryxell liftoff mats and glacier meltwater in Antarctica - MAT-05 | ecosystem: Environmental > Aquatic > Freshwater > Ice > Liftoff microbial mat | place...
CCTGGCCAGCAATGTCACCGGCGTTTGGAAAGACGACGAGTTTGTCACCAATGATGCTGATATAAAAACGGCGGGTGAAATGAAACTCAATGCCACCGAACCCAATAAAAGGAGCCTCGTGGCCATGATGCGTTGCTTCGGTCAACAGGCCCTGATTTGTGGCGACGCGACGGCACTCACGGAGAATTTTATGCTCGATTATTTCGCTGATTCTCTGGCTTTAGTGCAAACCCTGCGCCTGGGTCATCATGGCAGTGCGACTTCTTCCTGCGAGGGTTTTATAGATGAACTCTCCGCAATGAGCAGGGCCGTGGCCAGCAGCAGCGGCCAAACCACTACTTTGCACAGTTTGCCCAAGCAACGCATTCTGGACCTTTATCCACCGAAATTGCCAGCTACCGCTACCGCCCATACGATCTGGGCTTTTGCATCGGGCGATGCAATTGCTCAGGATAATTATTTCAACGGTATTACCACCCAATTGTATACTACCGGGTCTAATGATACCATCGGCTACGCCATACCCAAACCGAATATGGATATTTCACAAGGGCCATTTTAATCACCTGTTTAACGCTGCGCCATGACCATCGCCAATATCAACACCGTTTTGCATGGGCAATTGCCGACGATTACTCTGTCGCCTGCCACCTTTGGCCAGGATTCGGGACTGACGCCGATTTTACAACAATATTTTTCCGAAACCAAAGGCGAAATTGTGATCGGCGGCGTAACGGAGGCCAACTACCATTTCGACAACGACATCATTACGTTTTCCGGCATTGGTCAGGGCGGGCCTTTTGATAAAATGACCACCTCGGTCGTCATTAAAATGGTCAATGCCGTTCCGCAGATTTCGATCTCGGCCACCGCCGCTGATGGCTGGTCGCTGCACCCCGCTTTTCCAACCCTCAATGCTCCGATCATCCAGCAATTGCCGTTCAGCAGCCCGCAATTGTATTGGGCCAGTTACGATAGCGACACCGACGAAACCATCAAAGGGTTTTATTTTGAAGGAAAACTCGACATGACCAGTTCGCCGCTGAACGTGTTGAGTGCCCTGTTGCCCGGTTTGCCAGCACCCGACATCTGGGGTCAACTGGATATGGTGGGCAGCAACACCGGCACGATCATGCAGTTTGTCCCCGATGGAGTGCTCACTATTGCTGCCAGCGAGCAACCTGCCCAACTTGGTCCGTTCACCTTAACGGCACCCAAACTGCAAATTTTTGCCAATTCCGTTTTCAATACCCACGACAATGTCTGGCAAGCGGACAATTTTGTGCGCATCAGTAGTTCTTTGAAATTCAAAAGTACCTGGATTACTTTTCAGGCTGATATAAAGGACATCGCTACCGATATTGTTTTCGATGCCAAAATGGACCTGCCGCTCGGGGCAGCCTTGGCTGATCTGATCAACTTTGTGGGCGGCACCACCTTGAGCATCCCCGGTTTTAATTTACAGTTCCCGGATGACTTATTTTTACAGGATATTCAGGTGCATTTTTCGCCGACCGGAACGCCAAAGATCAAGATGATCGCCCTGGAAGTGGGCACTTCGCCCAGCGAAAAATGGAAACTATGGAGCGACAGCATATTTCTTAACAATATTGACATCGTCTTTCACATCCTGCCTGGTGGTACCGGTACCGACACCATCGTGGACGGGCAGTTTTCCGGGCAGGTCAGTGAATGGCTCAATCTGCGCGCCGGATTTTCCACCGATGGCAATTATTTGTTCTACGGTGGTCTGGCGAAACCCGTTTCCATCGGACAATTATATACGTTTTTTTCGGGCAATACCAACGCCGATTTGCCCGCTCTGAACGTAGAAACCCTTTATTTTCAACTAAATTTATCCAAACAACAAGGCACCGGTTATGCCGGGGAATTGACGATGGACGGCGAATGGGACATCGTGACCCAGCCCACTAAATTCAGCCTCGACGGGCTGCTTTTCAAAATAAACCAGGTGGCTGGCGGTGTGGTCACCATCGAAGCGGGGGGCATTATGGCCATTTCTGACTACACGCTGGCGGTGGATGGTGAATATGTGACCGATCAGGGCTGGACGCTCCGTGGTGATCTGGCTTTGCAGGATGAAAAAAAAAGTCTGGCCGACCTCGGCGCAAAAATTGATAGTTCCTTCGGGAGTGGTCAGGCCAATGCGCCGTCTATTCCCACCTTTTTGACCGATTGGTCGGTACAAAGTCTGCACACCGATTTTAATACCAAAAGCAAAAATTTCGACTTTTCCATTGACGTAAAAAACGCCGATTTACCTGCCCTCGATCTGGCTTTTGGCATTCACCTCACCCATAGCGACACGGCATTTACCAAAGAATTTGACGCCATTGCCAAGTATATTTCGGCCAAAGTAAATGTCGAATTCGACCTTACCATTACGGAAGAAGACAGCGTTGGGCCACCCGCTTCCAAAAAATTTACGCTGCTGGGTGTCTATAAAGCCGACGTGCCGCCTACTTTAGCCGAACTACTGGAAACCATCAGTCAGGATTTTCAGCTCAATGCCAACCTGCCCGCCGAACTCAATCTGAATGCTCAGGTGGATAGTTTTGCCCTGGAAATACAGCAGATTGATAGTAACCCGACCACCGTCGAGGCCGCTGGCGAGTTTACGCTCCAGATTAAAAATACGACCTTAAATATCTATTTTGCCTATACCAATAATGTGGCCTCCGATGCGGCATTCAAAAATCCCATCATGGTGGCGGGCAAACCAGCCTACGTATTTGGCGCATCGCTCGGCGGCATTTTTGCGCTGGCCGATCTGCCCGTAGTAGGTAAAATACCGGGAATCAATCGGTTAGCTATTGACAAACTCGGTTTTTTCTATACCAATGCCGTGCTGGCGCAAGGTGAGCAGGCTTATTTTCAAGTACCACAGGTCGGTGATCCCGGCAAGTTGGCCCCCAATCCGGCCCAGGCGGTGCTGGCTAAAAACGGCTTCAATCTGCTCGCCGTATTTGGCACCCTCGGTTCCAGTCCTACCGATCCGGTCACTCCGTTGGGGAGCGGCAACATGACTATTTCGGTCGGCACGGGAACGCCGCCCCAGCAACCGCCCACTTTTGCCACCAGTGCCGCCCAGCCCACTTCGCCGATTCATTGGATTGATATTAATAAAACTTTCGGCCCGGTCTCGCTCAACCAGGTCGGGTTGAATTACAGCAGCGGCGAGGCTTCCATTGGCATTTCGGCAGGTATGACGATGGGTGGTTTTATGCTCGATCTGATGCAATTGTCGGTGACTTTCCCGATGCCCATGCCTCAACAAACGGCGGGCAGCACGGTTAGTTTTGATCTGGAAGGACTGGCGATGAGTATTAATAAAGGCGGTCTGCAACTCGGCGGCGCGTTTTTGAAAGCCATAGACCAGGATAAGAGCGTCAGTTATTACGGCGAGGTGATGGTGCAGGTGGCCAATTTAGGCTTCAAGGCCATCGGCGGTTATTCCCCGAATGCGAATCCCGCTTCCTTTTTTATTTATGTCAATATCGAAATACCGCTGGGCGGGCCGCCCTTCCTGTTCATCACCGGGCTGGCCGGGGGTTTTGGCATCAATCGTGCCCTGAATCTGCCCACGGTGGATGGGTTGTCCACCTGTTTGCTGGTGCCCGGCATAGCGCCCCTGGAACAGGCTTCGCCTGCCGATACGATCAAACTTGTGCTACCCGTCTTGCAGCAAATGTGCCCACCCGAACCCGGCGAGTACTGGGTGGCGGCGGGTATTCAGTTTACATCATTCGAGATGATCCAGGCTTTCGCGCTGGTCACGGTGGCATTTGGCGTGGATTTGCAGATCGGATTGATCGGCACGTGTTCCATGACGTTCCCGACGGGCGATACCGAAGTGGCTGTGGCGTACGTCGAAATAGATATTGTGGCCTCGTTCACGGCCAGCACCGGATTATTGGCCGTAGATGGACGTTTGTCGCCCGCGTCCTATATTTTAGGCGGGTTTGTGCATCTGGCGGGCGGTTTTGCCTTTTATATCTGGTTTAGCGGGCCGCATAAAGGCGATTTCGTGGTCTCGCTGGGTGGCTACCATCCGGCATTTAACCAACCCAAATACTATCCTACGGTGCCGCGTCTGAGTATGTCGTTTGCGCTGGGGCCATTCCAGGTCATCGGGCAGACTTATTTTGCGCTCACGCCATCCATGATGATGGCCGGCATTGGTCTGGCCGCCACCTGGAATTCGGGGCCACTGAAAGTGTGGTTCGATTTCGGAATGGACTTTTTGATCGGCTGGGCGCCTTTCCATTACGAGGCCGATGCGTACATTCATCTGGGCATATCGCTCAATCTGGGCCTGTTCACGCTCAGTCTCCACGTGGGGGCGGACTTGTACGTTTGGGGGCCGCAGTTTGGCGGGGTGGCACATGTGGACCTGGATGTGGTGTCGTTTACGATCAGTTTCGGTGCGCCGCGCAGTGCGCCGCTGCCGGTCGGTTGGTCTGATTTCAAGACAAAATTCTTACCGCAGTCCACCACGCCTGCCCAAACAGCGCGTGCAGCAATGGGCCTGATCACCGATCCACCACCCGCTACGATCAATATTATTAAAGCCGACGTGACGCTGGGTTTATTAAAAAAAGACGTAACCGGTTATAATTGGGTCGTAGATCCCGATCATTTTAACATCTTGACTAACAGCACGATACCTTCGAATAATGCTGCCTGGAATGTAATCAAGCCGCAGAAGCCTGCCGATGCGAATATTCCAAACACGGTGGCCAGTTACCACCAGGCTTCGGCGCAGCCATACTTGAGGCTGCCAGCGGATCATTTTTCGGATACGCTGGTCTGGAACCCCGATGTGCATATTAAACCGATGGGGCTCGACAGCATTCAATCATACCACGTCATTACTTTATATCAACGGGCCGAAACCGATCCACCGGGCACATTCAGCCTGGCCGTCACGGCGGTATCCGTTCAGCCGACACTGCTACGTATAAACCAGGCCCTCTGGGGAAAGCCCGACGCTCCCGATGCCAAACCCAACACAGACCCTAATATTCTGCCACTGGCCAAGGACGCGCTGACGGGTTTTCTGATCTTCCCTATTTCGCGCACGCCTGATCAGGTGAGCAATGTGCTGCTCATCAATCTGCTTTTCCAATCGGGTTTTGATGCCAATTTTGCCTACACGCATCAGGCTTTGAATACGCAATTTACGGTCAATAGCAAGATAAATAGCAGTCAAAATCTGGATATTTCCGTCAGCGGGGCAAGTACGCAGGAACTGGATAACCAAGGTTATGTGCTTTCCACCTTAACCGATACCTGGGTGGCCGGACAGCGCAATGCCGTGTTGGCCGACCTGCTCAACAATGGCTTCCTGACCTACGATGCCGCCGAAATTGACCTGACGCTGCTGGCTACCAAAAAGGCCCTGACCGACTGGCCCGTGGTGGAATTGATGGGGAGTTGAGGTTTTTGGTTTAGAGCGATTTAGAAAAAAGGGGTTTAGAGAGGTTTACAAAAGGGTTGGTAAACAATAGTTGGTTACCGCGCTTGGTGAAAATACCATAGTCGTCAGGCTAAGCATAAAAAGATCACATAAACCCTTTATAAACAACAAAATACATCTATCATCTTGTAACCCCTCGTTTCAACGAGGGGGCCAAAAAGTACCTATTATGTCATCTAACTTCTTTGCAAAACATCAGCATATAGCCAATAGCCGAAGATGCTGATGTTTTGCAAAGAAGTTAGATGTGGATTATGGTGATGCTTTGTCCGCCGACTGAAGATCGGCGGTTACAAGATGTTAGATGTAATCCGTTTTGGGATCACAAAATGTTGATAGTCAGCTGTTAATCTTTAAAAGCACTTTCTGCGCATGACCACCGGAGACGACAATAAATACTTGCTCAACGAATTAGTCACTTTTATCCAGCATCACCTGCCGGGGCTGGACGCGGGCGCGTACCAACTTTCAGTGACACAGACCGTCTTTGATAGTACTACCAACCAGCAGGTGGACGACGATACGTTGCAAAATACCTACACTTTTGCGGTGCAGGGTGCGCGTTTTGCGTTAAGCAATCCCGGCCAGACGGTGGCGGGCGTTTTTCCTGCCGATGGCGGTACAGGGAAATATAGTATGGTGCTGCCGCACGTTTTGTTTTATAAAAAAACGCTGCCCTGGATCCGCTATCCGACGTTGAAACCGCCTTTCACACCGCCACTACCCGGACAAGATACCGATGCCGATGTGCCAACCTGGCTGGCCGTGCTATTGCTGGATGAAGACGATGTGGCCCAGTTTCCCGGTCTTCAACTCAAGCCGCAGCAGGTGACCATCGGTGATTTATTCCAGCCAGTGGCTTATGCAGCCTCTACTTTGGGCACCAATCTTTCCTACTTTCAGGGCGCCACCGATACGTCCGATCTGGACTACGGAGAACAGCCGACCGATGCTATTCAGGCGATTGATCTGCCGCTACAATTGTTCTGGCAGATCGCACCGACGCTTGCCGACCTGAGTTTTCTGGCGCACGCCCGGCAGGTGAGTTTGATCAATAAACCGACTAATCTGAAAGCCGCGCCGGAGGGCGAACCAACCGGCGATTTTTCCATCGTTTTTGGCAATCGGTTGCCGCAAACCCAGAAAAAGGCTTATGCTTATCTGGTGTCGCTGGAAGCCATGCAAAACTACCTGCCCACCGACAACGGCACTGCCCCCAGCGGGATGCAGCCCACCGACCCGCGCACCATCCGCCTGGCAGTCCTGCAAAACTGGACGTTTTTTTCTATGGGTGAAAATGCCGCTTTCACCGATCAGGTGCTGGCCCTCAATGGCGGCTCTACCGGCACCAACGCCAATCTCCGCCTGGTGCCGACCACTGGCTCCGGCACTGTAGTGACCAACGCGCTGAACATGGGCTATGTACCGCTCAACCACCAATTGCGCACTGGCGGCCAAACGGTATCGTGGTATCGTGGCCCGCTGGTGCCCTACCAAATTCCCGCCGCCCGCGTGACGCTGCCCATTGCTTCGCCCGACGCAGCTACGGTTTTTGACCCTACTACGGGTATGTCCGATACCTCTTACGCGGCCGCCTGGACGATTGGGCGGATGTTGGCTTTACAGGACTCCGCCTTTTCGACAGCCCTGTATAATTGGAAGAAAACTGTGCAGGCCGCGACCGTAATGGCTGTGGAAAATGCGCTGATCGCCGAGAATTTTGCCGATATTTTGCAAATAGTACCCTCGACCACCGAGACGGAGGAAACGAAAATGTCGCCCACCAAAGCCCTGCAAATCAAACTATTGCAGACGATGATGCAAACGAAAAAGGGGTGAAGAATTAAATTAGACCCTTACCAGCTTTCGGAAAGTAAAAAAAACTTCCCGAAAGTACCTGTCAATTAACGAATAACCGATTAACGAATAATCAACATGCACACCCGACTTTCGCGTACCGTTTTTCAGGCCAGGCTCACCGCCACTTTTTCCAGCCACGAGGCTATCCAGACGGTGTTGCAGGATTCGATCCCCGATTTCCCTGACCCGCTGCACAACTGGATGGCGCGGTTGAAACTCCTCTACGGCGTGCCGTTCAATTATCTGGTGCCCGACGAGGGCATGTTGCCACCTGAATCCATCCGTTTTTTTTACGTGGATGTCAATTGGGTAAATGCCCTGCTCGATGGTGCGTACAGCATCGGGCGGGACCTGAGCAGTGCCGAAAATTCGGCTGATCTGAACCTTGACCGGGCTATGTTGTCGCACATTCATCCTAAAATCAACGCCAGTGCCGCAGCTATTCGGGCCAAAAGCCTCGGACAACCCGGCACTGACCCGCCGCTGGAAGTGATTTCGGGCTTTTTGCTACGCTCCAAAATCATCAGCGAATATCCCGGTCTGGGGGTATATGCCTACGAAAAAGGGCAGACGCCGACCGACCCTACGCCGGTGATGATGACCATTTTGCGCCTCGAAAAACTGGGCGATCAGTCGGATACTTTGCTTTGCCTGTTTGTCGGCGATGCTTTCCGGGTGGATATTCACGAAGCACCGGAGCATTTGCACTACGGTATTAATGATTATACGGTGACTAACGGGACAATAACGGCGCATAAAGTGCTGCAGTCTTTTACCAAAACCGGCGACAACGTGACATTCAATGGCCCGATCACCCCGCCGACAGACATCAGCAGTTGCTTTCGCACGGTATCGCCGCGTACCCTGAAAATCAGCGATTTAGCGGCCATTATTCAGAAAGCCAATAACCTTTCGGCTTTCGATTCCGCTGAAATGGGCTTTGAAATGACCGAAGGAGTCGGTCTGGTCAGTTTTAACAACCAATCTGCCTGAACCATGAATGCCATCGTTCCGCTTAATATCGCCGCTGTCCGCGTCAATGCCAACGACAACAGCAACCTGGTCAACAATTTTAAAGGCTGCACGGCGGTGTTTGACCAGATGCCTTACCGCAGCGGCAGCAATAGTGGGGTGCCGAGCGCGAGTACCGGCGACCACGTTTATATTCCGTTGGAAGGCCCTTCTACGGCGCATAATCCGCTGGGTGCGGGGGTACATGTGCATTGGGAACTGCCCGATTATTTCCGGCGGGGGGTACAATCCGCCAATGGTGCCGACCCGGTATTTCCGGCTGCGCCCAATCGCTGGCTGGTGATTCGCTATCTCAGCGTTTATAATGCGGGACAGTATGGGCCGGTGCAAGCCAAAACCTGGCTGGTGGAAAGCGATTATCTGGCCAGCCAACAGTCGGCGAATCTCGACGGCGTTACTCCGCCTTTGGTGAGTGTGCCGGTGCCCGCCAATCCTGCTTTGGGCGTTCAGCCCTGCAGGTACCTGGGCCAGACGCTTGACTACGCTAAATGGAATCCGGCGGGGGAGTCGGCGAGCAATTATTTACCCTCTCAAACCGGCGAAGACGGGAAACCGCTGTACCTCACTTCCATCGGATTTGTGGGGCCATCGTTTGCTTCTTATTATCCGGAATGTTGCAGCGTATTCGGTTTTTGGGATTATTTCAAAGATAATACCGCTATTTATCAAGCCATTACGCAGGATCAACCCATTCAATTTAAGGTGTCGTACCAGGTGATCGGCTGGCTGAACGATCCCACCATTGACCCACTGGTCAATTTGCAACAGCAGATTACTACGCAGTACAATAACCTGCTGGCGCAATGGAAAAGCCAGGGTGTGACGCCTACACAGACTCCGGCGGATGTGTTCGGGACTTATATGGAGCAAAATTTCCGCTGGGCATTCCATCAGCAGGACATTGTTTTTACACTGGATAATAATCACAATCTGACCTCGCTGACGGTGCCCGAACAGACGCTTTGCGCGGGTACAATGCAGGAAATTGTCTGGCAGTTATTGCCCAACCAGACCAATATTTCTTTTTTGGCCAATACCGATGCGAACGCGCAAAACCCTTATTTATGGACGGATAATGTGGAAGTAGCGGTTGGAAACACCACGGTAGAAGCATTATCGGCTTTATTGAAAAAAGACCTGAAAAATACCGACAACGACCCGGACCTGCTCGGCAATTTTGAATACCTGCTCGACGCGTTTCAACTGGGTCTGCTCAATGGGTTGGAAAACAACGCCAATCCGATTTTCAATCTCGATGAGCAACTGCACGCCCGCGCTTTTGCCCGTTTTCCGGGCGGCCAACTCTGGACGGTGCAGCAGCAGCCGCCGGCCAATACCAATCTTCCGCCCGATCCCGACCGGGAGGTTACGCTGCCGCTTGATCTGGCCGAACAACTGCATTTATTGAATACGGCGCAGAAAAAATATGACCAGCATCGTGCGCAAGTACTGGCGATGCGGGAGCAGTTGTTCATGGACTGGTTTCACTATATCAAACTCTACGTGGGCGAGATAACCGACTCGAATATTCCGCTCAATAAGCTGACCGAGTTCCTGTTTCTGCCGGGCTCTACCCAGTGCGAACTAAGCGATGTGATTCAGGCCGGGAACACGACCGGCGTTTTGTCTTACCAGCAAAACAGCAATGGCCAAATTATTGGCCTGGGCCAGCCGCCGTCGAGCACCACTTCGCTGGCTTATGCGGTATGGCAAAATTTCCAGACCCTGCTGAGGGCGTTGAAGCCTTACCCCAGTTGGAGTATTCAATGCGTACCGGCTCCCGCTTTCTGGATGCCGAGCGACCCGGTGCTGCTGGTGGAAGGTGACCGCATTGAGCCGGTACGGCGGAATGGCCCTACCGACACTATTGCCGTGCGATTGAGCGGGGAATTATTATCCGAAATTAAACTGGCTTTCAATAGTACGGACTGGACGGTAGCGGCGGCTAACCTGGCGGTGGCGGGTTTACCCACGTGGAACAGCCAACAACCTATGACCGCCGATGTGCAGGCTCTGGTGGGGGAGGCCTGCTTGCTCACGCCCATGCTGGCCAGTGTAGTGGCGACCGCGCTGCAAAGTCAGGGGGGCAACAACAACCCGGCGGTGGGCACTGGCTATGCTAATTTTATAACTGCCCTGCAAAACGCGCAGGGTGGCCTTAGCCCGGTGGATCAGGCGACCAGTGACGGGCTATTTGCCGCCATTCGGAAGACCGGCTACGTGGCAGCAGCGAATCCCGTGCAGGGTACCACAACGCCGCTGGCCATTACTTTTACTTTCAGTAATGCGGCTAATAACGGCTGGGCACCTGATCCCGTGGGCTGGAATAGCCAGCTAGTTTATCTGGAATTCGGCAAAACGCGATTTGATCCTTTTTTACCCACATTTCTGATCTGGCATGCGGAACTGGCTCCTTTGGTCACCAACAATGCGCAAAATTATGATGCCAATAATCTCACCGATTACTTTCAACTGGATGCGGATGCCATTGATTATCAATATAAAACAGGGGTAAATTTCACGGCAACCAACCTGGCCAGTATGCAGAACTCCGTAGTGCTGTCGAAAAAACCTACTTTCAGCCTGAGTTCGCAAATCGCCAATTATCTGCAAAATTATCCGAACGACCCCGCTAAAACGGCCCTGGAAAACATCAGTACGGCCTACAACAATCGCAGTATTATGTCGCAGGCGATGAGCGGTTTCAACCTTGCGCAGACGCTTCGCCAGTACGTGCCGCAAGTGGCCCTCAACAATCTCGTGTCCCGGCCCGGCATGGATACCGTCACGCCGCCGATCCACACGGCCGCGCTGACGGCCAATGACGACAACTGGTACGATTTCCATTTTAATGGCATGATGCCGGTGGCGACTGGCATACAAGGGTTGTACAATTTCGGGCTGCTGCGGTCGGGTTTTGCCGGGATTCAATATCTGGAAATTGTGGATGTGTTTGGCCAGCGTATGCAACTCAATACGCTGAATACCAATCCCGATAAAACCTTGCAGGTCATCAGTGCATTTCCGCTGCAACCGGAGCAGGGCGACCTGGCCAATGCGAATAAAATCTTTTTTCCGCCGCGTTGGCTGGCCCCGACCCGGCTATGGTTTCGGTGGTTGTCGGCAGCATTCAATACCGACATCAGCGGCGTCAGTGGTGATTTTGTGGAAATGAACACCCACCCGGCCACCTCGCCAGTTTGCGGCTGGATTATACCTAATCATTTGGATGTCAGCCTGTTATTCTATGATGCCGATGGGGCGGCTATCGGCTCGTTTGGTATCGAACACGGGGCGCAAAAATACCGCACCCAGCCTGCCAACATCGCTGCCAATCCCGGTGACAATCTGGCGGCTGATTTGAAAAATATCAATCCCAACTTGGCCAATTTCATGCAATACGTGGATGGTCAGGGCGGCACCGATGGTTTTCTGGTTGACCTCATGCTGACCATTGCCAATGCCAGTACCTTTATTAATCCCGCCAATTTTCCGCAAAACGCTGGTTTATCGGTCTTCATCGGGCGACCTTTGGCCATTACCCGCGCCGTTGTCGCCCTCGAAACGGCTGGCAATGTGCTACCGCTCAGTCAGGCCGACGTGAATACGACCGATGCGTTTCCGGCTGATGTCGCGGCTGACCGTTTCGACTATCTCAGCCGCCAGCAGTACAGTAGCGGCGACGTGAGTAAAGTACAGTTTCCCTTGCGACTGGGCGACCTGACCCAAACCGACGACGGGATGGTGGGCTATCTGATCGAAACCGATAGTGGCTACCAGAATAAGACGCTGTATTCGCCCGCTGCTCCGACCGCAGGCGGCAATAACGTAGTACAACCTCCTTTCAACAACCTCCTGCTCAGCCTCAACGCCACGCCGGTCACGGTCACCATGCTCGTGGATCCACGGGCGGCGGTGAATGCCACGGTGGGTTCTTTGCCGGTCAATTCCCTGCAAATCCCGCCCGACCAGTACGCGCAGACGATGCAAAGCCTGGCGATGACTTTTTTCACGCATCCGCTGCTTGCCAAACAGCAGGGACTGACGACCCCGCTCCCGCAGGAGACGGCCTACTTATGGAGTTGGATTCAGCCCAGTGGGAACACCATAAATACGATTCCACAAAAAGCTAACGCGGTGGATGACACGGTGACTTATGGTTATTCGCCACAAACTTTGCTGGAAGGGTGGTTGCAATTGCAGGAGGCAGAAACGAAAAATTCGTAACTAATGTGAATTATGGGTCTGCAAAGCCAGACCATATCGGTGATCGTACCATCAGCCGTTACTGCAGACCGTCCTATGACCCTCTAAATTAAAATCCAATGCCTGCTTCTACACAAAATGCCGGTTTAGGCCTGCAAGTCCTCAATACCGACAATCAACAAGCCACGGTATATGTGGGCGAGGCGGCTACGTTGGCAGTGACGCTCACCAACAACATCGGTGCCGACATTCCGCTGGTGCCCGGCACCAATGCTTCC
>Ga0105048_10013274_pt1 | contig 12876 bp, 12 predicted proteins | sample MAT05_FD_78382 | JGI IMG/M metagenome (GOLD analysis project Ga0105048, IMG submission 78382) | Freshwater microbial communities from Lake Fryxell liftoff mats and glacier meltwater in Antarctica - MAT-05 | ecosystem: Environmental > Aquatic > Freshwater > Ice > Liftoff microbial mat | place...
ATCGGCCCAGACCCCAAAATCAGGGTGGGCGCCAATTTATCGGAATGGGTGGGCGTCAATTAGTCGGAATACCCGGGCGCCTATTCCCCGGAATGGTGGGCGCCTTCAGAGCGGAATCCGCATGCTTACTGCCGATCCGCGTCTGGAGCTCGAGCTGCATGCGCTTCCAATCGTCTGCGGCACACTGGTCATGCTGCTCCCGATCTGCGCCCTGCGCCAAGCCAATGCGCGACCATAGCGCGTGAGAACTCTAGGCTCAGCACTTGGCTTGGAGGGCCAAAAGGAGCTCATCGTGTCCCCCTCAGTCCCAGGTACCGCCGATAGCAGGTCTGTACTGCGGGCTGCTGTTGTGAAACGGCATCGCCGACGGACACCGCCGCGTTAGGACCGGTGCACTGATCAGTGTAGAGGCATCGCACACGTTCACAGGCGGAACGCTCGTCTCGTGCTACCTATTTGCTACCTGAATAGCATTCGGACTGCCTCCCGCAGGGCTTAAAAGGCTCTAAGTTCTTGATTTTATGGTGCTGCCTAGGTGACTTGAACACCTGACCCCCGCATTACGAATGCGGTGCTCTACCAGCTGAGCTAAGGCAGCGTCCGGCGTTGCAGCCAGAGAAGCGCGCTATAACCCGGACGGGGTACGGAAAGCAAGTCGGCCGCCACCAGTGGGTGACGGCCGATATGTTGGGGTCGTTCCGGGCTACGGATGCCGAAAACCAGCTTTCTGGGCCCTTTGGACGAGGCCTATCAGGCTGGCTTGCGGAACCGCAGGGTGTGGCGGTCGCTTTCGCCGATGGCCTTGTATTTCGCGGGGTCGAAGCCCTCGGGGGCTGCGCTGCCGCCACGGGGGGCGGCCATGGAGTTCGGCGGCAGGGTCCACACGCCGAACGGGTGGTCCTTGGTGTCCTTCGGGTTGGCGTTGATTTCGGACTCGGCTTCCAGCACGAGCCCGGCTTTTGTTGCGGCAGCGACGATGGTCGCCTTGGCGACATAGCCGTCGCTGGCAGAGCGTCCGCCGGCTACCGTCTCAGGGCGCGGATCTGCACGGTGCTCGACCACGCCGAGGACGCCGCCCGGCTTCAGCACGGCGGCGAAATCGCCCATCGCCTTGTCGACGAAGCCGGGTTGCCACATCCAGTTATGGATGTTGCGGAAGGTCAGCACCATGTCGGCCGAACCCGGCGCGCCGAGCGGGCCCGACGTCGCGTTGAAGGGCACATAGGTCTGCACGCCCCACTTCGTCTGGTCCGAGACAGCAGCGATCTGGGTTCCGGTGCCGACATACTTGCCGCCGCCCGATGTGAGGTAGGGCCCCAGAATTTCGGCATAGTAGCCTGCGCCTGGCGCGATCTCCACGACCGTCATGGTCGGCTTTACGCCGAAGAAGGCGAGTGTTTCGGCGGGATGGCGGTGGACGTCACGCACCTTGTTGGCGTCAGCGCGCGCAGGGTTTGCGACGGCAGCGGCAAGCCCGGCGTCGGCCTTGGCCATCGCCGCAGGCATGGAGCCGTCAGAGGGTGTTGAGGGCGTGGTGCAGGCGAAAAGTGCGCCGGAGCAGATCGCGGCGAGCAGAATTGTGCGTTTCAAGGTGTCCTCCCAGACATCTGTGCTTGGCATCGGAGCTAGAGTGATGAAGCAGGTTCGGCAAGCCGAAGCCGAACACTTCCGCGCTAGCGCCATGACCGCTACGTAACGACACCGGAAGGTTTCCGTCTGCGATGGTCGGCGAGCCGCTTATCCAGCACTGCCGTTGACGGCGCGTGCGCCAAGCAGGCGTGCGTTCAGGTCGCCCAGCGCCGCTTCCAGTTTCGCCCGCTCCAGAGCGCGCTTGCGCCAATCGGTGTAGGCGCCGGCCGCGTCGCCCGACAATGCGGAAACAGCTGCCACCGCGCCTTGAACATCGCCAATGTCCAGCTGCCGCCGCGCGGTGCGGAGGGTTTCGGCGTTGCGTGCGACCAGTGCGCTGGGCGCAAACTCGACGACGCCCGTGAATGACTGACGCAGCCAGTTCCAGCCATCATCGCTCTCATGCTCGCTGAGCATGCGCGCCTGCCTTGCCGTAGCGTCGAAATCCACGCGCAGCTGGTCGAGCGTCTGTACGCCCGCTGCAGAGGCCGATGAAATCGCGGCAAGAGCCGGATCAGCCGGCAGGAAGGCCGCAAGGGCGCCGTGCTCGCGAGAGAAAGGGCGGTCGCCGCGGGCCTGCGCCTGCAAGGCTGCAAGCGCGCGGATTGTGCGGGCGCGGTCTGTCGCGGCGATCACGGGGGACTGCGCATCTGGGGCGGCCGGCAGAGGAACAGCCGCCGGCGCGCGTGGCGGGACGGGCTGTCCAGACCGCATCGCGGTCATGTCCCCCGACAAGGCGTTGAGGCCATCCTCAAGGGCTGCCAGAGCAGCCTGCCGCTGGTCGAACGCTGACACCAGCGTGGTGTTGGCGCGATCGAGCGAGGCAACCTGGTCCGACAGGTCCGCGATGGCGCGCTGCACATCGCGCGTCGTTTCGGGGGCGTAGCGATCTTCCGCGACAATGTTCTCGAGCCGGTTGATGCGGGACAGCAATACGCCAAGCGGCGATGCGGCGGGCAGGGAGCCGGGTGGCGCGTCGCCTGCGCCTGCGCCGCTGATGGCGAGGAGCTGGCTGTTGAGCGCGGCAAGATCGATGCGCAGCTGGGCGGCGCCGCCATCCAGCATGTCCAGCCTGTCGCCCTGTGCGCTGAAGCTGGAACGCAGGCCGATCACGCCACTGGCAGCAGCCTCGGCGCGGGCACGCAGGTCAGCCACGTCACCGCGCAGAAGGTCGATCTCGCGGGCCAGCGTGCCGGTCGGCGCGCCGGAGCCTGCATTGCTGGCGGCGATGGCGACAATCGCGCCTAGCGAGGCCGCGACAAGTCCGGTGGCGATCAGGTGGGTGAACGTGACGGTGCGGCTGCGCAGGGCCCTCGGCGTGCCGGGAGGCGGTCGCATCTGCGCGCCCTCCATCGGCTCATACTCGACCTCGATAGGTTCGGGATCGCGCGTCGTTGTGGTGTCGCCGACCTTGGCCGTCATCGACCACCATCCTCTGGCGTTCGTTCCGCGCTCCCCGAGGAGACCTTAAGCGGAGCCGGCGGGAATGCTCAACCGGAAACAAGACCGGCGAGCGCAGAAAGAAGTGCATCCTCGGTCGGCGCGGACGCGATGGCGATGGTATGCGCAAGGTCGGTCAGCGGCGTGGCGGCCGCGTCGGAGATTGCGGCGACACGGATCGGGCGCCGGCCGGGCCCCGCCTGAAGCAACTGCGCCAAAATCGTTGCGGCGCGGGGCGAGTGGATCAGCACAGCCGCGAACGCCGGCTCCCCGCCAAGATGGCGTGCGAGTTCCGGACCCGGCTTGTCGACTGGCTCGGCGCGGAACATCGCTACGAACTGGGCAGTGACCCCTGCCGCAAGAAGGCGCGCGACAAGATCACCCCGGCTCTCCTCATTTCCCGCATGCAGCAAACGTGTGCCTGTCTGAAACTCTTCCAGGATCAGATCGCCAAGCGAAACGACATCGCCATCGGCAGACCTGACATCGGCAAAACCTGCATCGCGCGCGGCTTCCGCCGTGCGTCTGCCCACGCAGAAGACTTTCGCGTCGCGCCGCGGCGAGATAGCCGCCGTACGCCGCACGCCATTGGCGCTGGTGAAGGCGAGAGCGTCGAACGGTGGCAACGCGACTTCAATCGGCGCAATGGCGAACAGCGGCTCGACGATCGGTGTGAAGCCCAGAGCTTTGAGCCGCGCCGCCGTTTCAGATGCGCCCGGCTCGCTGCGGGTCACCAGAACGCGCGGCGGTGAGCTTTGGCTCACGCCTCGTCCTCGCCTGCGTCGGTGTCTGGTTCATAATCATGCGGCACGATGCCTTCGAGATCGAACGCCCTCTCGGCGGCGACGTCCTCCGCGAGCGCAAGGCCCAGCACTTCGGCATCGAATACGCCGGGCCGGCCTTCGATCATGCCTTCCGCGCGCCAGCGTTTGGAGCCGTCGTCGGTCAGAACTTCGCCCGCCATCTCTGCGCCCTCTGCCGTCAGGCGGAAGTGCGCTGCGATCGGCGTGCGGCATGATCCATCGAGACGGCGCAGGAAGGCGCGCTCTGCGACGGCAGCGAGCCTTGCTTCCTCATTGTCGATCTTCGCGGCGAGATCCTTGAGCCAGTCCGGAGCGTCCTTGCGTAGCGTGACGCCGATGACGCCCTGACCGCCCGCCGGCAGCATCTCGTCGATCGACAGAACAGCCGCCGCCTTGTCGATCATGCCAAGCCGCTTGAGTCCCGCCGCTGCGAGGATCGTCGCCTGTGCCTCGCCCTCGGCCAGCTTGCGCAGGCGCGTCTGCACATTGCCGCGGAAAGTGATCACTTGCAGGTCGGGTCGCGCCGATTTCAGCTGCGCCTGGCGACGCAGGCTGGACGAGCCGACGACCGCGCCCTGCGGCAAATCGCTGAGCGTCGCATATGGCCCGATCAGGCAATCGCGCGGGTCTTCTCGCTCGAGGAACGCCGCCAGATAGATGTGCTCGGCGAGCGTGACCGTCACATCCTTCAGTGAATGAACGGCGACATCGATCTCGCCGAGCTCCTGCGCGCGGTCGAGCTCCTTGGTGAACAGGCCCTTGCCGCCGGCATCCTGCAGCGGCTTGTCGAGGATCTTGTCGCCCGTCGTGGTGAAGGGGTGGATCGCGGTCACCACACCACCGCCAGACGCCTTGGCGACGAGGTCGGCGAACATGTTCGCCTGGGCCAGCGCCAAGGGCGAGCCGCGCGTTCCGATCCGTACTGTTTTCAAGGCTGTCATGAGTATGTTGGCTTTCCGGTCGCTCGCGGCGTACAAGCGCCGCCGCAATGATGCAAGGCGCACTCACCATCCTCGGGATCGAAACCAGCTGCGACGAAACCGCGGCGGCGGTCCTGCGCCTTGAAGATGGCCGCGCCACAGTGCTGGGCGAGCGCGTCGCCAGCCAGACGGAAGCGCACGCGCTTTATGGCGGTGTCGTCCCCGAGATTGCGGCCCGCGCGCATGTCGAGCGGCTGGACAGCCTGATCGCACTGGCCATGCAGGATGCCGGGATCGGTTGGGGCGCACTGTCGGGTGTCGCTGCCACGGCGGGTCCGGGGCTTATCGGCGGCGTGATGGCGGGGCTTTCCGCTGCCAAGGCCATCGCGCTGGCGCGCGGGATACCGCTGATCGCGGTGAACCATCTCGAGGGCCACGCGCTCAGCCCGCGCCTTGCCGACGAGGTGAGCTTTCCCTACCTGCTGCTGCTGGTCTCGGGCGGGCACTGCCAGTTCGTGTCGGTCGAAGGCATCGGCCACTATCGCAGGCTGGGCTCCACGATTGACGACGCCGTCGGCGAGGCGTTCGACAAGACCGCCAAAATGCTGGGGTTGTCAGGGCAGGGCGGACCGGCCGTCGAGCGCGAGGCAGCGAACGGGCACGCAAAGGCGGTCGACCTTCCGCGTCCGTTGCTTGATCGCGCAGGACTCGACATGAGTTTCTCCGGCCTCAAGACCGCTGTGCGCCGCGCCATCGAGGAGCGCCCGCTGGACCCGCAACGCCGCGCCGACATTTGCGCCAGCTTCCAGGAAGCTGTGGCCGATATTCTCACCGTGAAGTCCGGCCGCGCCATGGCGCAGGTGAAGAACGCCTTCGCCAGCCATACGTTCGTGGTTGCGGGCGGCGTTGCCGCGAACAAGACGCTGCGCGCTCGTCTCGAAGCAGAAGCGCGCCACCATGGCTTCCACTTCTTCGCCCCGCCCCTGCGCTGGTGCACCGACAACGCAGCCATGATCGCGCTGGCCGGCGCAGAACGTCTCAGGCGCGGACTTGTGGACCCGCTCGATACGCGCGCGCGCGCGCGCTGGCCGCTCGATACGGAGGCCGCTTCAGCCGATCCCATATATGGCGGCGGCAAGAAGGGCGCGAAGGCCTGAAGCTATTCCTGCGGCGTCACAAGCGGCGCATCGCCGGGCACGCGCTGGTCGGCCAACGGCGTTTGCGGTTCTGGTATTGGTTGCCAGAGCGGGGCAGGCTGGTTGCCCACGCGCAGCACCTTGCGCACCGAATAAGCCCCGCCAATCTGGCCTTCCGCATACCCCGATGCTTCGTCGAGCGGATATTCCTGCGCCAGCAGAAGCATTATGCGCGGATCGATCGCCTCGCCGTGGCATACAAGGCAAGTGTCCTGCATCCGTACCGGCTGCATCCAGCGGAACACCGTCTCCTCGCCCTCCTGCACGATTTCCGCGATCTCGAACGTGTCAGGGTCGAGGCCCGCGTCCATGTAGAAAGTGAACAGGGCCAGCTGCTCGCTCTCCCACGCATCAGGCGCATTCGCCGGATTGCGCACGCCAAGAGCCGTGCGGCTGAAGTTCAGTTCAAGCTGGTTGCTGATTTCGCGACCCCAGTCCGGCGTGTGGTCAGCGTAGCTGAGATAGACCGCCACCGGGTCCTCCTCGCGCTCAAGCCTGCCGATGATCTCGCGCTTCAGCCGCAGCTCGAACTCCACGGCGGCGCGACGCGCAGCCTGAATGTCCGTTGGCGAAGGCTGTTCGGCTTTCGGCGCGCACGCCGTCAGAAGCAGCGCGGCGAGCCACGCCACATACTGGGGCGCGAACGCCTGCAATCAGCCGGCCTTCAGTTTGAATGTGAAGGTTTCAGCGTCCGGCTCAGCGGCGTCTTCCCAGGGGCGGCGCTGGGCCAGTGTGATCTCCCCTTCGCCAGCGGCAATGGCTTCGATGATCACGACTTCCCAATGGCTGCCGCCTGCAAAGCCCGGCAGGCGCTGGGCGGAGCTTGTGGGACCACCGGGGCCGTCGATGGCTTTCACCCATGCCGGCGGCTTGGAAGCTGCCCAGAGATAGCCAGCCGTCGGCACGCCGACGAGCGCGATCGAGATTTTCTCGCCAACCTTTACGTCGAACGACTTTCCGGCATCGGCCACGGTCAGCACGTGCTTCACGCCTTCAGCCGTCGGAGCGGGCAGGTCGGTGGTCGCGAATGTGCACGTCTTCTTTGTGCTGCCGGATTCATAGGTCATCGTCTCGCCCATCCCATAATCGATCGTGGCCCCGTCCGCCGCAAAGCGCATTTCGGGGCCGCTTCTCTCGTCCAGCTCAACAGGCTTGAATGGCTTGCCCGGCCCGCCATCGAACCGGGCCAGCATGCCGCCCTGATCCATGTTGAACACGACGTCGAGCTTGCCGCCGCCCTCGCAGTTGAAGGTCAGCGCTTGGTCGAAGGCCGGATCGGCAACGGCTGGCTTTGCCTCTTCCGACTTGGCCGGATCGGCGGGCGTCTGATTGCAGGCGGCCGCCAGCAGTCCCAGCCCGGCGACAGCGGCTGTCAGCGAAATTCTCATCCTAGTCCCCTGAAATCTGTTCCCCGGCACAGTCGGGCCGCGCCGGGGTGCTGGCAATACCCCGCTATGCGCAACGTTTACCTCCGGCGATGCGCACGCGCCGAATCCCCCTACACAGGCTGAAATCGGACAGCCAGTCCGGTGGCATCCCGGGAACGGCCCCATGGCAGACTTCATGTCCATCATGCACGCGACCGCTGCGCTGTGCGCCGGCGGAGCTGCCGCTTCCGGCTGGACCGCGTCGGTCATCACCGCGAACACGGCTTTCGACGGGCTCGATCATGGCCGCGCCGACAGGATGCTGCGCAAGGTCATCGTCGCCACAGCAGGATTTCAGGCCGCCTTGCTCGGCATCGCCACCGGAGCGGCCCTCATTTCAGGCGCGCGGGCCGCCGGGATCATTTGCGCGGTCTGCGCGCTCGGATTCCTGACCAACATCTGGACGCTCGCCCCGCGCAAGGAAAAGACCATTCCCGGCGCCCGCAAGAAGACGTCCACACAGCGCGTGGTGGCTGTCGCCCTGACCCTGATCATGACACTGACGGCGCTGACCGGCGCGATCCTGGCGGTCTTCGGCATCTAGCCTCCGACCAAGTCGTCCTTGGCTGCACCGTGAGTGCAGAATCAGTATTCGTTCGCGCACGAATGTATTCGGTATACGGAATACTTCGCGTCCGGGGAGCTGCCACAGCATTCGACTTACGCAATTGGGGGTGCTCGTTGCGATAACGCCTCTGGCCATACCTGCTGCCCCGTGAAACCAAGCCGGCCTGACGTGGAGGGCTTCGGGCAATGGAAACTGCGATCCAATCCTTCGTGCAGGGGTTTCCCGAGTTCATGCTGCATGGCGGGGTCACGCTTGCCCTGTTGATCACGGGCTGCATCGTTCATGTGCTGCTGACGCCCATGAAGGAGCTGAAACTGATCCGTGAGGGAAACATCTCGGCGGGGATCAGCCTGTGCGCCGTTATCGTCGGCCTGGCCGTGCCGATGGCTGCCTGCCTCGTCACCGCCCTGTCGGTCTACGACATCCTGATCTGGGGCGTTGTGGCTATACTCCTGCAATTGTTGGCGTTTCGGGCAGCTGACCTCATCCTCCGCGACCTGCCGCGCCGCATCGAGCGTGACGAGATCGGGTCGGCTCTCGTGCTGGCGGCCGTCAAGATTGCCGCTGCGATGGTAATGGCGGCGGCCTTGTGAGTCGGCCCGCGCAGTCGAATATATGACGTCGCGGAGACGTGCATGAGAATCCCCGATTGGGTGGTCTATGCGGTTGTGTTGATCGCGATCGTCGGAACGCTGTTCTCAAGCGGCTCTGGCGGTCGGGAGCGGCCCTATGCCGTCCCGCGACCTGAAGTCACCGAACCCTACATTCCCGGCCCACTCGAACCCGAAGACGATATCTTCGCCGAGCCAAGGCCGATGCCTGAGCCCGGCCCATTGCTGCCGGATTCGCACCCGTTCGATGAACGCGTTGTGGTGCAGGTCGACAGTCCCGAAGATGGCATCGGCACGGCTTTCGCCATCAACCAGTCGGGCCTGTGGCTGACTGCACGGCATGTGGTCGACGGGTGTACGCGTGTCGGTCTTGCGGTCGGCAACGGCCGGATGGTGCGGGTCGACGAGGTTCGCACATCGAGTGACACTGACCTTGCGTTGCTTGTCACGGATCGCGCGCCGGTCGCACTCCAGCTGGGGCTCGATCGTGAATTGCGCGTGGGCGAGACCGCCTTCCACGTCGGATTCCCGCAGGGCCTCTCAGGTGAAGCTGTCTCGACGCTTGAATCGCGCTCCAATCTAATCACGCGTGGCCGCTACGAGATGGAGGAGCCCGTGCTCGCTTGGTCCGAGCGTGGCCGCACGATGGGTATCGAGGGTACGCTCTCGGGCATGAGCGGCGGGCCCGTGTTCGATGTCGATGGCTCCGTAATCGGCGTCACGGTCGCCGAAAGCCCGCGCCGCGGCCGCATTTATGCAGCAGGCCCGGAGTCGATCCGCAGATTTCTGGACATGCAGGGCGAAGTCCCTTACGGCGGCGACGCGCGCCCGATCAGTGCATCGTCTTATGAGGCCGAGGCGGATCGTCTGCGGGATGAACGCGCGGTGGTTAAGGTTCTGTGCCGCGTAGGCGAACGGTGATCATGAATTTTGCCGACCGACTTGTAGAGCGCGTGCGCGCCGTTGGCCCGCTCTGCGTCGGCATCGATCCGCATCCAGAACTGATCCCGCCACTGTTTGGTCCCGCCGGGCCAGATGCCGCCGCCAGTTGGGGTCTTGCGCTGCTTGAACGCGCCCAGGGTAAAGCTGCAGTCGTGAAACCGCAGGCCGGCCTGTTCGAGCGCTGGGGATCCAAAGGTCTCGCTGCGCTCGAGCGTGTGTGCAACGCCGCGGCGGATCAGGGGATGATGGTGATCCTCGACGCCAAGCGCGGAGACATCGGCACCACGGCGGATGGATATGCCGAAGGCTATCTCGGCGCAGCCTCGTCCTGTCCGTGCGATGCGATCACGGTGAACCCCTATATGGGCATCGATACGATCGAGCCGTTCGTGAAGGTCGCGGAAAAACAGAACAAGGGTGTCGTCGTGCTCGCGCGCACGTCGAACCCGGGCTCGAAGGATTTCCAGGCGCGCCTGATCGATGGCCAGCCCTTGTACCTGCATGTCGCGCGCTCGCTGCTGCCGATGATCGCCCGCCTGCGGGGGCAAAGCGGCTGGTCGGGCCTGATGCTGGTCGCTGGCGCCACCGGGCCGGAAGACGCAGCCGCTCTGCGCGAAGCTGCCGGCGATGCGCTGTTCCTTGTGCCGGGCTATGGCGCGCAGGGCGCAGGCGCGCGTGAGGCTGTGGCCGGCTTCGTTACGCGCGGCTCCACGCGCGAGGGTGGGGTGGTCAACGCCTCGCGCTCGGTCGCGTCCCCTGAAGGCTCGCTGCAGGCGAGCTCGTCTGCCGCCTGGGGCGCGCTGATCGACAGGGCGATTGCCGTCGCGCAAGCTGAGCTGGTCGCCGCTACCAAGGTCTGACGGCCGTCCTCGGTTACGCCGCAAGTGCGAAAGACTCCCCGTCACTTCGCCTTTGCCAAACGCCTCCAAGAGTGCTGAATCGCATCATGTCCGGTGACTGGACGCGGGAGGATGCAGTGATCAGGTTTCCATCGAGCAGGTTGTCTGGCGCTCTCATGAGCGGTCTTGCCCTGTTGGCGCTGGCTGCGTGCGGTGAGGCCAAGCTGCCAGCTATCACGGCTGCAGACGTCAATGGCGATGCGATCATCAACGCCGACAAGCGACCTGAAGTCTGGCTCAGCCACGGCCGCACCTATTCCGAGCAGCGCTATTCCCCGCTCAAGCAGATCAACGCAGAAACCATCAAGGACGTCGGCATCGCCTGGACGGCGACGCTCGACACCAACCGGGGCATGGAAGCAACGCCCATCGTTGTCGATGGCGTCATGTACGTCACCTCGGCCTGGTCGGTGGTCTATGCCTACGACGCCAGGACAGGCGAGCGTCTGTGGAAGTTCGATCCCAAGGTCGACAAGGCGCGTGGCGTTTCGGCCTGCTGCGACGTGGTCAACCGCGGCGTCGCGATCTGGGAAGGCATGATCTATGTCGGCACTATCGATGGTCGCCTGATTGCGCTCAATGCCTCACGCATCGAAGGCATCACCGAAGAGGGCGGCGAGAAGGTCAAGACGCCGGTCTGGCAGGAAGTGACTGTCGACCAGGCGAGGCCGTCCCCGATCACCGGCGCGCCGCGGGTCGTCAAAGGCAAGGTTGTCATCGGCAATGGCGGCGCCGAGTTTGGCGTACGCGGCTACGTTTCCGCCTACGATGCCAAGACCGGCAAGATGGCCTGGCGCTTCTACACCACGCCGAACCCCACGAAGCAGGCGGACGGCGCGGCCTCCGACAAGATCTTCGCAGATAAAGCCAATGCGTCCTGGGGCGATACGGGCGAGTGGACCGAAACCGGCGGCGGCGGCACGGCGTGGGACGCGATGGCGTACGATCCCGAACTCGACATCCTCTATGTCGGAATCGGCAACGGTACGCCGTGGAACCGCGAGCGCCGCGATCCGTCAGGCGGCGACAACTTGTTCTTGTCCTCGATCCTCGCTTTGAAGCCGGAGACCGGCGAATACGTCTGGCACTACCAGACCACGCCGGGCGAGTCCTGGGACTACACCGCCACGCAGCACATCATCCTCGCCGACATCAAGATCGGCGACAAAGTGCGCAAGGTCGCGATGCAGGCGCCGAAGAATGGCTTCTTCTATGTGCTCGATCGCGAAACCGGAGAGCTGCTCTCTGCGGACAAATACCAGGACAACGTCAACTGGGCGACCAGCGTCGATCTCGCCACCGGCCGTCCGGTCGAGGCGCCGGGCGTGCGTTATCTCGACAGCCCGTTCGCGGCCATCCCCGGCCCGCTGGGTAGCCACAACTGGCACCCGATGTCGTTCAGCCCGGATACGGGGCTCGTCTACATCCCGGCGCAGACGATCCCGCAGATCTATGCCGATCAGGCAGACTTCGCCTATCGCCCTGGCTTCTGGAACACGGGCATCGAATTCGCCGGCGCTCCCGGACCGACGCCGACCCTGAACGAACGGCTGGCCGGCCGCGCAGCGCTGAAGGGCCAACTTGTAGCGTGGGACCCGGTTGCCAAATCCGCACGATGGGTCGTCGATTATCCGAACGCATGGAATGGCGGGGTGCTGTCCACCGGCGGCAATCTTGTCTTCCAGGGCGGCCTCGACGGCAAGTTCCGCGCCTATGACGCAGCCAAGGGCGGCGCTACACTGTGGGAAATGGATGCGCAATACCCGGTGATGTCCGGCCCAATCAGCTACGAGATCGATGGCGAACAGTACATCGCCGTCACCGCCGGCTGGGGCACGGCGCTTCCCGTCACGGGCGGCGGCAACGCCATACCGAAAATCGGCTCGCCTGAGCTCGGCCGCCTGCTCGTCTTCAAGATCGGCGGCACAGTCGCGCTGGAGCCCTACGAGGTGTTCGAGGTCGACAAGGTCGCGGCAGCAGAAGACTTCGGCAACGCAGCCCAGCTCGATCACGGTCGGGTCCTGTTCGACCGCAACTGCATGGTCTGCCATGGTCCGCTGGTCGTCTCCAGCGGCGCCATTCAGGATCTGCGCTGGGCACAGGCGCCCGGCAACAAGGAAGACTTCGCCGACGTGGTGCTCAACGGCAAGTACGCCAGCGCCGGCATGGCGAGCTTTGCTTCTGTGCTGACGCCCGATGATGCGGAATCGGTCCGCGCCTACATCATCAACCGCGCCAACGAAGATGCAGCCGCCTACGCCGCGCAGACGCCGCCGCAGTAGTCAGGCGCACAAGTCTGAACGAGAAAGGCCCGGAGCAGTAATTACCCACGGGCTTGCCAATGGCGCGAAAGCCTGAATCCATTGGACTATGGATCGTGTTGATTTGCAGCGGCTGTCGAAGGAAGAACTGATCGAGCTTGTGCTGCGGATGCAGCGGCC
>Ga0105048_10013277_pt1 | contig 12875 bp, 10 predicted proteins | sample MAT05_FD_78382 | JGI IMG/M metagenome (GOLD analysis project Ga0105048, IMG submission 78382) | Freshwater microbial communities from Lake Fryxell liftoff mats and glacier meltwater in Antarctica - MAT-05 | ecosystem: Environmental > Aquatic > Freshwater > Ice > Liftoff microbial mat | place...
GCAATTGGGCGAGTTGCGGTTGAAGGGAGACCGTACCCTTAAAGACGTTCCTGACGGACTGAATTTACTGGAGAAGGCGGCGCGCGCGGGGGAAGCGTCCGCGGCTTTTGCTCTCGGAAAGGTATACGACGATGGGGATCTGGCTCCGGCCGATCGCGTCAAGGCGCTCGATTACTACCGCGCCGCCGCCGCGGGGAAAGTGCCCGAGGCTTTTTTCAATCTGGGAGCGGCGTACTCGAGTGGCCGGGGTGTTAAGAGAGATTACGCGGAGGGCTTGGCTTGGTTGATCCTCGCTAAACGCGCCGGGCTGGAAAACGAAGGCGAGAGTAAGCTGCGTGAGCGGATCGTGGCCATGCGTCGTCCCCAACTGATCGAAACGGGCGAACGTCGAGCGGAGGAAATCGCCGACGAATTAGTCAAGGGTTCTGTCGCCTCCTTCTTGCCCGGCGCGGTCAAAGAAACCCCGGTAAAGGCTCAACCGAGTCGGCTCCCGCGGCTTCAGACGAAACCCGAGCCGATCAAAAAGATTCCTTTGGGGCGGGACGGCGAGTCGCGTCCCTCCCCCGCCCTCCTGCCGCCTCCCGCTTTGCCGCCAGCCCTCGTGCCGGCGCCGTAGCGCCGCTCGAACCCGCTCTTGGATATCCATCCGCGCACGGACCGATTTTAGCGTTTGCGCGTGGAGGTCGGTGCGATTGCCTGCGCATCGTGTCTGTGTTCCTCCCCGAAAAAGAAACCATTGTCGCTCTGGCTACGCCCGTGGGTACCTCGGCGATCGCCGTCGTCCGGGCCAGCGGGCCGGCATGCGCGACGTTCGCCCGGGAGTCGTTCAAACGGGCACTGCAGGCGAGGCGCGCGCATTATGAAGGCTATCGAATGCGGGATGGGTCCGTCCTGGACGACGTGCTTGCGATCCATTTTCCCGCACCGGCGAGTTATACGGGAGAACACGTTTTGGAGATCTCGTGCCACGGAAATCCGTTCGTCGTACGGCGGCTCCTGGAGGATTTGTGCGCACGGGGCTGTCGGCTGGCCGAGCCCGGCGAATTTACCCAGCGCGCTTTCTTGAACGGTCGGATGGATTTGAGCCAGGCGGAAGCCGTGATGGATGTCATCCAGGCCCGCAGTGCGCGTGCGCTCGCCTTCGCTCAGCGGCAACTCCAGGGGGCTCTGGGGCGGCACCTGGCCGTTTTGAATCGCGAACTGCTGGATGCGTTGGCGCGCGTCGAAGCCTACATCGATTTCCCCGACGAGGATTTGCCCGCGGAGGACCGCGAGATTGTTCGTGCCGGCGTGGAACGCGCGCTCGACGGCACTCGCCGGCTGCTCGCCACGCGACGTTACGGGGAGATTTTGCGTTCGGGAATTCGCACCGTGATCGTCGGTGCGCCTAACGTCGGCAAGAGCTCGCTTTTGAATCGGATCGTTGGATACGAACGGGCGATCGTCTCGGCCGAACCCGGCACGACCCGCGACTTCATCGAGGAGAGCGTGACGATCGGCGATCACGCGTTCCGGTTGACGGACACCGCCGGATTGAATCCGAACCCGGGGGAGATCGAGCGGCGGGGGATCGAAAAAACCTACGAGCGCATGCGAGAAGCGGACCTGGTGCTATGGGTGGTCGATTTGACCGCGCCCTTCCCCACCCTGCCTGCGGAACTGGCCGCCCTGCTCCGACCCGAAACCGCGCTGAAGATCGGTAACAAGTGCGATTCGGTCTCCCCCGAAGATGCCGCCCGGATCCTGGCAGGCGTATCGGAAGGCGAGTCCGCGCCGGTAGCCGGCCTCCAGTCCTATGGCGTATCCGCTTTGTCAGGACAGGGTATCCCCGAAGCGATGGCGGCGATCGGGAGGATCGCGGACGCCCATCGCGTGGAGACGGGCGACGAGAGCATTGCGGTCAACGCCCGACATGCCCACGCCTTGGAGCGGGCCGCGGTCAGCCTGACGGCGGCGCTGGAGATGTTCGCACCGGTATCGTCCGGTGTGGCCCCCGCTCCGGAATTCGTCGCCAGCGACCTTCGAGAGGCCTTGGCGGCATTCGGGGAGATCTCGGGTAAATTCGACAACGAACGCATGCTGGATCGTCTGTTTGCGACTTTCTGTATTGGTAAGTAATTGATAATAATTAACTAAGATAATAGAAGGTTCGATTGTGGGGTTAAATCACGCTGAATCGAATCCAGAATAAAACTAGAATTTATGGGGCAATCGCGAACCACGTAAATCAGAAGGGAGAACCAGAGCGATCGCGACAAAACGGATTTATCCGTGACGAATATTTGCCCGGCTCCCCGCGGATTTAACGGAAGGTCGCACGCGCTGTGCCTTCGTGGTAAAAATCCGATGACCGAGTTTAAACGTCGCCCGAAGAGACTTTGACGTTGAGAAGTCGGCTCGAAGTCGAGCGATAGCGATCTCTGTAATCGGGGAAAACGATGTTTAGCTCGTCGCCTTTTAAGCCCCGGCTTTGGGTAAGGATCCGTTCGGATTTCCTCTTCTTAGGGTCGGAATCGTCGCGGCGCTCAAAGGTGAATGCCACGAGAATTCGACATACAATGGCCTTCGATTCCTCACACCTACCCTGCCCCACCCCTCTTGCGGAACCGAACTAGTTGTTGCTAGCCCCGCCCATTGGAGGAAAATTGCCTCTTTCGAGCAAAGGATTATGACCAAGGACTTTCAAAGAGGTTATGAGGTGATCGTGTGTGGTGCGGGCCATGCAGGCTGCGAGGCAGCACTCGCGGCCGCGCGAATGGGTGCTACTACCCTCTTACTCACTGGGAATCTCGACACAGTTGCGCAGATGAGCTGCAATCCGGCGATCGGTGGCCAAGCAAAAGGCCAGATTGTCCGAGAAATCGACGCATTGGGTGGCGAAATGGCGATCAATACCGACCTCACGGGGATTCAATTCCGATTACTCAATGAATCGAAGGGCTTGGCGGTTCAATCCCCCCGGGCTCAGTGCGATAAAAAGACATATCAATTTCGTCTCAAGCACACGCTCGAACTGCAGCCCAACCTCACACTCTTCCAAGCAACCGTCACGGGGTTGATTTTCGAGCGTGGTTCGGTCGTCGGGGTCCGTACTAATCTCGATCTGGATTTTCGTGGAGCCACGATTGTGGTGACGACAGGGACTTTCCTCCGCGGATTGATGCATATCGGGGGGAATAAGAATGAGGGCGGGCGACTGGGAGATTTTAGTGCGAAGACGCTTTCCGCGAGTTTTCTTGAGGCAGGAATTGAACTCCGACGATTAAAGACCGGTACTCCTCCTCGGCTTTCCGGAAGAAGTCTGGATTTTTCGAAGATGGTAGAGCAACGTGGCGATGTTCAGCCGACTCTGTTCGCGTTTCATGACACCCGGGATGAAGAAGCATTGTTCCACGTGGAACAAACGGGGGAGGAAAGGCTGGGGTGGAAACCCGGCTCGAATCAGGTGTCGTGTTGGATGACTTACACGACCGAAGAGACAGCTTCACTGGTGAGGAAGAATCTCCATCGATCGGCAATGTACTCCGGGGAGATTGCAGGGATTGGCCCGCGCTACTGTCCGAGCATTGAGGACAAGTTTGTCCGCTTTGCCGACAAGCCGCGGCATCTGCTCTTTCTGGAACCGGAGGGTCGCACAACCAATGAATATTACGTGAATGGGCTCTCCACCTCGCTGCCGTTTGAAGTACAGCAGGCCATGGTAAACAGCGTCCCGGGACTCGAACGGGCTGCGCTACTGCGGCCTGCGTACGCCGTCGAATACGATTTTGCACCTCCGACTCAGTTGTTTCCATCGCTCGAGTCGAAAAAAGTTTCCGGGCTGTTTTTTGCGGGCCAGATCAATGGGACTTCAGGTTATGAGGAAGCAGCCTGTCAGGGCCTCCTTGCGGGGGTAAATGCCGTCAACAAGGTGCGAAATACCGATCCGCTGGTGATTGGGCGTCATGAAGGCTACATGGGAGTGCTGATCGACGACCTGGTGACCAAGGGCACAGACGAACCCTACCGCATGTTCACGAGTCGCGCCGAGTACAGGCTGCTCTTCAATCATGGGAGTGCGGAGTTCCGGTTGGCCGAGCATGCGCGAAAGCACGGGCTGATTTCGGCCTCTCGGCAGCGACGGATAGACGAGAAGCGTACGCAGCTGGACCGCTGGTTATCGCTTTTCGAAACGCAGCGACCGACCGGCGGGCAGGGGACTTGGGGCGATTCAATTCGTCGTGCCGTCACGGGCGGCGGGCCGAAGGTAGATTACCCCATCGATTTCCTTGTTTTGCCGAAAGCGCTTCAGGAGGAGATCCTCTACCGCGTGAGCTACGCCGGTTATCTTGCTCGCGAAGAACGTCAGATCGCGAAGCTGCAGCATATCGAGAAGATCAAGATTCCCGCGAATCTCGATTTTGCCGCCGTAAAGGGGCTGCGTCGCGAAAGTGCCCTCAAACTGGCCCAAATCCGGCCGATTACGCTCGGCCAGGCCAGTCGAATCAGCGGGGTTAATCCCGCCGATATCAGTCTTATGATGATTCTGCTCGAATCGGCTTCGATCCGAAAGTAAGAGCGAACTGTGAAGCAAATAATTGATGAATAGAGAGTTAAGGAAAGAACGAATGGAGGAATGCGACTGGTATTGGCTGTCCGACAACGGCCCCTATCGTGGCTGCGAAGGGTGGAGCGAGCGCGAGATGAATTTCGCGTCAGCAGCGAACGTCAGAGATTTTACGACAGAGGCACAAAACCACAAGGATCGGGTCGAGACATGTCGACAGTCGCTTCTTCCTGTCTCTGTGCCTCTGTGTTCTTTGGTAGAATCTCGCATTTGACCCGCCGACATCGGGGAAATTTATTCGCGGTTTGCAACAATACGGAGTCGCTGTAACATTTGTGAAACGGACGGGCTTTGAACTCGGACGCACTGCTTGAATCCAGTAAAGATAGGTCGATGACCGTAGAGGCTAAACCGAATCGGATTTTGATTGTGGACGATGAGTCGGATGTCACCGACTTGGTGGCCTACCATCTCAAGGCAAAGGGTTTTCAGGTGGAGGCGTTGAACGACCCCAATAGCAGCATCGGCCGAGCGCGGTCGTTTCTTCCCGACCTTGTGATCCTCGATGTGATGATGCCCGACCTGAACGGGATCCAGATTTGCCGCATGTTGCGCGCGGATCCCAAACTGAGCAAAGTGCCGGTCATTTTTCTGACCGCGAAGGCCGAAGAAAACGATCGCGTTCAGGGCTTGGAAACGGGCGCGGACGATTATATTTCTAAACCATTCAGTATAAAAGAGTTAGTTCTGCGAGTACAATCCATTCTCCGCCGGTTGGGTGATGGCCGGGTGCTGGAGGCCAAGAAGCTGCAGATCGGTGCGATCCTTTTGGATGCCGAACGCCACGAGGTTTTCATTCACGATCTTCCCGTCGAGCTCACCGCCACGGAATTCAAACTCCTCCATCTCTTGATGGAGCGGCGGGGCAGGGTGCAGACGCGCGAGCATCTCTTGATCAACGTGTGGAACTACGAAACCGAGATCGAAACCCGCACGGTCGACACCCACGTGCGACGTCTCCGGGAAAAACTCGGTACCGAGGCGGACTGGATCGAAACGATTCGGGGCGTCGGCTATCGCATGGCGGAACGACGCGTCCAGGAAACCACCGCCTGAGCGGGGTGCATTCCCCGACCGTTCGTCGCGACAGAAGCAGTCGCGCTTGCTTTCGCCTTTCGTAGAGCCTTCTTCACGGATGTACCTTACGATCATTGTCGTGCTCGGAGTTACGCTATGCGCAGCGATGTTCCGACTGTGGAGGCAACATTCGGCCGTGCGCAGCCTCAGTCAGGCGATCGTCCGGAAGCGGCCTTACTTGTTGGAGGAGGGTGCGGGTGCCTCCGGCGAAGCGTGGGCGGAACTCTACACCCAAGCCAACGAACTGATCGCGGAGAATAATCGGCTCCAGCGGATCCGGTCGGATCAACTCGCCCAGTTGGAGGCGACCCTCGGCAGTCTCCAGGAGGCGGTCTTGATCGTCGACTCGAGCAACATCGTCCTGCTGGCAAACAAGGCGCTCCAGGCGATCTTCCCGCGCGCCACCAATATCCTCGGTCGACGTCTGGAGCTTGTGCTGCACAGCGTGCCGTTTCTCAACTACGTCGATGCCGTCCGAAAGAATCAAGCCGCCCCGCAGCACGAGATGGAATTCATCGATGGCTCCGTTTCCACCTGGATCGAGCTGACGGGTGCGACGGTTTCGGCGCTGCACGACCCCGGCGGACCCTGGGTCATCTTTGTCCTCCACGACATCACCAAGCAGAAGAAGCTCGAGTTGGTGCGGAAGGAATTTGTCGCGAACGTCTCGCACGAGCTCCGGACGCCGCTCAGCGTGATCAAAGGCTATGTCGAGACGTTGGTGGACGGGGGCGAGGAGGGAATTTCACCCGCCGACCGCGAACGTTTTTTGCGCACGATCCAGCGCCATACCGAGCGCCTGAATTCGTTGCTCGAGGACCTCCTGATGCTTTCGCGTCTCGAGTCGATCAATCCGGGATTGAAGCGCGAGCCCGTGGTCCTGCGGGAGTTGATCGAAAATGCCGTGGCGGATTGCCGTTCGCGGCCCGCGGCAGTGACGTATCGGATTTCCCATGACATCGATCCCGCGATCGGCACCCTGTCGATCGATCCGCTGAAACTGACCCAAGTGTTCGACAATCTGCTCGATAACGCGCTCAAATACACTCCCAAAGGTTCGCATCTGGGGATCGCCGCGCGCCTGCGGGGCCGCGAGGTCGAGGTGTGTGTGCGCGACAACGGCCCGGGAATTCCCGCGGAGGACCTTCCCCATATCTTCGAGCGTTTTTATCGGGTCGACAAAGGTCGCTCGCGGGAAAAGGGCGGCACGGGTTTGGGTCTTTCCATCGTGAAGCATATTGTCCAATTGCATGGCGGGCGCGCGTGGGCCGAGAGTAAGCAGGGGGAGGGGAGTGCCTTTTACTTCACGATCGCCGCGCGGGGCGCCAGTTGAACCGAGTTTGCCGGATTCGTCGATTTAGCCGTTGGCGATCGGCCCAGTGCCGGCCAGACTCGGTGCCATGCGCAGTTTTGACTCGCACCCATGCACCGGTGAAACCGTGACCTTGGCGGATATTCGGGCGGCCGCCCGACGCATCGCCGATGGCGTGATCGTTTCGCCGTGCCCGGAATCGCTTTCGCTCGGCGAGATCGCCGGCGCCCGGATCTTCTGCAAACTGGACAACCTTCAGCGCACGGGCTCGTTCAAGGAACGCGGTGCCCGCAATGCGCTGACGATGCTGCCCGGCGCGGCGCGCTCGCGCGGAGTGATTGCCGCCAGCGCCGGCAATCACGCGCTGGGACTCGCCTACCACGGACGTCTGTTGAACATTCCGGTCGTGGTCGTGATGCCGGAGTACGCGCCTTTGATCAAACGCACCGCATGTGCACGCCTGGGAGCACACGTAATCGTTGCGGGAAGGGATTTTGCCGAAGCTCGGGCGGCCGCCGATGCGATCGTCGCTCGCGACGGAGCCACCTATATTCACGGCTTCGACGATCCCGACGTTATCGCCGGACAAGGCACGGCGGGACTCGAAATCCTCGAGCAGGTCGACTCGCTCGATGCGATCGTTTGCCCCATTGGCGGTGCCGGTTTGATTGCGGGAATCGCGGTTGCGGTGAAGGCACTCCGTCCCGAAGTGGAAATCATCGGAGTCGAAAGCGTGGCCACCTGCAGTTTCACCGCGGCGCTGAAGGCCGGCCGACCGGTGTCCATTCCCCGTCGACCGACGCTTGCCGACGGTTTGGCCGTGCTCAAAGTCGGTGCCAATGCCTTCTCCCTGGCACGCACCCGCGTCGACCGGGTCATCACGGTGAAGGAAGAGGCGATCGCCCTCGCGATCCTGCGCATGGCCGAACTCGAGAAGACGGTCGTGGAGGGCGCGGCGGCCGCTCCTTTGGCCGCTTTTCTCGCCGGAAAACTTTCGCACTTGGCCGGAAAACGCGTGGCGTTGACCGTCTGTGGAGGAAACATCGATCCCGCGGTGCTCAGCCGGGTGATCGAGTTGGGCCTGGTGGCCGACGGGCGCATCTCGCGTTTGAGCGTGGCGATCAGCGACCGCCCCGGCGGTCTGGCGGCGCTGGCGCGCGCGATCGCCGAAGCGGGGGCCAGTATCAAGGACATTGCCCACGACCGCGCCTTCAGCGGCCCCGATGTCAGCGCCGTTACGTGTAGTTGTACCGTCGAGACACGAGACCGGACCCACGCGGCCGCCCTGCGTCGGGCGCTGCGCCGGGCCGGATTTACGGTGAAGGCGGGCTGACCGCGCTCCGCTGACGAACCGCTTCGAAGAGAGTGACGATCGTGGCCATCGCCACGTTGAGGGAGTCCGCTTGTCCCGCCATCGGTATGCGCACGGGGAGATCGGCCTGGGCCAGCCAAAAGTCGCTCAGGCCATACTGCTCGCTGCCCATCACCACCGCCAAAGGGCCACGGAGATTGGCATCGCTGTAAAGCGTTTGGGCCGCAGGCGTCGTCGCAATCGTGCGAATGCCGCGCGCCTTCAGCCAGGCTTGCACGTCCTCGCTGCCGGCGACCACACAGGGCACGGAAAAAAGCACTCCGGTCGACGCCCGCACGACGTTGGGATTGAAGAGGTCGGTTACGGCATCGCAGACAATCACCGCCTGACAGCCGGCGGCGTCCGCGCTGCGCAGAATGGTGCCGAGGTTGCCCGGTTTCTCGATCGACTCGACGACGAGCAGGAAAGGCTCCGCAGGCAGGAGGAGATCGTCGAGCGAGCGGCGCCATTGCGGCGCGACCGCGAGCAAACCGTCCGGACGTTCGCGATAGGCTACTTTGGCAAAGACGTCCCTCGTAAGATCGAAGAGCTTCGCGCCGGCTCGATGCGCTTGCTCCAACACCGCCGGTTCGTTTTCGCCCAAAAACCAGTCGGGCGAAAAATAGACCTCGGTGAGCGGCACCCGCTTCTCCAAGGCCCGGCGGATTTCACGGTAACCTTCGATCAGGAAAACCCCCGCCTCATCCCGCGGGCGGCGGTCGCGCAGCTTGACGAGCTGCTTTACCCGGGGGTTTTGGAGACTGGTGATTTTTTCGGAGGGAAGATCCACGAAGCGGGCAGGGTAGGGACGAACTACGACGGAGGCAAAGATGCAAAACGACGCGAATGGAGCCTTCGGTGCAAGCCGCGGATGCACGACCGTGGGGATTTGATTTGTGAAATCGGCGCATGAATTGAACGTGGATGTAGTGGGCAAAAAAAAGAAAACCAACGACTACCCGTTTGCGTATCGCCAGGAGATAGAACTGGAAATCGCCACTCTTACCAACCTCGGTTCCGGGCTGGGGCGGGTGGGGGTGGACCATCCGCGCGGACGAATCGAAAACTGGGTGGTGATGGTGCCCTTCACGCTGCCCGGAGAGCGGGTGCGCGCGCGGGTTTTTCGAAATCACAAGAACTTTTCGGAAGCGGACGTCGTCGCGATTCTCACGCCATCCCCCCAGCGCGTCCAGCCTCCCTGTCCGTTGTTTGGGCGGTGCGGCGGCTGCCAATATCAGCATTTCGGTTACGCGGAACAGCTCGAATGGAAGCGTCGACAGGTGGCGGAGCTCCTTGAGCATATGGCCGGCGTGGTGTTCCCCGTGGAGCCCGTGATCGGATCGCCGAAGGAATGGGGGTACCGGTCCAAGCTGACGCCGCACTTCGCCGGCCCGCGCCCGGATCGGTTCGATTCGCAGGAAAAGCCGAATCGACCGTCCCGGGAAATGCCGATCGGATTTCTGCGTCAGGGCACCCGTTTCGACCTGATCGACGTTCCCCAGTGCCTGATCGCCACCGACGCGATCAACACGCGGCTCACGTCCTTGCGAGCCGAAGTGCGGGCGCGGGCCGAAGCCGGCGGGTACGAACGGGGCGCCACGCTTCTGCTGCGGGAAGCCTCCGGGCAGGTCACGACGGATTTCGACTCCGCGATCGTCGAGACCGTCGGCGATCTCAAGTTGCGTTTCCTCTCCCGCGATTTTTTCCAGAATAATCCCTTCATCCTTCCCGCCTTTACCCAATACGTGCGGGACCAGGCGGCGGCGAGCGGTGCGCGTTTCCTCGTCGACGCCTACTGCGGAAGCGGACTGTTCGCGCTCAGTGCCGCATCCGCTTTCGAGCAGGTGGTAGGGGTGGAAATCAGCGACAGCAGCGTTGTCTTTGCGCGCGAAAACGCGATCGCCAACGGTTTGGCCAACGTGCGCTTCCAAACCGGGGACGCTTCGCGGATTTTCGCTGGCCTCACGTTTCCCGCGGCCGAAACCGTCGTGACGATCGATCCGCCGCGCAAAGGCTGCGACGAGGCGTTCCTGTCGCAGATTTTCGGTTACGCGCCCAAGTCCGTGATCTACGTCTCGTGCGATCCCGCCACCCAGATGCGGGACTTGCGTCTCTTTCTGGCCGCCGGTTACGCGGTGAAACGTGTCCAGCCGTTCGACCTTTTTCCGCAGACGCGCCATCTCGAGTGTATCGTCACCCTCACGAAGGTGGAACCCGCGGGTTAAGCCTTGAAGCGGATCGGCGCTTCGAGCGAAGGTGTTCCGTTTGCCGTCATGACCGACCGTATCGAAACCGACTACCTTGCCGTCCGGGAAACGCGTCGTGCGGAACTGCGATCCCAACTCATGCCGGTGCTGGCGGGCCGCACGACGCTCACGCTCGAAATCGGCAGCGGGCACGGGCATTTTCTCAGTGCTTATGCGGATTCCCATCCGGAGCGTTTTTGTCTCGGCATCGATATCATGAGCGATCGGGTCGGTCGTGGGACGCGAAAGCGAGACCGGGCCCGGTTGCAGAACCTGGCGTTTGTACACGCCGCCGCCGACGATCTCCTGGCAGCGATGCCGGGCGAGGTGCGGCTGGAGGCGGTTTTTGCGTTGTTTCCAGATCCGTGGCCAAAACGACGGCACTGGAAAAACCGCCTGATTCGGGCGGAGTTTCTTTCCACGCTCGCGCAATACGCGATCCCCGGTGCGCCGTTAAATTTTAGAACCGATTACGCGCCGTACTTTGAAGAAGCCGAAGCGACCGTCGGCGCTCATCCGCAGTGGCACGTGGACCGTGAAGCGCCCTGGCCCTTCGAGTACACGACGGTATTCCAAGCCCGTGCTTCGGCGTACCGGTCGCTGATCGCATACCGGGTGCCGTGAGCGGGATCCCGGCCTAGCTTCCCTGCAACGCCGGAGCTTGGCTTTGCAGGGGTTTCGGCTCTCTATTTCATGTCGCGTCCGTCTCGCCTCTCACCCGACACCCCTGCTCCTATGTTCACCTGCGTACCCCGGTTTTCGCTCGTCGCCCTCCTGATTTTTTCGGTTCGGCTTTGCTCGGGTGACGTTCCGGTCTTCGTCGAGCCGGTCACGGGTGCGCATACGATGGTGGTCGCGGGACACCCGGAGGCGGCGCAAGCGGGTGCGGAGGTGCTCAAGGCGGGTGGAAACGCGATGGATGCCGCCGTCGCCGTTTCGCTTACATTGGGTGTAGCCGAGCCTTATGGATCCGGGCTGGGTGGAAAATTGATGTTGTTGTACTACGACGCCAAGACCGGCCAGACCCACGCGGTCGACGGCATGGATCAGGCGAGTTGGTCCTTGAATCCGGCCATTTATAGGAAACGCCCGGAGAAGGGACGATCCGACGGGTGGAGTTCCGTCTGCACGCCGGGCCTGCCAGCCGCTCTTTTTGCCGCTCACGAAAAATGGGGCACGCGTCCGTGGGCGAAAAACGCGCAACCCGCGATCGATCTGGCGCGCAACGGTTTTAAGATCCTGCCGAAGACCCGCCTCCTTTTCGAGGAGCGGCTCGACAAGCTCCGGGGAGGGGACGGCACGCTCGGTCGGATCTTTCTTCCCCACGGCGAACTGCCGGAGATTGGCTCTCGTCTGCCCAATCTCGAACTAGCCGTGACGATGGAACGCATCGCTCGAGACGGAGCTGCAGGTTTTTATCGGGGTCCCATCGCTCAAGCGATCGTCGAGGCTTCGCAACGAGGAGGAGGGCTTCTGACGCTCGACGATCTTTCGCGATACGAAGCACGGATAACGATCCCCCTGACGATCGACTTCAAGGGAACGCAGATTCTCGGCGGGCCGCCACCGTCTACGGGAGCCGCGCTCTTTTTAACGATTCTCAAGGCTCTCGAACACGAGTCGTTGACGCCCCCGCTTCGCAGTACGGAAAACATCGACCTGATCGGACGCATCTGGCGCGAAGTGCAGCCGGAGATTCAGCGGACGATCGCGGACGCTCCCACCTCAAGGGGCGAATTCGAGCGTCTATCCAGTCCCGAAGGAATCGCGGGCATTCGCCAGCGGGCATTCGCGCCGGCGGCAGAAAAACGCAAGGTGGCCCAGGTCGCGGAAAGGGAGTCGGTCCACGCGTCCACCACCCATTTCGCAGTCGTCGACGGAGCGGGTAACATCGTCTGCGCCACACAGTCCCAAAGCCTTCACTTCGGCGCGGGCGTGGCGGTCGCGGGCATAGTCATGAACGACTCGATGAGCAATTTTGGATACACGGACGAAACGCATCCCAACTACGCTGCCCCCGGTAAGCGTCCCCGCAGTACGATCGCGCCGACATTGGTTTTCAGGGCAGGCAAACCGATCCTTGCGATCGGCATTCCGGGATCGGCCCGGATTCCCACCGCCGTTCTGCAGACCCTTATCGACACGCTGGTTTTTTCGCGGCCCTTGGCCGAGTCGATCGGCGACACGCGGCTTCACTGGTATAACCCGATCGAAAAGGGAAAACCCGATGCCGTCGAAGCGGAGAAATCCCTCGACGCGACGATCGTTTCGGGCCTTCGCGCC
>Ga0105048_10013278_pt1 | contig 12875 bp, 8 predicted proteins | sample MAT05_FD_78382 | JGI IMG/M metagenome (GOLD analysis project Ga0105048, IMG submission 78382) | Freshwater microbial communities from Lake Fryxell liftoff mats and glacier meltwater in Antarctica - MAT-05 | ecosystem: Environmental > Aquatic > Freshwater > Ice > Liftoff microbial mat | place...
CGTAGCCGGCGAGTTGCGTCAGCCGGGGCAGGACTTCGACGTGCCAGTGATAGTACGCCGATGGCGGTTCGTGGAAGGGGGCCGAGTGGAAGACCAGGTTGTAGGCGGGGCCTTCGAGGGCGAGGTCCAACTTGCGCAAGACCGTCCAGAGGATGGTTCCTAATTCATCCGCCGCTTCCGTGGTGATCGCATCAAAGTTGCTGTGATGAACTCGCGGCACGATCCAAGTTTCGAACGGTTGTCTTCCCGCATAGGCCGCGACGGCGACGAACGAGGGCGACTCGGCCACTTCGCGCGAGCCGTCAACCCGTTCGCGGTGCAGGAGTTCGCAGTAGGCGCATTCGTCGTGCTCTTCCTGGAACAACATGGCAAAACGCAATTCCTCGCTAATGACCGGCGGGATCATCGGCGTGGCAATCAACTGCGAGTGGGCATGTTCGACCGAGGCGCCGGCGTCCGCGCCGTGATTCTTGAAGAGTTGAGCATAACGCAACTTGGGATCGCTGCTGGCTTCGATAAAGCGTTCCCGCCACATCTGCACGACTTCGCGGATCTGCTCGACCGGCAGCCGCGCCAGGTTCGGTTCGTGCTGCGGGCATTCGACAAACAACTCGTGCCGGCCGACGCCGTCGGCCCGGAAGAAGTAGCCGTCGCCGTGCGGCTCGGCGTTCCCCTCAGGCTTGACGGAAGCGAATGAATTGGGCACGCAGCGGACGCGCCAGCCGGCTTCGTTTGGCTTTGACTGCGGACTTCGATAGGCACGAAGCTCAGCGGGAGTATGCCATTCATGGCCGGTGCAGAAGGGGCAAGGATCGCGAACGGTCCGGGGCGTGACATGGGGCGAGGCCAGCATCGGCCGCGAGGAACGTTCGGGGGCGATGATCACCCATTCCCCGGTGACTGGATTCATCCGCCACTCAGGCGGACGCCGGTAACTGCCCGTGATGGCGGGGTGCGTCGGCACGCGAGCCATCAGCGCCACTCCGCCAGGCGTGAGACGGCTGAGCGACTTTCCCGTTCATCAACAAGTCGCCGGTAGAGGGCCTCATACTCGATCGCGCTCCGTTGCCACGACCAATCTTGTTTCATGCAGGTGCGGATGAGTTCGCGGAAGTCGTCCGGCCGATTGTGGTACAGGTCAAACGCCCGATGGATCGTGGCCAGCAACGCCTGCGAGGTGTAGGCCTGGAAGCGAAATCCTGAGGCCTTGCCGGCCGTCAGATTTTCCTCGGTGGCATCGGTAATTGTGTCAGCCAGGCCGCCGGTTCCTCGCACGATCGGCGGTGTGCCGTAGCGTAGGCTGTAGAGCTGATTGAGCCCCGAAGGTTCAAAGAGGCTCGGCATCAAGTAAAGATCGGAGCCGGCCTCGATGCGGTGGGCCAACCCCTCATCAAAGCCGATCATCAGACCGACCTTGAGGGGATAGCGTTCGCGCAGCGACGAGAGTTTCCAGTGATAATCGGGGTCGCCCTCGCCCAAGATGACGAGTTGAACGTCTTCCTTCAGCAGTTCCTCGGCCGCCTTGCTGACGATGTCGACGCCCTTTTGCTCCACGAGTCGGGCGATCATCCCCAGGACGGGTGTCCGCGGACTCTGCGGCAGGTGGAAGTAGCGTTGCAAGTCGGTCTTGCACATCGCCTTGCCCGGCTCAAGGACGTCGGTGTCGTAATGCCCCGCCAGGAAGCGATCCGTGGCCGGATTCCAGGAGTCATAGTCAACCCCGTTGACGATGCCGCTGAGCCGTTCACGGCGTTCGGTGAGCACGCCCTCGAGCCCGCAACCGAAGTATGTCGTGCGGATTTCCTGGGCGTAAGTTGGGCTGACCGTGTTCACCCAGTCGGCGAAGACGACGCCCGCCTTCAAGAAGTTCACCTGCCCGTAGTATTCAATTTGGTGCTGATTGAAGAGGCGATAGTCGAGCCCCGTGAAATGATACTCGGACTTGGGGTAGACACCCTGATAGGCAATGTTGTGGATCGTGAAAAGCGATCGTAGTTTCTTGTAGGCCGGGCGGTTCTGGTAAAGCTCGCGCAGGTAAACGGGAAGCAGGCCGGTCTGCCAATCGTTGCCATGCAGGATGTCCGGCACGAAGCCGAGGCAGGGGATCGCTTCCATCACCGAGCGGGCGAAGAACGTGAACCGGTAGGCGTTGTCCGGGTAGTCGCGTTTCGAACCGTCGGGAGCGGTCGCGTGATAGAGGCCGCGGCCGTGGCCGGGATCGTCGCGCTCGAAGAGATCGCTATTTTCGACCAAGAAGACCGGCACTTCTGAATCGGGCAGTGTCGACTTCCATAATCGGGTGGGGATGATCTGTCCGCCCATCGGCACCGGCAACCAATATTCGGTCGGCTGGATGGCAATCGACCCGTAGCGGATGCAGCGATAGAGGGGTAGGATGACGGCGACCTGATGCCCGCGTCGGGCCAGGGCGCGCGGCAGGTAGCCCGATACATCGGCGAGCCCGCCCGTCTTGGCGAAGCCAATGACTTCGGAACTGGCAAGCAAGATGCCTAATGAAGAAGAACCGGCGGCCATCGATCACCCATCTCCGATCGCACCGGGGCAGACTCGGGCCGAACGGCATTCCAGGAACGCCTCTTCCCTATTCTAGGCAGAATGCCCGTCTTCCGGCCAAGGTCACGCCAATCAAAAGCTCGGAACGCGACTTCTCAGTTATCGGTTGAATGGGTCGGAACCAATAAGAAGGCCGCTGTATCTCGCACAGTTGGCGGATGGCGGTCACGGAAACAACGGCAATGCCGGAATGGAATCCCCCGACCATGACGATGATGGCGATTGTAGGGTGTCCCCTTACTTGCCCAGATGTTGCTTCGTCAGCGTCAGGGAGCGGGCGATGCGCTCGACTTCGCGAATCAATGCCTCACGATCAGTCTCGAGGATCCGGGCTGCGAAGGTGGCGCCGGCGTTCGGCTGCCGGGCGATCAGGTAGTCCATGATGACCCGTTGGTCGGCAACCTCGGCATCGATGGCGAACTGGTCGAGTTCCGTCGGGGCGTTCGAGAGTCGCACCGGCCGGCTGACGCGGGTATTCTTCGCCTGCTGTTTTTCGAGAAAACCCTGCGCCTCCTTGAGATACGCCTCGGCCGTCGGCACTCGTGTCAGGGGTTCCACGGTAATTAACAAGCCGCTGCCGTTGGTTTCATCCAGGGTGATCTGACCGCGGGCAACGCGGCCGATCCGCCAGCGGCGCGGGTGTAACAGGCGGACGCCCAAGTCGTGTTCCTCGTAGAGCAGCATCGTGTTCTGGGCGTTCGGTTCGAGCGTGATCTTCGCCAACTCCGCATCCTCCAGGTTGGGATTGCGCACATTGGGCTGCCGACTCATGACGAACTCGCCGGCGACTTTGCCATTCTCCTTGCCGTCCTTGTCGAGCAAGATGTGCTCGCCGTTGATGGAAAGGTAACTAATGAAGTTGTCCTTCAGATCAAAGTAGAGCCGGGCGGTTAGCTTTTGACGATTGGGGCCATCCTCGTTGACGCCGGTCAGTTCGCCTGAGAAAGTAATGTGAGCCACACGTCGGCCGCCGATCGTTTCTTCCAGCTCGTATTTGCCGGTAAGGAAGCCATGCTCGATCTTGTCGAGATCGGTGAGCTCCGCGATCGCGGCCTCGCTCGCCCGCCACGAGTCGCCGGGTTTCAAGGGCTTCTCCGGCAGCAGTCCCGCCAGCGACGGCACGAAGATGTCCGTTCGCAACATGTCGATTTCGCCCCAAGTCAGCGGGCCATCGGGCGAGAAGCACACCTTGTTCGTGTTCCGCTTCATCACCACCAGCCGTTTTACGTCCGCCCGCAGGCTGATCTCTTGAGGGCGATCACCCGTTTGTCGGCGGAAATCGATGGTGCGGTACTGCCGAATCGAACGTGACAGAGCGGGATCGTCCGTCTTCAGAACACGTTCGTCGTAATCGATGGTGCTTCGGCCGTTCATCTCGACGCGCTTCGGCTTCTCATTGTCGACGGGAATGAGCAAGTCGCCGCGCAAATTGACACGGGTGTTGACGCGATATTCAGCACCGGGGTCGAACCGCTCCGCAAGCACTGTCGGTTGTTGCCCGGACACCCAAGCGGGAAGCGCCAGGCCGATCAGAACACACGAAATGAGCCTCGCCATGGATGCACGTCCGGAAGGTGATGGAAAAACGCATTTATCTAAAGACATTCCATTTTACCTGCAACTTACGAAGCCGGGAGCGCAATTGAGCGAACCTGGATCGTTTATCTTCCAGAAGGGCGACAAATGGTCAGAACCTGAGGTCTGGAGGGAGTTTGCGGCCCGCTGAGAATGTGCAATTTTGGCTACGGGGTTTGCAAGATTGAACACCAATTGTGTAATTTTGTACCCTGGAGGCTGGATCGGTCGGACGAACGATCCTTGAACTTCGCGTGGCCAGCCCTCAAGATCAACGCGGATCCCCTCATTTGATGCAAGACAATTGATGGGCGAGAAAAAATCTCTGGCCTGTCCGGATTCTCATGAGCTTGGCGTAAGGTTTGCTCGTACTGAAGTTATGAGCCTGAAATGATCACGAGAGGAAGACGGGTCAACCTGAACCCTTTCGCAAACTGAATCATCTATAAGGGTGAGTGTGATGAAGCGGTTTGAATCGTTCAAGGAATGATTCCCGCCGACGAAGAACTAGATGGAAGGCACTGAACCAAACGACCCGAGAGTGAGCAGGAACGTGAGCGAGTTCAAGCAATCATCCCTGAAACAATTGACGGACCAGCAAGTCCGCTTCGCGCCGCCGGCGCGAAAGCGGGAGCAGGTGGCCCGGGCTGAGAAATTGCTTTCGGAGCTTGAGCCGGCCAGGAAGTACCCTTACCCGTTCGTTTGCTTCCGAATCACGGACTTCCGATCGGACGCCCACGCGGACGTGCTGATTACCGGCAGCGAACTCCGGCACGATCTGCTCCTGCTGATCAAGAAGCTGGAGCGATCGATCCCCGCCCTGCCCATCGAGCAGGCCGTGGAGCCGATGCTGACGCTGGGACAGATCAGCAAGAAGTTCAACGTATCGACAAAGACAATCGGCCGGTGGCGGGATCACGGCCTGGTGGGACAACGAGTCATCATCAAGGGCCGACGGCAACTGGCCTTCCCGCAATCGGTGGTGGAACAGTTCCTGATTCGACATCAGGAACGGGTTGAGCGGAGCAGCCGTTTCTCCCATCTGTCGGATGGGGAAAAAGAGGACATCCTCCGCCGCGCGAGGCGCTTGGCAAGAGCCGGGGCCTGCCAGACCGACGTCAGCGAGCGGATCGCCCGCAAGCTGGGTCGCTCGGTCGAAGCAGTCCGCTACACGATCAAGAACTTTGATCGGCAGCATCCGGAACGAGCCATTTTCCCGGACGCGACTGGGCCATTGGATGGCACTGACAAGAAGTCGATCGCCAACCTATACCGGAAGGGGACCCCCGTGCAAACCCTGACGAAAACATATCAGCGTTCCAGGACCTCTGTTCATCGCGTGATCAACGAGGCAAAAGCCGATGTGCTCAAGCAGCCCGTCGACTATATTACTAACCCGTCGTTCGACGATCCCGCTCAAGAAGCGGCGATCCTGACGCCGATGCCCGACGAGGAAAAGTTCCAGGAGGCGCGTCACGGCATGAAGACGCCGCGCGACGTCCCGCCCGAACTGGCGAGCCTGTATGAGTGGCCGTTGCTCACTCGGGAACAGGAACAACACCAGTTCCGCCGCATGAACTTCCTCAAGCACCGCTTGAACCAACTCAAGTCGGCGCTCGTTCCGGAGTCCGCGCGTGTCGGCGACATGAAGCAGATCGATGAAGTGCAGCGACAGATCAAGTCCGTCAAAGAACGGCTGATCAATTGCAACATGCGGTTGGTGGCTTCGATTGCCAAGAAGCACAACCACCAGACCGATAGCCTGTTCGAACTGATTTCGGACGGCAACCTGTCGCTCATGAAAGCGGTCGACAAGTTCGACTACAGCCGTGGCAACAAGTTCAGCACGTACGCCAGCTGGGCGATCATGAAGAACTTCGCCCGCAGTATCCCGGATGAGAAGCACCATCGCGAACGCTACATCACGGGGCACGAAGATCTGTTCGATGCCAAGGCGGATGTCCGCACCGACGAACAGGAACTCCTGATCCGGGCGGACCTCGCGAAAGACCGCATCCACAAGTTGCTGGAAGGTCTTGACCCGAGAACCCGCGACGTCATCAAGATGCGCAACGGTCTGGACGGCTCGGCCCTGATGACTCTGGAGCAGATCGGCCAGCACTTCGGCATCACGAAGGAGCGAGTCCGTCAGATTAACGTCCGCGGCATGAAGATGCTGCGAGACACGGCCACGGCCGGGCAAGCCGAACTGCCGTAATTGAGATAACCACGAAACAATTCAAGCCCACGGGTACCCAGCCCGTGGGCTTTATGCTTTGATGGCGAGCGCCGAACTACGTCACGACCGTCAATCCCGCCTGCTTTAATAGAGACTTGAACTTTTCAACCTTGTCCGGCGCCATCGGACCCAAGGGCGAACGGCTGGGGCCGACGTCCTGGCCAATGAGCCGCATTCCCACCTTGATCGGTCCCGGAGCCGTGCCGAGCGTCAACCCTATGCGCACGGGGCTAACCTTCGTCTGGGCCGCTTTGGCGCCTTCGAGGTCGCCCTTCAGGAATGACTCGTAAATCTGCACGCAGGCATGGGGGATGATGTTGCTCGACGCTGGCACCGCCCCCTTGCCGCCGAAGATTAGGGAGGCGCAAATCAGCGTATCGCGGCCGATGAGGCATGCGAAGTCCTCGGGGACCATTTTGACCATCTCGATGAAATTCTGCAGGTCGCCACTGGAATCTTTGATGGCAAGGATGTTCTTGACCTCCGCCAGCCGGGCGACGGTTTCCGGGTCGATCTTCAGTCCGCCGCAGGTGGGTGGGTTGCTGTAGAGCACGATCGGCAGGGCCGTCTGCTCCGCGATCCGCCGGTAGTGGTCGGCAATCTCGTTCTGTGTCGGCATGATGAAATAAGGCGTGATCACCGAGACGCCGTCGACGCCTTCCTTCTCGGCCATCTTGGTGACGCGGATCGATTCACGCGTCGTCTCAGCCCCCGTGCCGGCAAAGACGGGCACGCGCTTGTTGACATGGGCTACCGCCGTGGCGATGATCTCTTGCTTCTCTTTCTCATCCAGCGAGCAACACTCGCCCGAGGTGCCCAGTACGAAGATGCCGTGAACCCCGGCTTTGATCTGCCAGTCGATATGCTGCTTCAAACGCGGCAGATCGAGCGACTCATCGGACTTGAACGGGGTTACAACGGGGGGGATGATGCCGTGGATTTTCATCAGTTTGCCTCGGGGCGAGTGAACATGGATTTCTTGATACGGCGTTTGCCGTGAATGATACGGAGAATGAAGATTGTTTGGTTCGCATCGAAATAGAAAACCAAGTAATCGCCTGCCACTATGCGACGAGAGCCCTTCAGAAGTTTCGGAGTTTCTTGCCCCATCTTGGGTTGGCTTGCCAATAGTCGAATCTTGGAATTGATCGAGCTGAGAATTCGAAATCCCGCTTCTGGATTCTTATCCTCGAACCAAACTTCGATCTCTCGAATATCGGCCTTCGCACCGGGAGAGTAAATGATTTTGGCTCATGAACGCGACTCGATCTTTGATCGAAGTCTTTGCATCGCCTCCCTCATGACTTCCTCACCATCGAATGTTTCGCCACGTTCGATTTGCGCCGCTGCTTTCGCGAGGGCCTCTTTCAGTTCGCTCTCCTCCATCTCGCTTTCGAGTTCGTTCTCGTAGCAGTACTTGGAAATGGCCTCAGTGATGAAGGCCTCGGCGCTCTCGAAATTCCTCAACTCGACTTGCTCGCTGATGTACGTCGCGATCTCGGGCGACAAATCGATCTCAAGTTTTCGCATGGCTCAAACCTCTGAGGAACGACAGGTACATTCTTGCCAATCGACGATATTCAGTTTACGATACACCGGTTCCAAGTGGAATATCTCCAATCAACGAAGGAAAAAGAAGTCCGTGCAAGCCCAGCGGTGAGGCTTTGCGAACCGCTGGGATCAAGCGCCGATCCCCGAGGTTCGCAAAGCCTCACCTCGGGGCTTGAATGTCATTTCTCACTTCCCCATCAAATTCAGCACTGCCAGGCTCAGCGTCTGCACGCCGGTCTTGATCGTCGGCTCCGGGGTCGGCCAGAAGCTATCGGAGTGCATCGACGGCAGGGAGATGCCTTCCTTCTTCGCGGCCTCGACTCGCGCGTTGTCGATGGTCCCCAGGAAGTACATGAAGATCGGGATCTCGCCGCCGTTGGCGTAGCGGGAAAAGTCCTCGCCGCCCATCATCGGCGGGCGTTCGTGGACCTTGTCCTCGCCGAGGATGTCGCGGAAGAGGGCCGTCGTCTTTTTCGTCAACTTGCTTTCGTTCACCAGCTTGGGCGTGAATTCATCCGGGAAATAGGTGAACTCAGGTTCCGGGGCTCGCATGCCGACTGCCGCGGCTTTGCAGACGCGATTGATGCTATCGATCATATTCTTGCGCATCACGTCGGTGGTGGAGCGGATCGTCATCTGCAATTTCACATCGCTGGGGATGATGTTGGACTTGGTGCCGCCGTGGATCGAACCGACTGTGATGACCGCTGGTTCAACAGGGTTGCGTTCGCGGCTGATGATCAACTGTAAATCGAGAACGATCTTGGCGGCCAGGACGATCGGATCGACGGTGGTGTGCGGGGCCGCGCCATGGCCGCCACGGCCTTTCACCAATACTTCCATGGTGTCAACGTTCGCCATGGCCAGTCCGTCGCTGTAATAGACCTGGCCAACTTCTCCCAGGGCGTCAGCATGGAGGGCGAAGCAATAATCGGGCTTGGGGAAACGTTTGAAGAGCCCGTCGTTGATCATCATCTTGGCCCCCGCGCCGATCTCCTCGGCCGGTTGGGCGATGAACAGAAGCGTGCCCTGCCATTGATCCTTCATGGCGATGAGCGTCCGGGCGGTGCCGGTCCAGCAGGTCATGTGGACGTCGTGCCCGCAAGCGTGCATGGTGCCGACCTCACGGCCGGTGCGGTCGCGGACCATCTCCTTGCTGGCATAGGGGACGCCCGTTTTCTCGATGACCGGCAGGCCGTCCATGTCGGTGCGAACCAGGATCGTCGGACCGGCGCCGTTCTTGAAGACGCCGACGACGCCATGCCCGCCGACTTTGGTCGTCACTTCGAAGCCGAGCTTCTGTAGTTCCTTCGCCATCTTGACGGAGGTTTTCTCCTCCATCAGCGAGAGTTCCGCGTGGGCGTGCAGATCCTTGTAAAGGTCAACGAGATTGACCAGTTCGGCACCGATGACTTTATCGACGGCCGCGATCCGCTCGGGGGAAGGCTTTTTATCCTCGGCTTGAACATTCGAGCCGAAGAGGAGAAAGGAGTATGCAACCAGAGAAAGAGGCCGACGCATGATGAGATCCTCGATTCAAAATGGAATCAAGGATCGAAGATAGAGGATTGGCGAGCCGGGTGCAATTCAAATAGGCGAAAATCACCACGAGACAATTAGGCGGTTGTCTTTGGGCGGAGCATTTTTGAGAACTTCCTGCCGACTTTGCGAACAAGTTTGTAGGTAAGCCGAGGAACATTTCGGAGGCTGAGTCTTTGCATCTTGGAGAGTTCGGCGTCCTGCAAGACGAGCCGTCGCGAGTATTCGCGAAGTCTCGCGTCCTGATGAAGCAATTGCAGTTCCAGCTTCTGGAACGTCCGCGCACGCTCTTCCGTGGCGGAAGCCAGATTGCGGATGACCATTTCTTTCTCTTCGACCTGTTGGCGCAATGGGTTCACCCCGCGCACAGCAGCGCCAACCTCGAAACGTTTAGTGAGGTCAACGCCTTGGTAGCCCAGCAGCCGGCCGCAGAGCCGGGCGCAGTCATGAACGTCGCGAACCGCGAACTCCGAGGTATCGAGGTGGAGGAAATCGCCGTCGAAACCAAGGTGCTTGTTTTTCAAGGACAAGTGTCCCGCCAGGTTGGGCGCGGTCATGGCCTGGGTCTCATCGAACCAGTCTTGGAGAGCGACGTCGTCCGCAAGCGAGTCGCGGAGGATCGCCATGCACTTGTGCCATTCCGACTGAGTATCCGTTCGCAAGCAGCTAACACAACCGATGATCATCGTCTTTCGATCAAGCTGGACGGAGTCGTCAAGGTTCAGGGCCTCTTTGACCATCAGGAAGCAATCCGCGACCGGAATCACAGGAAAAACATGTAGATCAGGCACGATACGGCGCAGCCGCACCCCCTCGCCGGCGTTGAGGCGCAGGAAGTCCTCGCCAATCTTGTTCTGCTTGGCGATCATGTGATGGCCGACGCCCGTGCTCTTATGCGAGAGGCCGGCCACGCTCATCGGAATGCTGGTTGAAGCATATCGCTCCACGGAGGCGGCAATCAGGAAGCCGGAGCAGACATCGGGATAACGTGTGAGGAAAAGCCGGCCGGTCTTTTGGCGAATCTCGTCGAGCAAGGAGCGGCGCACGACAGAGTTGTAGAGCATCGGCAAGTTGGAATAGCAATGTGTGAACTTGAGGATGTTGTTGATCATCTCGCGGCTGGAGCGCATTTCCACTTCACCGCCCGTAGGAAGCCGAAGGTAGTTCGCTTCCCCGTCCAGGGCGATGTCCGGCCAGAGGTAAAAGGCGGCGTTCCAGCGAATCGCTGGCGTATCGATATGTCGAAGGAGGAAATCCAGCACGCGTAGTGCATGCGGCATCAAGCCATCGTCGTCGCCGAGCACCGTGACGAATTCACCCCGAGCTTGCGAGACGGCCAGTTCCCAATTGGAGCTCATCGCCAGCGGTGTTTCAGAACGTAAGTAGCGGATCTTGGGCGATGCAAATCCGTCGACAGCGATCTTCACGTCGGGATCGCTGCAATTGTCGCAGACGATGACTTCGAAATCATCGAATTCCTGATCGAAGCAGGTCTTCAACGTGGCCGGGAGCGTACGGCCGCCGCCACGGGTCGGTACGACAATGCTAAAGCGGGGAGACATGAAGAGGCTCCAAAATTTTTTTGTTCAGGGCATCAGGCGGCGCGGCGATGTTCGCTAAGGGATGAGACGGCCGACGTTGCCGTATTTTTGATTCGGAAACGATCCCGCCAGGAGTTCAATCTCTTGTGGTTCGCGACGAGCCGAATCATGGCCTGAACGCGGGCCTCACCCTGTTCGAGCGCTAGCAACACGAGCCCGAGCCGATGCCGCAAGGAGTGGAGAGAATCGCCGGTATCTGCCGGAAATTCGGGCACCTTTGGTGCTCGAAGGGTCGATCCCGCGGCCAGCGACTTGATTTTGCGCCAAATCCACCAGCGTGAAGACGAGAGACGGACCGCCTCGGCCTCAATGCCCGTCAGGGCGTAGAGTTTATCCCGCAGATGTTGAAGATTGACGTCAAGATGCTTACGGATTCCGGCTTCATCTTGAAGGTCCGCGGCGGGGATCTGCATATAAGGAACTTCAGCCGGATCCTTCGGCATGAGCATTGTCGGTGGCGGATTCGGCAGCGGCACGCAGTAGACATGGCGCCACGGTCGCAGGCAAGCCATTCCCACACGTGCCAGCCAAGCTTTACGCGGTCGGGCATTACGCTCGAAGTAGGCAAACTCGTTTAAAGCGAAGAAGGTCAGGAGGTAGCCAAGTCGTAGTTTCTGCAGAAACGATAGCTTACGGCTGGAAAGGGTCGCCCTGATCGAATCCGAGTAAAAAGGCCAGTATTCGTAGATGCCTTTGCCCTTCGGACGCGCCGGTTTATAGGTCTCGACTTCGTTCTCCACGCCGATGTAGAAGCAGATTTTGGGATCAGTCTCGAAGCCATTCGTCAGAATCTGGCGGAGGATGAAGAAACAGTCGTAGTAGTCATACATGTGCTCCCGCAGATAGATTCGGAGCGTATCGGTCCGGTGGATGCCGTAGAAGAGGCTTGGCTGCAAGTTGGTGAAGAAGGCAACGGCATTGGCGAAAGGAACTTGTTCATGCGACAATTGCAGCGGCGGCTTAGGACGCAACAATCCGCGGCTGCGTACCGCCACACGCAAGCCGGTCATCACGGAACCTGAATCGCTAATTCGATTCAGGCAGGTCTCGATGAAATCCAACGTCCATTCATCGTCGTCAGCCGCCCAAAAAAAATAGGTCCCTTTTGCTCGTTCGAGGAGTGACTTGAAGTTGGCGTCAATTCCCAGATTCTTGGGATGACGCAGATAGTCGATCCGTGCATCGCGTGCGGCGAATTCGCGTGTAATCGCCTCGGTTTCCGGATTGGGCGAGCAATTGTCGGCAATCAAGATTTCGAGATGGCGATACGTTTGTTGGGTGATGCATTCGAGGGTGTTCCGCAAACCCGCTGGGCGGTTATAAGTAGGAATGCCCACGGTGACCAACGGGTTGCTTTGCGAATCAGGCATTGAGAGCCCTCGTGAGTGAAACGTGGCGAAATGACTCACGCCACGCGGCGCAGATAGGCGCTCGGCCAGTAAGTGACCTGTTCGTCGACCAGGCTCTCATTGAACATTCGCGGCGGTTCCTCGATCAGGAAACGCGGATCGCGGGCCGCGAAATCTTGGGCGGCGCTCTGCGGGTTGTTCCACGCCCAATCGGGGCTCGTGCGGGGGCAGCCCGCCAACTCCGCCATCACGCCATCGGCCGCGACGATGTACGAATCGATGCCGACCAGCGGAGAGTAGGCTTCTAATTCCTTCAGCACGTGACCCTTGGTGTGATTCGAATCGAGAATCACCAGCACCTTTTCGCCCGGCGCGATGTGTTGGCGTACTTCCTCGACAATTTCCGGCGCGGTCGAATCGCCTTCGATCAACGTGATGAAACTCGTC
>Ga0105048_10013279_pt1 | contig 12875 bp, 10 predicted proteins | sample MAT05_FD_78382 | JGI IMG/M metagenome (GOLD analysis project Ga0105048, IMG submission 78382) | Freshwater microbial communities from Lake Fryxell liftoff mats and glacier meltwater in Antarctica - MAT-05 | ecosystem: Environmental > Aquatic > Freshwater > Ice > Liftoff microbial mat | place...
CAGGCCGCCCAGGCGCAGCGCGATCTCCATCGCCACCGGCGTCGTCACCGACTTGGGTGCCAGCGAGGCCAGCACCTCGGGTGCAGCCCGCATCGCCGCCGCCAGGCCGATGGCCAGCACGGTGGCCACCAGCGTGCCACCGGCGATCGCCGCCAGCAAGGGGCTCAGGCGCGAACGCACTCCGGCGGCATGGCGGACCAGCGGCACCGCCAGCGCCACGGTGGCCGGGCCGAGCAGGAAGTGCAGCGGCGCCGCGGCGTCGAAGTAGCGTGCGTACGGCAGCCCGGTGGCCAGCAACACGGCGACCACCGTGGCCACCGCCAGCAGCAGCGGGTTCGCCAGCACGTGGCCCTTGCACAGTCTTTGTGCCACGCGGCCGGCGAGGTACGCGCCCAGGGTCAGTGCCAGCGCGCCCGGCCAGGCCTCCAGTGCCGCGACGCCGATCATCGATCGCCCCGACGCGCCAACAGGCCGGCGACCAGCAGCCCCGTCAGGGTGCTGAGCGGCACGGCCAGCGCCAACGCCGCCAGGTCGTTCAGACCCCATGCGGCCTGGGTCAGCACCGCCGCCTCGGCAGGCACGACAAACAGGGGCAAGAGCCCGATCAGCAGCTCCGAGGCCTTCACGAGCGAGTCGGGAATGCGCCCCAGCAGGCACAGGGCAATGAAGAGCAGCGCCATGCCGATCATCGCGCCCGGCGCCGGCCAGCCGAGGCGATGGGTCAGATCCTCGCCCAAGAGCAGGAACGCCAGCAGCCAGAACAGGCCGGACAGCGTGCGCTCCGGCTCCGCCACGGTAGACGTTGCGTGTACTGGCTTGTCGACCATCGCCGTGGCGGGTGACGCGCCAGGCATGAGTGGAACTCTCCTTGCTCAGTCGAACCCGGGCATCGGGGTCTGCTGTTTGTTAGGTGGGCCACTGCGCAAACCGGACATCCAGTGCGGCCGCACATGCCGCCGCCGGTCCGGCCGTCAAGATGCATGGTCAGCGACCCGTACTTCCGGGCATCGGCGCGCGGCGCCTGCGTTGCAATCGATCCTCGAAGGTCCGCCCCCGATCCATGCCACCCGCCGCAGAGACTCCACCCCGCGCCCAGGCCGTTCGCCACTTCGGCCGCTTTCAGCTGCTTGGCCTGGCGGGCAAGAGCGAGTGCACGATGGCCTGGCGCGTGGCCGACCCGCAGCGCACGCAAGAACTGCTGCTCGTGCTGCCGCGCGTGCAACCGCCCGATGGCCCGGCCCTGGAAAGCTGGAACCAGGGCCTGCGGCGGGCCTCGCGGCTGGCCCATCCGAACCTGGCGCCGGTGGTCGAGGTCGGCCTGCAGGACGGCTGGCCTTACGCCGCCTACGATCCGGGCGACGCGGCCACGCTGGCGGAGAAGATGAGTGCCCAGGGCATGCCGGGGCTCGAGCTCGCCACGCTGAGCCTGGAGTTGCTGCAAGGGCTGGCCTTCGCGCACGAAGCCGGTATCGCGCACCGCGATCTGCAGCCTTACCTGGTGCTGCTTTCAGCGCAGGGCGTGCCGCAGATCGTCGGTTTCGAGGTCGCGCCCGAGGCCAGCGGCACGGCGCCGCTGGCCTTCGACCATGGCGGCCTGCGGGCGCAGCGTGACGCCGCGCAGCGCGACTTGCTCACCTTTGGTGTGCTGCTGCACCACGCGTTGCTCGGCCGGCCCGCGCTGGACCAGCCCGACACGGGCCGCGTCGTGCGCAGCCTGCCCCCGTCGGGGCGCGACGTGGTTCGTCTGCCCTACGGCACGGTGCAGATCCCCGAGCCGCTGCGCGCGATCATCAATCGCGCGACAGACCGACACGAGCGGCATCGCTACCGCAACGCGCGCACACTGGTTCATGCGCTCGAAGGCTGGCTGAAGACCGGGTCGGCCAGTGGCCATGGGCCTTTGGCGCTGCTGCTCGACCGCCTGGCGCGCGTCGGCTTGCTGCCGGCGTCGCCGGGTGCGGCGGTGCGCGTGGGCAGCCTGGCGGGCATGGACCGCAAACGCACGTCCGAGCTGGCCGCGGTGGTACTCAAGGACATCGCGCTGTCGTTCGAGCTGCTGCGGGTAGTCAATTCCGCGCAGTTGCGCGCCTCGGCGCTGGGCGGCAGCGGCCCGGTTTTGACGGTGCGCCGCGCCATCGCGATGATCGGCACCGACGGCGTGCGCCAGGCGGCGCAGGCGCTGCGACCCTGGCCCGGCCCGCTGCCCGAAGCGGCGGCGCTGATGCTCGAGCAGCAGCTCGCCCGCGCCGAGCGCGCCGGGCAACTGGCGCTGCGTCTGCGGCCACCGGGCTATGACACCGAGGTGGTGTTCCTCGTCACGCTGCTGCAGACGCTGGGACGGCTGGTGGTGCAGTACCACTTTCCGGACGACGCGCTGCAGATCCGCCGCCTGATGCAGCCCGCTGCAGCCGAGCGCCCGGGCGAGGCCGACGACCCGGGCATGAGCGAAGAGGCCGCCTCTTTCGCCGTGCTGGGGACCGACATCGAGGCCTTGGGCCTGGCCGTCGCGCGCCACCTGGGGCTGGACGACGCCGTGCTGGCAATGATCCGCCGCGTGCCGCTGGACCGCCCGGTACGCGTGGCCGAGTCGGAGGACGAACTGCTGCGCATGCTGGCCAGTTGCGCCCACGAGGCGCTGGACGCGCTGGACCTGCCTTCCGCACAGCACGGGCCCGCGCTGGCACGCATCGCCAACCGCTACGCGCGTGCACTCGACCTGGACGGGCGGCGCTTGCACCATGCGCTGCAATCCGCTCCGGAGCCGGTGGCCGTGGCCGACTCCGCGCTGGCGCCGCTGTGATCCGCTGGCCCGCGCCGGTGTGAAGACGTCCCTCGGGCCTGCGGCCGCCGCCGCTGGCGCGCCGCCGGTACAGCGCCATGGACGCTTCGAGCTGCGCCGGCTGCTTGGCCGTGGCGCGCAGGCCAGCGTGTGGCTCGCCTATGACCCGCGGCTGGACCGCGAGGTGGCCCTCAAGCTGCTGAACACGACGGGCCTGAGGCCGCTGGGTCAGTGGCTCGACGAAGCGCGCGCAGTCAGCCGGCTGACGCATCCGAACGTGGTGCCGGTGTTCGAGGCCGACGAGGGCGATGGCCAGCCCTATCTCGTCTTCGAGCGCGTCGACGGCGGCACCCTGGCCGATGCGCAGCGCGGCCGCGGCCCCTGGCCGGCGGCCGAGGCGGTGGCGCTGATGCTTGGCGTGCTCGACGGCCTGGCGGCGGCGCATGCGCTGGGCATCGTGCACCGCGACCTCAAGCCGTCGAACATCCTGCTCGGCGCCGACGGCCGCCCGCGGGTGATGGACTTCGGCATCGCCGCGCGCGTGGCCGGCAGCCCCGACGGCCTGGTCGCGGGCACCCCCGGCTACATCGCGCCCGAGGCGGCACGCGGCGAGCCGCCGGCACCGTCGATGGATGTCTTCGCCGCCGGTCTGGTGCTGGCTGAACTGCTCTGCGGCAGGCCGTTGCTGCGCGAGCGCGACGCCTGCGCCGCGCTGGCCCGGGTACAGAACGAAGACCTGTCGCTGCCCGACGATGTGCTGGTGGACGACACACTGCGCGGCATCGTGGCGCGTGCGCTGGCGCGTGACCCGGCCCGTCGGCACGACACCGCGCGCAGCCTGCACGCCGCACTGGCGGCGTGGGCGCAACCGGCCGAGGCCGTCGCGTTGCCCGGGGGCCACGACACGCTGGTCTTTCTGCTGCGCCGCATGCGCCGCCACAGCGACTTTCCGGCGATGTCCGGGGCCATCGTGCGCATTCAGCGCCTGACCAGCTCGGAGACCGAGAGCCTGCACAGCCTGTCGGCGGAGATCCTGCAGGACGTGGCGCTGACGCACAAGCTGCTGCGCCTGGTCAACAGCGCCAGCTACCTGCATGCCGGTGGGGGCACCGTCAGCACCGTGTCGCGCGCGGTGTCGCTGGTGGGTTTTGGCGGCATCCGCAACCTGGCGCTGTCGCTGGTGCTGCTCGAACAGATGCAGAACAAGGCGCAGGTGGCGCTGCTGCAGCAGGAGTTCCTGCGCGCGCTGCTGGCGGCCACTTTGGCATCGGCGCTGACGCCGATGTCGGGTGAGGCCGAAGAGGCTTTCCTGGGGGCGATGCTGCGCAACCTGGGCCGCCTGCTGACCGGCTGCTATTTCCCCGAGGAAGCGCAGCAGATCCGCGACCAGCAGGCCCTGGCGCACGATGCCGCCGCACACGAGTCCGCCGTGATGCGCGTGCTGGGCCTGAGCTTTGCCGATCTGGGCATCGGTGTCGCGCGCAGCTGGGGGCTGCCCGACACGCTGCTGCGCTGCATGCGCGCGCCGCTCGGCGAGCCGTCGGACCGCCCGCCCGAGCGCGGCGTCGAGCGGCTTCGCTGGCTGGCCCACGAGGGCAACGAGCTGGCCGAGCTGCTGATGGCCGCTGACGATCTGCCCTCACGGCGCCGCCTGCACCGCGCCGTGGGCCGCTGCGCGCAGCGCCTGGCGCTGACGCGCTCGGACGTGGCCGCGGCGCTCGCCCGGGCTTGCGAGAGTCTGGTCGTGCAGGCTCAAGCGCTGAGCCTGAGCGTGCCGGCGGCGCGGGTGCTGGGCCGGCAGGCACTGCAGGCCGAGAGCGCCGCAGCCGAGTTCAGTGAGCGCGATGCCGCCGCTGGCGCCTCGACGAGCCGTGGCCAGGCTGGCCAGGCCGCTGAGCCGCAAAGCGCGCTGGACCTCGTGCTCACCGCAGGCGCGATGCAGTCGGCCACACTGGTGCTGGCGGTGCCGGCGCACGATCCGACCGACCTGCTTGTCGCCGGCATCCAGGACGTCACGGCCAGCCTGGTGGCTGACTCGGTTCGCCTGGACACCGTGCTGCGCATGGTGCTCGAGACGCTGCTGCGCGCGTTGCGTCTGCGCCGCGTGCTGCTGGCCGTGCGCGATGCGCGCAGCGGCGAGATCGCCGGGCGCGTCGGGCTGGGTGATGACGTCGATTCGCTCCTCGCCGCCTTCCGCGTGGCGCTGCCAGCCGAGGGCGCGGCGCCAACCGATCTGTTCGCGGCGGTCTGCCAGAAGGGCGTGGACACGCTGATCGACGACGCCGCTGTACCTGCGCTTGCCGCGCGGCTGCCGGGCTGGTTTGCGCAGGCATCCGCCGCGCGCAGCTTCCTGCTGCTGCCGATGCTGCTGAAGGGCCGGACTTTCGCCCTGATCTACGGCGAGCAGCTCGCGCCCGGCAGCATACGGCTCGACGAGCGCCAACGCTCGCTCTTGCGCACCTTGCGCAACCAGGCGCTGATGGCGTTCAGACAGGTGGAAATGCAGCGATTGGGTTGAATGACTGCGCGCTGAGGGCCGGCGGGCCGGCGGGCCGGCTGGCTGGCCGCGCGGCTGGAGAAGGTGACGAGCCTGACCCCGGCACTGGTCACGACGGTTAGGGCTGCTTCGTTCCCGACCTGACCCGGTTGGCCACGCTTCCATGCGGGGAGGCCCGTCACCGCGGATTGTAGGTGAGCAGGCTCTGCGGCCTGCCGGCGAGTCTGGGCGGCGCCTCAGCGCAGCTGCAGCGCGTCGTCGCCGAAGCGAAAGTCCAGCGGCTCGACGATCAACTGCTTGGGACCCGCCTCGACATGCCCCGCCACCCAGGCCGCCACCCCGTTGCGCCGCGCCACCTGCACCGTGAGTTCGGCGTCGTCGGCGTGCACGAACAGCGCGAAGCCCGCGCCCATGTTCAGCGTCCCATAAGCCTCGGCGGCGTCGTGCCCGGCCTGCTCGGCGATGAAGCGCAGCACCATGGGCACCGGCGGCAGGCTCTTGATGCGGTAGGTCAGCGCTTTCGGGTGGCGCAGCAGCTTGCGCCAGCCATGGCCGGTGATGTTGGCGGCGTAGTGCGGCTGCAGGCCTTCGCGCGCCAGCGCCTCGGTCACCGGCGAGTACAGCGTGGTCGGCGCCAGCAGCGCCTCGCCGTAGCTCAGGCCGGGCTCGATCTCGCTCAGGTAGCCCTGCGGCAGCCGCTCGGCCAGCTTGCGCGCCAGGCTCAGCCCGTTGGCGTGGATGCCGCTGGCGGCCAGCAGCACGATGGCGTCGCCGGGGCCCAGCCGCTCACCCAGCGTCAGGCGCGACTTCGGCTGCACGATGCCCACGCAAGAGGCCGCCAGGTCGATGCGCCCGGCCTCGACGATGCCGGCCAGCGCCGGGGTCTCGCCGCCGCCCCAGGCGATGCCGCAGCGTTCGCAGGCGGTGCGCCAGCCGGCCACCAGGGCCTGCGAGCGCGCCGCGTCGGTGAACCACTCGCTGCCGCCGGCTGCCCAGTAGGCCTGCGCCACCAGCGGTGTCGCACCGACCGTGATCAGGTCGTTCACGGCCATCGCCAGCGTGTCCTGTGCGATCGCGTCGTACCAGGTGCGGCCGGTGAGTTGCTGCATCGCGTCGGCTACCAGCGCCTTGCTGCCCAGGCACTCGATGATGCTGGCCAGGTAGAAGGGCCCGAGGTCGACCACATAGGCCGATTCACCGCGCGACGCCGCCACTTCGGCAAAGCCATGCGCCGCCAGTTGCACGCCGGTGGCTGCGGCGGCGCGCTGTGCGGCCACCTTCAGCGGGTCGATCAGCGCGTAGTCGACGCCGGCCTGGGCGTAGCTCAGCGGGGTGTTGCCGGCGGCCGACTCGGGGCTCTTCATGGATGGCGATTATCCGGGTCCCCGGCGTGACAAGGCCGCGCCGGGCCGTCGGGGGTCGACGCCTAGAATGATCTGCATGGCTTACGTGGTGCTCGCGCGCAAGTACCGGCCGCGCAGCTTTGAGCAGATGGTCGGGCAGCCGCATGTCGTGCAGGCGCTGAGCAACGCGCTCGAGCGCGGGCGGCTGCATCACGCCTATCTGTTCACGGGCACGCGCGGCATCGGCAAGACGACGATCTCTCGCATCCTGGCCAAGAGCCTGAACTGCACCGGCCCCGACGGGCAGGGCGGCATCACGGCGCGGCCCTGTGGTGTCTGCGGCGCCTGCACCGAGATCGACGGCGACCGCTTCATCGACTACATCGAGCTCGATGCCGCGTCCAACCGCGGCATCGACGAAGTGCGCGACATGATCGAGCGCGCCGCCTACAAGCCCAGCGTGGGCCGCTTCAAGGTCTTCATGATCGACGAGGCGCACCAGCTGACCAAGGAAGCCTTCAATGCGCTGCTGAAGACGCTGGAAGAGCCGCCGGACTACCTGAAGTTCGTGCTCGCCACCACCGACCCGGAGAAGATGCTGCCCACGGTGCTGTCGCGCTGCCTGCAGTTCAACCTGCGGCCGATGTCGCCCGACCTGGTGCAGCAGCACCTGGTTCAGGTGCTCGACGCCGAGGCCGTGCCGCATGAGAGCGGCGCGTTGCGCCTGCTGGCACGTGCCGCGCGCGGATCGATGCGCGATGCGTTATCGCTCGCCGATCAGGCCATCGCCTATGGCGGCGGACGGCTGGGCGAGGCCGTGGTGCGCACGATGCTCGGTGCCGTCGACCGCGGTCACGCCGCCGGGCTGGTCGAGGCCCTGGCGCGGCGCGACGCGGCCGCTTTGCTGGCCGGCATCGACGCGCTGCGCGTTCATGGGCTCTCATGCGCCGGCACGCTGGAGGAGATGGCTTCGATCGCGCAGCAGATGGCGGTGGAACAGGTGCTGCCCGGCACGTTGGACGCCGACGACGCTGAACTCGAGCCGCCGCGCCGGCTGGCCGCCCTGCTGGCACCTGAAGAGACGCAGTTGCTCTACAGCATCGCTCTGCACGGCCGCGCCGAGCTGTCGCTGGCCAGCGACGAATACGCTGCGCTGACGATGGTGCTGCTGCGCTGGCTGGCCTTCCCCGCCAGCGACGCCGGACGCACTGCTGCGGCGGCCCCGCCGGCACGGGCGCAGGCGCTGCGGGTGGCGGCGCCGCCGGCGATCGCCTTGCCGGTCGCGATGCCGGCCCCGCTGCCGGTCGTGCTGCCGGTCGGGCTGCCGGTCGTACCGCCGGTCGTACCGCCGGTCGCGCTGCCGGTCGCGCTGCCGGCCCCGCTGCCAGTCGTGCTGACGATCACGCCGACGCCGGTCCAGGCTGACACTGGGCCAGCCGCTGCCGCGCCTGCCGCCACACCCGCCGCCACACCCGCCGCCACGCCCACTGACGCGGCGCTCGGCGACCGCTGGCAGGCACTCGTGCGCCAACTCGAGGCCGAGGTGCGCATCGGCGGCCTGCTGCGTGAGCTGGCCGTGCAGGCCGGCCTGGATGCGGTGGACGAGCAAGCGGCGCCGCCGCTGTGGCGCCTGCGCGTGGAGCGCGAATCCTTGCGCTCGGATGCGCTGCGCGAGCGGCTCGCCGGTGCGCTGGCGCTCATCACCGGTGCGGCACTGCGGCTCGAAGTGGTGCCCGGCGTGCCCACCGACAGCCCGGCGCTGCGCGACAAGGCCGAACGCGAACGCCGCCAGGCGCTGGCCGAAGCAACGATCCGCGAGGATCCGCTGGTGCGCGAACTGATGGGCCAGTACCGAACGGCGCGCATCGTGCCGGGTTCGGTGCGGCCACCCCATGTGCTTGGAGAAGAAGGGAGCTCACGATGATGAAAGGTCAACTCGCCGGACTGATGAAACAGGCCCAGGCGATGCAGGACAACATGAAGCGCGCGCACGAAGAGCTCGCGCTGATGGAGGTTCAGGGGCAGTCGGGTGCCGGGCTGGTGACGGTCACGATGACCTGCAAGCACGACGTCAGGCGCGTGCTGATCGACCCCAGCCTGCTGGCGGAGGACAAGGACATGCTCGAGGACCTGGTGGCCGCGGCCTTCAACGACGCGGTGCGCCGCGCCGAAGAGGTCAGCGGCGAGAAGCTCGGCAAGCTCACCGCCGGCCTGCCGTTGCCGCCGGGCATGAAGTTCCCGTTCTGATCGCGGAACATCTCCTCGTGCCGGCAGCGTGAGGGTGCGCCCTTGAACGTTTCGGCACTGGACACCCTGGTCGAGGCCCTGCGCCGGCTGCCCGGGGTGGGCGTCAAGTCGGCGCAGCGCATGGCCTACCACCTGCTGCAGCACGATCGCGGCGCGGCGGTGCAGCTCGCTCAGGCGCTGCGCGAGGCTTCGGCGCGCATGCGCCACTGCGAGCGCTGCCACACCTTCACCGAAGCGCCGGTGTGCAACATCTGCAGCAACCCTGAGCGTGATACGCGGCTGCTGGCAGTGGTGGAAACGCCGGCCGACCAGGCCGCGCTGGAACGCAGCGGCAGCTACCGTGGCCTGTACTACGTGCTGATGGGCCGCATCAGCCCGCTGGATGGCATCGCGCCGGGCGACATCGGCGTGCCCGGTCTGCTCGAGCGTGCGGTGGACGGTGTGGTCGGGGAGGTCATCCTGGCCACCGGCTTCACCGCCGAGGGCGAGGCCACCGCGCACGCGCTGGCGCAGGCCCTGCGCGCCCGCGGCCTGCGCGTGACGCGGCTGGCGCGCGGCGTGCCGGCTGGCAGCGAACTCGAGTACGTGGATCTGTCCACGATCGCCCACGCGCTGGCTGATCGCCGCTGAGCGGCGCCGGCCACGTTCAGCGCTTCGTCTGCCGCTGGCTGCTGGCCGGCTTGGCCTTGCGTTGGCCGGGCGCCGTGGCGGCGCGGCGCGACGCATGGGGCGGCACCATCACGACGATCGACTGACCGGGCTTGAAGCTGGCGTGGGCCGCGACGCCGTTGGTCTGCGCCACCTGCTGCGCCGTCACGCCGAAGCGGCGGGCCACCGCGGCCACGCTGTCGCCGCGCTGCCCGGCCTTGAAAGTCATGCGGCGCAGCGGCGGAGCCTCCGGCCGCAGCACCATCGCCCCATGATCCGCCACCTGCCCGGTGACGTCGGCGGTGGCATGTCCGGCGCGCGACACCAGCAGCGTCGAGCCGGCCTGCACCAGCATGCGCGGCGGGATGCGGTTGACCTCGCGCAGCCGGTCCTCGGCCATGCCGACCTTGGCCGCAGCCTCGCCCGGGCGCAAGGTGCGCGGCACCACCCACGCCGTCCACGTGGCCAGCGGGCCGTCGTGCAGGTCCAGCGCGGCGGCGAACTGCTGCGCGTTGTCCCACGGCAGCAGTACCTGCGGCGTGCCGGCGGCCAGGATCACGGGCTTGTTGAGCTGCGGGTTCATCGCCTGGAACTCCTCCAGCGTCACGCCGGCCAGCCGGGCGGCCAGCGCCACATCGATGTCGCGCTCGATGGGCACTGTCGCGAAGAACGGGTGGTTCTCCAGTGCCAGCAGGCTGAGCCCGAAGGCGGCGGGCCGGGCGACCAGGTTCTTCACCGCCAGCAGCTTGGGCACGTAGTTGCGCGTCTCGTCGGGCATGCGCAGGCTGGCGTAGTTGGTGGGCAGGCCGTCGCGCTGGTTGCGCGCGATGGCCCGCTGCACGTTGCCCTGGCCCCAGTTGTAGGCCGCCAACGCCAGATGCCAGTCGCCGAACTGGCGGTGCAGCCGCTGCAGGTAGTCCAGCGCGGCGCGGGTGGAGGCCAGCACATCGCGGCGGTCGTCACGGAAGATGTTCTGGCGCAGGTCGAAGTCGCGGCCGGTGGCCGGCATGAACTGCCACATGCCCGAGGCGCGCGCGGAGGACAGCGCCTGCGGGTTGAAGGCGCTCTCGATGAAAGGCAGCAGCGCCAGCTCGGTGGGCATCTCGCGCTTTTGCACCTCTTCGACGATATGGAAGAGGTAACGGCCACCGCGCTCGGTCATGCGGCGCACGTAGTCCGGCCGCGTGGCGTACCACTGTTCCCAGCGCGTGACCAGTTCGCGGTCGTCCAGCGCAGCCAGCGCAAAGCCCTCGCGCACACGCTGCCACAGGTCGCTGCGCTCGCCCAGGAACTCGAGGTCGGGCAGCAGCCTGCGCAGGTCGGCCGCGCTCAGGCGGGGTGGCGGGGCTTCGGGGGCGGCGGCTGCGGCAGGCGCCGCGTCGGGCGTCTGCAGGCGCACGGGCCTGGCTGAGGTCAGCGTGGTGGCGGGCGCTTCGGGCCCGGCTACCGGCTGCGCGATCGGGTTGCTCACGACGGCTTGCAAGGGCGCATCGGGCGGTGCCATCGAAGCACAACCGCCCAGTGCCAGCAAGAGCCCGCTCAGGAAGGTGACGAGGCCGCGCGCGCGCCGGCTCATCGGATGCTCGTCATGCCGGGCCGCAGCGCGCGCATGACGCCCGCCGGGCCCGCTGGCCGATGCGTCACTAGAATCCCGCCAGCCCCGGAGCATGGCGGGCGAGCATTTCGAGGACGGCGGGCGCATTGCCCGCATCGACCACCGCGATGTCACGCCCTTCGCGGATCATCCCGACGGGTTGATCGATGTGGGCGGGCGGTGCGAGCAGATTCATCAGATGACGCGAGATGACTCGATTATAGAGTTGAGGTCCTGGCTGAAGACTCCGCCCGGGCGCTACCTGCTGGCTTGGGAGCAGGACCGCCTGGACCATGCTGTGGCCGATGCCTTCGGCTTTCATGCGGTGCAGCTGGGCCTGCCCGAACTCGAAGGGCTGCGCGCCAACCGCATGCCGCACCGCTGGGTGGCCAGCGACTCGCTGCTCGTGCCCGAGCCGCTGCCGCTGCCGCCGCCGCAAGAGGGCCTGACCACCACCCAGTCGCCGGAAGACCCGGTGGCGCTGCATTGCGAGTTCGACGCGCTGCCCTTTCCCAGCGCCAGCCTGGATCTGATCGTGATGCCGCACTCGCTGGAGCTGGCGCGTGACCCGCATCTGACGCTGCGCGAGGTAGAGCGCGTATTGCGGCCCGAGGGCCGCATCGTCATCGCCGGCTTCAACCCGACCAGCCTGTGGGGTCTGCGCCAACGCGCTGGGCGGCTGCGCCAGCGGCTGGGCTTCGCGCGCGGCCAAGGCTTGTTTCTGCCGCGCGCCGGCGAGTTCATCGGCTATTGGCGGCTGCGCGATTGGCTGCGCCTGCTCGGCTTCGAGGTCGAAGGCGGCGGCTTCGGTTGTTACCGGCCGCCGGTGCGGTCTGAGCGATGGCTCGAGCGCAGCGCCTGGATGGACCACATCGGCGACCGCTGGTGGCCGGTTCTGGGCGGTGTGTACCTGCTGGTGGCCGTCAAGCGCGTGCGCGGCATGCGGTTGGTGGGCCTGGTGCGCCGTGAGGCCCGCTCGACGCGCAAGGCGCCGGCCGTGATCGCCCAGCGCCAGGACGACACGGTGGTGCTGACCGATGCGCGGCGCGACCCTTGCGACTTCGAGATCTGAGAAGTGAAACCTGAGAACCTGAACACGATGGACGGATCGATCGTCATCTACACCGACGGCGCCTGCAAGGGCAACCCGGGCCCCGGCGGCTGGGGCGCCTGGCTGCGCGCCGGCGAGCATGAGCGCGAACTCTTCGGTGGCGAATCGCTGACCACCAACAACCGTATGGAGCTGACCGCGGTGATCGAGGCGCTCGCCACGCTCGAGCGGCGCAGCGAGGTGGTGGTCTACACCGACAGCGAATACGTGAAGAACGGCATCACCACCTGGATCCACGGATGGAAGGCGCGCGGCTGGAGGACGGCCGACAAGAAACCGGTGAAGAACATCGAGCTGTGGCAGCGCCTTGATGCCTTGCGTGAATCCCACTCGGTGCAGTGGCGATGGGTGCGCGGCCATGCCGGCGACCCCGGCAACGAGCGCGCCGACCAACTGGCCAACCGCGGAGTCGAGTCCTTGCGAGCTTGATGCGCGAGGCGCGGTTCCGCCGGCTGCGGCTACATTCGCGGCTTCCTTTGGTTACGTGCGTACCCCGTGAAGAAGATCCACACCGTCATCGCCATCGTCGCACTGGCTGCTGTTGCCGCGGGTGGCTGGTGGTGGCAGAACCATCGCAAGCCTGCCGATCCGTCGACGACCATCGCAGCCGGCGGAGGTAGTGGTGCGCCCGGCGGGCCTCCGGCAGCCGGCGGGCC
>Ga0105048_10013280_pt1 | contig 12872 bp, 7 predicted proteins | sample MAT05_FD_78382 | JGI IMG/M metagenome (GOLD analysis project Ga0105048, IMG submission 78382) | Freshwater microbial communities from Lake Fryxell liftoff mats and glacier meltwater in Antarctica - MAT-05 | ecosystem: Environmental > Aquatic > Freshwater > Ice > Liftoff microbial mat | place...
AGACTGGGGGCGGCCGCGGGATCGTGCTTTTTGAAGCTGATCCGCGCCCCGATTCCGAGCAGCACGAACGAGCTCGACATGGCGAGCACGCCCCACTGCAATGGCGACCTGGGGGCGAACCCCCACGCCCACCGCCCAGCCGACGCGACGGCATCCCACACTGCGGTGGACGTGGACGAGGCGGTGCCCAAGACCGACCGCAACGCGGCGGAAATCTGGCCACCGGTCGGCCCGAACAGGTAACCAGCGCCGGCGACCACGCCCGCGACGATGGCGCGACCGATGAATCCAGGGGCGAAGACCCACACCGAAGTGAGATACACCGCAGCCAGCGACGCCGCCCATGGCTGGAGGTACGTCCCGGGCGACACTTCCAGCGCCAAATGTTCTAGCGGGCGGAACGACACCCATGCGGCCAGGACGAGCATGACAATCCGCAATGCCTTCCGGGCCCGGTCGGTGTCTTTATCGGGTGCGGGCAACCGCGACAACACGAGCACCAGCGCCAGGAGCACGGGCGTAGCGTGCGGGGCGGTGAAGGGCGTGTCGTACACGTAGTGCAGGATTCCGATGTGCGTGATCAGCGACAGCCACGGAATGACGACAAGCAGTACGTGCGGCGGGGTCGGGCAGTCGCCAGCTTCGCCCCGCGTGCCGCGGAACGCCGCGACGTCCCACACGGCCCAGACGGCGGTGGCGACCCACCACGCTATGTAGAGGTGTCCCGGGCCGACGCGTGTGTCGCCGACGGCTTTGAGGACGCAGGGAATGGCCAGCAGGGCGAAGACGGCGAGGATTCCCGCGGCCCACAATCCCACCCCGACCCGAATGCGCAGCACCCGAACGAGCACCGTGGCCTTCACCAAGAACCCGGCGAACACCGCGGTGGAAACTACGACGCCCGCGAACAGCCCCGACGAAACGACCTCGGAGACGAGGAACGCGGCGTCGGCCATGAACACCGCCCAGAGAATCAGGAGCTGCGCCGAGTCGCGCATGTCGGCGTTGGGTCCGGCGAACTGCCCTCCACGGCGGCGACGGACCACAAGGTATAATCCCAACCCGAGCAGCAGCAACTCGTACACCTGCAGCGCTACGAGCAACGTCACCAGCCGACTCAACGCGATCGGGTTCCAACTCATCGAGTTGGTCAACAGCAGACAGCCGGCGAGCATGCACGCGGCTGAGAGCAGATAGAACGGGTTGTGGCGGCGGAGCGCGTCGCCGAACTGAATTTGGGCACGGGCGAGGGCGGCGCGCACGCCGACCCTGCCCGGGCCTCCGTCACCGGCTTGGCCGGGAGAGAAGACATGGTCCATGGGACCTCCTGCGCTATGAAGTATGAAACAGGTCTGCGCGGCGCCCCGGAGCGGACCACACCGGTCCGCATGGCCCGGACTACGTCGGCGACCCGATGAATGCGCCCATGATTGTGCGCACGGCGGCGACTTAGTGCAATCGAAATCTGGAGATTATCTCGCCCTGCCTCGGCACCCCAGCACCGGACATAAAAACGCGGGTCGGACGATGTTCGTCCGACCCGCGGGGCTTGGCTGTGAAACTTGGATTCGACTACCGGCGACGACGCGCCAGCACGAGGGCGGCCGGGGCGAGCACGCCGACGGCGGCTGGCTCGGGGATCACGGCGGTGTGGTAGCACACCGAGTCGATCCCGATGAAGTTGCTGTTCTCGCCGAGGGGGCCGCCGTTGGGCACCTCGTAGTTGAACGCGAAGCGGCCCTCGAGCGTGGTCGGCGCCCAGTCGACGTTGATCACGTACATGGTCCACTCGCCGGGATAACCCGAGGCAAAGAGCTCGGGGTTGATCGTCAGAACCCGGTTGACCGCCGGGAAGTCGATCGCATCGACGCTCGGGCCGGCGACGGAGAACACCACGTGGAGCCGGTCGGCGAACGAGCTCTGTGGCACGGTGCGGGTCCAGAACTTGATCGAGTCGCCGTTGTCGAAGGTGACGACGGGGCTCATGAAGAAGGCGTTGATGTCGGAAGTGCCCGATCCGTTCCGGAAGTTCATCGCGGCGTTGAAGTCGCCCTCTTGGGCAAGGAAGGGAGCGCTGGGGCCTCCGGACTCGAACACGCCGGTCGAGCCGATAGGAGCGGAGAGGTTCACCGCGTGCCAGTTGCCGGAGGCGAGGCTGATGAGCTCGCCCGGGGCGGCCTGGTTGGTAAGCGTGCCACTGGGCAAGCCGGTTTCAAAGTCCTCGCAGAATGAATCCAACGCCGGCGGCGGAAGAAACGCACTCGCCGACGACCCGGCAAGCAGGAGCGTAGCCGACGACACCAGACCAAGCACCGCGACACGTTTGATGCAACCGAGCATATTCAACTCTCCGGGGTGATTCGACTAGAAGCCGACCCGACATTCGAGCCAACTGCGACGACACCACAAGACTGCCCCATCAACCCGACCCGGGCGGACATTCGGCGCGGGTGCTGGCGTCCAATAAGTGCCGCCAGCGTGGAACTGGGAAAGACGCGCCCGGCTGGAGGGGGCTCCGAGACGGCAAGGGTCCGATAACACACCAGGTAAACGGCACTTATGACGAAAGTCGCGTGTCCGATCGCCGCGGAGTAACGGGCGCAGCCGCCCCGGGGGCCTCCGGGGTGAACATGAACCCAGATACATTTTTGACGCAGGCGGATGCGGGCGGAGTAGTCCCTTGTCCCATCTGCGCTTCCGGCTAGAATCCGCCCCCCCGGATGGAAGCACTGTCCGGCGGTGCTCCAGTTGAGACTTTCCACCCAAGAAGAGGACCCATGCCCGCCACCGGCAAGATCACCCAGGTCATCGGCTCGACCTTCGACGCAGAGTTCCCTGAAGATCAGCTCCCGAAAATCTACTCGGCCGTCAAAATCGACTTCACGGACCCGCTCACCGGCAAGCCCGCCAAGCTCACCGGCGAAGTCCAGCAGCACCTCGGCGGGGGCAAGGTCCGCGCCGTCGCCCTCGGGTCCACCGACGGACTCGCCCGCGGAATGGCCGTCGTCGACACCGGGGCGTCGCTGTCCGTGCCCGTCGGGAAGGAGACCCTCGGGCGGGTCTTCAACCTCCTCGGCGAGCCCATCGACGAGCGCGGCCCGGTCAACGCAACCGCCTACCGCCCCATTCACCGCGAGCCCCCCGAGTTCAACGACCTCGCCCCCAAAGCCGAGGTGTTCGAAACCGGGATCAAGGTCATCGACCTGCTCACCCCGTTCCTCCGCGGCGGCAAGGCCGGCTTGTTCGGCGGTGCGGGGCTGGGCAAGACCGTCGTCATTCAGGAGCTCATCGCCCGCATCGCCCAGCAGCACGGCGGCTATTCCGTGTTCGCAGGCGTTGGCGAGCGCACCCGCGAGGGCACCGACCTTTGGCTGGAAATGCAGGAAGCCGAGATCGGCAAGACCGGCAAGCACGTCATCGACCAAACCGTCATGGTGTTCGGCCAGATGAACGAACCCCCGGGCAGTCGTCTCCGCGTCGCCCTCTCGGCGCTGACCATGGCCGAGTATTTCCGCGACGAAACCGGCGCCGACACGCTCCTGTTCATCGACAACATCTTCCGGTTCACCCAAGCGGGTTCGGAAGTGTCGGCGCTGCTGGGCCGTATGCCCTCGGCGGTGGGTTACCAGCCGACCCTCGCCACCGAGATGGGCGCCCTCCAAGAACGCATCACCTCGACCAAGAATGGTGCCATCACCTCCGTGCAAGCCGTTTACGTGCCGGCTGACGACCCGACCGACCCCGCCCCCGCCAACGCCTTCGCCCACTTGGACGCGTTCATCTACCTCGAACGCTCCATCGCCTCGAACGGCATCTACCCCGCCGTCGACCCGCTGGCCTCGGCTAGCCGTGCCCTGGACCCCCAAATCGTCGGCGAAGACCATTACCGCGTCGCCCGCAAGGTGCAGAACATGCTCCAGCGGTACCGCGACCTCCAAGACATCATCGCCATCCTCGGCGTCGACGAACTTTCGGAAGAAGACAAACTCATCGTCTCCCGAGCCCGCAAGATCGAACGCTTCTTCTCCCAGCCGTTCTACGTCGCCGAACAGTTCACCGGCTTCCCGGGCATCTACACCCCGATCAAAGACACCCTCGAGAGCTTCGAAGCCATCTGCGACGGCAAGGTCGACGAGATCCCCGAAGGCGCGTTCCTGTATGTCGGCGGGCTGGAGTCGGCCAGGGCGAAGGCCGCGAAGATGAAGTGATTGCCTCCAACCGTCTTGAACAACCAATGGGGTGGCCGAGAAGTCGGCCACCCCATTCTGTTTCTACTCCGCGAACGCAAATCGCGGCGTCTGGGGGAGGGCGTTGGGCGGAGTCAGACTCGGCCGGCGCAGCGCGGGAAGCGCCGGATGCCGGAAGGTCGAAAGGGCAGCCGACGCCCGGGCAAGGTTCAGCGACGTGGACGCCGCCGGGACGTGTGTCAGGTGGTGTAGCACCAACGCAGAGGCGAGCTCATCGGCTTCGGCGCGGCGGATCGGAATCAGCGGCCAAAGGCCTGACTCCTTCTGCAAGGCCTGCAAGTACGCCAGCCCGCGGCAGATAGCTTCCCCTTGACCACGCGCGGTCGAAAGAGCCCGAAGCGCCAGTGCGGTCGTCGGGGCGTCCGCCCAGCCGCCGTCGGCGTCCTGTGAGGTCAGCAGCACATGCAACAGCTGACGGGCCAGCGGGTGATGGGCTTGAGAGAGCTCATCTAAACGCACCAAGGCCAGTGCTGCACAGGGAACTTTCTTGCCGCAGTCCAAGAGAGTGCGGGCGGAGAGCTCGGCCCTGCCGGCGAGAAGTTCGCGGGCGAGGCGGGGGTAGTCGGCTGAGGTGAAGAGCTTGTCGATTTGGCGAATGGTCAGCATGTTTGGCTCCGTTCGGGGTTTGTTACGACCGAATGGTATCCTAACTCCGCCGACAAGGGAAGCGCTATGTACGGTAATGGTTCGGTACTGACAACAGTGTGTCAGTGGGGGAAAATGCCGGAAGTCAGAAATCACATGTCAGATGGATGGGGCTGACCTGAGATCGAAGACCGTGATTAGAGGGGGGCCCTCGTCTGACTGTGAATAGAAGTGTAGCCAGCACATCGGCATGGCCGAGGTGGCTGCGGGGCTGGAGGGGGCGGGTTTTCAGTAGTTGCCAGATGACGAACTCGACGGTTATTCGCGGTTAGGCGTAGACGTCAACTTGGCCGCCCTTGCCGGTGGCGGCGGCGGATAGTGCATCGGAACTGCCGGCCTTGCCGACATTCGACGCCTGTTCGATCAGCGCCACCATCGCTTCGCCTTGCTGCTTGGCGGCGGACAGCGTCTTGCGCTGCACTGCGATGCTTACATCTGTCGCCAGCTGACTTTGCGACAAACTCGAGGCTACATTCGCGATGGCCATGGTGTTGTCATCGGCCATCGCCGCACCCGTCTTGACAAATTTTCTACTTGACCCTTGCCCATCGTTAGGTTAATGTCCGATAGAACATCTTACGAACCCTTTCTGCCGTCACCGCTTTTGGAGACCTCGGCCATGAACCTGACCCCCCGCCAGCTCGACGTACTCGTCGCCATACGCAATTACCGCCACATCCACGGGTACAGCCCGACGATGCAGGAGCTTGCCGACCAGCTTGGTACCAGCAAAGTCACGATTTTTGAGCACGTCGGAGCGTTGGAGCGGAAGCGCGTTCTCCGCCGTGACAAGCACAAGGCCCGCTCATTGGAAGTCGTCGCCGACACCCTTCCGGACGAGGAGCGGGCGACCAAATTGCCGTTGCTGGGCAACATCGCGGCGGGTTCCCCCATCGAAGCCGTCGAAAACCGCGAAGAGATCGACCTTGAGACGCTGTTCGCGTCAAAGCAAGGTGTCTACGTGCTCCGTGTGCGTGGCGAATCGATGATCGACGATCACCTCTGCGACGGCGACTTCGTCGTCATCGAGCGCCGGGAGAACCCCAAGAACGGCGAGCAGGTAGTCGCCCTCCTGGACACCGGCGAAGCCACACTCAAACGCTTTTACCGCGAGGGCTCGAACATCCGCCTCCAGCCCGCCAACAACTCGATGGAACCCCGCGTCGTCGCTGCAGACCGCGTCCGAGTCCAGGGCGTCGTCATCGGCGTGCTCCGCAGCTACGCCAACTAGCTCCGCCATCGGCGGAGCGTTTGAGCATTGACCGTTCTTTGACATTCCGCCCCCGTGTCGGCCGAAGTAGGCGCGATGCGGGGGAGATTGGGTGTGATCCCGCACCTGCGATGTCGGTTCGTCTCGCGGTCGCGATCGGTGGGTTATTCCACCGTGACCGACTTTGCGAGGTTTCTCGGCTTATCGACGTTACAGCCGCGGAGGACGGCGGCGTGATAGGCGAGGAGTTGGAGGGGGACGACGGTGAGCAGCGGCTGTAGGGGTTCGAGGGTGTGGGGTACTTCGATGACGTGGTCGGAGTAGCGGTGGATGTGGGAGTCTCCCTCGGTGGCGACGACGAGGATTCGACCGCCGCGTGCGCGGACTTCCTCTATGTTGGAGATGACTTTTTCGTACTGCGACCCCTGGGTGGCGACAAAGACGACGGGCATTCCTTCGTTGATCAGAGCGATGGGGCCGTGCTTCATTTCGGCTGCGGGCATCCCTTCGGCGTGGATGTAGGAGATTTCCTTGAGTTTGAGGGCGCCTTCGAGGGCAACGGGGTAGTGGTATCCGCGGCCGAGGAACAGCCAGTTTTCGCGGTCGATGAAGTGTGACGCGAAGTCGCGGATTTGCTCCGAGTGCCGTAGCACTTGCGTGATCTGGTCGGGAATTGCGAGGAGGGCTTCGATCATTTCGTGCGTCTGGGTTTGCGACATGAACCGGCGACGTCCGAGGTAGAGAGAGAGGAGGGTGAGGCAGACGCACTGGCAGGTGAAGGCTTTGGTGGAGGCGACGCCGATTTCCGGGCCGGCGTGGAGGTAGATACCTCCGTCGGTTTCGCGGGCGATGGTGGACCCGACGACGTTGACGATGCCCAGGGCGAGGGCGCCTTTGTCTTTGGCTTCTCGGAGGGCGGCGAGGGTGTCGGCGGTTTCGCCGGATTGTGAGATGGCGACGCAGACGGTGTTTTCCTCGACGAGTGGGTTGCGGTAGCGGAACTCCGAGGCGTAAGTGGCTTCGGTGGGAACCTTGGCGAGGTCTTCCATGAGGTAGTCGCCGACGAGGCCGGCGTGCCAGGCGGTTCCCTGCCCGGTGAGGAGGAACTTGCGGGCTTTGGTGAGTTCCTTGGCGTGTTGCTGGAGGCCTCCGAGGACGATGCGTCCCTCGCGCTGTTCGATTCTGCCGGAGAGACAGCGTTCGACGGCTTGGGGTTGCTCGAAGATTTCCTTGAGCATGTAGTGGGGGTAATCGCCGAGTTCGTAAGCTTCGAGTTTGTCTTCGAGTTTTTCGATGACGGGATTGATTTCGATGTCGTCGGTGGTGCAGGTTCGGAAGGCGTCTGGTTTGAGAACGGCCATTTCGTTGTCGTTGAGGTGGATGACCTGGGTGGTGTGTCCGACGATGGCCGAGCGGTCGGAGGCGACGATGTATTCGTTTTCGCCGACGCCGACGATTAGGGGGGACCCCTTTCGGGCGACGACGAGCGTGTCGGGTTCGTCGGCGCAGCAGACGGCGATTCCGTAGGTGCCCTGGACCTCTCGGAGTGCGGCTTGCACGGCCCGTTGGAGGAGCGACACGCCGGGGGGGAGGTCGTTGCGTTCTTTGAGGTCGGTGTACAGGTCGGCGACAAGCTTGGCGAGCACCTCGGTGTCGGTCTGTCCGTAGAACTGGTGGCCCTTGTCTTGGAGCACCTTTTTGAGGGCGGCGTAGTTTTCGATGATTCCGTTGTGAACCAGCGCGATCTTGCCAACGGCGTCGGAAGTGTGTGCCTCGGTGTGCGGGTGAGCATTGACCTCGGTGACGCCACCGTGGGTGGCCCAGCGGGTGTGGGCAACCCCCACCGACGCCGGCGGCAGAAGCCGTGCGCCCTCGAGCGACGACTCGAGCACCGAGATCCGACCGACGGCACGGCGGATGTGCAACTGCGCCTTGTCGTCGATCACAGCGATACCGGCTGAGTCGTATCCGCGGTATTCGAGGCGTTTGAGGCCTTCGATGAGCAGGGGCTGCGCAAGTTTCCGACCGACATAGGCGACAATTCCGCACATCTTGGGGGGTACTCCGGGGGTTAGGCGTCTTTTAGTTGTATCGGATTTGGCGCGGGTCGGGTTGGTGAATTGGATGGGGTTAAGGATTTTGCGGGGGCTGGGTGGCGGGATGGGAGAGGTTATTGGGCCAAGTCTTTCGTCGGGGTTTGCCTTGGGGGGATGGGCAATTGTAAGTGTTATCTGCCAAGGTTTATTGGCCCCAATGGAGGATTCGAGATGTCCGCAGCAATGTTTGAACAGTTGGAAGACCGCCGTTTGTTTCACGCTGGCCATGACCATGGACCCCCCCCGCTACCGCCAACGACCCCGCCGGTGGTCCCACCTCCCGTCACGACGCCCCTGCCGCATGCGGGCAACACGACTCTGCAAAACGAGCACCTCGCGATGCTCGGCTTGGTCCCGACCGACCTGGCGACGAACAAAGTCGTCGCCTCCGGCCTTTGGTCCAGCCCGGCGACTTGGGAGGGCGGCGTGGTCCCCGGGGTCGACGCGATGGTCTGGATCCCCCAAGGCTCGGCCGTCACGGTGGATGCGGTGTATCGCAGTTCGATGGAGTGGATCCGCGCCGACGGCACACTGCGGTTCCTGCCCAACGCCGACACCGGCCTGCGCGTTGAGACGGTTGTGATTTCCCCGACGGGCATGCTTGAAATGGGGACGGAGGCCGTCCCGATCGCGGCGGGGTTCGAGTCGAAGGTCATCTTCGCAGACCGCGGCGAGCTCGACGCATCCGATGTCCACAAGCTCGGGCGCGGTTTGATCAGCCACGGCATGGTGAGCGTGTACGGGTCGGAGGTGACCTCGTTCGTCCCGCTGGTGGGGCTGGGCGAGAAGTCCAAGTCCATCACGCTCACGCTCGCGGTCGTTCCACGAGGGTGGCGCGTGGGCGACCGTCTGGTGCTCACCGGGGCCGACGGGTGGAAGAACGACGACGACGAGGAATTCGCCCTCGTTGGCCTCAGCGGCAACGTCGTCACACTCGACGAGCCCCTCAAGTACAACCACCTCACGCCCGACGACCGTTTTAAAATGTATCTCGCAAACGTCTCCCGCAACGTGGTGTTCGAGAGCGAGAACGTCAGCCAGTCGAGTCGGCGCGGGCACATCATGTTCATGCACTCCGACGACGTTCGGGTGGAAAACGCCGGGTTCTACGGTTTGGGTCGCACCGACAAGCGCACGCCGATCGACGACGTTGAGTTTCTCGATGACGGCACGGTCGAGCCCAAGACCGGCGGCAACCCCAGGGGTCGGTACGCGGTGCACTTCCACCGCACCGGGCTCGAGCGGGCGAACTCGCCGGCGATCATCCGCGGGTCGGCTGTGGTGGACTCGCCCGGCTGGGGGATTGTGAACCACTCGAGCTACCTCATCGCGGAGGACAACGTTTCGTTCGACGCGGTCGGCGCCCACTTCGCCACCGAAGCCGGCGACGAGATCGGCGCCTTCCGCCGCAACCTCGCCATCAAAAGCGAAGGCTCCGGCGACGGCACGGAAAGTCGCAAAGACGAGCAGGACTTCGGCCACGAGGGCGTCGGATTCTGGTTTCAGGGCGCGGGCGTCGAGGTCGAGGGGAACATCGCCGTCAGCCAGAAGCATGCGGGGTATATCTACTTCACCCAGGGTCTGGAGGAGGGCGCGCTCGGCACTGCGAAGTTCAAGTCCGCCAACCTCGCCGACCCCTCCATCGCCGGTGGTAAGGAAACAATCTCAGTTGAAAAGGTTCCGATCCGGCTGTTCAGGGGCAACGAGAGCTTTGGAAACGCGATGGGCTTCGAGTCGTGGTTCCACATGCGCGACTCGGGCCACAACGGCCGCAGCGTGGTGGAGGACTTCACCGTCTGGGGCATCCGAGGTCGGGGCGTTCATACGCCTTACACCCACAACATCACGTTCCGCAACTCCACGATCTTCCGCAACCCCAAAGGCCCCAGCGACACCGCGTTCTCCGGCAACGACGTGACGAAGAATGTGCGGTATGAGAACGTGACGGTAGAAGGCTGGGGCACGGGCATCTCCATGCCCCGCAACGGCGCCAACGTCGTCGAGGGCGGCGTGTTCAACAATATCGTCAATATCGACATCCGCACGGCTGGCGACGTCAAGCGCACCATCGACCTCAATGGCAACATCGACTTCCGCACCCCGGCCCCCGAAGCACTCCGCGACCGGATCGCATGGAACATTTTCCTCCGAGGCGACTTCCAACCGAAACACAACGACCTCACCCGAATGTTCAACCCCGACGTGATCCGCCTTGGAACCGTCAACCTCAACGGAAAACAGCTCTACTACCGCGAGCAGGACGCAGACTTCGTGCCCTTTCCGAAGGAGGAGTTCACCGTTCAGGGCGGAAAAGCCAAAGCGCCCAAACTCCGGTACGGCCCCGACGGGAAACTCATCGCCCCCCAAGCCGCCCCCTACGTGCCCCGCGAGTTGCACAACAAATCCAACGCTCAACTCTTTAGCCAGTACGGCTTATCGATCGGCGGCGCGGTCGCGCCGAAGAGCGCGGTCGAAGTCCCGGGTATCAACGGCGTGGTCGGCGATCCCACCGTCTACCAGCAGAAACTCACACTCACCAGCGACAAGTACACCAACCAGATCAGGGCCTATGCGCTGCAGTACCGCACCGGCGACGGAACCCGCGTCAAGGAAAATAAACCCAGCGTTCTTAAGCAGGGCTGGAACCTTCTCACCCGCACGATCGGCGGCGCCACGCGAACGCTCCTCGTCTACGGCGACCAAATCAACCCGACCTTCACCCTCGACCCCCGCCAGCCGCTTGTTCTGAACCCCGCCGACCTCCGCCGCCCCCTCAGTCTCGAGGGCGAAATCCAAGACGACAGCTTCGGCACGATGAAGTACCGCCAGAGGTTCAGAGACCTCCACAAACAGGCGCAGTTCACCGCGCCCGACGGCAGCAAGTTCATCACGCTCACCTTCAAAGTCCGCGACTTCGCGAAGAACGAGATCATCGTCAACGTCAACGTGAAGGTCGATCCCAACGCCCCCCTGATCCGCGAAATCAAAGCCAAAGCGCTCCCCCCCCGCGTCATCAGCGGAACGCTCTCGGCCCTCCTCGGGTTTAAGGAAGACCGGGGCTAAACACGACCTCCTTTCGCGCCGCGAGCGCGGGACCCTCTGGCGCGGTCCCGCCTCGCGTTTTTGCGCCATCAGGGGAGGTATGCGTGCGGACTCGATGGCGCGAGGGTACACAGAGAAGAAAGAGGGGTTCGCCCACAGAGACCGTCAGGAAATGGGGACACCTAAGACGGGTTTGCCTTGGCAAAAAATTTTAATAGTGCATCTCATCTTTGATCATCGAGCTCCGTGGTCTCCCGCCACCGCGCCGTCTCTGTGAGCGAAGCCCTCTTCCCCGTCTGTGTGCGGTTGCGTCATTGCGCTCGAGGAAGAAAGGACGTCGCGTCCGACGACGTGGTACAATGTCCCGATGGATCTCTTCGCCGGTCAGCGGCAAAAGTTTCTTGACGGGGTGGCACCGTTGGCGGTGCGGATGCGACCTCGCACTCTGGAGGAGTTTTCCGGGCAGGGACAGATTCTGGGCAAGGGGAAGATGCTCCGTCGCATGCTCGAAGCCGACAGGATCTTTTCGGTCATCTTTTACGGGCCACCGGGGACGGGGAAGACCACGCTGGCCCGGCTGATCGCGGCGTACATCAACTGTCAGTTCGAGCAGGTCAACGCAGCGGCTGCGGGGGTGAAGGAGGTGCGGGCGGTGCTCGACGCGGCCCGAACGCGACTGGAGAACGGGGGGAAACGCACCGTCCTCTTTGTCGATGAGATCCACCGGTTTAGCCGGTCGCAGCAGGACATTCTGCTTCCCGACGTCGAAGCGGGCATCGTCGTCCTCGTCGGGGCGACGACGGAGAACCCGTTTTTCAGCGTCAACTCTCCGCTGGTCAGTCGCAGTCAAATCTTTCAGTTCGTCCCGCTGACCGAGGACGAGATCAAGGGGCTTGTGCTCCGGGCGGCTGCGGACGCAGAGCGCGGGTTCGGCGCAGTCCCTCTCGTGATCGAGCCGGAGGCGCTGGAGCTCTGGGCGACGATGAGCGACGGCGACGGGCGGCGGGCGCTGATGGCGCTCGAGGTCGCGGTGGTCTCCAGTCTCGCGGACCACGCCGACGGGTCGCCCATAGGCATTACACGCGAGGTCGCCGAGGAGTCCATGCAACGCAAAGCCGTTGTGTACGACGGGACCGGCGACGAGCACTACGACGCAGCCAGCGCGCTGATCAAATCCATGCGCGGAAGCGACCCCGACGCAGCCGTTTACTGGCTGGCGAGAATGCTCGAAGCCGGGGAAGACCCGCGCTTCATCGCCCGGCGGATTGCGATTCTCGCCAGCGAGGACATCGGCCTAGCCGACCCCCGGGCGATCATGGTCGCGGCTGCGGCGTGGGAGATCACCGACCGAGTGGGCCTGCCGGAGTGTCAGTTGACGCTGGCCCAAGCGGTGATCTACATGGCCACCGCGCCCAAGAGCAACGCAACGACCGTGGCCATCTCCGAAGCCGTCAAAGACGTCCGGGAAGGGCGAACGATCCCCGTACCCAAGCACCTCAAAGACGGGCACTACTCGGGTTCCAAGCGACTCGGCCATGGACAGGGGTACAAGTATCCACATGACCATGAGGGCGGTTGGGTCGCGCAGGACTATTTGGGGGTGGAGAGAACCTACTACCGGCCGACTGCGTA